>MTEX01011105.1_pt1 | contig 20115 bp, 15 predicted proteins | sample 1042691 | NCBI WGS metagenome assembly MTEX01 (sample SAMN06185810, study PRJNA358809) | soil metagenome | isolation source: soil biostimulated with molasses as carbon source | place: India | collected 2015-05-23
TAGAATACCGGCCTGTCACGCCGGGGGTCGCGGGTTCGAGTCCCGTCCGCTGCGCCATCTTCGTTTCAAGGTCCCTTGAACACCTTGAAGCAAATACAAGAGAAGCGATCCAGTCATCGCTTTTTTTGTGCCTGTCCTGAGGCCATCGAGCCGCAAGGGTAGACCCAGGTTTCAATCGGGCGCAAGCCTGAATGATACGCAGCGGTAGTTCAGTCGGTTAGAATACCGGCCTGTCACGCCGGGGGTCGCGGGTTCGAGTCCCGTCCGCTGCGCCATCTTCGCCTCGAGGCCCCTTGAACGCCTCGAAGCACGAAAAAGCGACCTCAGGGTCGCTTTTTTCGTTTCTACGCCTGGCCATCGCCGGCTTTGGCCCAGATTTACACGAATCTGACAGACTCTTCACCGATCAGCGGTTCCTGTGCCAGCCTCGTGTGTTGCACAATAGGCACCTTTCTGACTTACCCGGAATACGCAATGACCAGATCTTCCGTCTTTGGTGCGCTCGGGCTGGCCCTGGTGCTGGCGGGCGTGACCGGTTGTTCCTCGAAAAAAGCCGCCGTCTACGAGCACGAGAATTTCGATGACTCGGGCACCTTTTCGCGCAGCTTCCCGGTGAGCGATGCCGGCTCTTGCGAGGCCGCCCGGCGCGCCTTGCTCAGCCAGGGCTACATCATCACCAGCAGCGGTGCCAACCAGGTGATGGGCAACAAGAGTTTCCAGCAGAACAGCGAGAATCACCTGCAGATCAGCTTCAACGTTACCTGTGCGCCGGATGTGAGCGACGAGCAGCGCTCGACCATTTTCGCCAACGCCCTGCAGGACCGCTATGCCCTGAAAAAGTCCAACACCTCCGCCAGCCTGGGCGTGGGTGTGTTGGGCTCGGTGTCGATGCCGATCGGCTCCAGCGACGACTCGATGGTCAAGGTGGCCAGCGAGACGGTGACGGCGGCGCAGTTCTATGATCGCTATTTCGCCCTGGTGGAGAGCTATCTGCCCAAGCCCAAGCCGCAGCAGGAAAGCAAGGCCAAGGTCGAGGAGCCCGCGCCGAAGGCCGAAGCGCCCGCGCCTGCCCTGGGGCTGCCGGAGCAAGCTGCGGGGGCGCCGGTGGCACCAGCCCCGGCAGCGGCACCCTTGGTGGAAGCGGCGCCAGCCCCGGCTGCCGTTACCCCAGCCAATGAGGCAGTAGCGGCACCGGTGGTGGATGACAGCCAGGGCTCGCAGCCGGTGGCGCCGCCGGCGGAGGCGGCTCCTATTGAAGTACAGCAGCAAGCGCAGCCTGCCGAGGCCGTGTCGCCCGCCCTCTGATTTTTAGCCTGTACCGGCCTCTCGCGGGGCTTGCCCGCTTCCACAGATAATGCGCAAGTTCCAGAGCCTATGGAGATCCTGTGGGAGCGGGCAAGCCCGCGAAGAGGCCGGCACAGGGCGAACACATCCCCTGTTACAGACACCCGGTGATTATGTCCTGAACACCTGCTACGTTTACCACTCATAGGATTGTCATCATTCCTTCACTCCACCTGCTTAGGTTGAAGGCGACACCGATAAAGATCATGAGATGAGAGGACGCAGGTCGATGGACGAATATCAGGAAGAACTTCTCGAATACCAGGCTTATGAACTGGACACTCCGGAACCGGCCGACGACGCCACCGAGCTCTAGCCCACCCGCCGCTGGCTGCGGCGGAACTCCCCCGGCGTAAGGCCCGTCCAGCGCTTGAAAGCGCGCTGGAAGGCCTCGGCCGACGCAAACCCCAACAGATAGGCGATCTCGCCAAAGGCCAGTTCCGTATCGCGGATATAGGTCTCGGCCAGGTCGCGCCGTGTTTCGTTGAGCAGGTCGCGAAAACGCGTGCCTTCCTCGGCCAACTTGCGGCGCAAGGTCCAGGTCGGCAGTTGCAGGTGGCGCGCCACTTCTTCCAGGTCCGGTTCGCGACCGCCATTGAGCAACGGGCCCAGCAGGTGGGTGATGCGCTCACCCAGGCTGCGTACGCGGGTGCGTTGCAGCATCTCCGCCTCGCACAACTGCAGCAGGTGCTGCCAGGTGCTTGGGCAATGCCGCGGGTTGGCCAGCTGCAGCGTGGCGCGGCTCAGGCGCAGCTGATTGCTTTCGGCGGCAAATTGCACGGGTGTAGCGCACAACGGCTGGTAACGCTCGGCGTAGGCGGGGGCGGCAAATTCAATTTCCAGGCGTTCGGCCTGCACCGGTGTGCCGGCAAGGTCGCTCAGCTGGGCCAACCAGCCCGCGAGCAGGGAATCGACGACAAAGCGGTTGTAGGCGTTGTAGGGGCTGATCGAGTAGAAGCGCAGCCAGGCACCGTGGGCATCTTCATGGAAAGTGGAATGGCCACGGTAGTTGGCTGCATACAACGGCTCGAAGCGCAGCAGGGTGCGCGCCGCCTCGCCCACGCTGGGCGCCTGGGCCGCCGTGACCCCGGCCAGCCCGGCCTGCGCCAGACGGCTCAGGCGCCCCATGTGCAGGCCCAGCGCAGCCTCACCGCAGAGCTCGATGGCGGCGTGCCCCAGGTGCATGTAGCGCGGTATCGACAAGCGTGCATTGGCCTCGCCCAGGCGTGCCGCGTCCAGGCCATAGCGCTGCAACAGCGGCTGCGGGTCGTGGCCAAGCTCGCGCAGGGCCTCGCTCAGCGGCTGGACAAAACCGACCGAAAGGTCGCCCAGGCGCACACGGGGGCGGGCCATCGGCCTACAGCCACAGGTTCAGCAGGCGGGCGCCAGGGCTGGGCGTTCCCGCCAGCAGTTCGCCAGCCTGGTGGGCAAAGCCCTGGCCGTCGCTGCCCTGTTCCCAGAACTGCCCACGCATGAACACGCTCATGCTGCTGACATTGGCACCGGCGGCCTTGGTCAGGTGCTGCCAGGCAGCCTGTTCGCTGACTTCGCCGCGCTGCAAGGGCAACCTGGCGCTGGCGTCCTGGTGGCGATTGCCACGCCAGGGTGCCTGCCAGCTGCCCTTGCCGCTGAGGAACACCGGGTTGGCGATCAGTTCCACTGCCTGGCGGGCCAGTTGCTGGTGGTTTTCCGGGTACCAGCTGTCGCTGCCCACCAGTACCCCCAGGCGCCCGGCGGGGGTTTGCACGACCTGCAAAGGCTGCTGGCGGCCATCGTGGACATAGCGGCGCATTTCGCTGTCAGGGAACTGTTGACGCTGTGGCTGGCCCAGCAGCGAGCCGTCGCCGGCGAACACCATGCTGGTGTTGAACAGCGGGCCGCTGCCGGCATGCAGTACGCCCTGCTTCACATAGGGGGCGGGCAGCACGATCGAGCCGGCTACCAGGGTCACGTTGAATTCCTTGGCCAGGCCACCGAACAGTTGCTGGTAATCCGTGGCCATCTGCTCGGCCTTCATGCGCAGGTGCGCGTCGGCGCGGCGGTCGTCGCCGTCAGCACCGAGCATGGCCAGGCCATAGCGCAGCGGGTTGCTCAGCTCCAGCCATTGCAGGGCTTCCCGGCTTTGCGTGACCTGGTACAGCTCGTTCTTTTCGCCGCGCGCCCACAGCCAGGTACCGATGTGCTCGGGCAGCACCACCACCGTGCGCGGGCCAACCAGGCCCTGGGCCCGGGCCTGCTCCAGGTAGGCCGCGAGCTTGCGGTGCAGGCGTTGCAGGTTCTGGTAGTCGCCCGGGTACAGCAGCGGCTCGACGCCGAGCAGGTTGCCGTGCTCGCCGGGTACGCCATGGTTCAGCGCCAGTTCGATGCGCAGGTCGGACAGGTAATGGCCTTCCGGGCGCTGCTGGGTCCAGAAACCGTAGCCACAGAGTGCGGCGGCCATCACCAGCGCCAGGGTGCTTGCCAGGAGTTTTCGCATCAAACTTCAGCTTTCACCTAAAAATGAACCGGCCGTGCAGAAATCAAGGACATGACGCAGCCTGATTCATCAGCTCTGGAGTCCCTGTTGCACTGCGTTTGCAGTATCGCGACTGGATCATACCAAAGCTGCCGGGCAGTTAGGCGCATTCTCTGCTGCGCGACAGGCCGGGTGTCACGGTTGGCACATAAGGCGCTGGCGCTCGTAGTTGACTGCCGTGTCCCGTTCCGGCAGGTCGTAGTGGACCGCGCACTGGCGTTCGCCCCACTTGATGGTCAGGCTGCCGTGGTCCTGCTCCAGCAGCACCAAGGCCTTGCCGCTCGGGTCGGAAATCGCCAGCTGGCGGCCTTCGGCGTCCTCGACCGATGCCCCGAACGGCAGCAACTGGCCGCGCTCGTCGTACAGCTCGAACTGCACCCGACGCCCGCTCTTGCCGGTGTAGCGGGCAAGCACTACGGCGCCGCGGCGCGGCACCAGCTGCTGGGTGGCGTTGTCGATCTCGATGTCGCCGCCCAGGTCGCGCGTGTCCAGGCTGATCCAGTTGACCCGATAGGGCTGGGCACTGGGGATCACCGCATAGCCGTTGCGCCCGGTTTCCACGCCGCTGTAGTTGCTGATCTTCGCCCCCGGCACACCCGGTACTTCGGCCAGGGCGAAGGTTTCGCCGAGCGTCTGGCCGAGGTTGATACCACCCTGGTGGGCAACCACGGCGCCGGCGATGTTGAGGTTCTGCGAATCGTAGCCGCGCCCCTGGCTGTAGCCCAGGCTGATGTCGGCGACCGAGGTGCGGGTGTTCAGGTTGGCCGAGGCCGAGCTGCCGCTGGTGCGGCTATGGCCGCCCTGGATCGAGTAGAAGGTGTCGCTGGTCTCCGACAGGTAGCCGTTGATGCCGGCCTGGGTGGTGTCGTTGCCTTTCTGCGTGCTGCTGGTGACGAACGCCCGCGGTGCGCGGGCGCGGCTGCCAAGCGGGAACGACAGCGACAGGTTGAACTGGGTATCCTGCCCCGCAGGGCCTGAGGTTCCCAGCTCCTTGGTGCGGCTGACGTCGAGGTTGTAGGAGATATCGCCCCAGTTGTTGCTGTAGCCGGCCGACAGGCTCTGCGAACCGCCGCGGTTCCAGTAGCGCTGGTCGCTGGCCGTCAGGTACAGGCTGCCGAGTGCGCGGTCGCGGCCCAGGCTCTGGTTGATGGTCAGGTCGGTGCGGGTCTTGGAGTTGCCGCTGCGCTTGATCGCGTCGCTGCTCTGGTCCTCGATATGCTGGGTGAGGGTGCGGAAGCCCTCGGTGGAGTAGCGGTAGGCGGCCAGGGTGAAGTTGGTATCGGTGCCGGTGAAGGTCTTGGCGTACAGCGCCCGCAGGCTGTTGCCCTGGGTGGTCTGGCCCTGGGTCTTGCTCGAGGAATGGGTGACATCGAGCGAAAAGGCGCCCACCAGCGTGTTCAGGCCGCTGCCCAAGGCCAGTGCCTTGTAGTCGTCGGTGGCTTGCAGGCCAACCACGCCGGTCACGGTGTTGGTCAGGCCGTAGGCCAGCGTCGTGCTGAGCATCTGCGGCGTCGCCAGGCCCTCGCTGTTGCTGTTGTAGCGCCCGGCGGACAGGCTGTACTTGACCTGGCCGCCACGGACCATCAGCGGCAGGCTGGAGAACGCCTGCACGCTGACCCGGCGGCGACCGTCGGCCTCGATGATGGTGATTTCCAGGTCGCCGTTGGAGCCGCTGGGGTAGATGTCGCTGATCTCGAACGGGCCGGGCGGTACGTTGGCGGTGTACAGCAGGTAGCTGTTCTGGCGGATCTCGACCCTGGCGCTGGTCTGCGCCACGCCCCGCACCACGGGTGCGTAGCCGCGCTCGCTGTCGGCGCGCATGCCTTCGTCCGAAGCCAGCTTCAGGCCCCGGTAGCGCACGCTGTCGAACAGGTCGCTGTCGCTGAAGATGTCGCCGGCGCTGAACTGGCCCTTGAGCGCGGTCACATCGTGCTGCAGGTAGCTGCGGTTGCTCTTGAAGCTGTCCGGGCGCCCAGTGCCGCTGCTGAAGTTCGACTCGTTGCGCAAGCGCCAGCTGCCCAGGTTGATGCCGTTGCGCAGGCTCAGGTTGTTGTTGATGCGGGTCTCGGCATCACCGCCGCTGCGGCTGGTGTTGAACTGATAGTTGACGAATGCCGCAGACACCCCCGCATCCCACAGTTGCGGGTCGACGTAGCCGCGCAGGCCGCGCTTCATGGCGACTTGCGGAATGCTGGCGGACAGGCGCAGGTGACCCGAGTCATAGTTCAGGCTGGCCTGGTCGATCAGCGTGGGCAGGTCGTGGCAGGCCTGCGCGGTATCCAGGCGCCCCTGGGCCCTGAGCTTGTCCATGTCGATGCCCAGCTGCTCGAGCAACTCCAGGGTCAGGCACGGTTCCACGCGCCCGGTATGGGGGTTGCGGTTGAAGTCGATGTCGCGCCGGCCCACCAGTACTTCGTTGCTGTACAGGTCTACCCGATAGTTGCCCGGCAGCACGCTGCTGGCCGATAGCAGCAACTGCAGGTCGACTGCCGATTGCGCACCTTGCAAAAAGGTGGTGTTGAAGCCCAGCAACTGGGGGTCGTCCTGCGCCGTCGCTAGGCCGGGCAGCGCGCTGCACAGCAGCAATGACAGGGCATTGAGCTTCCAGGCCGGGCGAGGCGTGCCGCCATTGAGCGCGCGCGCGCCTGCATCGGCACCGTCTACGGAGCGGGGGGCGATGGACAAAGACATACGAGGAACCTATTTCATGTCCCGGCACGGGCTGGGCACGGGAGGCCGCACACGACCGGGGCGCGCGAGGTGGGCGTTATGCGGTCACAAGCTGATGGCGGGTTCGGCAGGCTTGGCGCTACCTGGCTGGGCAGGGTTCAGCAGCACGGAATAGCCATGCTGGGCGCCATAGTCGTTGATGCTCTTGAAGGTGAGCGTCAGCGGGCCGTCCACTTGCGAAAGTGCCGAGCTGAAGGTCTTTTGTTCACCGGGGGCGATCATGCTCGAATCGACGCTGAACACGCTCTGGTTACCGCGTTTGACTTCGATGTCGGCCATCGACACGTGATACAGGCTGGGGTTGTTCACGCTCAGCTGTGCCTTGCCGGCGTGCCGGGTTACTTGCCAGACCAATTGTTCCGGTGCCAGCAGGGCATTGCCGGGCAAGTTGGCCGGGCGGAAGAAAATCTTGATGCGTTGGCGCACCGCCAACTGCAAGGTATTGGCCTGGGTACTGGCTTGCGGGATTTCCTGCACATTCAGCCAGACCACCGATTCGCGGTCGGTCGGCAGGCCCTGGCCCTCATAGAGAATGCGCAGCAGTTGTTCCTGCTTGGGCATCACCCTGGCCAAGGGAGGGGTAATGGCAAACGGCGCCTGCGCGCTGTCGCCGGCATCCACCCAGGACTGCACCAGGACTTCCTGGTTGCCATTGCGCACGGTGACATTGGCCTCCTTGTGAGCACCGTCGAACACGACGCGCGTAGCGCTCAGGGAGATGCTGGCGGTTGCCTGGGCAGCGACGAGCATGCCCAGCAACCCGAAAACGGGATACAGAGAACGACGCAACATGGTTGGGGTACCTTGCGGGACGAAGAAGTGGCGAGGCTGTTGAGCCTCGCGCAGGGGAGCAGCGGCGAATCGATTACTCGTACTGCAGGATGAACGGCAGGGTGGCGTCACCACGACCGGCGGTGGCAGTGCCGGCGGCGCCGGTGGTCACGTAGGCTGCGGAGAAGCTCAGGGTGGCATCGCCGCCCGCGGCGCCAGTGCCGTGTACGTCACTCTGGATCTTGGCGGTGGCGGCCGAGCTCAGGTCGATCAGGTTGCCGTTCGGGTCGAGCAGGGCGATGCCGACGTTGGCCGCGGTGCCGGTGCCTTTGGTCAGGGCCAGGACCTTCTTGCCGGTGACCAGGCCCGAGCCGCCGCTGTTGGCGTCGAAGACCATCGCCACCTTGGTGCCGACGTTGCAGTTGACGTTGAGGTTGAAGTCCTTGCCGGTCACGCGGCCTGCGCTCGGATTTTCGGCGGTGCCCATGTCCTTGATCGAGACGGTGCCCATGTCCACGGCGATTACGCGGTCGGCGTTGGCGCCGTCGACCGAACAGGCGTCATTGTTGATCACGCCGGTGAAGGAAATCTTGCCGCTGCCACCTTTGACTGGCCCGGTAGGGTCGGCAGCCAGGGCGCCGGCTGATGCAGTAATCAGCGAGAGGGTCAGTGCGGCCAGGGAGAATTTATTCATATTGATGTCCACATGAAAGTGAGTAAGTGCTGCAACTAAATGCACGCTCACAATAAGTCAGGTGGTTTCCCTGGCCCATCAGACGAATCTTAATGGTCGGCCAATCACACTAGGTTAATTGAAGATATGACTTGCCAGGCAATAGGCCAATAATTCCTGGTCGCTGTTTACTTCAAGTTTGCGCATGGCGGAAACTTTCTGTGCACTGATGGTCTTGGTACTTCGGTGTTGGCTGCGGGCAATTTCGCTGACACTTTGGCCGGCCACGAACAGGCGCAGTATTTCGAATTCCTTCGGTGACAGGTTTTCTACCCGTTGATCGATGGCGGTGTTGCAGGCCACCACCGAATGCCTTGCCGGTTCCGGCGCCCGATAGGTGCTGTTGCGCGCCACGGCGTTCAGCGCCTTCTCGATTTCGCCGTGCAGCTGGCTCTTCTGGATGACACCGTCCACGCCCAGCTCCTGCAGCCGCGTGAGGATCAGCGGGTTGGAAATCATGGTCAGCACGAGAATGCGAACAGCGGGATAGTGGCGCTTGAGATAGTCGATCAGTTTCAACCCGTCACCGTAGGGTGAGTCTGCCGGCATGTTGTAGTCGGAAATGACCATGTCCACGGGTTGGCGTTCGAGCAGTTCGATCAGCCCTTGCGAGCAAACGGCTTCGCCGACCACGCAAAAGCGCGGGTCGCGTTCGACCAGTTCACGGACGCCGAGCAGTACGATGGGGTGATCGTCGGCGATGATGACCTTGAGTTTTTCCATAAATGACGACCCGTTAGCCGGTGCGGATGAGAGGGTGGTTTCCATGCGTTATCAGCGCTGTAGTTGATTCTATGCAAGGCTGTCGAGCATGGCCGACAACCTGTCCAGCACCTCCCGCATCCTGGCCGCCAGGGTAGCGTCGAGCGGCGAGTTGGCCAGCGCGTCCTCAAGTGCGCAGCACTGCTCGGACAGGGCTCTGGCCTGCACCGCACCGAGGGCCCCGGCGACGCTGTGCAGGCGCTCGCCAAGACGCCGATGGTCGCGCTGTTCGAGGGCCAGGCGCAACTGCTGCAGGTCTTCGTGCAGGGTGCTGATGAACAGCTCGCGCATGCTGGCGGGTACTTGCACGGTGTCGCCGGTGGCGGGCAGGGGCGAGCTGCCGTGGGTGTCCGCTTTCGCCTGGCTGGGCCCATCGGCCAGGACCGGCCGGCACAGACGGAGCAGATGGCTGCGCAAGGCCTGCAGGCTCAACGGTTTGACCATCCAGGCATTCATGCCCACCTCGAGGCAGCGCTGGCCCTCTTCGCGCAGGGCATTGGCGGTAACGCCGATGATCGGCAGGCGGGCGTCGTGCTGGCGCAGGGTCCTGGCCAGTTCGTAGCCATTCATCAACGGCATGTTCACGTCGGTCAGGACCAGGTCGAACAGGCCTGGCTGCCAGCGTTGCATGGCCTGTTCGCCGTTGGCCGCGACGACCGTGGTGCAGCCCAGCGCCTCGAGCTGCTCCTGCAGGATCGCCTGGTTGATCGGATTGTCCTCGGCCACCAGCACATGCAGGCGCAGGGCGGCACGTTGCTGCTGGGTGGGGTCGTGGCCATCGGCCGTCCCGCCCTGGCGCACCAGGGCGATGGCCTGGGCGATGGCGCGCACGTCATGCAGGTCTACCCGCCAGCAGCCGTCGATGAATGCGCCGGGGGCCGGGCCGTCGCTGCAGGCGCAGATCCGCTGGCCATGCCAGCTGGCAGCGTCCGGGCAGTCGAGCAGGTCGACCAGCAGGGCCTGGGGGTTGTCCTGCTCGAGGGGGGGAATCGTCAGGGTGGCGGCGATGCCCAGGCGCTGCAGCCAGTCGACGCCATGCTGGGCAAGTTCCGGTATCGGCGCACGCACGTACACCGGGGTCGGGTCGGGCACCAGGCTCGGGCAGTCGCTCAGCGCCCCCTCGGCCAGCGGCAGGCTGACGGTGAGCGAGAAGCTGCTGCCCAGGCCCGGCTCGCTGACCACCTTGATCCGGCCGCCCATCATCTCGGCCAGCCAGCCGCAGATCGGCAGGCCCAGGCCTGCGCCGCTCTCGCTGGAGGCGTCGGCGACCTGGTAGAACAACTCGAACAGCCTGGCCTGCTGCGCCTGGGAGATGCCGATGCCGGTATCGGCAACCTGGAACTGCAGGCTGACCTGGTTGGCGTCGAGCGCCAGCACGCGGGTGCGCAACACCACCCGGCCGGTGTCAGTGAACTTGATGGCGTTGCTCAGCAGGTTGTTGAGGATCTGGCGGATGCGTATCGAGTCGCCGACCACCTGGGCCGGCAGGCGGGCGTCGTGGCAGGCATACAGCAGCAAGCCCTTGCGCTCGGCGAAGGCGCGATAGGTGCGCACGGTGTCCTCGAGCAATTCCAGCGGGCAGAACGTTACCGGCTCGAGCGCCATTTGCCCGGACTCAATCTTGGTCACGTCGAGCACGTCGCTGATCAGCTGGAACAGGGTTGCCGAGGAGCGCTGGATGGTGTGCAGGTAGCCTTGTTGGCGAGCATCCAGCTGCGTCAGGCCGAGCAGCTCGAGGGTGCCCAGCACGCCGTACAGCGGGGTGCGGATCTCGTGGCTCATGGTCGCCAGGAACAGGGTCTTGGCAGTGTTGGCGGCATCGGCGGCGCGGCGCGCCTCGTCCAGCGCCTGGGCGTCCTCGACGTGGCGGGTTACGTCGTTGAATGCATAAAGGCGCACGTCTTCGCCGTGGTAGCGGGTCGACACGAAACCCACCTGCAGGTGGCGGCCTGCGACCTGCAGGGAATGTTCGCCGCTGCTGGCCTCGTCCACCGTCGAGGCGAGGGTGCTGACCAGTTCGCGGGTGCCTTGCCATTGCTGGGCCCGCTGGTTCTCCAGCAACACTTCATGGTCGCTGCTACGCACCACGCACAGGCCGGTCGGGGCGGTATCGATGACCACCCGGCTGAAGGCCTCGCTCTCGGCGATGGTTTCGTGGGCGGCGCGTGCCGGCAGGACGACTTGGCGCTGATACCAGCGGATGGCCACCCGGCCCAGCCCGATCAGCACCAGGAAGGTGACGGCGATGCTGGTCAGCGACCAGAACGCATAACGGAAGAAGTGCCGGTAGGTCACGGTGTAGACCGCGCTCCAGCCGCCGTTGGCCTGTTCGTGCAGGCGGAACACCAGGCCTTCGGCTTTGATGTTGAGGCCCTCGTGCACGCCCTCCAGGGAGGCAGGCGTGCCGATCAGCACCTCGCCGGACGGGGCGATGAGGTTGAAGTGGTCATACACGGTCCAGTCCATGATGCGTTCGAAATCGTCGATCTGCGCCAGGTCCACCAGCGACGCCACTTGCGTGCGCTGGCTGTCGCCCTTGGCCGGGTGCAGGATGACATTGGCGTAGGCCAGCACACGCGGCGGGGAGGCCTGGTCCGGCTGTTCGACATAGCTGCGCCAGATGATTGCGCCTCCCGGGCGCCAATCCTCGGCGTGCGGCTGGCGTGCCATGACCTGGCGGATGACGTCGATGAACGGTTCCTCCTCGGGCTTGCCGCGCCCGCGCCCCGCAGCGGGCACGGTGATGTCGTAACGGGCATCCGGCGAGAACAGGAACACCTGCGGCGAGCGGTAGGGCGAGGCTGACCAGAACATGCTGTAGAAACTGGCCAGGTTCGCCCCTTGGGTGTACACCTCCGACACGTCGCGGTCAGCGAAATGGCGCCGGTCGAGCTTGAGGCTGAACGGCATGGAGAATGGAAAGACCTCGCCCTTGTAAATGTCCGGCCCTTCTTCGGGCAGCGGCGTCAGCACGGGTTCCAGCGCGCGAGGGTAGTCCAGCAACTCCCCCTTGGCGCTGCGTTGCACGAGGGCCTGGAGGAAGGTTTCCTGTTCCTGGACATTCTCCATCAGGCGGGCGAAATGGATGCTGATCGTATCGCTGTGTTCTTCGACCAGGCGCTCGATCGACCACAAGCTGAAGCCCGCCAGCAGCAGTGCCAGGCCCAGCAGCACGGTCATGCCTTTGTTCAGGCGCAGGGAGCTGCGGGCCAGGTTTTCCAGCAGGGCGTTGTACTGTTTCATGCAAGGATCCGCAAGGCCGTGGGGCGTCGATAACCAATGTAGATTACCTTGGATGCCCGCCCGGCGCCGTGAGTTACAACGGGTCAGTAGGCCGACGGCGGGCCGTCGCTGTTCAGCAGGCGCTGGAACTGTTCCGCCGACACGGCATGCGAAATCAGAAAGCCCTGCACCTGGTTGCAATCGACCTTGCGCAGCAGTTCGAGCTCCTGCGGCGTCTCCACCCCTTCGGCGACCACGGTGAGGCCGAGCTTGCGGCCCAGGGCGACGATGCTGGCCAGGGCCGAGGCCAGGCTTTCGCTTTCATCGCAACGCTGCACCAGCGCGCGGTCGATCTTGAGTTCGGTGAAGGGCGTCGAGACCAGGCTCATGTAGGAGCTGTAGCCTTTGCCGAAGTCGTCCTGGGACAGGCCGAAACCTTTCATGCGCAGGCGGCAGGCACCCGCATAGAAGTTGCTCAGTTGTTCGGGAATGGAGCATTCCATCAGCTCGAAGCAGAGCTTGCCGGGCACGCCCTGGTGGTGCAGGACGAATTCCAGCAGGCGGTCGGCCAGGTCATGGCTGTTCAGCAGGTGGGTCGGCAGGTTGATCGACACCGGGATGTCATAGCCCCGTTCCCGCCAGCGCGCCTGGGCATCCATGGCTTGCTTGAGCATCACCCACAGCAGCCGTTCCTCCAGGCCGAAGGCATTGAGCGCTGGCAGGAAGGTGCCTGGCAGCAGCACGCCTTGCTCCGGATGCATCCAGCGCACCAGCGCCTCGGCCGCGACGATGCGGCCATTGTGCAAGGACTTCTTGGGTTGGAACCAGGCCTGGAAGGCCCGGTTGTTCAAGGCATCGACCAAGGTCTGGCGGTCGAATTCGGGGCTGGCCGCCGTGGCCTGGGCCGGCGCCTGATGGTGCAGCTGCAATTGGTCGATCAGGCTGCGCAGTGCGCTGGGCTCGACGGGCTTGGAGATCAGCCCGAGCACGTCCACGCCGAGGTTCTTGGCCACCAGGCTGGCCGCCATCAGCATGCGCCGCGAGGCCGCGCTCATGATCGCCAGGCCTGGCTTGTGGCGCAGCCCGGCGAGGTGCTGGATGAACTGCACACCGTCCATGCCGGGCATCAGCAGGTCGGTCAGGACCAGGTCGAAGTCACGCTGGCGCAAGCGCTCCAGCGCTTCCTGGCCATCCCGGGCCGCTTCCAGGTTGAAGCTGCCGAGTTCGCTGAACAGGTGTTGCAGGTACATATGCTGGAACGGGTGGTCTTCGACGATCAGGATGTTAAAGGGCTTCAAGACGGCTACCTCGATACGGGGCCAGGCAGTTGAACAGGGCTTGCAGGTTGAAAGGCTTGATCAGGCAGCGATCCATGCCGGCGGCCAGGCACAGTTCTTCCTCGCCGCGCAGGGCATTGGCGGTGGCACCGACGATGGGCCGGGTGCAGCCCAGCCGGCGCAGGGCGCGGGCCAGTTCGTAGCCGTTCATGGCGGGCATGTTGACGTCGGTCAGCAGCAGGTCGAAATGCTCGCGCTGCCAGGCTTGCAGGGCCTGTTCGCCGTCGCTGGCCAAGGCCACGCTGCAGCCGAGCTGTTCGAGCTGGTCACGCAGGATCAACTGGTTGATGACGTTGTCCTCGGCCACCAGCACGTGCAGCCCCAGTGGCTCGGTCGAGGGGGCCGGCACGGCCTGGTCCCGGGGGCGGCGCAGGCCCTGGGCCTGGCCGACGGCCTGGTGCAGGGCCGCCAGGTCGTTGAGGTTGACCTGCCAGTGACCGGCTTCGTGCCGCGCCTCCCAGCAGTCCTGGGCGCTGGCCAGGATGCGTGGGCCCGGCCATTCGGCGACCAGCCAGCGCTCGACATTGCCGGGATGCAGTTCGACCAGCAGTTCGCCAGCCAGGGCGCTGCCCGCTGGCGGCGCGCCGACCTGAGCGCGTGCGCCCCAGCGGCACAGCCAGCCACTGATGGCTTCGGCCAGTTCGTGTACCGGCGATACCACGTGAATGCGTTCGGCCAGCAGGTTGAACGGGGCGCTGGCACGGCCTGACGCCTCCTCCAGGGGCAGGCTCAGGCTGAAGCTGCTGCCCAGCCCCAGCTCGCTGACCAGGCGCAGCTGGCCGTTCATCAGTTGCGTCAGGCGCTGGCAGATCGGCAGCCCGAGCCCGGTGCCGGGGATGGCCTGGGTGTACCCTTCGGTCTGGTAGAAGGCGTCGAAGATGAACGGCTGGTCCTGTTCGGCGATGCCCTTGCCGGTGTCCGATACCTGCCACAACAGGCAGGAGCGCTCGCCGTCGCGGTTGAGCAGCCTGGCGCGCAGCACCACGCGCCCGCAATCGGTGAACTTGACCGCGTTGCTCAACAGGTTGTTGAGGATCTGGCGGATCCGGTTGACGTCGCCGATCAGGTGTTCCGGCAGGCGCGGGTCCAGGCAGCTGTAGAGCTGCAGGCCCTTGCTCGTGGCCGCCGCGCTGTAGCCCTGGATCACTTCGCGGACCAGGTCCGGGGCACTGAACTCGCTGAGTTCGAGGGCCAGTTGGCCGGCCTCGATCTTCGACACGTCCAGCACGTCGCAGATCAGCTGCAGCAAGGTTGACGAGGAACCTTCGATGGCCCTCAGGTAATCGCGTTGCTGGGCGTCGAGCGTGGTACGCGAGAGCAGCTCCAGGGTGCCCAGCACGCCATACAACGGCGTGCGTATCTCGTGACTCATAGTCGCCAGGAACTGCGTCTTCGCTTCGTTGGCGGCGTCGGCCGCGCGCCGGGCGTCCTCCAGCGCGGCCTCGATCTGCTTGCGGGTACTGATGTCGCTGAACGCGCACAGCAGCACCTGCTCGCCCTTGTAGCGGGTGGGTGAGCAGCTCAGGTACAGGTGGCGCCCTTCGGCGCTCTCGAAGTAGTCGCTGCACTGGCCGTCGGGCCGCTCGAAAGCCTGCTCGATCCATTGCGCGCTGCGCAGGCTGCGGGCCTGGTCCTGACCCAGCCACTGCTGGGCCAGGTGGTTTTCCAGCACCACCTGGCCATCGCTGCGGCGCAGCACGCAGAGGGCGACGGGGGCGGTTTCGATGACGTCACGGCTGAACATCTCGCTTTCCACCAGTGCGCGGATGCGTTCGACGGTGGGGGTGAAGAAGCGCTGGTCGAAACGCTGGATCAGTACCCGTATCAAGCTGATGCTGAGCACGCAGAACAGCAAGGCACCGAGCAGTTGTTGCCACAGGCCGGCAAGGATGGCGGACAGGTCGATCGCGTAGACCAGCTGCCAGTCCGAGGACATCAATGGCTTGCTGATGACCAGGTGCTCAGGCAGCAATCCTTGGCCGGCGAAGCCGAAAAAGTTGTTGCCCACGGGCTGGCGCAGCGAGCGCTCCAGCGTCGGCCCCGGGCTGTTGGTGAATACCAGCATGCCGTCGGCGTTGAACATCATGAATTCGCCTGCGCTGGCATCCCGGAGCGCCGGCGCCACGGCCTGGCTGTCGATTTCCAGGCCCAGCCAGCCCGAATCCGCGTCGCGCTCGTCCAGGCGCAGGAAGATGAACAGGCGCGAGCGGTGCGCGTCCCGGTCGGCCAGCCACAATTCCTGGGGCGCGGTAGATCGTTCCCCTGCAGCACGCAGCTGCTCCAGCAGCGCAGGCGAAGGCGGCGCGGCCTCGGCGTCTGCGTGGTACAACCAGCGCATCGGGGCCTGGGCTGCCGTGTCGACGTACAACAGGTTGACCTGCCTGGCCTGGAGGTAGGCGCACATGCGCTGGGTCAGCCACAGGCTCCAGCGCTTGCCCGGCTGGCTGCCCAGTTCCAGGTGCACTTCTTCGCCCGGGGCCAGGGGCAGCCAGTCCGCGCCCGGTTCCGTCTGGCGCACGGCCGCGAGGCTCAGGCTCTCCAGCAGTGCCTCGCGGTTGGTGAAGAAAGTGTGCGCCTCGGCGATCGCGCTGCTCATGGCGCCGTGGCGCCGGGCGATGTCGGTGTTGAAGGTGAACGACAGGAAATTGTAGGCCGCGCCGAGAATGCCGGCCGACAGCACGATCGCCAGCAGCCGAAGCAGCCGGCGCGCTGCCTCGGGGTCGGAGAGGAGGGGGTTGATCTGTTGCAGGTAGGCTTTGAGTCGCATGCGGCGAATGTAGGCAAGCCGCTGGCAACTGGACATCAGACGATCCTTAAAGGCCGTCTGGCCGTGGGCTTACTTGTAATACAGGTCCACCAGCGCCATGGCTTCGAACGGACCGGGGATGGCCGCCGAGCGCCAGATCAGGTCGGCGCGGAACGCGTTGCGGATCACGCCCGGCCCGGTCAGCTCGGCCAGCTTGAACCAACTGTCGAAGGGCACCGGTTGGTTGCTGTCCTGCTGGGTCAGGGCGATGCCGACCGAGCTGTTGTTGCTGGGCACCAGCAGCTTGTCGATGACGCTGGCGCTGCCAGCGACCGGGGTGAAGCGAGCATTGACGGTGTAGGGGGTGTCGCACGACCGCACCAGGTCGAGGCTGAAATCGGCCGAGCTGGCGACCTGGCCGACCTGTGCCGAGCTGGCCAGGGCACGGCGGAAATTGACCACCGAAGGCAAGATGGTCAATTCAGGCGAGCAAGGCACGAAGCGGATGTTGTTCATGCCGGTGACCACATAGTTGAGGTTGCTGTTGGGCTTGGGATTGAGGCCACCTCTGCCGTCCAGCTGGAACACCCGGTATTCGCTGAGCGTGCTGGCTTGCCCATCGGTTGGCGTTGCGCCGTACTTTTCGATGAACACGGTGAAGTTCAGGGTGAAGCGGGCCTTGTCCCAGCCTGCACAGTTCGCCCAGCTGCAACCATGAAGCGAGTTGTAGCCCGTGGTGACGGCGCCCGAACTCTGGGTGATGGTCTGCGAGCCGTAGCGAATCCCGACCCGTATGCCCTTGCCAACATTGGCTTTGGCCGGGTTGACATAGAAATAGACGTCTTCCCTGATGCCGGTTTCGTAGTCGTCGGCGCAGATGACCGGAAGCGAGTGGGGTGCCGACTCCCAGATGATCGTGCCGTCGGGCGCGTCGGCCGGTACCGCCAGTGCGGTGCCCAGTGCCTCCTTGAATACCGCCGCCTTGGACGGGTCCAGCTTGCAGGACAGGGCGTAACTGGTGGCGGGGCAGCTGGCGGCGACGAGCAACAGGCCCAGCAGGTGTTTGCGGATCGGGGTCATGGGGTAGCTATCCTGTGGCAGTGGGTTCACGGCAGCGCGATGCGGTGGGGCCTCTGCAGGCCGATATCGGTGAGTTCGCTGAACGTCAGGTGGCTCTGCACGGGCAAGGGTGAAGGTGCTTCGAGGGTGAGCGATTGCCCCGGGCGCAGCAGGATGTAGTCCGTGAGCTGTTGCGACTGCCCAGGGTTGTCGAGCCGCAGGTCCACCAGCGAAACATGGAAGGCACTCGGGTTATGCACTTCGATCCGGCCGGGCTGGGGCGTGCGCCATTGCAGGCCATCGGCTGCCGCACTGGCCGAGCCTGGCAGGCCCGCAGGGCGGTAGAACAGCTTCAGGCGCTGGCGGATGGCGAACTGCAGGGTGTCGGCCTGTTCGGGCTTGCGCGGGATCTCGAGAATGTTCAGCCAGAACAGTGACTCCCTGTCCTCGGGCAGGCCCTGGCCGGCGTACAGCACCCGCAGCAGCTGCTGGCCGTTGGCGGGTATCAAGGCTAACGGCGGGACAACCGCGAAGGGGGTATCACGGCCCTCGTCGGGGCTGCTGACCCAGCTCTGCACGACCGTGTCGAGGCCGCTGCGATTGACCACGTTGATGCTCGCTTCCTTGGCCGAGCCCTGGTAGATCAGGCGCGTGCCTTCGATCTTGAGCTGGCACCAGGCCGTGGAGGCCAGGCTCATCAGCAGGAGTGCCGCCATGGCCGGGCGCGAGAGGGTATGAAGCAGGCGCGACATGGTCGGGAAGGGGCTCCGGTGAGGTTGGCTGGGAGGGGCCTGGCTATCCTAGACCGCTGCACCGCCGCCGGCTTTGAGACGTTTCTTAAACCGTCGCGTGGTTTATTTTGCGGGTTTGTGAACGGCCTCACGCGCGCAGCCAGGCCAGCCAGCGCTCATCCGATAGGCTCAACCATGGGCATCGGGGAGTGGAAATCATGAGTGGCAAGCGATTCGCAGTGAGTGTGGCAATGTGCCTGTCCCTGGTGGGCCAGGCCCAGGCAGGCGGCGTTGTCGCCTCAGGAGTGCTGCAATTCAGTGGCAGCATCGTCGAACCATCCTGCACCACCACCGTGGGCAGTGCCGGTTGGCGCATGGATAACTGTCCGGCGCTGGCGCGTGACAGCGTCATTGGCATCCAAGCGGTGGACGAGCAGGCGCTGCCGGCGCAGGCGGTACGCATTGATCGTGGGCACAGCGTGGACCAGGCCTACAGGCTGGTCGATGAGCACGGCAAGCCGTTGACCCAAGGCCATTACCTGGTGGTCGTGACCTCACCTTGAGGCAATGGCGCAGCCAGCCCTGAGTCAGCGCTGGCGTAATTGTCGCGGGGTGGCATTGAGCAGGCGCCGCATCAGCCGCCGCAGCGCCGTTGCGTCCTGGTAGCCGACCTGCGCCGAGACCGCTTCGACGGAGTACTCGCCAGACTCGAGCAGCGCCCGGGCCTTGTGCAACTGCACCCGCTGGATCAGTTGCCGGGTGGAGTGCCCCGTTGCCTTGCGCACATGCCGCGACAGGGTCCGCTCGGACATGCCGACGCTTGCCGCCAGGGCCGTGACGCTGGTCGGTTGCGGCAGTGACTTGTCGATTTCGGCAGTCAGGCGCGAGATCAGCGCATTACCTTGCCCCAGCACGGCGGGGATGACGAAAGGCGCCTGCAGTTGCCGGCGATCGAGCAGCAGCGCCTTGCCCACCGCGTCGGCGATTGCAGGTGACAGGCGCCGCCGGAGCAGTTGCAGCATCAGGTCGGTCTGTGCGAAGGCGGCACCTGCCGTGGTCACCGGGTGATCGGCCAGCACCATGAAGTCCGGCTCCACGCGGCAACCGGGCGCCAGTTGCTGCAGATACGCTGCCAGCCACCAGGAGGTGGTCACCCGCCGGCCATCCAGCAGCCCGGCTGCCTGCAGCAGAAACACCGCCGAGCAGGATGCGGCAATTTCCTGGCCGTTGGCGATATGACTGCGCAGCGCAGCGAGACAGGGCGCTGTCCATGGCTCGGCGAGGCGCTGCTCGAGCAACTCGATGTCGCTGACGCCGATGCCTGGTATGACCCAGCAGGAATGGTCCGCGGCGCTTGCTTCGAGCGGTTGCACCGGCAGTTGCAGGCCATGGCCCAGCGCTACCGGCCCCGGTTGCGGGCCGCAAACCCGCCAGCGTGGTGCGGCCAGGCCGAGCCGCCCGCTGACGGTGGCTGCGCTGGCGAGGATGTCCAGGGTGGCGGCCACGCTCGTCGCGAATGCCCCCGGCGTGACCAGGATGGTGAAATCGTACATTGGCGGATTATGCTCGAAACGGGACGGATCCGACACTTATGCACGCAACGGCTGGCAGGCCTAATGGCGCCTCCATTCATCATCAAGGTTTCCGCCATGCCCAACATTCTGATCAAGGTACCTGCCGGGGCTTTCAACGAGGCGCAACGCGAACAGCTGCTCAAGCGCGTCAGCGAGGCCGCCATCGCCCACGAACACATCGGTAGCGCGCTACCGCAGCGCAGCCTGTGCTGGGTGCTCATCGAGCAGGTGCGTGGCGCTGACTGGCTGTGTGGCGGGGTGAACCTGCACGCCCAGGCCATTCCCTGCATCGTCACGGTAAAGGTGCCGGCCGGGGTCCTCGATGCACAGATGCGCAAGGATTATGTGCAGGGCCTGCACCAGGCCATCGAACACTGCGTGGGGCAGGCTGACGGGCGCATGCTGATGACGTCGATACAGCTGGTCGACGTCGCCGATGGCACCTGGGGCGCCAACGGCAACCTCTGGCATCTTGCCGATTTCACCCGCGCTGCCGGTTACGGCCATCTTGTCGATCGCAGCCAGCAGCCATGCGCCTGAAACCTGCGTAGCGCCGTGCCGACTGGCTGGGCTATCCAGCCAGTCGGCACG
>MTEX01005111.1_pt1 | contig 20088 bp, 17 predicted proteins | sample 1042691 | NCBI WGS metagenome assembly MTEX01 (sample SAMN06185810, study PRJNA358809) | soil metagenome | isolation source: soil biostimulated with molasses as carbon source | place: India | collected 2015-05-23
GCGCCGGTTGCGCTCCCCGCGGCTCCGGAAGGCGCTCCCGCGCCCGCCCCCGCGGGCAAGCCCGGCTGGCGCGAACGCCTGCGCAACACCAGTTTCGCGCGCGGACTCGGCGGCCTGTTCTCGCGCAATCCGCGCCTGGACGACGATCTGCTGGACGAAATCGAGACCGCGCTGCTGACCGCCGACGTCGGCGTGCCCGCCACCACCGCGCTGATCGAAGGGCTGCGCAAGCGCATGAAGGCGCGCGAGTTCGCCGATGCGCGGGCGCTGCTCGCGGCGTTGCGCGCGGATTTGATCGCGATGCTCGCGCCGGTGTCGAAACCGCTGGAAATCCCGCGCCACGTCCGTCCATTCGTGCTGCTTACCGTCGGCGTCAACGGTGTCGGCAAGACCACCACCATCGGCAAGCTGGCGCGTCGGTTCAAGGACGAAGGCCGCCATTTGATGCTGGCGGCCGGCGACACCTTCCGTGCCGCCGCCGTCGCGCAGTTGCAGGCCTGGGGCGAACGCAACGGCGTGCCCGTGGTCGCACAGGGACAGAACGCCGATGCCGCCTCGGTGGCATTCGATGCGTTGCAGGCCGCCCAGGCGCGCGGCACCGAAGTCCTGATCGCCGATACCGCCGGACGCCTGCATACGCAGCAGGGCCTGATGGCGGAGCTGGGCAAGATCAAGCGCGTCCTGCAGAAACTGGATCCGGCGGCGCCGCACGAGGTGCTGCTGGTGATCGACGGCACCACCGGCCAGAACGCGCTGTCGCAGTTGCGCCAGTTCCACGCAGCAGTGAACGTCACCGGCCTAGTGGTGACCAAGCTGGACGGCACCGCCAAGGGCGGCGTGGTGTTCGCGCTGGCGCGCGAGTTCGGCATTCCGATCCGTTTCGCCGGCATCGGCGAACGTTCCGAGGACCTGCGGGTGTTCGACGCGGAAGCCTTCGTCGACGCGCTGCTGCCGGAAACGCTGGGCGCGTGAGCCGGCGCCGCCGGCTGGCGCTGCTGTCGCTCGCGGTCCTGTTGCTGGCAGGCGCCGGCCTGCTGCACTGGCTGCTGCAGCCGCAGCGGCTGGCCCCGGCGCTGTTGGACATGGCCGGCAACGCGCTGGGCCTGGAAATCACCGCGTCCGGCATCGGCGAATACCGCCTGCGCGGGACGCCGCAACTGGTCGTGCGCGGCGTGGTGGCGCGCGAGCCGGGCGCCGCCACGCCGCTGCTGGCCGCCGAGCGCATCCTCATCGCCGTGCCGTGGTCCACCCTGCGCGCGCGTGGCCGCGAACTGACCGCGGCCCGGCTGGAACTGGACGCGCCGGTGTTCGATCTGGCCGCCTTCCGGCATTGGCTCGATCAGCGGCCGCAGGGCGAGACCCGCATGCCCACGCTGACCGACGGCGTCCTGATCCGTGCCGGTCGAATCCAGGGCGATGGCTGGACCCTGGAACGGATCGATCTGCGCATCCCGGACCTGGCTCCGCGGCGTCCCCTGCGCGGACAGTTGCAGGCGCGGTACCGCGGTTCGGGACTTGAGGTACCGATGGACCTGGCCTTCCACCTGGCTCGGCTGGGCGAGGACAGCGGCGTCGGGATCGCCGGCCAGGCGACGCCCGCTGGCCAGGATTGGCGGCTGCCGGTCCGGCTGCGCCTGTCCGCCTACCTGCGCCGGGCTGCATCGCGCCTGGAGCACGTCGTCCTCGGCAGCCGGGCGCAATACCTCACCGGCACGGCCCGGCAGTCCTTCGCGCTGGGCGCGGCCGGCCCGCTGGAATTCGCCGACGGCCTGCGCCTGCGGGGGGGCGCGTTCGCGCTGCGCGGCCGGGATGCGGTACCCACGCTGGACGCGGTCGGCGACCTCGGCCTGGACGACGATGGCCTCCTGATCGACTGGCGCGGCCAGTTGGCGGATTGGCCGGACGCCTGGCCCGCCCTGCCCCCGCCGCTGGGACGCTCCCCTTCGGCACTGCCGTTCGCGCTGGCCTATCGCGGCACCGCCGACCTGGCCGACATCGCGCACCTGCGCGTGCAACGCGATGCCACCCGGTTCGATGCACGTTTCCGCCTGTTCGAAGTGATGGACTGGCTGGATGCTCTGGAGGCGGGCCGAGGTTCGCCATTGCCGCCCCTGAGCGGCCGACTCACCACGCCGCGCGTGGAAGTCTCCGGCGCCACGCTGGAAGGGGTGGAGCTGCGCCTTGACGATCCCGCCGTGCCCGCGAACGACGACGCCCCATGACCCGCATCCTCGAAGATCGCTTCGCCTCCCGCCTGCTGGACTGGTTCGACCAGTCCGGCCGCCACGATCTGCCGTGGCTGCACCCGCGCACGCCGTACCGCGTCTGGCTGTCGGAAATCATGCTGCAGCAGACCCAGGTCAAGACGGTGATTCCGTACTTCGCCCGTTTCCTCGAGGCCTTCCCCTCGCTTCGCGACCTGGGTACCGCATCGCTCGATGAAGTGCTGGCGCAATGGTCGGGCCTCGGGTACTACGCCCGCGCGCGCAACCTGCATGCCGCCGCGCGCATCTGCGTGGAACAGCATGGCGGCGATCTGCCGCGCGATTTCGATGCGTTGCTGGCGCTGCCGGGCATCGGCCGCAGCACCGCGGGCGCGATTCTCTCGCAGGCCTGGGGCGATCGCTTCCCGATCCTGGACGGCAACGTCAAACGGGTGCTGTCGCGCTACCACGGCGTCACCGGCTGGCCCGGCACACCCGCGGTGGAAAAGCAGTTGTGGCGGTTCGCAGCCGACCACCTGCCCGCCGGACGGATGGCCGACTACACGCAGGCGCAGATGGATCTGGGCGCCACCCTGTGCACCCGCCACGATCCCGCCTGCATGCTGTGTCCGGTGCGGGAGGACTGCGTGGCGCTTCGCGAAGGCCGGGTGGAGGAACTGCCAACGTCCAAGCCCGGCAAGCCGCTGCCGGAACGCATCGCCATCATGCTGCTGGCCGAGAACGACGCCGGCCAGGTCCTGCTGCAACGGCGTCCTCCGACCGGCATCTGGGCTTCGCTGTGGTCGTTGCCCGAGGCCGACGATCACGACGCGGCGCGGCGCTGGTTCGAACTCCACCTGCAGGGCGACTACGAGCGCGCCGAGGCGCTGCCCGAACTGCCACACGTGTTCAGCCACTATCGCCTGCGCATGCATCCGCTGCGCTGGCGCGGACTAGCGCCCCGCGCCCGCGTGGGCGACAACCCGGACCTGCGCTGGATCGCGCGCCAGGATCTGGCGCAATTGGGCCTGCCGGCGCCGATCCGCAAATTGCTCGCGGCCTGACGCCTGCCGGCTTCTCCAACGCGCAAGCGGCTATCCTGTTCCCCCCGCTCATCCCGTCGTCCAAGTACATGCCACGCACCGTCTACTGCGAATACGAAAAACGCGAAACCGAAGGGCTGGATTTCGTGCCCTACCCCGGCGAACTCGGCAAGCGCGTGTTCGCCCACATCGGCAAGTCCGCGTGGGCGGCATGGCTGGCCCACCAGACCATGTTGATCAACGAAAACCGGCTGTCCCCGCGGGATCCGAAACACCGCGCATTCCTGGAAGCGGAACTGGAGAAATTCCTGTTCGGCGGCGGCGCCGACAAACCCGCCGGCTACGTGCCGGAGGCATGAAAAAGGCGGGAAAATCCCCGCCTTTTTCGTCTCCGGCGATGCCGTCAGTTGGCCGGCTCGCCTTCCTGGCGCGCTTCGACTTCGGCCTTGCGCAATTCCTTTTCGGCCGCTTTCAACGATTTCAGATCCAGCGGACTGATCGTCTTGATCCGGCAGGACATCCGCATCACCCCGCCACCACCGCCCAGCGGTCGCACTCGATCGAAGTTGGTCACCCGTCCCATCATGCTGCTGATGCTGATGGCCGGCGCGTACTCCAGATCCTGGCAGGGTCCGGCCAGGTCCAGCAGGTAGGCCTCGTTGGGTTTGGTCCATACCGCCAACGCGGAATCGCCCAGCGGCTGCCAGCCGTTGAGGCTGCCGAAATAACTGAAATCCTTGACCGGCGCGGCCGCATGATCGCGGTACAGGGCCAGCCGTTCGGTGGAACTCATCCTGGTGGTGGCGCATGCACCCAGCGCCGCCAGGGCACAGAGCAGGAACAGACGTTTCATGGCGTAACTCCCGGTCGGGTCGACGTTTTTTCTCTTCCCGGCGGCATCATGCACCAGCCTGCAACGGCCGGCGCAGACCCCGCCCCGATACGTTCAGCCATCATGCGGCTTGTCAGCCCGCCCAGCCTTCCCGTATCATGCGCGGCTCGCACCGGCCACGCAGCCGCAACGCGAAAAACCTTGGCCGGGTAGCTCAGTTGGTAGAGCAAGGGATTGAAAATCCCTGTGTCGGGGGTTCGATTCCCTCCCCGGCCACCATATTTTTCAAGGGCTTGCAGAAATGCAGGCCCTTTTTCTTTGGTTGCGACTAAGATTTGGTGCCCGTTTGGTGCCCGTTCGCAATTTGCTTGCGGATAATCAATTCACGCATCGAAAAGTGGGCTATGCCAGCAAACTGAGCATCAGGCGCGCGCCGCGGACCGCCTGGTACTCACCCCTAGCCAGGAAGCAATCTTCAAACGTCCTCAGGGAGCTTCAACTCGGCCCCCTGAGGGCACCGCTGAAGTGATGGTGCATCGGCTAATGATTCCTTCCCCGCCCCGCCTATCTACTTTACGTGGGACTGGACCCAATCCCACTAAAGGAAGGCCACGAGGGAAAGCCGAATGGGTTCCATTGCAGACCATGCCCCACTCCTAGTGGGCAAGAGGCCAAGTACCACTCTATTAATGGGATTAAGGCGGCGCTCTCATATCCGCTCTCCCGCACTCATAGGGACCCAGTACCCAATCCCACTAATGTTTGTGGGCCTGAGCTACCCATCCCAACGTGCGGCTCTACTCAGCTAGCTGGCAACAGCGGCTTGGCCCAATGGCCGAGCTAGACAAACCTGGAGGAGAAACGAAACACTCCTCAACTCCACTTACGGGCTCCAAAGCCGAGTTGCAGACTGACCAGCACAAAGATCGTGCTGTCACGACCCAGCCTCAATGGACAAGCCAAACGCATCACCCACTCTCGAAAATGTTCACTCAGTTGCCAGGCGTCTCGGGGTATGCAGGTCGACCATCTACGCTTGGGTCCAGAAAGGGCGATTCCCAGCGCCCATCAAGGTCGGCCGGAGCAGTCGCTGACTGACATCGGAAGTCAATGACTGGGTCATAAGCCAAGCACGAACTAGAAAGTCACCATGAACTAGGCCTTCGGCGTTTAAGCGACAGCTTTGTCAGCCTCGCGCGAAGGCAAACACACTTTCGTTCAGCTCTGCTAGCACTCCAAAAACCGGGCTTCGAGTCGACCGACTACGAGTAAAGCACGGACTGATAGCGCGCCCACGGCCTGAGATGTATCGCGTTACGCCTGCTAAATCCAGCCGGGGAACTCCTAGGCAAACTCACGCCCTCTCCGTCTTAGCGGAGGCAGAGTCCGCAACACTCAGACGCATCCGTACTCTCGGGCTATCCCGATAGATAGGCATCTATCTAAGCTTTCTTGCAAAAAATACTCGCCCCTTTTTTCCTTATTCCCTCACTCGCACTCTTCTAACACGATCAGGACCATCGCACTTTTCGCCACCGACAGCATCGACCGCCACAATCACGCGAACAACAAAAAGCCCGCTCAGTGAGCGGGCCTTTATACACCAAGGCTAGGTACCTTCAGCCACTTCAGCCTAAGAGCGCTCTGATCCCTACTTTCCAGAAGCGTGCCGAAAGGCAGACTCTTCGTAATCCAGATCTCCAGCCTCGGCATAGGCAGCGAGTAGATTCTCGATTCGGGAATAATCCACTTGTGGAGGCACATCTACCGAAAAGAAATCGGCGATGTTACCTAACTCCGTTGAGCAACCAAGCTCTCTCAACTCATTTCGAATGCGCTGAGTGGAGTTTTCTGTATACACGACCACCCTAATTGTGGAATGACCTTTAGGCTCCACCACTTCCAAGAACACAAGTGAGCCTTCCCGCCAAACCGCAGACACGTGATCGCCAGAGCTGATGCCTGGAGCATAAAATGGGACATTGTCGATCTCGAAGGTATCGTTGCCCAAGCTAATCGCCCATAGGTCTTCCCAAGCCACCGGAGAATAACCTTCCTCGTCCCTCTTGAGCTTGACCGCGATCTTCACCATATCTCTTTTTGTATTCATGGACGATCCTCGGGCGGAACCCAATCAGTTTTGTTACTCTTGTCACCATTGCACGTGAAACAGAGTACCTGACCATTTGAAGGAGCTCCATCACCTCCTTTGGACTGAGGAATGATGTGATCCACCCTTGTCTCATCTTTGACGGCGTCACGCCTTTTTGGCTTTGCGTTGCAGGCGTGGTGTTAGCGGTACATCCTTCGCACCTTGTCTGCTCACCATTGGCTTCGCGATTCCGGCTTACCGCAGGGGAGGGGATTAATCAGGCGGTGAGGTCCGCTGCCTCATGGGCCAGACCACTCGCGACTGGTGCGTACGCCACAACGTCAGTACCGGCTGTACGGATATTCCGCCCCGCATCCCCGCCGCCGAAGCCCTGCCGGTTTGGCCCGGCTACCGCTGAACAGCGGCCGCTAAGAAGAAGCCCCGCAGTGCGGGGCTTCGGCGGCATTTCTAACTCTTACAAAGCTGGATTGCTGCATCTACCAATTGGGTGGAGCCCCCCTGTTGGATATTCCAGCGACCCGATTTGAAGTCGGAGACTAGAGCTTCTACGTCCTTGGATCGGCGACCATTTGCTAGGCCGGTTTCGAGGCGTATTGCCGCATAGGCGTTATCCGCATCCCCTTTACCGACGCCATTAAAAGCTACGTCAATCGCGCAGCCGGGGTTTGCTTCCGACAGGATGCGTTTGGCTTGCGAGACAAGCTTATCACCGCTTGGGCCTCGCCTGCATCCGGTCAATATCAATGCCAATAGGCCGCCCAATAGAGCAGTGCAAAAGTTAGTACCCATACATGACTCCAAGTGTGCAGCACTTCTCGCATTCCTTGGCAATAGAAGCATCGTCCGAACCGGATGGCGAGCACTGCTGCTTATTTGAAAATTTGAACCCTTCTTCATTTGCTGCAAGGTCATCCGTTTGGAACGCCCACGGGCGTTCGCCACGGAACCTTCTTGGCAAACCCCAAAGATCATGGACATAGAATCCCTGGTACTCGTTGATTAGCCCCGTAGCCCTCGTAATTCCTGTTCCGTATTTCTTGGAAAGAATGCAACTCACCGTGCAATGGCGCGCAAATGAGTTCTTCTCCCCTGGGAATTTCTGATGGCCCCAAAGTCGCCACCCTCGGTAATCCTGATATGCACCGGAAGCGGCTTGTCCGTGTCTACTTCCCATTTCATTAAGGAACGGGGCAGAGTTCCACCAACCGGGCCCTTCTAGGCCAAGTGGATCGGAATAAGTCAATGGCCTAGATGCCACATAAGCATAGGTGCTAATTCCGCCTCGCAGCCCAATGGGATCGGATTGCGTATACCGGCCATTGGTTTCGTATTCCCTAAAACCGTTCTGATTCAACCCACTGGCCGGATCGTAACGCTGTCCCGGGAACCGCATGTCCAGCACGAAGGCAATGCCATCCCCATCCGGGTCCTGCTGCGGGACGGTGCTGCCGAAGGCTTCGCCCTTCAGGTCCCAGGTCCACACCGGTACGTTGCGCGTGGCTTCAATGACCACGCGCGGGCTGCCCAGGTGGTCGGGCTGCACGTAGTGCAGTTAGTGGCTGTTGGCCAGCAGGCCCACCGACAGATCGTCCATCCACGCGAGGGGCACCTGTTCCTGGACAAGTGCTGCGAGCGGGATGCGAGAGGCCGAACAGACTTCGTTCAATTACTAGTGACCCGACGATGGCGCTGCCACTGGGATGAATGGGATTCGTCCGAATCTGCGGCGCCTGTCGGGCAGGCGCGCTGTCCCCCTCCCACGCCTTTTGTGGGCTGGTCAGCGCGTGAAAATGTACTTCCGCGCATCCCCTTGGACGCCTTCTCACCACCGCGTACTATCCGCATCTACTCGGCATGGAGTGACTGGATGAATCGGCGTGGTGTTTTATTTTTCCTGGCGACGGCCCTGTTGGCTGCGTGCAGCAGTGGCCCGGTGCGGCGCGTGTCGGAGCCGGCGGCCAGCATCCAGCAACTGACGGTGCATGCCAACGGTAGTTGGTCGGTGGATCTGCGCCTGCAGAATTACAGCAGCATTCCGATGCGCTTCGATCGCGTCAGTCTTACGCTGGAAGTGGACGGTCATGACGCCGGCAAGCTGGAGGCAACGCCTGGCGTGTCGGTGGGACCGGAGTCGGCCGACGTGGTAACCGTGCCCTTCAGTCCCAGCGTTGGGGCGAAGATGGTGCTGGCCGACGCGCTCGCGGGTCGGCGTTCGCTGCCGTACAGCCTGAAGGGCACTGCCAATGCGACGCCCGAGGAGGCGAAGGCGCGGGATTTCGACATCACCGGCCGCAGCACCTTGAACCCGGTCCCGGGCCTGGATGGCGTCCTGCGCTGACGGAACGCGTCGCCAACGGTTTGACGGCCCCCTTGTGGGGCCGTTCGCGTTTTCGGGGGCGCGGGATGCTGCGCCGCGACATCCCGCGTTCCATACGCCGTAGTATGCTAGGCGCTTCCGGCCTTCGGTCGCCGTCTGAATCTCCCCGATGAGTGCCTATCGCGCGCCCCTGAACGACATCCGCTTCGCCCTCTACGACGTACTGGATGCCGAAACCCTGTTCAACCGGCTCGGTTATACCGACGCCACCCGCGACATCCTGGACGCGGTATTGGACGAAGCGGCCCGCTTTTCCGAGAACGTGCTGGCGCCGCTCAACAGCGTCGGCGACGACGTGGGTTCGACCTATGACCAGGCCAACCGATCCGTCACCACCCCGCCCGGCTTCAAGGCGGCCTACGAGCAGTTCATCGAGGGGGGCTGGACCGGCCTGACCGCGTCGCCGGACTTCGGCGGCCAGGGCCTGCCGCACGTGATGGGCGTGCCGCTCAACGAAATGATCAACGCCGCCAATCTGGCCTGGGGCAATTTCCCGCTGCTGTCGCATGGCGCGGTCGAAGCGCTGAAGCAGCATGGCGAGCCGTGGCAGCAGGAAGTGTTCCTCAAGCCGCTGGTCGATGGCCGCTGGACCGGCACCATGTGCCTGACCGAACCCCATTGCGGTACCGATCTCGGCCTGCTGAAAACCCGTGCCGAACCCAATGCGGATGGCAGCTATGCCATTACCGGCACCAAGATCTTCATCACCGCCGGCGAGCATGACCTGACCGACAACATCGTCCATTTGGTGCTGGCCAGGCTGCCCGACGCGCCCGCGGGCGCGAAGGGCATCTCGCTGTTCGTGACGCCGAAGTTCAAGGTGGATCGCGACGGAAACGTGGGTGAACGCAATGCGCTGCACTGTGGTTCCATCGAACACAAGATGGGCATCAAGGGCTCCGTCACCTGCGTGATGAACTTCGATGGTGCGCAGGGTTATCTGGTCGGGCAACCGCACAGGGGTCTGCAGGCGATGTTCACCATGATGAACACCGCGCGCCTGGGCGTTGGCCTGCAGGGCATCGCCCTGAGCGAGCGCGCCTACCAGAACGCACTGCGCTACGCGCGCGAACGCCTGCAGACGCGCGCGCTGGGCGGTGCGAAATTCCCCGAAAAACCGGCCGATCCGATCATCGTCCATCCCGATGTACGGCGCATGTTGCTGACGGTGAAGTCGCTGGTGGAAGGCAGCCGCCTGCTGGCGCTGCATGCCGGCACCCTGATCGACATCGCCAGCCATTCGCCCGACCCGGCGGAGCGCGAACGCGCCGACACGCTGGTGAGCTTCCTGACGCCCATCTCCAAGGCCTGCCAGACCGAATGGGGCATCGAGAATACGTACCATGCGCTGCAGGTTTTCGGTGGTCATGGCTACATCCACGAACACGGCATGGAGCAACTGGCGCGCGATGCGCGCATCACGACGCTCTATGAAGGCACCACGGGTATCCAGGCACTGGATCTGATGGGTCGCAAGACCGCTGCCACGCAAGCGGCGGGCCTGAAGATCTTCCTTGCTGAAATCGAGGATTTCCTGCGCGAACACGAAGGCAACCCGGCCATTGCCGGATTCGTAGCGCCGCTGCGGGAAAAGACCGCCGAGTGGGCGCGCCTGACCCGCGACATTCTGCAGCGCGCCAGCCAGGATCCGGAAGAAATCGGCGCGGCCAGCTACGACTATCTGTTCTATTCCGGCTACGTCACCCTCGCATACTGGTGGGCGCGCAGCGTGGCGGCGGCCGAGGCCTCGTCGCAGCCGGAAGCCTTCAAACAGTCCAAGCGCGAGACCGCGGAGTTCTACTTCGCCCGCATCCTGCCGCGCACTCTCGGCCACGCGGCCGCGATCGAATCCGGCGCCGCGCCGCTGATGACGATGGCCCCGGAGCGATTCGGCGAGTAGCACGGCCCGGCGAACGCCATCCACGCCCGCGCCGGGGCGGGATGGCTTTCCTCCGCCGCCGGAGGTCGATAGGCGCCGGCATCGCCGCGCCGGCGCTATCCAAATTGTCATCAATCAGGTATAACCTGATACCCCATGGAAGCAGACAGAGCTCAGCTTCACCTGGTCGACACTGGCGGCGCACCCGGCCCGGCGGTCATTGCTCCGCAATCCCCCTCCCGCTTCACTCCGCGCCTGCTGTCACTGGACGCGCACGGTCGCGTGCTGGACTGGATCAACTGGCAGGATGCAACCTGCCTGTACGCACGCGGCGCCGTCGCCTGGACCCTGGGGGAACCCTGCCTTCGCGTGCACGGCGGCACCAGCCGGATGACCGGCGAGCAGAGCGTCATCGAACTGCATCCGATTGTCGCCTCCCGCGGGCATGCCCGCGCGCATGCGCTGTCGCCCACGCCGACGCTGACCAACACCGCGCTATTCGCCCGCGATGCCTACCTGTGCCTCTATTGCGGCCAGGATTTCACCCGCCAGCACCTGACCCGCGATCACGTCCTGCCGCTGTCCAAGGGCGGGCGCGACGTCTGGGAGAACGTGGTCTCGGCCTGCTTCCACTGCAACTCGCGCAAGAGCAACCGCACGCCGCAGCAGGCCAACATGCCGCTGCTGGCGGTGCCCTACCGGCCCAGTTGGATCGAGCACCTGATCCTGTCCAACCGCAACATCCTGGCCGACCAGATGGCGTTCCTGAAGGCGCATCTGCCCAAGAAATCCAAACTGTCGGCCTGAGCCCCGGCCTCCCTTCTGCCCGGCTGCCAGCCGGCGCGACGGCAACCCGGCAAATGAACGGAGCGTGAGCCTCGCCCCCGGTTTTCGCCGCTTCCGCCAGGCTTCACCTGTTCGCTTGCCCCGCCTCACACAAGGGGGGGAAAATAGCGGGCCAGATGAAATCAAGCCCATGATCGATCCCGTCCGCTATCCCCGCCTTTCCCGTATCGAGACGCCCGCCGACCTCCGTCGGTTCGAGGAGTCCGAACTGCCGGCCATCGCCGAGGAACTGCGTGGCTACCTGATCGAGTCGGTCGGCAAGAGCGGCGGCCATTTCGGCGCCGGCCTGGGCGTCATCGAGCTGACCGTGGCCCTGCACTACCTGTACGAAACCCCGGTCGATCGGTTGGTCTGGGACGTGGGCCACCAGTGCTATCCGCACAAGATCCTCACCGGCCGCCGCGATCAGATCCATACCGTCAAGCAGAAGGATGGCGTGGCGCCATTCCCCAAGCGCGAGGAAAGCGAGTACGACACCTTCGGCGTCGGCCACTCGTCGACATCGATCTCCGCCGCCCTGGGCATGGCCGTCGCGCTCGCCCAGAAGGGCGACGATCGAAAGGTCGTGGCCGTGATCGGCGATGGCGCGATGACCGCCGGCATGGCGTTCGAGGCGCTCAATCATGCCGGCGGCATGGAACCCGAGCCGAACCTGCTGGTGATCCTCAACGACAACCAGATGTCGATCTCGGAGAACGTCGGCGGATTGACCAAGATGCTCGGCCGGTTGAGCAGCAGCCGGACCCTCAACGCGCTGCGCGAGGGCGGCAAGAAGCTGCTGGGCGACAAGAAGAAACCGCCGGCGCGCTTCATGCGCCGCTGGGAGGAACACTGGAAGGGCATGTTCGTGCCTTCCACCCTGTTCGAGCAGATGGGTTTCCATTACACCGGTCCGATCGATGGCCATGACGTGGAAGCGCTGGTCGGTGCGCTGAAGACGCTGAAGACCCTCAAGGGTCCCCAGTTGCTGCATATCCTGACCACCAAGGGCAAGGGTTACGAACTGGCCGAAGGCGACCAGATCGGCTACCACGCGGTCGGCCCGTTCGATCCGCAGAAGGGGCTGGTCAGCAAGGCCGGCGCCAAGAAGCCGACCTATACCGACATTTTCAGCGACTGGCTGTGCGACATGGCCGCGGTCGAACCGAAACTGCTGGGCATCACCCCGGCCATGCGCGAAGGCTCCGGATTGGTGCGCTTCAGCAAGGAATATCCGGAGCGCTACTTCGACGTCGCGATTGCGGAACAGCATGCGGTTACCCTGGCGGCGGGCATGGCCTGCGAGGGCGGCAAGCCGGTGGTGGCGATCTATTCCACCTTCCTGCAACGCGGTTACGACCAGCTCGTGCACGACGTGGCCATCCAGAATCTCGATGTCCTGTTCGCCATCGATCGCGGCGGCGTCGTCGGGCCGGACGGGGCCACCCACGCGGGCAACCTGGACCTGAGCTACCTGCGCTGCGTGCCGAACATGGTGGTGATGGCGCCGGCCGACGAGAACGAATGCCGGCGCATGCTCAGCACCGGCTATCACCACATGGGTCCGGCCGCGGTGCGTTATCCGCGCGGCACCGGCCCCGGCGTGGCGGTACAGACGGATCTGGACACCCTGCCCATCGGCAAGGCGGAGCTGCGCGCGCGTGGCACCCGCGTGGCCCTGCTGGCATTCGGTTCCACCGTGGCCGCGGCCGAGCAGGTCGGCCGCGAGCTCGGGTTGACCGTGGTGAACATGCGCTTCGTCAAACCGCTGGATCGCGCGATGGTGCTGGAACTGGCGTCCAGCCACCAGGGATTCGTCACCATCGAGGACAACGTGGTGATGGGGGGCGCCGGTTCCGGCGTGGCCGAGCTTCTCAACGGCGAAGGCATCGCCCTTCCTGTACTGCATCTGGGCCTGCCGGATGAATTCCAGCACCACGCCAGCCGCGAGGATCTGCTGGCCGAAGCCGGCATCGACGCCGCCGGCATCCGTGCGTCGCTACTGCGCCGCTGGCCGCAGTTGGCCGCCAGTGCGCCGCTCAGCGCGGCCGGCTGAGCGCTTCACTCCGCGGCCACGGCGGGCGCCGCTGGTCATTCCGGCGCTTCGATCTGATAGCCCTTCGCCTGTAGCCGGGCCAGGGGACCATCCGGCCTGAGCAGTTCGGAAATGGGCAGGGTCGCGAATGTGGAGGCGTTCGCCCGCAAGGCGTTTTCCGCGGCCTCCAGCCACTTCTCCTGCAGTGCGGCCGCGACCTGAGTGACGCCGCGCCTGCGCGCGAATTCGGTCTCGGTGAGCACCTGTGCGCAGGTACGGTTGTGGTCCTCGTAAGGCAAGGCGCGAAGCGCGTCGATGTCGCCGACCGCCCAGGCATTAGCGCGCGCGGTCATCAGCGGCAGATCATTCTCCACGCGCTCCAGGGTCGCGACGAAACAGGCACGGTCGTCCAGTTGGGTACCGGCGAATTCCTTCAGCGCCTGCTTCGGCTGTTCGACCTTGAAGCCCAGCAGCGGCGTGGTGACCTTCAGCCCATGCCGCTTGATGGCCTTGTCGACCACGGGACTGACGATTCCTGACTCGGCCAGCCCGGCCTGGGTGAGGGCCGCTTCATAAAGTTCGCGCGCGGCGAAGATCGGACGCCATTTTTCGATGCCCTTGTTTCGTCCCAGATAACGCGCCTTGAGCCCGCTCCAGCGCGTGTACAGCTCCGGCGACAATACGTCGCGAAGCGTTCGATCATCCGGGTTGCGCCTCGCTTTGAGCATCGATGGAATGAGCAGCGCGCCGCGGATGATGCCGATGTCGGCATCCACCTTCACCCGCGGCGGCTTGATGGCTTCCTGCGACGAGGCAATCACCTGCTCCACGTCGTGCGACAGCCAGGTCATCCGTCTGGGCAGCGGCGACTGGGTGCCCAGGATGTACAGGACGTGCCCATCCCGGCTGACCCGCCACAGGCCGGGGCCCGGCTGGGCGCCGCTGACGACGACCGTATCCATCTCGATGACCGATGCCCGCGCATCCGCGGACGGCGAAGACTGCGCCTGTGGGGCCGACGCGGCACCCGACACGCACGCTGCCAGCAGGAGACCCACACACCAAGTGCCTTGCATTCCACCGCACTCCCGAGAAGGCGCCCGGAGCGCCGGAGCAGGCTCAGACCCTACGACCGTGCGCCGGTTCCCGTGCCTCAGGCGACTTTGCCGCCCGCCTCGCGCAACTGGCGGGCGGTCTCGCTGTCGTGTTCGAGCAGTTGGAACCCCTTCCAGGCGAAACCGGGCGACACCGAGCAGTCCATCAGCGTGTAGTCGCCCAGGCTGCGGGCGCTTTGCCAGATGCCGGCCTTGACCACCTGCACCTGCTGTCCACCGCGCGCGGACGTGTCCAGTTGCGCGCGGCTGAGCGTGCGGTTCTCCGGATCGAACATCGACAGTTCCAGCGGACTGCCTTCGGACCAGTCCCAGATTTCGGTGGCGTCGACACGATGCCAGCGGCTGGTGACGCCCGCGGTGAGCAGATACTTGATGGCGGTAAGCGTGGGGCGCTCGATGCCGTTCACTTCGGTGCGCTTGGCCGATTCGAAGATACGGCGGTAGTACCCGCCCTCCGGGTGGGGAGCCAGGTCCAGTGACTGGATCAACTCTTCGGCGCGCGGATGCATGAAGGAATACTAAACATGAGCGCGGGGGTTCCCGCAAGGTGGGCCGCAGCAGGCGGACACGAACAGGCCCGCGCATGGCGGGCCTGTTCGTCTCTTGCGAGTTGGTCGGGGTAGCCGGATTCGAACCGACGACCACCAGTCCCCCAGACTGGTGCGCTACCAGGCTGCGCTATACCCCGAATCCTGGAAAACGTCCGCCTCGCGGGCGGTCGCTGATTATAGCGGGAACGCGCCGGGCTTTCCTAGGCGCGTCCGCGGGACTGGCGCTCAGCGGCGGAGCAACTGCAGGATTTCTTCCAGTTCCATTCGCACCTGGCGGACGATCTGGTTGCTCAGCGCCGACTCCTGCCGGGCACCCTCGCCTTCCAGCCGCAGGCGCGCGCCACCGATGGTGTAACCCTGTTCGTACAGCAGGCTGCGGATCTGCCGCACCATCAGCACGTCGTGGCGCTGGTAGTAGCGTCGATTGCCGCGGCGCTTGGCCGGTTCGAGACTGGGGAACTCCGTTTCCCAGTAGCGCAGCACGTGCGGCTTCACGTCGCACAGTTCACTGACCTCACCGATGGTGAAGTAGCGCTTCGCCGGAATCGGCGGTAGCTCGCGATTACTGCCCGGATCCAGCATAGGCTTCCACACGCTCCTTGAGTTTCTGCCCCGGCCGGAACGTCACCACGGTCCGCGCCGAAATGGGGATCTCTTCCCCGGTCTTGGGATTGCGGCCAGGCCGCTGGTTCTTGCGGCGCAGGTCGAAGTTGCCGAAGCCGGACAGCTTGACCTGCCGGCCCTGCTCCAGCGCATCGCGCAGCACGTCGAAATAGGCGTCCACGAATTCCTTGGCCTCACGCTTGTTGAGACCCACCTCGTCGAACAGCCGCTCGGCCATCTCGGCCTTGGTCAGCGCCATTTCTGCCTGTCCCCTATTGCTGTTACCCGTCCTGCCATTGCCTTCACGCCGTTCATCCGCGGATCTTCGCTCCGTGGGCCGCCTCGATGGCGGTCACCACGCCGGCGACCACGGAATCCACGTCGCGGTCGGTCAGAGTGCGTGAGTTGTCCTGCAAAATCAAGCCCATAGCGAGACTCTTTTGACCGGATTCGACGCCCGGCCCGACATACCGGTCGAACAGCTGGACATCCCGCAGCAGTGGGCCGGCGGCCTCGCGGGCGGTCTGGCGCAGGGCGTCCCAGGCGACCTGTTCCGCGACGACGAACGCGAGATCCCGGCGGACGGACGGGAACCGCGACAGTTCCGAGGCGCGCGCGACCGCGCGTTCGGTGAGAGGCGCGAGATCCACCTCGAACGCCAGCACATCGACATCCAGGTCCAACTGGCGCTGGAGGCGCGGGTGCAACTGGCCGATCCAGCCGATGCGGTGGCCGTCCCGGTAGATGTCGGCCGAACGCCCCGGATGTCCGCTGGCGCGGAGGGACGGCCGGTACTCCAGCACGGCTCCCGCGGCGGCCGCCAGGCTCTCCAGGTCTCCCTTCAGATCATGGAAATCGACCTTGCGTGCCGGTTTCTCGCCCCATTGCTCGCTGCGGGCGTCCCCGCAGGCCGCCGCGGCAATGCGCAGGGTCTCGACCGGTGCGGCGCCGTCTCCCGCGGCATGGAAAACGTTGCCCAGCTCGAACAGGCGCACCCGTCCGGCCTGGCGCGCCACGTTGCGTCCCAGCGCGGCCACCAGGCCCGGCAGCAACTGCGTGCGCATCACGCCCAGTTCGGCGCTGAGCGGATTGGCCAGCGGCACGGCGCCTTCGTCAACCTGCCAGTGCGCCAGCCAGGCGGCGTCGACGAAGGCGTAGTTGACGGTTTCCAGATATTCGCGCGCGGCCAGTTGGCGGCGCACCGTCGGCGGATCCACGCGGGTCTCGCTCTGCACCGCCACGCGCGTGGCGCCGCCGGGCAAGGTGGTGGGGATGCGCTCGTAACCGTGGATGCGCGCCAGTTCCTCGATCAGGTCCTCTTCGATGGCGATGTCGAAGCGGCGGCTGGGCGGCACCACCCGCCAGCCTTCGCCCTCGCGCGTCACCTGCATCCCCAGCGCCTGCAGGATCCGCTCGATTTCGGCGTCGGCGATCCCGATACCCAGCACGCGCGCGACCCGCGCGCGGCGCAGGCCGATGGCTGGCGGTGCGGACAGGTATTCGGGCAGTACGGTCTCGGTCACCGGTCCCGGCACGCCGCCGGCGACCGCCAGGATCAGGCGGGTGGCGTACTCCACCGCGATGCGCGGCAACTCCGGATCGACGCCGCGCTCGAAACGATGCCCCGCGTCGGTATGCATGCCCAGCCGGCGGCTGCGGCCGATGATGGCCGAAGGAATCCAGTGCGCCGCCTCCAGGAACACGTTGCGGGTGGTGTCGGTCACGCGGGTGTCGTATCCCCCCATGATGCCGCCCAGCGCCACCGCGCGCGCGGCCCTGCCGCCCTGGCCATCGGAAACCACCAGGAATTCCTCGTCCAGCGTGACGGTGCGGCCATCGAGCAGTTTGATCGCCTCGCCCGCGCGCGCCGGGCGCACGACCACGTCGCCTTCCAGCAGATCCTGATCGAATGCGTGCATGGGCTGGCCGAGTTCCAGCATCACGTACTGGGTGACGTCCACCAGCAGGCTGATCGGGCGCACACCGGCGCGCCGCAGGCGCTCGGCCATCCAGATCGGCGTGGGCGCGTTGGCATCCACGCCCTGGATCACGCGGCCCGCGAAACGCGGAACGCGCTCGCCGGCATCCAGTTGGATCACGCGGGCGGCGTCGCTCCCGGCGGGAACGGGCGTGGCCTCGATCGGTTCGACCTGGCTGCCCAGCGCGGCCGCGACGTCGTAGGCGATGCCGCGCACGCTGAAACAGTCGGCGCGATTCGGGGTCAGCTTGATCTCGATGCTGGCGTCCGGCAGGCCGAGGTATTCGCCAATCATTGCACCAATCGGCGCGTCGTCCGGCAGTTCCAGCAGTCCGGAAGCGTCGGCGTCGATACCCAGTTCCTTGGCCGAGCAGAGCATGCCGTTGGACTCGACGCCGCGCAGCTTCGCCGCCTTGATCGCGATGCCGCCGACGTTCGCGCCGACCATGGCGAGCGGCGCCACCAGCCCGGGACGCGCGTTCGGTGCGCCGCAGACGATCTGCAGGAGCGTTCCCTGCCCGGCGTCGACCTGGCAGATCTGCAACCGATCCGCCTCCGGATGCTTGGCGCATTCGACGATGCGCGCGACCACCACGCCCGCCAGGCCGTCGCCCAGCGCGGTCACCTCTTCGACTTCCAGCCCGATCGCGGTGAGGACCGCCGACAGTTCGCCGCGGGTGGCCGGGGTGGGAACGTGGCTGCGCAGCCAGTTTTCGCTGAATTTCATCGTGTCACCGTAGGGCGGGCCTCGGCCCGCCGTTGCCATCTATCCATTGTGGTTGGCGCCGCTCGCATCGCTCACCGCGCCGGCCATACCGCCGGGCGTGCCCGACTACGCGAACTGCCGCAGGAACCGCACGTCGTTCTCGAAGAATGCGCGCAGATCGTTGACGCCGTAGCGCAGCATCGCGAAGCGCTCCACGCCCATGCCGAACGCGAAGCCGGTGTAGCGCTCCGGATCGATGCCGCAGTTGCGCAGCACGTTCGGGTGGACCATGCCGCAACCGAGCACTTCCAGCCAGCGGGTGCTCCCGTCGGGCTGCTGCCAGGCGATATCCACCTCGGCGCCCGGCTCGACGAACGGGAAATAGCTGGGGCGGAAGCGCATCTCGAAATCGCGTTCGAAGAAGGCGCGGACGAACTCGGCCAGGGTGCCCTTCAGATCGGCGAACGTCGAATGCTCGTCGACCAGCAGGCCTTCCACCTGGTGGAACATCGGCGAGTGGGTCTGGTCGCTGTCGCTGCGATAGACCTTGCCGGCGGCAATCATGCGCAGCGGCGGCGGGTGCGAGTCCATGTAGCGGACCTGCACGCCGGAAGTATGGGTGCGCAGCAGGCGGCCGTCACCGAAGTAGAAGGTGTCGTGCATGGCGCGCGCGGGATGGTGCGGCGGGAAGTTCAGCGCCTCGAAGTTGTGCCAGTCGTCCTCGATCTCCGGACCATCGGCCAGTTCGTAGCCCAGTCGCCCGAAAATGTCGGCGATGCGCTCCAGCGTCCGGCTGATCGGATGCAGGCCGCCGCGGGAACCGTTGCGGCCCGGCAGCGTCACGTCGATGGTTTCGCTGGACAGGCGCGCGTCCAGCTCCGCGTCCTCCAGCACCGTCCTGCGCGCCGCCAGCGCTTCGCCGATGGCGTCGCGGACGCGGTTGATCGCTTCGCCGGCGCTCTTGCGCTGATCGGCGGGCAGCGTGCCCAGTTGCTTCAGCTGCGTGGTGATGCTGCCGCTCTTGCCCAGCAGGGTGACGCGCAGGTGCTCCAGCGCATCGGGCGTCTGCGCCGCGGCTATGTCGGCCAGGGCCTGGGTGGACAGGAATTCGATATCGCTCATGGATCGTCCAGATGAGGTTCGGCGTGTCCGGGTCCCGGATCCGGGACCACAAAAAACAATGGGGAAGGACTCGCGCCCTTCCCCACGTGTTCGGCGATGGATTGCCGGTACTGCGTTTACGGTGGAGATCGCAGCTTAGGCTGCGAGTGCGCCCTTCGCCTTTTCAGCCAGGGCCGCAAAACCCGTCGCATCGTGCACGGCGATGTCCGCCAGCACCTTGCGGTCCAGGGTGATGCCGGCCTTCTGCAGGCCGTTCATGAAGCGGCTGTAGCTCAGGCCGTTGATGCGGGCCGCCGCGTTGATGCGGGTGATCCAGAGCGAACGGAAGTTGCGCTTCTTCTGCTTGCGGCCGATGTAGGCGTACTGCTGCGCCTTGATGACCGCCTGCTTGGCGACGCGGAACACCTTGCGGCGGGCGTTGTAGTAGCCCTTGGCCAGGTGGAGGACTTTCTTGTGACGGCGACGCGCCATCACGCCACGCTTAACTCGTGCCATGGTTCAGTCCTCAGAGGTAGGGAAGCATGCGGTCCAGACGGCCGCTGTCCTCGGCGCGAACGATGTTCGTCGCACGCAGGCCGCGCTTACGCTTGGTCGCTTTCTTGGTGAGGATATGGCTGCGGTTGGCGTGGCCAGCCTTGTACTTGCCGGAGGCGGTCTTGCGGAAACGCTTGGCCGCCGCCCGGTGGGTCTTGATCTTGGGCATTG
>MTEX01009176.1_pt2 | contig 20028 bp, 19 predicted proteins | sample 1042691 | NCBI WGS metagenome assembly MTEX01 (sample SAMN06185810, study PRJNA358809) | soil metagenome | isolation source: soil biostimulated with molasses as carbon source | place: India | collected 2015-05-23
CCGGGCTGGATATATTTTCAGTGTTTCGCATGGGGCGGCTATCATACCCCGCTCTTGCCCTTTCTGCCGCATGGAGATCCGGATGCTTGCCTTTGCCCTGCCCTACACATTGCATGTATTGGCCGCCCTGGTGTGGGTTGGCGGCATGTTCTTCGCCTGGCTGGTACTGCGCCCGGCAACGGTTGCAGCCCTGGAAGGGCCTGCGCGCTTGCGTTTGTGGGTGGAAGTGTTCCGACGCTTCTTCGGCTGGGTCTGGCTGGCCGTGGCGATTTTGGCGATAAGTGGTATCGGCATGTTGCACATGCGCTTCAGCGGCTTCGAGACCGCACCCAAGTACGTGCAAGTGATGATGGGTGGCGGCATCGCCATGTTCGCCCTGTTCATGCGCGTCCAGGCGCTGCTGCTGCCGGAACTGAAAGCAGCCGTGCAGGCCGAGGACTGGCCGACGGGTGCAGCGGTACTCGGACGGATTCGGCGGATGGTGGGGATCAACCTGCTGCTGGGCCTGGCGGTGGTTGCCGTGGCCAGTTCGCGCCTGATGGCCTGACGGGTTGCCCCCGCCGCCCCTGGCTGACCTAGCTGCCCCGGGCGGCCATTGGCCCCGGCCTCGGTGCTGTACACCAGGCAACCCTTGCTGGCCCCGCCCTTACCTGCCTTGCCTGGCGCCCCGGCCTTGCCCGCTGCGCCGCCGTCCAGGCGCACCACGATGCGCTCCTGCGGGAAGCCCTGCGGCACGCTCAGGCGAATGCGTCCACCCGGTGCACCATCATGGCCGTTGCCGCCGTCGTCGCCATTGGCACCACGGCTGGCCTGGCCCCAGGTACAGCCGCCGGCCTGGCCGTTGGCGCCATCGAGCCCCACATACCCGGGAGCACCCGTGCCACCACGGGCATCGATCGCCAGCCGCTCGGCATCCAGTTCGGCCAGCTTGAGGTCCAGGCTACGCCCCGAACGCGCGGCCCGCTGGTACGTGCCCGCCGCGCCTGGCGCACTGAATTCGCTGCCCTCGGCCAGCCGTGCACTGCGCGCCTCGATCAGCAACGGGCTGTCGGACGGCGCAATGGCGATACGCGCGTCCCGCCCCAACTGCAGCTGGTCGACCTTCAATTCCGCCAGCGTGGCCGGCAACAACAGGGTGGCGGCATCGGCCACGCGCAACTGCGCAAGGTGCACAGTGGCCGACTTGTTTGGCAGGCGCAGCATGGAGTTGGCTGCCACCTCCAGGCTCTCGGCCTGGGCCAGGGGAACGGCCAGCATGGCCAGCAACATCAGATTACGCATTTCGCGGCGCCTCCTGCGCACGGGGGATGGACATGACATGGAAGATACCCGTCAGCAGGATCTGCAACCGATCGAACCAGCGATGGCTGCGCCCGCGCAGGCTGCCATTGAAGAACAGCACTTCGAGCACGTGCAGGCCCAGCAAGGCGATACCCGCAGCATTGATCAGCAGATTGAACGGCAAGGGCTGCGGCATCAATTGATTGAAAAACACCACGCCCCAGAATGCGACCGTCAGGACCTTGCCCAGGCCCAGGATGAATTTCATATCCCGCCCCCATGGATTGTTGTTATGTCGAGACGCCCGTTCGAGCGGGCCGTGCGAACCACATTAACTGCAATGCCAAGGCAGGCGCCAGCGCCGCTTGGTGGAGAGGCCGCGCCATCGGTCGCCTGCAGGCGTGCCCCTGACGGTGCCGCTGGCCACGAGCGGCTGTCGCCGCGGGACGCGCCCGTGCCACTGCTCAAGGCACGGGCGCAGGCGCTCTAACGCTGGATCTTGATTTCGGTACGGCGGTTCATGGCACGCCCCTCGGCCGTGGCGTTGTCTGCCACCGGCTGGGTTTCACCGGCACCGACCACCGACACGAAGCTGCTGCGCGGCACACCGCTCTCGACCAGATAATCGGTCACCGCGTGGGCCCGCCGCTCGGACAGCTTCTGGTTGTATTGGTCGGAGCCGACGCTGTCGGTGTGACCGCTGACGCTCAGACGGGCGGACGGTGCTTCCTGCTTGAGCCGGGTGGCAACGCTGTTGAGGCGCTCCTTGTCGCTGGCGGTCAGGCGCGCAGAATCGAATTCGAAGTGCACATCGCGGATGACGATGACTTCTTCCTTCTGCACCACCACTTCCTCGACCACCGGTGCCGGCTCAGGCGGGCAGCCGTTGGCATCCACCTGCACGCCGCGCGGGGTGCCGGGGCACTTGTCACGGCTGTCCGGCACGCCGTCACCGTCCTCGTCGCCATCGCCATGGGCCCAGCAATAGCCTGCCGCCAGGCTACCGCCCACCAAGGCACCCCAGCCAGCCCAGCTGGAGCTCTCGATGGCGCCCAAGGCAGCGCCGCCTACACCCCCGACGGCAGCACATTTCGGCCAGTCGGTCTTTTGCAAACCTGCACAACCAGTCAACACACTGGTGAGCAGGACCAGGGGTATCGCTGTGCGTACTATGCTCATTGCTTTGCTTCTCCTAGGGGGAATCGGCATAAGGCCGATCTCTCGGAGTAAAGACCGCGCATGCCATCCCTGCCAGCAATAAGCCACGACGCGGTCACATGCCTCTTTGCCCATACGCTGTGGCCCGCTAGTCTTGGACGACTTGAAGAGGACTTGCAATGAACGACCGCTTTTCCCAGCGCACCCCGCAGCAGGCCCTGGCCGCCCTGCTCGAGCGCTTCACCCCGCAACGCCTGCTGCTGGTGGGCACGCGCTTTCCGGCACTGGACGCCTTCGCCCAGGCCCACCCGCAAGTGACCATCGCCACCGCAGCCCCCGGCCCGCTGCCGGCCGAACTGGCGGCGCAGCGCTTTGACCTGGCGCTACTGGTGGACTGCCTGGAGCATCTGCCCAAGCGCACCGGCCTGGAACTGCTCGGCGGGGTGCGCAACCTCAATGCCAGCCGGGTTGCAGTGCTGGCCGACCTGGCCGCCTGCGGCTGGCAGGACACCGACTTTTTTGCCCTGGCCCTCTCGGCCAGCGAGAAATTCTGCCGGGACGAGCAGGTCCTGAGCCTGTTCACCTATGATCTACATGACTACAAGCAGGTACCGGACTGGCTCAATGCCAAGTTCTGGGCCAACCCTGAAAACTTTGGCAAGTACTGGTGGTGATGATGAGTGTCTCGGTCTGCCCTTGCGGCAGTGGCAACCTGCTCGACGCCTGCTGCGGGCACTACCATGCCGGCACCCCGGCGCCGGATGCCCAGGCGCTGATGCGCTCACGCTACAGTGCCTATGTGCTGGGCCTGGTCGACTACCTGGTGGCCACCACCCTGCCGGCCCAGCAAGCCGGCCTGGACCGTGCCGCCATGGCCGCCTGGAGTGCCCAGAGCACCTGGCTGGGCCTGGAGGTGGAAGCGGCAGAAGTGCTGGGCGGCCAGCCTGAACATGCCTTTGTGACCTTCACCGCACGCTGGCACGACCAGGATGGCGATCACCAGCACCGCGAACGCTCGGCCTTCGTCCAGCATGCCGGGCATTGGTATTTCATCGACCCGACGGTCGGGCTCAAGGCCGGGCGCAACGATCCCTGCCCCTGCGCCAGCGGCCAGAAGTTCAAGAAATGCTGCGCCAGCTACGTAGGTAGCTGAGATGATCGCCCCCGCCCGCCTGCTGCTCGCTCCGCTGCTCGCCTGCCTGGCCCTGCTGGCGGGCTGCAGCAGCTGGGGCGGCGATGACTGGCGCGAACCCGAGGTGCACCTGGTCGAGGTCGAGACGGTCAAGGCCAGGTTGCTGGAACAGGAGTTCGTGCTGCACCTGCAGGTCGTCAACCCGAATGACAGCCGCCTGTTCATCCGCAACCTGTCCTATGCCATACGCCTCAACGACCTGCTGCTGGTGCAGGACGAAACCAGCCTGTGGCGCAGTGTCGGCGGGCATGCCCGGCGTACCTTCAAGATCACCGCGCGAACCAACCTGTGGCAGCACCTGAAACCACTGGCCAAGCTGCTCAAGAGCGGTCAGCCGCTGCACTACAGCCTGCAGGGCGAACTGGCGACCGGCTTGCTCATGCATCGGGACCTGCACTTGTCGCGCAGTGGTGAGATAATCCCCGGCGATTACCACCCGGAGTAACCCTGCAATGTCCCAGCAACCCCACGTTCATGGCCCTGACTGCAACCACGATCATGATCACCACCACGATCATGGCCACGTTCACGGCCCGCACTGCAACCACGGCCACCAGGAGCCGGTACGCAACGCCCTGAAGGACGTTGGCCGTAACGACCCATGCCCGTGCGGTAGCCAGAAAAAGTTCAAGAAGTGCCACGGCGCCTGACCTGAACAGCACGTGCGCGCCCCGCCAGCGGGCCGCGCAGTGCATGGCCACAGGCCAGAAGCAGCACGATGCACAGTGCCATGCAGATGGCATTGGTACCCTTCCAGCCGACCGAGCCCAGCAACAGCGACGGGCTGAATGCGCCAACGGTGGCGAACAGGGCGATGGCCAGGTCGTTCTTCCCTTGCATGTGCATGGCCGACGGGCTGTGCTGCAGCGTTTGCGCCAGCAACGCCCCGCCGCCCACGTAGGTCAGGTTCCAGCCAAGGCCAAGGGCTATCAACGACAAGGTCATCATCGCGTAACTGTGTGACCACAGGTTCATGGCCGTGCAACCGATCAACAGGCCCAGGCCGGCGCAGAGGGTGGCCCTGATCCCGAGCTTGTGGATGATGGCGCCGGTGAAGAACGACGGGGCGAACATGGCAATCACATGCCATTGAATCGCCAGGCGCACGTCGGAGAAATCCTCATGCAGGTGTTTCATGTGCATGGAAGCCTGGATCATCAGCAAGTTCATGACCCCGTAACCCAGCGCGGCCACGGCCATGGCCACGACCAGCACCGGGCTGAGCGGTTCGCTGGTTGCAGCAGACGCGTTTCTCGCTGGCACCCGGAGCGCCCCTGTGGCCTCGCCGGGCAGGCAGGCGGCAATCAGCAAGGACATCGCCGCCAGGCCAACAAAAGCGGCGTAACACAGCGAAAACAGCGGGTAGCCGCCAACGTCGCGGAGCCACTCGGTGAGTGCCGGCCCAACCACGGCAGCCATCACACCGCCGGCCACAACCAGGGAAAGCGCTTTGGGCTTCAGGCTCTGTGCCACGTTGTCGGTAGCGGCAAAGCGGTTGAAGTTGGCGAACGCAATGTAGATACCCAACGCCGAGTGGCTGATCACCAGGGTCGCGAAGTGCTGTTGCTGCACCGCCAGGTAGCCGGTGATGCCGGACACGGCCAAAGGTATCGAGCCCAGCATGAATGCCCGCTTGCGGCCAATACGGCCCATCAGCCTGGAAACCGGGTAAGTGGCCAGCATCAAGCACAGGAACTGAAAGCCGTAAGGCACAGTGGACCAGGTGCTGGCAGGCGCCAGCGCCGCCCCGACAGTGGCAGCCATGGTCACCGACATGACCGCTGTCGTCAGGTTGATCGATTGCGCCGTGAAATACAGGTAGGTGCGCCGCGGAAGTGTGCTCGACATGGCATGTGCTCAGGTGGGTGGACGGTCGCGTATCCGGCACCTGCAACGGCACCGACGGGGGCATGGTGGCAGCTGCCGCGCCCTGAAACGCAAACAGTCGACGCACTTTCCGGTTAACTGTTAGGCTGTTTTTTCTAACAGTCGGCGGACCCGCCATGCGCCCGAACAGCCTGCATGACCAATTGAAACAGCGCCTCGAAGCCGGCGAGTGGCTGCCTGGCCAGCGCATGCCATCTATCCGCAAGCTAACCGCGGCGGCTGACTGCAGTTATCACGATGTCGTCTCCAGCTATGCCCGGCTGGTCAGCGAAGGTGTGCTGACCGCCATCCCAGGCCGCGGCTACTTTGTCGCCTGTAGCAGCCGGCAGCCAGGTACATCAGGTACCGGCCCTGCCGAGCCCCCGGCAGGCATGGCCGACGACCCATTGTTCACGCTGTTGCAAAGTGGCCGGCACTTCACCAAGCTCGGCAGCGGCTGGCTGCCCCCGGCCTGGCGTGACACCGAGCTGCTGGCCAAGGCGATACGCCGCACTGCGCGGCTGGAGCAGAGTTCGCTGGCGGAATATGGCGATATCCAGGGCTACCTGCCCATGCGCAGGCAACTGTCCATGCACCTGCAGCGCCTGACCCGGATCGAAGCCCGCCCCAGCCAGTTGCTGACCACCCTGGGCGCCACGCAGGCACTGGACCTGGTTGCGCGGTTGCTGATCAAGCCCGGCGATCACGTGTTGGTCGACGAGCCCGGCAATGGCAACCTGATCAAGCTGATCCAGCTGGCCGGTGGCCAGGTACTTGGCGTGCGGCGTACCCAGGACGGGCCGGACGTGGAGGACATCAAAGCCCAGCTGGCCAGGCACAAGGTCAAGGCGTTCTTCTGCAACAGCAACTTCCATAACCCGACCGGCGGCAACATCAGCCCGCACATTGCCTTCGGCATCCTGCGCCTGGCGACGGAGCACGACTTCTTCGTGGTCGAGGACGACGTGTATGGCGACTTCAGCCCGGGCATGCGCCAGACCCTCGCCGAACTGGACAACCTCGAGCGGGTCATCTACATCGGCAGTTTCTCCAAGTGCCTGTCCGCGTCCCTGCGCGTGGGCTATATCGCTTGTTCGGCGGCGCTGATCGAACCGCTGACGCGCCTGAAACTGCTGACCTGCGTTGCCGTGCCAGCGTTTTGCGAACGTTTCGTCAACACCATCTTGTCCGATGGCACCTATGCCCGGCACATGAAAGACCTGCAACAGCGCATGATCCGCCAGCAGGCGCAAACCCAGCAATTGTTGCGGGCGCATGGCTGGCAGTTCGACGTAACGCCGCAAGGCGGTATGTTCCTGTGGGTGTATCACCCTGAGCTGGCCGACCTGCAGCCGTTCATGCAGCGCCTGGAGCAGCACAAGGTGCTCCTGATGCCGGGCTCGGCCTTTGCCGTGAGCCGGGACTATCAAGGCCACGCACGCATCAATTGCACGCATTTTTCCGATGCCTTGGCCATGCACTTCAAGGTTTGTACCGGCGCTGGCAAATAAAGCGCCCAAGGACCTTGCATGGCGCCTGCGCGCTTACTACCTTAGCGCCTTTCCAAAACCGCCACGCCTTGCAGGAGCCCTTGTCATGGCCGCCCCCGCCTTCCCCCCCTTCCGCCCGCGGTTCGTAACCGCCGCCACGCTGCTCGGCATGCTCGGGCTGGCCGGCTGCCAGACGGGCGGCTACCAGGGCAGCGTGCCACCGGCCAGTGGCGTGCAGCCGCTCAAGGGCCTGGCGCAGAACGTCTCGGTACGGCGCAATGCGATGGGTGCGCCACTGATCGAAAGCAGCAGCTTCCATGACGCCCTGTTCAGCCTGGGCTACGTGCATGCCGGCGACCGTATCGAACAGATGGTGGCCATGCGCCTGCTGGCGCAGGGCCGCCTGGCCGAACTGGCCGGCAGCGACGCGCTGGACATCGACCGGCTGATGCGCGCCGCCAACCTCAAGCAGAGCGCCGCCCAGCAGTACGCCGAAGCATCGCCACGGCTCAAGCGCTTTTTCGAGGTCTATGCCCGCGGGGTCAACGCTTACCTGTTCCGCTATCGCGACAGGCTGCCGGCCGGCCTGGCCAGCAGTGGCTATCGTCCCGAATACTGGAAGCCCGAGGATTCGGCGCTGATCTTCAGCCTGTACGCCTTCAGCCAGTCAGTGAACCTGCAGGAAGAACTGAGTGCCCTGGTCCTGGCGCAGAAAGCCGGCAGCGACAAGCTGGCCTGGCTGTTGCCCGGCGCCCCGGACGAGCCATTGGCCGAAGCAGAAGTAGACAAGCTCAAGGGCCTGAACCTGGCCAGCCAGTTGCCTGGCCTGCCAGCCCTGGCCGCCGCCAGCCAGAAGCTCGCCGACCTCGACCTGCTGGGCAGCCCCGGTTCGGCCAACCTGGCCCTGGCGCCGCAACGCAGCCGCAGCGGCAAGAGCCTGCTGGCCAGCGACAGCCGCGCCGCCTGGGCCTTGAGCCCGGTGCAGATCCACACCGGCAAGTACCAGGTCGCCGGGCTGTCGTTGCCCGGCCTGCCCATCGTGCTGGCCGGTTACAACGGCAAGCTGGCCTGGAGCAGCAGCGCGGTCATGGCCGACAACCAGGACCTGTATTTGGAACAACTGCGACATCAGGGCAGCCAGGTGAGCTACCTGGCCGACGGCAAATGGCTGCCGGCTCGCGCCCGTAGCGAAACCTTCTTCGTCCGTGGCCAGCGCCCGTTGCGCGAAGTGATGTATGACACCCGCCACGGTACCCTGCTGGCCCAGCCAGGCAATGCCAGCCTGGGCCTGGCGCTGAACCTGCCGCAGGTCAAGGGTGACCGCAGCCTGGATGCGCTGTTCGACCTGACCCGGGCGCAGAGCGTGGAGCGCGCCTTCGACAGTACCCGTGAAGTGACTGCCGCCGCCCTCAACTTCGTCTTCGCCGAGCCCGAGCACATCGGCTGGCAAGTCAGTGGCCGCTACCCCAACCGCCGCGACGGCCAGGGCCTGCTGCCATCGCCGGGCTGGGACGGCCGCTACGACTGGGACGGCTTTGCCGACCCGATGCTGCACCCTTACGACCAGGACCCGCCTGCCGGCTGGATCGGCCACGCCAACCAGCGCAGCCTGCCGCGCGGCTATGGCATGCAACTGTCCAGCACCTGGTACTACCCCGAGCGGGCCGAACGCCTGGCGCAGCTGGCCGCCAATGGCCGTCACGACAGCCGCAGCCTGATGGCCCTGCAGAACGACCAGGTCACCCTGCTGGCCGACAAGCTCAAGCAGGTGTTCGACGCGCCTGGCATGGCCCAGCCGCTGCAGCAGGCAATCGACTCCCTGCCCGCCGCCCAGCGTGACAAGGCCCGCGACGCGCTGGCCCGGCTCAAGGCCTTCGATGGCCGCCTGAGCCCGGTGTCGGCCGATGCCGCCCTGTACCAACTGTTCCTCCAGGAAGTCGCGCGACAGACCTTCCTCGACGACCTCGGGCCGGAATCCAGCCCGGCCTGGCAGGCTTTCGTCAGCAATGCGCGGTTGTCGTTCTCGGCCCAGGCTGACCACCTGCTGGGGCGCGACGACAGCCCGTTCTGGGATGACCGCAACACCCCGCAGAAAGAAGACAAGCCGGCCATCCTGGCGCGCAGCCTGGCTGGCGCCATCGACGCGGGCACCACGCAACTGGGGGCTGACCGCCGCGCCTGGCAGTGGGGCAAGCTGCACCAGTACCGCTGGCCGGCACCGGCCTACCACGGCCTGGGCGATGCCATCAGCCGCTCGCCGCAGGCTGCCGGTGGTGATTTCACCACCCTGGCTTTGACGCCCTACGCCTGGGGCAGCGACTTCGATACCCGCCTGCCAGCCTCGGCACGGATGATCGTCGACTTCGGCCAGGCCGAGCCGTTGCAGGTGCTGACCAGCAGTGGACAGTCCGGCAACCCGGCCAGCGCACACTACAGCGACGGGCTGGATGCCTGGTTCAAGGGGCGCTTCATGAGCCTGCCACTGCAGCAGCAGAACTTCGGGCGCGCGTATGGCAATCAGCGTTTGACGTTGGTGCCTGGCCGCTAGTGGACCGTTTCCTGCTGACCCGCAGCCGGCCAGCTACCTAGCATCCTCGGTGCCGCACTGTTCCCCGACAGCTGCGGCACACTTCCATCAAGAGGATGATGAACATGGCTGCAGAAACCCTGAAAATTGAAATTTCCTGGCCGGATACGCTCAAAGTTCCAGCTGGCGCTACCGTCAATGCACAACTTTGGGTAGGTACCGCCATCGCCGACTACCGCATGATCAGCGACGGAGATGCCAGCGCTCCTGCTGTCACTTCACCGGCCAAGCTGGAAATCACTTATGACACCGAAGACCTGCGACCAAGCAGCGCCGACACCGTATGGGATCACTTCCGTACCGCTCCCTACCTGATGCATGACGGCAAGCGCCTGAACATCTCCCGCGTGGCCAAGATCAGTATCGAAGACGCCAGAAAGTCGGGCTGGAAGATCGCTATTTCCTGACGCGGTCCGGGCAGCCCTCGAGAGGGCTGCCCTCACACATCGAACTTGCCGCGGCCCTCGACACTCTGAGCTAGCAAGCCCTATCCCAGACGTTGAGCCATGGACCTCGTCATCGCCCGCCCCGAAGGCCTGTACTGCCCGCCCGGTGATTTCTATATCGACCCGTGGCGGCCCGTGGACCGAGCTGTGATCACCCATGGCCACGGCGACCACGCCCGCATCGGCAATCGCCATTACCTGGCCGCCAGCCCTGGCGCCGGCATCCTGCGCAGCCGCCTCGGCCAGGACATCAATTTGCAGACCCTGGCCTACGGCGAACGCCTGCTGCACCATGGCGTTAGCCTGAGCCTGCACCCGGCCGGGCATGTCCTGGGCTCGGCGCAGGTGCGCCTGGAATACCAGGGCGAGGTCTGGGTCGCCTCCGGTGACTACAAGGTGGAGCCGGACGCCACCTGCGCACCGTTCGAACCGGTGCCCTGCCACACCTTCATCACCGAATCGACCTTCGGCCTGCCCATCTACCGCTGGCCCAGCCAAGGCGAAATTTTCTCCGGGATCAATGCCTGGTGGCGCGCCAACTGCGCACAGGGCAAGGCCAGCGTGCTGTTCTGCTACGCCTTCGGCAAGGCCCAGCGGATCCTCCACGGGCTGGACGCCAGCATTGGCCCGATCCTGGTGCATGGCGCCGTCGAGCCGCTCAACCGGGTATATCGGGAGGCTGGCGTGTACTTGCCAGAGACCCGCTACGCCGGTGATATCCCGCGCAACGACCCGCTGCTGCGCCAGGCGTTGGTCCTGGCCCCACCCTCGGCCGCTGGCAGCAGCTGGATGCGCCGTTTCGGCGACTACAGCGATGCCTTCGCCAGTGGCTGGATGCTGTTGCGTGGCACCCGCCGACGGCGCGGGGTGGACCGTGGCTTCGTGCTCTCGGACCATGCCGATTGGCCGGGGTTGCTCTGGGCCATCGGCCAGACCGGCGCGGAACGGGTGATGGTCACCCACGGGTCAGTCAATGTGCTGGTGCGCTACCTGAACGAACAAGGCCTCGATGCCCGCGCCTTCGCGACCGAATACGGCGAGGAAGACGACGCTGTCGCCACGGGGCCAAACGCATGAAAGCGTTCGCCGACCTGTACCTGAGGCTGGATGCGACCACCTCCAGCGTTGCCAAGCTGCAGGCCTTGCGTGACTACTTCAGCACCGCCCCAGCTGCGGATGCCGCCTGGGCCGTGTACTTCCTGGCCGGTGGTCGGCCGCGCCAACTTGTACCTACGCGGGTGCTGCGCGAAATGGCCACTGCGTTGGCCGGGCTGCCGGACTGGCTGTTCGAGGAAAGCTACCAGGCCGTTGGCGACCTGGCCGAGACCATTTCCCTGCTGGTGCCGCAAAGCCACCACGCGAGCGACGATGGCTTGGCCCACTGGGTCGAACACCATCTGCTGCCATTGCGCGGCCTGCCCGTCGATCAGCTTCAGCAACGCCTGGCGCCATTGTGGGCCCAGCTGGACCGCCCCAGCCTGATGCTGTGCCTGAAGCTCATCACTGGCAGCTTTCGCGTTGGCGTATCGAAGCTGCTGGTCACCCGTGCCCTGGCGCAACTGGCCGGGCTGGATGCCAAACGCGTGGCCCAGCGCCTGGTCGGCTACACCGACATCAGCCACCGCCCCACCGCCGCCAGCTACCAGAACCTGGTCGCCCCGGCATCAGACGATGAGCATGGCCAGCGTGGCGGCCAGCCCTACCCGTTCTTTCTGGCTCACCCTCTGCAAGTGCCTAGCGAACAGTTCGATGCAGTGCTCGGCTCGCCAAGCGACTGGCAGATCGAATGGAAGTGGGACGGTATCCGCGCCCAGGTGGTCAAACGCGACGGCCAGCTGTGGGTCTGGTCGCGCGGCGAGGAACTGGTCACCGAGCGCTTTCCCGAGCTGCACAGCCTGGCGCAGACCCTGCCCGACGGGGTCGTGCTCGATGGCGAGATCCTGGTATGGAAACCGGGCAGCTCGGCGGAACAGCTGGCGGTACAGCCTTTTGCCTTGTTGCAGCAGCGCCTGGGCCGCAAGACCTTGGGCAAGAAGCTGCTGAGCGATGCGCCGGTGGTCCTGCAGGCCTACGACCTGCTGGAATGGCAGGGCGAGGACTGGCGCAGCCGGCCGCAGCACGCGCGCCGTCGGCAGCTGGAACGGGTGCTCGAGGCACAGCCATTGGCCCCGGTGCTGCTCTCGCCGCTGCTCGAAGGCCCGGACTGGGCCGACCTTGCCCGCCAGCGCGAACAGTCACGCAGCCTGGGCGTGGAAGGCTTGATGCTGAAACAGCGCGAGGCCTTGTATGGCGTAGGGCGGACCAAGGACATGGGCACCTGGTGGAAGTGGAAGATCGACCCGTTCAGCGTCGACGCCGTGCTGATCTATGCCCAGCGCGGCCATGGCCGGCGGGCCAGCCTGTACAGCGACTACACCTTCGCCGTGTGGGACGCGCCGGCCGGCACCCCGGGGCGGGCGCTGGTACCTTTTGCCAAGGCCTATTCAGGGCTCAGCGACGAAGAGATGCGCAAGGTCGACGCCATCATCCGCAAGACCACGGTCGAAACCTTCGGCCCGGTACGCAGCGTGGCACCGACGCTGGTATTCGAGTTGGGTTTCGAGGGCATCGCCCTGTCCCGGAGGCACAAGAGCGGCATTGCCGTGCGCTTTCCGCGGATGCTGCGCTGGCGGCTGGACAAGCCGGTTGAAGAGGCGGACGACCTGGCGACCCTGCAGGCCCTGCTGGCTTGAGACAATTCGGACCACGAACCAGCCCGCGCGCTGATCCAACAGATAGCGGATGAGGCGCAGTCACGCAATCTATGCTTCTATCTGTGTGCCGACCCGTGTCGCAGACCGTTTTCGCCACGCCATCAGGACGACCATGCACCATTCAACCCACGACCTGCTGTCCCCCGTTCCGGGCATCACCCGCCAGCTGCACAGCTTCCACTTCGGCCCCCGCGGTGGCGGCAAGGTGTATATCCAGGCCTCGCTGCATGCCGACGAGTTGCCGGGCATGCTGGTGGCCTGGCATCTCAAGCGCCGCCTGGCTGAACTGGAACAGCAAGGCCGCCTGCAGCGCGAGATCATCCTGGTACCCGTGGCCAACCCGGTCGGCCTGGAACAGGTGCTGCTGGACGCACCGCTGGGGCGTTTCGAACTGCAAAGCGGTGAGAACTTCAACCGCAACTTCGTCGACCTGTCGGACAGCATCGGCGACCAGATCGAAGAACACCTGACCCAGGACCCGGCGCATAATCTCGCCTTGATCCGCGAGTACCTGCGCCGTGGCCTGGATGCGCACCCTGCGCGCACACCGCTGCAAGCCCAGCGCCTGATCCTGCAGCGGCTGGCCTGCGATGCCGACATGGTGCTGGACCTGCATTGCGATTTCGAAGCTGTGGAGCACCTGTACACCACCCCGGACGCCTGGGTGCAGATCGAACCCCTGGCCCGCTATCTGGGCGCGCAGGCCAGCCTGCTGGCCACCGACTCGGGCGGGCAGTCGTTCGATGAGTGCTTCAGCCTGGTCTGGTGGCAGTTGCAGCAGCGCTTCGGCAAGCGCTTCCCGATTCCGTTGGGCTGCTGCTCGGTGACTGTCGAGCTGCGCGGGCAGGCCGATGTCAGCCATGACCTGGCCAGCAAGGACTGCCAGGCGATCCTCGACTTCCTGACCTACAGCGGGGTCATCGAAGGCGCCCACGCCGCCCTGCCCGCGTTGCGCAGCCCCGCTACCCCACTGGCCGCCGTCGAGCCCGTGGTCGCCCCGTTGGGCGGGCTGCTGGTGTACCACGCCAAGCCTGGGCAAACCCTCGAGGCTGGCCAGCTGATCGCCGAAGTCATCGACCCGCTCAGCGACCGCGTGACTGCCGTGCGCAACGATCAGCCCGGCCTGCTGTATGCGCGCAGCGTACGGCGCATGGCCACCGCCGGCATGGTCATCGCCCATGTGGCCGGTGAGCAGGTATGCCGCAGCGGCTACCTGCTGGCCAACTGATCAGGTAAAACCATTGCATCTGGCGGGTTGTCTGTAGAAACACAGCCCGCCAAGGACGCCATGCCCGATGCCCGCCGCCACCGACCTCGCCAGTGCCTGGTTCGCCAAGCGTGGCTGGAAGCCGTTCGCTTTCCAGCGCCGTGTCTGGGCCGCCGTGGCACGCGGCGAATCCGGCCTGCTGCATGCCAGTACCGGGGCCGGCAAAACCTACGCGGTATGGCTCGCCGCGCTGCGCGCCTTCAAGGCCGAAGCCCAGGGGCGACAGGCTGCGCCGTTGCAGGTGCTGTGGGTTACGCCGATGCGTGCCCTGGCCGCTGACACCGCCCGCGCCTTGCAGGCGCCGCTGGACGAGCTCGGCCTGCCCTGGAGCGTGGGCGTGCGCAGCGGCGATACCGGCAGTGCCGAACGTGCCCGCCAAGCGCGACGCCTGCCCAGTGTGCTGGTCACCACCCCCGAAAGCCTGACCCTGCTGCTGACCCGCGCACAGGCCCGCGACGATTTCGCCACGCTGCGCCTGGTGGTGGTGGACGAATGGCACGAACTGCTGGGCAACAAGCGCGGCGTACAACTGCAACTGGCCCTGGCCCGCCTGCGCCGCTGGCACCCTGGCCTGCCGACCTGGGGCCTGTCCGCCACCCTCGGCAACCTTCAGCACGCGCTGGATGTGTTGCTGCCGCAGGGTGGCCTGCTGGTGCAAGGCAGGCAAGACAAGCCGCTGCTGGTCGATACCCTGCTGCCGGCAGCCATCGAGCGCTTCCCGTGGGCCGGGCACATGGGCCTGAAGATGCTTGAGCAGGTCTGCCAGGAGATCGACGCCAGTAGCAGCTGCCTGGTGTTCACCAACACCCGGGCACAGGCCGAACTGTGGTACCAGGCGCTGCTCGACGCACGCCCCGACTGGGCCGGGTTGATCGCCCTGCACCATGCTTCACTGGCCCGCGAGGCCCGTGACTGGGTGGAGCGCAGCCTCAAGCAGGGCGGCCTGAAAGCGGTGGTCTGCACCTCCAGCCTGGACCTTGGCGTGGACTTTCTGCCAGTAGAGCGCGTGCTGCAGATCGGCTCGGCCAAGGGTATTGCCCGGCTGATGCAGCGGGCCGGGCGCTCCGGCCACGCGCCAGGGCGGCGCTCGCGGGTTACGTTGGTGCCCACCCACAGCCTGGAACTGGTCGAGGCGGCTGCCGCCAGGCAGGCCCTGGCCGCCGGGCACATCGAGGCGCGGTATTCGCCACGCCTGTGCATGGACGTGCTGGTGCAGCACCTGGTCAGCATGGCCCTGGGCAGTGGTTTTCACGCCGAACTGTTGCTCGAGGAAGTGCGCAGCACCTGGGCCTTCCGCCAGTTGCGCGACAGCCAGTGGCAATGGGCGCTGGACTTCGTCTGCCATGGCGGCAGCTCGCTCAGTGCCTACCCCGACTACCAGCGGGTCGAGCGCCAGGCCGACGGCATTTACCGGGTCGCCAGCGAACGCTTGGCACGCCGCCACCGCATGAGCATCGGCACCATCGTCAGCGACGCCAGCCTGCAACTCAAGTACTGGAGCAAGGGTGGTGGGGGCAAAGCGCTGGGTAGCGTCGAAGAAGCCTTCATCGCCCGCTTGCGGCCTGGCGATACCTTGCTGTTCGCCGGGCGCGTGCTGGAACTGGTACGCGTGGAAAACATGACCGCCTACGTGCGCCGTAGCAGCGCCCGCAAGGCCGCGGTTGCCCGCTGGAACGGCGGCCGCATGCCGCTCTCCAGCGAACTGGCCGATGCCCTGGTCGGCCAGCTGGATGCAGCAGCACAAGGGCGTTTCGAGGGCCCGGAAATGCGCGTGGCGCGCCCGCTGCTGGCCTTGCAGGCGCAATGGTCGGCGCTGCCGTCCACCGCCACGTTGCTGGCCGAAACCTTCAAATCCCGCCAGGGCTGGCATCTGTTCCTGTACCCGTTCGCCGGGCGCATGGCCAACCTTGGCCTGGCCAACCTGATTGCCTGGCGGGTGAGCCGCGTGCAGCCGCTGTCGGTCTCGATCGCGGTCAACGACTATGGGTTCGAACTGCTCAGCCCAGGCGACGTGGATTGGGCGACCCACCTGCCGCAGGCACTGGGTACCGAGCACCTGCTGGACGATGTGCTGGCCAGCCTCAACGCAGGGGAAATGGCACTGCGGCGTTTTCGCGAGATCGCCCAGATTGCCGGGCTGGTGTTTGGCGGTTATCCGGCGGCACAGAAAAGCCTGCGCCAGATCCAGGCCTCCAGTGGCCTGTTCTACGAGGTTTTCCGCAAGCATGACGCCGGCAACTTGCTGCTGGGCCAGGCGCGAGACGAAGTGTTGAATGAAGAACTGGAGATCGAGCGCCTGCATCGGCAATTGCTGAAAATGGGGCAGTTGCGGCTCGACCTGCAGTTGTTGAAGCGGCCGGGGCCGTTGGCGTTTGCCTTGCTGGTGGAGGGCATGCGCGAAACCCTGAGCACCGAGAAACTGGCGGACCGGATTGCACGGATGGTCGCCGAACTGGAACGTGCAGCGGGGGCCAGTGCATGACCGGCCTGCTGCCCATTGAGCACTGTGGCCAGCAGCTCTGGCTGCTTCCCGACAAGGCCATCTACTGGCCGGCACGCCGTGCCCTGCTGGTGGCCGATGTGCACATCGGCAAGGCAGCAAGCTATCGCGCCCTGCACCAGCCGGTACCGCGCGGCACCACCGCCGCAACGCTGGCCCGCCTGGATGCGTTGTTGGCCGCGCATGACTGCGAGCAACTGATCGTCCTCGGTGATTTCCTGCATGCGCGCGCAGCACGAGCGCCAGCGACACTGGCCAGGTTGCAGGCCTGGCGCGAACAGCACAAGGCGGTGAAGATCGTGCTGATACGCGGCAATCATGATCGCACCGCCGGCGACCCACCCGCTTCGCTCGGCATCGAGGTGATGGAGGAACCGTGGCTCCTGGAACCCTTCGCGCTACAGCACGAACCGCGACCTCATCCGACCCACCCGGTGCTGGCAGGCCATGTCCACCCGGTCTTCGTCCTGCGCGGCAAGGCGCGGCAGCGCCTGCGCCTGCCGTGCTTCCTGGTCGATGGCCAAGTCAGCCTGCTGCCGGCGTTCGGCGAGTTCACCGGGGGCTGGGAAATCGCGCCGACGGCTACCAGCCGAGTCTACCTGGCCGGTGCAGGGCGCGTGTGGGCGCTTTAGCGGCTCAGGCGACTGGCGCCGGAGGCGCTTCGTCAGGCAGGGTCGGCTCGCCCGGTTCCATGGGTTGTGTTTCACCAGGCTCCGGTGGCTGTGGCGTATCGGGATCAGGCTGGTGGGGCACGCCCCCTGCCTGCATCGGCAGCGGGTGCGCCAGCAGTGACCAGGACAACAACCCCACATGGTTGGGCTGCAGGACTGCCAGCTTGGCACTGATTGCGGGATGGAGTTTCATTGGCTGCTCCTGACAAGGCCGTTGCGCATCATGCGCACCGGCATTATCCCGTTGGAGTGCCAAAGGCGCGGGTAATTCCCCGCGCTTGTCGGCTCAGGTACGCGGCAGGGTGACGCCGCGCTGGCCCTGGTACTTGCCGCCACGGTCCTTGTACGACACTTCACATTCTTCGTCGGACTGCAGGAACAGCATTTGCGCCACGCCTTCGTTGGCGTAGATCTTGGCCGGCAGCGTGGTGGTGTTGGAGAACTCCAGCGTCACGTGGCCTTCCCACTCGGGTTCGAGCGGGGTGACGTTGACGATGATGCCGCAACGGGCATAGGTGCTCTTGCCCAGGCAGATGGTCAGCACGTCACGCGGAATGCGGAAGTACTCGACGGTGCGCGCCAGGGCGAAGGAGTTCGGCGGGATGATGCAGACGTCGCTCTTGATGTCGACGAAACTACCGGCATCGAAGTTCTTCGGGTCGACGGTGGCCGAGTTGATGTTGGTGAACACCTTGAATTCGTCGGCGCAGCGCACGTCGTAGCCGTAGCTGGAGACGCCGAAGGAAATTACCCGGTTGTCCTGCTCGCCGCGCACCTGGCGCTCGACGAACGGTTCGATCATGCCGTGTTCCTGCGCCATGCGGCGAATCCACTTGTCCGATTTGATGCTCATGGCGGGATGTCCTAGAAGAGTTGCGAGGGGAAAAACCAGACGCGCATCTTACCGGTCCCCGCGCCCAGGTTAAAGTTCCACGCCTCATCCCGCGCCGGGCGGGGGTTTGCGCCGCCGTCGATCCGAATTCACCTAAAGCGCCTTCTGACCATTGGCAGGTTGCGGAAAGTGGGGTAAGGTGACGCCACTGTGCTGCACGTGACACCGAGAATCTCTAGTTTGATGCACGATCCTGATCGGCCCATCGCTGAATTTTCTGCTCTCTTTGCGCTCAGTCCCGGGCAGGGTTTTTCCTGACCGTTATCAAATTGTCCAAGGAGACAGAAAAATGTCCAACCGTCAATCCGGTGTTGTTAAGTGGTTCAACGATGAGAAAGGCTACGGCTTCATCACCCCTCAGTCGGGCGATGACCTGTTCGTGCACTTCAAAGCCATCCAAGCTGACGGCTTCAAAACCCTGAAAGAAGGCCAGGCTGTTACTTTCGTCGCTACCCGCGGCCAGAAAGGCATGCAGGCTGAAGAAGTTCAGATCGCCTAAGTCGATCGAAGCTTCCTAGCTTTCAAAAAAACCCGCCTTCCGGCGGGTTTTTTTATGCCTGGCCGAAAGACCGAGTCGCTTGCTTCGCGGGTAAACCCGCTCCCACAGGGACAGCGCGGTGCTTGAAGGCTGCGCTGTCCCCGCGAAGCAGGCGACTCGGTCTGCCAGTCAATCTTCGCTGATGGTAATGCTCGGCATCGCCGGCGCCGCAGCTTCCTGTAGCACGATCCGTGCGCCCACCTGGCGGGCCAGTTCCTGATAGACCATGGCAATCTGGCTTTCCGGCTCGGCGATAGCCGTCGGCTTGCCGCTATCGGCCTGCTCGCGAATCAGCATCGACAAAGGCAACGACGCCAGCAGGTCGACGCCGTACTGGCTCGCCAGCTTCTCGCCACCGCCTTCGCCGAACAGGTGCTCGGCATGGCCGCAGTTCGAGCAAATGTGCACGGCCATGTTCTCCACCACGCCCAGCACCGGGATGTTGACCTTGCGGAACATTTCCACGCCCTTCTTGGCATCCAGCAGGGCCAGGTCCTGCGGGGTGGTGACGATCACCGAACCGGCCACCGGCACCTTCTGCGCCAGGGTAAGCTGGATGTCACCGGTGCCCGGCGGCATGTCGATCACCAGGTAATCCAGGTCGTCCCAGGCGGTCTGGGTCACCAGCTGCAGCAGCGCGCCGGAAACCATCGGGCCACGCCATACCATCGGCGTGTTGTCGTCGGTAAGAAACGCCATGGACATGACTTCCACGCCATGGGCCTTGATCGGCACGAACCACTTCTGCTCGCGAATCTGTGGGCGGGTGCCTTCGGCGATGCCGAACATCACGCCTTGGCTGGGGCCATAGATATCGGCATCGAGAATACCCACCCGCGCACCCTCGCGGGCCAGCGCCAGGGCCAGGTTGGCCGCGGTGGTCGACTTGCCCACACCGCCCTTGCCCGAGGCCACTGCGATGATGTTCTTGACGTTGGCCATGGCCGGCACCTGAGCCTGGGCCTTGTGCGCGGCCACCACGCAGTCGATCGACACCTGGGCACTGCTGACACCCTCGAGGTTGCCGATGGCGGTCTGCAGCACCTGGGCCCAGCCGTTCTTGAACAGCCCTGCGGCATAACCCAGCTGCAACTGCACGCTGACCTGCCCGCCCTGGATATCGATGGCGCGCACGCAGCCGGCGCTGACCGGGTCCTGGTTCAGATAGGGGTCGGTGTACTGGCGAAGCACGCCCTCGACGGCGGCACGGGTGACGGCACTCATGGAGACTCCCAATGGCAAACTGAATGTAAAACAGACGCCTATCCTAACCCGTCAATCGTCAGCAGATGCGCATGCGGGGTGAAATATCTTCGCCAGCCCTTTATAGTGGCCGATCAACCTCATTTTTACCCCGTCGCCAGATAAGTAGCCGAGCCACCATGTC
>MTEX01001383.1_pt1 | contig 20025 bp, 15 predicted proteins | sample 1042691 | NCBI WGS metagenome assembly MTEX01 (sample SAMN06185810, study PRJNA358809) | soil metagenome | isolation source: soil biostimulated with molasses as carbon source | place: India | collected 2015-05-23
CAGGTCTGAATATTGGGCCGTACCTGTGGCAGCTGGCTTGCCGGCGATTGGGCCCTTGAAAATTACAAAGCCATAACAAAAAGGACTTGCCCCATGCGTGCCCTCGCCGCCCTCAGCCGCTTCGTCGGCAACACCTTCGCCCTGTGGGTACTGGTATTCGCCGTGCTGGCCTTCCTGCAACCACAATGGTTCGTCGCCCTCAAGGTGGCCATCGTGCCGCTGCTGGGCCTGGTGATGTTCGGCATGGGCCTCACCCTGAAGCTCGACGATTTCGCCGCCCTCGCCCGTCAGCCCTGGCGGGTGATGCTGGGCGTGGTCGCGCACTTCGTGATCATGCCGGGCATGGCCTGGCTCCTGTGCCAGCTGTTCCAGCTGCCGCCGGAAATCGCCGTAGGCGTGATCCTGGTCGGCTGCTGCCCGAGCGGCACGGCGTCGAACGTGATGGTCTGGTTGTCACGGGGTGACCTGGCGTTGGCCGTGGCGATCGCCGGGGTGACTACCCTGCTCGCGCCGCTGCTGACCCCGGCACTGATCTGGTTCCTCGCCTCGGCCTGGCTGCCGGTGTCCTTCATGGACATGTTCTGGTCGATCCTGCAGCTGGTGATGCTGCCGATCGTGCTCGGCGTGCTGGCCCAGCGCCTGCTCGGCAGCAAGGTGCAGGCGGCGGTGCAGGTGCTGCCGCTGGTGTCGGTGGTCAGCATCGTGATGATCGTCTGCGCAGTGGTGGCGGCCAGCCAGGCGAAAATCGCCGAGTCCGGGTTGCTGATCATGGCCGTGGTAATGCTGCACAACAGCTTCGGTTATTTGCTCGGTTACCTGACCGGCAAGCTGTGCAAGCTGCCGTTGGCCCAGCGCAAGGCGCTGGCGCTGGAGGTGGGCATGCAGAACTCCGGCTTGGGCGCGGCCCTGGCAGCGGCGCATTTCTCGCCATTGGCGGCGGTGCCGAGCGCGTTGTTCAGTGTTTGGCACAATATTTCCGGGGCGCTGCTGTCGACCTGGTTCCGGCGCATGGGTGAGCCTGTGGCTGAAGCTGAAGCTGAAGCTGAAGCTGGGGAGCCTGCCAGGCATTGATGTTGCCCGCGCTGGGCCGCTTCGCAGGTATCCGCGCGAAGAGGCCCCGCGCAGGCTTGCCCAGAGAACTGTCTGCGTGCACCATGGTGCCCACTGTGAGGACGACCTCACGACGCAGCGCGTGATCATCCCGGGGACGGCCCCATCCTTCGCAACGATGGAGACGCACCATGTCCTGGATCATCCTGTTCTTCGCCGGCCTGTTCGAGGTCGGTTGGGCGGTCGGCCTGAAATACACCGATGGCTTCAGCAAGCCGCTTCCCACCGTACTCACCGTCGCCGCCATGGCCATCAGCCTGGGCTTGCTGGGCCTGGCCATGAAGGAACTGCCGCTGGGCACCGCCTACGCCATCTGGACCGGCGTCGGCGCGGTCGGCACGGTGATCGCCGGCATCCTCCTGTTCGGCGAGTCGATGGCCCTGGTACGCCTGGTCAGCGTGGCGCTGATCATTGCCGGCCTGGTCGGCCTGAAAGTCAGCGCCAGCTGACACCCGCCACTAGCGCAGGTCGCCGCGCAGGCGGCTGACCTGCTCACGCAACGCTTCTGGTTGCGCGGCCTCCACCGGGATGGCGGCGCCTGCCACGATGGTTACCCGCGACCACAGGCGCTTGAAAAAGCCCTTGCCCGGGTCACGGCTGAAGAAGCTGCCCCACAGCCCCTGCAAGGCCAGCGGAATCACCGGTACCGGTGTTTCTGCGAGGATGCGGTTGACGCCGCCCTTGAACACATCGATTTCACCATCCCCGGTCAGCTTGCCCTCCGGGAAGATGCACACCAGCTCGCCATCCGCCAGGTACTCGGCAATCCGGCTGAAGGCGCGCTCGTAGGTGGCCAGGTCTTCGTTGCGCCCGGCAATCGGGATGGCACCTGCGGTGCGGAACACGAAGTTGAGCACTGGCAGGTTGTAGATCTTGTAGTACATGACAAAGCGGATCGGCCGACGGATCGCCCCACCGAGCAGCAGCGCGTCGACGAACGACACGTGGTTGCACACCAGCAATGCCGCGCCTTGCTCGGGAATGCGCTCGAGGCCGCGGTGCTGCACGCGGTACATCGAATGGCTGAGCAGCCAGATCAGGAAGCGCATGGTGAACTCGGGCACGATCCTGAAGATATACACGTTCACCGCGATATTGAGCAGCGACACCACCAGGAACAGCTGCGGGATGGTCAGCTTGGCCAGGCCCAGCAGGGCAATGGTGAGCAGCGCCGATACCACCATGAACAAGGCATTGAGGATGTTGTTGGCGGCGATCACCCGGGCACGCTGGTCCTCGGCAGTGCGCGCCTGGATCAGCGCATACAGCGGCACGATATAGAAGCCACCGAACACGCCAAGGCCGATGATCGACAGCAGGATCCACCAGGCCTGGCCCATGCCCAGCAGCGCCAGCCAGTCGTGCGCTGCCGCGGCGGCCGGCACATCGCCGGAGTGCCACCACCACAGCAGGCCGAACAGGCTCAGGCCGAACGAGCCGAACGGCACCAGGCCGATTTCCACCTTGCGTCCGCTCAGCCGCTCGCACAGCAGCGAGCCCAGGGCGATGCCGACCGAGAACAGCGTCAGCACCAGGGTCACCACCGTACCGTCACCGTGCAGCCAGTCCTTGGCATAGGCCGGGATCTGGGTAAGGTAGATGGCCCCGACGAACCAGAACCACGAGTTGCCGACGATCGACCGCGACACCGCCGGCGGCTGGCCCAGGCCCATGCGCAGGATCGCCCAGGACTGCCTGAAGATGTTCCAGTCCAGTGGCATTTGCGGCGAAGCGGCGGCAGCGCGCGGGATCCAGCGGCTGGCCAGGTAGCCCAGCAGCGCCGTGCCGACCACGCCGCCGGCCACCACCGTGGCATAGCTGTCGGCCGACATCATCACCCCGGCGCCGATGGTGCCGGCGAGGATGGCCAGGAAGGTACCGGTTTCCACCAGCCCGTTGCCGCCGACCAGTTCTTCTTCGCGCAAGGCTTGCGGCAGGATCGAGTATTTCACCGGGCCGAACAGCGCCGAATGCGTGCCCATGCCGAACAGCGCCACCAGCATCAGCGCCAGGTGGTTGGTGATGAAGCCGAGCGCGCCGACCGCCATGATGGCGATCTCGGCCAGCTTGATCGCGCGGATCAGCGCGTCCTTGGCGAACTTCTCGCCAAACTGCCCACCCAGCGCCGAGAACAGGAAGAACGGCAGGATGAACAGCAAGGCGCACAGGTTGACCCAGATCGAACGGTCGCCGTCGCCCAGGCTGAGCTTGAACAGGATCGCCAGGATCAGCGACTGCTTGAACAGGTTGTCGTTGAACGCACCCAGCGACTGGGTGATGAAGAACGGCAGGAAACGCCGCTTGCCGAGCAAGGTGAATTGCGAGGAATGACTCATCGTCCTTGGTCCTGGGGGCTTTTCGATTGGAGGCTTGCCACGCGCGGCAAGCCACAAATCTGCATGGGAAATGGGTTGGCTGGCAAGCGCCGGCTAAACATAGCCAAGTGCCATTATTTTTGCGCTGCACGATCAAGGTTGCGTCGCACCCGCCGACAATTCATATAGATGACTATATCTGACAGAAAAAACAGACCTCCGGTCTCCTCCAATACACAAGAAAGGGGCTCAGCAGTTTATGTTTACCTGGTTCGGCGACCTGAGAATCGCCAATAAGCTCTTCCTCGGTTTCGGTCTGGTGCTGTGCCTGACCTTAGCCCAGTCGCTGATTGGCTGGGACGCGCTGGGCAGCCTGGTGCGCCGCAGCCAAGTGGTCAGCGATGTATCCGCCCTCAACGATGCACTGGGCGACTTACGCGTAGCGCGCCTGCGCCATGCCATGGCTAACGGCGACGAAAACGAAGGCAAGGCACTGCAGGCGGCACTGGATGCTTTCCAGAAACCGTTGGACAAACTGCGCAGCACGTTGGTGAAGCCGCAAAACCTGGCGCTGCTCGGCCAAGCTGACCAGGCCCTGCAGGCGTATGCCGGCAACCAGGCGCTGAGCTTCGCGTCCTACCAGAAAATGCGCACCGCACAGAAGGACATGGGCGTGCTGGCCACACAGTCGTTCAGCAGCATCGAGCGCATTCGCGAGCAGGTCCGCGCCCTGCCCGATGCCGAACTGCGTTTTGTGCGCAGCGAAGCGATCAACCAGATTCGTGAAAACCTGATCCTTCTGCGCTACCACGTGCGTGGCTACACCGGGAACACCAACACCGATACCGAAAAGCTGATGAACGCGCAGGTCGCCACCACGGTAAACGACCTGCCTGGACTGGTAGCCACATTCAACGGTCAGTTCGCCGGGGAATTCGACCAGTTGATCCGACAGGTGCGCGCCTATGCCGACGCCGTGGAAACATTCCGTGGCGAGGTGAGCAAGCTGGTGGCCTACCGTACGGCGATGGGCAATGACGTGGAAACGCTCAATGGCTTGATCGGCCAATTGCTCGATGCCCAGGCTACGTCGGTGGTCGAGGACAGCCAGTTCGCCAAGACCCTGCAGATCGTCACCACCCTGCTCGCCCTGCTGGTTGGCGGGTTGGCCGCAGTACTGATCGCCCGCCAGGTCAGCGCGCCGTTGCGCCAGGTGCTGAAGGCCATGGAGCAGGTGGCTGCGGGCGACCTCGGCGAACAGCCGAACAGTACCCGCCGCGACGAGGTGGGCCAGTTGCAGAACGCACTGCAGCGCATGACCGGCAACCTTCGGGCATTGATTACCCACGTGCGCGACGGCATTTCGCAGATTGCCAGCGCTACCGAAGAGCTGTCGGCCATCACCGAACAGACCAGCGCCGGCGCCAACAACCAGAAAGTCGAAACCGACCAGGTGGCCACCGCCATGCAGGAAATGGCCGCCACCGTGCACGAAGTGGCAAGCAATGCCGATGAAGCTTCGCAGGCCGCCAGCGCTACCGACGACGAAGCCCGCGCAGGCGACAACGTGGTCAGCCGCGCGGTGGCGCAGATCGACCGCTTGGCCAACCAGGTAGGCGCCACCGGTGAGGCGATGAATGCGCTGCGCAGCGAAAGCCAGCGTATCGGCAAGGTCATGGATGTGATCAAGGCGGTGGCCGAGCAGACCAACCTGCTGGCGCTGAATGCTGCCATCGAAGCGGCCCGGGCGGGTGAAGCCGGGCGTGGTTTTGCGGTGGTGGCAGATGAGGTACGCAGCCTGGCCCAGCGCACCCAGGCGTCTACCGAGGAGATCGAGCAGGCGATCGGCAGCCTGGAACAAGGCACGCGTTCGGTCAGCGAATTGATGGAAGAAAGCCAGAGCTTGACTGCGAGCAGTGTTGCGCTGGTGCGCGAGGCGGGGCAGGCGCTGGAAGGGATAACCCAACGGGTTTCCGGGATCCAGTCGATGAACCAGCAGATTGCCGCAGCATCAGCGCAGCAGAGTGCGGTGGCTGAAGGGATCAGCCGCAGTGTGGTCAGGGTGCGGGATATCTCCGAGCAGACGGCGGAGGCGAGCCAGCAGACATCGGCGTCCAGCGTGGAACTGGCGCGCCTGGGTGGCCAGTTACAGCAGATGATCAGCCACTTCAGGCTGTAAGCTGCGAATCGCTGCAGGTTTTTTGCAGGAACGGCCTGGTGTCGCGAACAGGCCGCTCCTGCGCGGACCGTACTGCTCAAGAGGTAGCAGTCAACCGCCTACTCGAAACCAAACAAAGCCCGCGCGGTATCCCCCAACAGGGCTCGACGCAATTGCGCCGAGCAGCCCAAGGCCTCGAACTGTTCGACAGCAGTACCGAAGCTTACCGCCGACTCATGCTGGGTATGCGGCCAGTCACTGCCCCACATCAAGCGCTGCGCACCATAATGCGCCTCCAGCGCACACAGTGCCGAACGGGCAAACGCCAGATTTTCCTCGGCCGAGCCTTCCAGCCGATAGATGCCCGAAACCTTCACCCACACCTTGCCCTGCCCTCCCAGGGCCAGCAGTTCGGCAAATCCAGGTTGCCCCAGCCCACGGCGGGCATCGGGCCGGCCGAAGTGGTCAATCACGATGTCCAGGCCATAAGGTTGCAGCGCCCGCACCAACGCCGGGATATCGGCTATCTGCCGGTGCAGCTCCAGATGCCAGCCCTGCTCGCCAATGCGCTCGAGCAACGGCCGCCATCCGGCGTCGGTCAAGTCAGGCAGCGTCTGGCCCATGAGGTTCAGGCGTACACCACGCACCCCCAGCCGGGCCATTTCATCCAGGCTCTCACGCTCGACGTCACGCTCCAGCATCACCACCCCGCGCAGCTGCCCCGGGATGGTTTGCAGGGCACTGAGCAGATAGCGGTTGTCAGTACCGAGGAAGCTGGGTTGCACCAGCACGCCATGGCTGAAACCATGAACCTGCAACTGGCTCAGGTAGTCACCCAGCGGCGCATCGTAGCTGGGCGCGTAGCGCCGCTCGCTGGCAAGGTTCAGCCAGCGGCTGAAGACATGGGCGTGGCTATCGATGGCGGTGAGGTATGCAGCAGGAGCGTCGGGCATGGTTCTCATATAGACAATGTCAGGTTACTTGGCGACCGCGCCGGCCATTTCCGGAGCGGGTGTGGATTCGAGGTTGCGACCACGAGTCTCCGGCAGGCACAGGGCGGCAATCACGGCCACGCCATAGGCGATACCGGCGTCGATGCCGATGGCACTGCCCAGTGACATCGACTCGCTCATGTGGCCGACCAGGAACGGGAACACCGCCGACAGCACACGGCCGAAGTTGTAGCAGAAGCCCACCCCGGCACCACGCACTTCCGCCGGGTAAAGCTCGTTGAAGAACGCGCCCAGGCTGGCCGGGATGCCGGCGGCGAAGAAACCCAGCGGGAAGCCGAGGAACAGCATCTGCGTGTTGCTCAGCGGAAAGAACACGTAAGCCTGCACGGTCAGCACGCAGCACAGGGCGAACAGCAGGATGTTCTTGCGGCGGCCGATGCGGTCGATCAGCAGGCCACTGACCACGCAGCCACACCAGAAGGCCACGATGATCACTGCCAGGTAACCCCCGGAGTTCAGCACCGAAAGGTTGCGCTCGGTCTTGAGGAAGGTCGGCAGCCAGGTCATCACCGCGTGGTAGCCACCGTGGGCACCCAGGCCAAGCAAGCCGCCGAGCAGGGTCACGCGCAGCAGTTCCGGGCGGAAGATGCCGGCCATGGAGCGGAAGAAGCTGGTGGGGATGGCGTTTTCTTTCTGCAAACGCTGGAAGCTGTCCGGCTCAGGCACATTGCGGCGCACCCAGATGATCAGCAACGACGGCAGCAAGCCGACGAAGAACATCACCCGCCAGGCGAATTCCTGCGGCACCAGCGAGTAGATCAGCGTGAACAGCGCCACCGCCAGCCCCCAACCTACGGCCCAGGCGCTCTGTACTGTACCCATGACCTTGCCGCGGTATTTCGGGTTGATGGTTTCAGCCATCAGCACTGCGCCAGCAGCCCATTCGCCACCGATGCCGAAGCCTTGCATGGCCTTGACGAACAGCAGTGGGTAGAAGCCGGTGACGAACGCCGAGAGGAAGGTGAAGGACGAGAACCAGAGAATCATCCACTGCAAGGTGCGCACGCGGCCGTAGCGGTCGGACAGGGTGCCGCCCAGCCAACCGCCGATTGCCGAAGTCACCAGGGTCAGGCCGCTGATCAGGCCGGCGTCGCCCTTGGTCAGGGAGAACGCGGCAATCAGCGCGGGGATGGCCAGGCCGAACATCTGCACTTCCAGCGCATCGAGCGACCAGCCGCCGAAGCAGGCCCAGAATGTCTTGCGCTCCCGTGAGGTGATCTGACGATACCAACTGAACATGATTGTTATCCTTCTGGTTGTGTGTGTTACGGCCGGGCGTGCACAAGCGCTGGCGACCGCGCAGGCAAAGCTACTGCGCCGTGGCAGCGCGGCGCAGATGGGGTAACCGGGGGAAGCGGCCGGCTTAGCGGATGTCGATGCGGTAGCGGAAGTGCTGCGCATGACCACGCGAGCGGCGCCATTCCAATGGCTTGCCGGCGTAGTCACGGGCCAGGCGCTCGATCACCACCACCGGGCTATCGACCGGTAGTTGCAGCAGGCGGCCATGCACCGCGTCGACCGCCTCGGCGGTCAGGGTTTCTTCGGCGTAGGCGACCAGCTGCCCGCACAGCTCCTCGTAGATCGGGTACAGCAGCGGGCCCTTGCTGTTCAGGTCAACGTCGAGCAGCGGCTGGAAGATCTGGCGCGGCAGCCAGATCTCTTCGGCCAGCACCGGCTGGGCGCCGAGCAGACGGGTACGGACGATGCGGATCACTTCGGTTTCCAATGCCAGCCCCAGCGCTTCGGCAACCGCCGAGGGTGCGGCCAGCGGCTCGATGGAAAGGATGCGGCTTTCTGGCACCACGCGTTCGCCATTGACGGCTTCGAAGCGGAAGAAACGGAAGAGCGAAGACTGGAACTGCGGCCGGCGGATGAAAGTGCCGCGCCCCTGCTGGCGCTCCAGCACGCCTTCGGCGACCAGCACATCGACAGCCTTGCGCACGGTGCCGACCGACATGTCGAACTCGTTGGCCAGGGCTGCTTCGGTCGGGATCGCCTCACCCGGGCGCCAGCGGTTGTTGGCAATCTGCGCGACCATATGGTCGCGCAGTTGTTGGTAGCGGGGCAGTCGAGCATCACCGGTCAGTGGGTGCATGGGTCTCGCTCTCGTCTTGTTATATAAACATATATATGAATTTTGCCAGAGTATTCCCCTTAGCTGACGGGCTGTCAATGCTCCACCTGTCGCCGGGGCCGTCGATGCTGATCGGCAACTTGAGGCACGCTTACCGGGATCGCGTACACCTCGCGATATTGCTTATGCTTGTGCCCGGCATACACCAGCACAACAAGGATGTGGCAATGCTCGCCGCCATAAAGCGCTACCCGCACACCGTTCGCCTGCTCCTGCTCACTACCTTCACGCTCACCGTCGCTCGCGCCCTCACCCTGCCCTACCTGGTGGTCTACCTGGCCGACAACTTCCAGTTGCCGATCAGCCAGATCGGCCTGCTGATCGGCGGTGCGCTGATTGTCGCCTCGCTGTTGAGCCTGTATGGCGGCCACCTGGTCGATACCTTGCGCAACCACACGCTGGTCAGCGTTTGCACGCTGCTGTTCGCGTTGGCATTCGTCGGTGCCGTTGCCAGCCGCGCAGCGATGCTGTTTTTCATCTGCCTGGTGCTGATCAACCTGGCCCTGGCAGTGGTCGACATCGCCGCCAAGGCGGGCTTCTGCGCGTTGCTTCCAGTGGAAGAGCGGGCCGAGGTGTTCGCCATCAAGTACACCCTCAGCAACATCGGCTACGCTGCCGGGCCGCTGCTGGGCGTGGCCCTGCTGGAGCTGGACGGCCACCTGCCATTCATCGCCTCGGCCCTGCTTGGCCTGGGCATGAGCCTGGCCTACTGGCGCCTGGGCGACCGCGGTCTGCAGGCCAGCGCAGCGGACCAACCCGGCGCTGGCTTCGGCCAGGTGGCACTGGGCCTGGCCGGTGACCGTCGGCTGGTGTGCTTTACCCTCGGCGGGGTGCTGAGCGCGGTGGTGTTCGGCCAGTTCACTGCCTACCTGTCGCAGTACCTGGTGGTGACCAGCAGCCCGGGCGAGGCGGCACGCCTGGTCGGTTACCTGGTGACCACCAACGCAGTGACGGTGATTGCCTTGCAGTACCTGATCGGCCGACGCATCAGCCGCCAGCGCCTGATGCCCTGGCTGCTGGCCGGGATGGGCCTGTTCATCGCCGGGCTGCTGGGCTTTGCCCTGGCCGGGTCGACGCTGATGTGGTGCCTGGCGATGCTGGTGTTCACCCTGGGCGAAATCATTGTCATCCCCGCCGAATACATGTTCATCGACCTGATCGCACCAGAGCACTTGCGCGGGGTGTATTACGGCGCGCAGAACCTGTCCAACCTAGGCGCAGCGCTGGGGCCGGTGATGGTGGGATTTGCCCTGGTGCAGCTGTGGCCAGGGGCGATCTTCTACCTGCTGGTGTTGTCGGTGATACTGGCGGGGGTGTTCTATTGGCTGGGTACCCGCCGAGGGTGACGATGCCTGTGCCGGCTGCCACGCGGGTACCCTCGAACAGGAGCAGGCGCAGGCGTCGCCACAGGTTGCAGCTGCACCCTGCGACCACCTGCCACTGCGACCATGGTCTGCGCTGACGAAGCGGCACCTGCGTGCCAGACTGGTTGATCGGGACCGCGTTATCTTTTTTGCTTCGGAGTCTTCATGTCGTTGTCCAGCGGGCTGATCGCCGTGGTCGCCCTGGCCTATATGGCCATCATGTTCGCCATCGCCTTCTATGGCGACCGCCGCAGCACGCCGTTGCCGCCGAAACTGCGCGCCTGGGTCTACAGCCTGTCGCTGGCGGTGTACTGCACCAGCTGGACCTTCTTCGGCGCGGTCGGCCAGGCCGCCGAACAGCTCTGGGCGTTCCTGCCGATCTACCTGGGCCCGGTGCTGCTGTTGATCTTCGCCCCATGGGTGCTGCAGAAGATGGTGCTGATCAGCAAACAGCAGAACATCACCTCGATCGCCGACTTCATCGCCGCACGCTACGGCAAGTCGCAGACCCTGGCGGTGGTGGTGGCATTGATCTGCCTGGTCGGCGTGTTGCCCTACATCGCCTTGCAGCTGAAGGGCATCGTGCTGGGCGTGAACCTGCTGATCGGCGCCAGCGCCGACGCCACCGGCACCCGCGTGCAGGACACCGCGCTGGTGGTGTCGCTGGTGCTGGCACTGTTCGCCATCGTTTTCGGTACCCGCAGCCTGGACGTGACCGAGCACCACCGTGGCATGGTCCTGGCGATTGCCTTCGAATCGCTGATCAAGCTGCTGGCCTTCCTTGCCGTGGGCGTGTTCGTGGTGTTCAACCTGTACGACGGCTTCGATGACTTGTTCAGCCAGGCCCGCCAGTCAGTCCACCTGCAGGACTACTGGCAGGAGACCATCAACTGGCCGTCGATGGTGGTGCAGACCGCCGTGGCGATGATGGCGATCATCTGCCTGCCACGGCAGTTCCACGTCACTGTGGTGGAGAACATCGAACCCCAGGACATGCGCCTGGCGCGCTGGGTATTCCCGATGTACCTGGCGTTGGCCGCGCTATTCGTGGTGCCCATCGCCCTGGCCGGGCAGATGCTGCTGCCGGGCACGGTGATTTCCGACTCGTTCGTCATCAGCCTGCCACTGGCCGAGGCCCACCCGAGCCTGGCCCTGCTGGCGTTCATCGGCGGCGCCTCGGCCGCCACCGGCATGGTCATCGTCGAGGCCGTGGCGCTGTCGACCATGGTTTCCAACGACATGCTGCTGCCCTGGCTGCTGCGCCGGACCAACGCCGAACGGCCATTCGAGGCGTTCCGCCACTGGATGCTGTCGGTACGCCGGGTGACCATCGTGGTGATCCTGCTGCTGGCCTACGTCAGCTACCGCCTGCTGGGCTCCACGGCCAGCCTGGCGACCATCGGCCAGATCGCCTTCGCTGCCGTGACCCAGCTGACCCCGGCCATGCTCGGCGCGCTGTACTGGAAGCAGGCCAACCGCCGCGGCGTGTTCGCCGGCCTGGCGGCAGGCATCTTCCTGTGGTTCTACACCTTGGTACTGCCGATTGCCGCGCACAGCGTGGGCTGGTCGCTGCAGCTGTTTCCGGGGCTGGCGTGGCTGCATGGCAACCCGCTGAACCTGCCGATCAGCCCGCTGACCCAAGGCGTGGTGCTGTCGCTGGCGGGCAACTTCACGCTGTTCGCCTGGGTCTCGCTGTTGTCGCGCACGCGGGTGTCCGAGCACTGGCAAGCCGGCCGCTTCATCGGCCAGCAGACCAGTGCCCGCCCCAGCAGCAAGCCGCTGCTGGCGGTGCAGATCGACGACCTGCTGACCCTGGCCTCGCGCTTTGTCGGCGAAGAGCGCGCGCGGCAGAGCTTCATCCGCTTCGCCTACCGCCAGGGCAAGGGCTTCAACCCCAACCAGAACGCCGACGGTGACTGGATCGAACACACCGAACGCCTGCTCGCCGGGGTGCTCGGCACCTCATCGACCCGCGCCGTGGTCAAGGCCGCCATCGAAGGCCGCGACATGCAGCTGGAAGACGTGGTGCGCATCGCCGACGAAGCCAGCGAGGTGCTGCAGTTCAACCGCGCCCTGCTGCAAGGCGCCATCGAGAACATCAACCAGGGCATCAGCGTGGTTGACCAGAACCTGCACCTGGTGGCCTGGAACCGTCGCTACCTGGAGCTGTTCAACTACCCCGACGGGCTGATCAGCGTCGGCCGGCCGATTGCCGATATCATCCGCTACAACGCCGAACGCGGCCTGTGCGGCCCCGGCGAAGCCCAGGTGCACGTGGCCCGCCGCCTGCACTGGATGCGCCAGGGCCGCGCGCATTCTTCGGAACGCCTGTTCCCCAATGGCCGAGTGATCGAACTGATCGGCAACCCGATGCCGGGCGGCGGCTTCGTCATGAGCTTCACCGACATCACCCCGTTCCGCGAGGCCGAGCAGGCCCTGCGTGAAGCCAATGAAAGCCTGGAGCAACGGGTTGCCGAACGTACCTACGAGCTGTCGCAACTGAACCAGGCATTGTCCGAAGCCAAGAGCCATGCCGAAGCCGTGAGCCAGTCGAAGACCCGCTTCCTGGCGGCGGTCAGCCATGACCTGATGCAACCGCTGAACGCTGCACGGCTGTTCTCCGCAGCCCTGTCGCAGCAAGCCGAAGGCATGAACGAAGAGGCCCGGCAACTGGTGCAGCACATGGACAGCTCGCTGCGCTCGGCCGAAGAGCTGATCAGCGACCTGCTGGACATCTCGCGCCTGGAAAACGGCAAGATCACCCCGGACCCCAAACCCTTCGCCCTCAACGAACTGTTCGACACCCTCGGCGCCGAGTTCAAGGTGCTGGCCGCCGAAAAAGGCCTGGAATTCCGCCTGCGCGGCAGTCGCCTGCGGGTGGAGAGCGACATGAAGCTGCTGCGGCGGGTGCTGCAGAACTTCCTGACCAATGCCCTGCGCTACGGCAAGAGCCCGATCCTACTGGGCGTACGGCGCCAGGGTGAACGCTTGTGGCTGGAAGTGTGGGACCGTGGCCCGGGTATCGCCGACGACAAGCTGCAGGTGATTTTCCAGGAGTTCAAGCGCCTGGACAGCCACCAGACCCGCGCCGAGAAAGGCCTGGGCCTTGGCCTGGCGATCGCCGACGGCCTGTGCCGGGTACTCGGCCACACGCTGGAAGTGCGCTCATGGCCGGGCAAAGGCACGGTGTTCCGCGTCAGCGTGCCGATTGCCCGCCAGGCTGCACCGGTTGCCAGTGCCCCGGCGGAACAGGCCGGTCAGCCGCTGGCCGGGCTGCACGTGCTGTGCGTGGACAACGAAGACAGCATCCTGATCGGCATGAACAGCCTGCTCAGCCGCTGGGGTTGCCAGGTATGGACCGCACGCAACCAGGCCGAATGCGAAGCCTTGCTGGCCAAGGGCATGCGCCCGCACCTGGCGCTGGTGGACTACCACCTGGACGATGGCGAGACCGGCATCGGGCTGATGGGCTGGCTACGCGCGCGCCTGGGCGAACCGGTGCCGGGTGTGGTGATCAGCGCCGACGGCAGCAAGGAAACCCTCGCCATGGTCCACGCTTCGGGGCTGGATTACCTGGCCAAGCCGGTCAAGCCAGCGGCCCTGCGTGCCCTGCTCAATCGCCATCTGAGCCTGGTTCAGTAAGCACTTCTTCGGGCAATGCTTCGTCGGACAGCGCCCGCTCCAGCAAATCGGCCGGCAGGCTCTTGCTGGCGCGCGCCCCGAGCATTTTCAGCTGTTCGCTGCGGCTGACCAGGTTGCCGCGCCCTTCGCACAGTTTGTTGCGCGCGGCGGCATAGGCCTTGTCGACCTGCTGCAGGCGGCTGCCCAGCTCGTCCAGGTCTTGGATGAACAGCACGAACTTGTCATACAGCCAGCCGGCGCGCTCGGCGATCTCGCGGGCGTTCTGGCCCTGGCGCTCCTGCTTCCACAGGCTGTCGATCACCCGCAGGGTAGCGAGCAAGGTGGTCGGGCTGACGATCACGATCTGCCGGTCGAAGGCTTCCTGGAACAGGTTCGGCTCGGCCTGCAGGGCGGCCGAGAAAGCCGCCTCGATCGGCACGAACAGCAGCACGAAATCCAGGCTGTGCAAGCCTTCGAGGCGGTTGTAGTCCTTGCTCGACAGGCCTTTGACGTGGCTGCGCAGCGACTGCACATGCTGCTTCAGCGCAGCGTCGTCGTTGCTGGCGACGAACTGCTGATAGGCAGTGAGGCTGACCTTTGCATCCACCACCACTTGCTTGTCGCCGGGCAGCATGATCAGCACATCGGGCTGGAAACGCTCGCCATCGCTGCTCTTCAGGCTGACCTGAGTCTGGTATTCGCGGCCCTTTTCCAGCCCGGCATGCTCCAGCACCCGCTCGAGGATCAGCTCTCCCCAGTTGCCCTGGGTCTTCTGCCCCTTCAGGGCCTGGGTCAGGTTGGTGGCTTCGTCGGACAGGCGCAGGTTGAGCTGCTGCAGGCGCTCCAGCTCCTTGCCCAGCGAAAAGCGTTCGCGGGCTTCCTGCTGGTAGCTTTCCTCGACACGCTTTTCGAACGCCTGGATGCGCTCCTTGAGCGGGTCGAGCAACTGGCCGAGGTGCTGCTGGCTGGTCTGGGCGAAACGCTGCTCGCGCTCGTCGAAGATTTTCGTGGCCATGTCGGCAAACTGTGCGCGCAAGGTATCACGGGCTTCCTGCAGGTCTTCCAGACGCTGCTGGTGGCTTTCCTGCTGTTCACGCAGTTCGGCGTCCAGGCGCGCAGTCTGGGCTTCCAGGCGGCGCAGTTCGGCTTCGCGGTTGGCGCGCTCAAGGCTCCAGGCGTGGGCGGCATCACGGGCGTTGTCACGGTCGATCTGGAGCAATTCCAGCTCACGGCCCTGGGCGGCCAGCTGGGCCTGCTTGACCGTGTTGGCTTCGCTGAGGTCACTGATCTCATCGCGGCTGGCCTCCAGCTGCGCCTGCAGGCCAGCCTGGGCCAACAGAGCGGCATTGAGGCGTTCTTCGAGCAACGCCTGCTCGGCCTGCCGCGCGCCTTGGCGGCGCTGTAACTGCATGATCCACCCCAGACAGGGCAAAGCCCCTGCCACCAAGCCCAGCAGAATGCTGGCCAGATCCACTGTCATGCCTACCCCGAATGATGCTGGATGATTGCTGCAGCTTATCAGCAATCGTTAACGGCGCGGGTTTGGCGCAGCCACTCGATTTCTTGCATTCCGGCAAGGCGTTTGCGGCAAAATCCAAAAAATTTTCAGCGATCTTTTCTTGACGTTCTCAAGTGAATGACTTGAGGGCCCATTGGAACCTGTCGATTGTCGGACAGTTCATTATATTGCTGGCACGCCCGTCCTAGAGCAAGCGCTTGGGACAATCCACAGTTCCTGTGGATAACTCGGTGGACAACCCCCTACTATCCCCCGCAAACCCGCGTAGATCGGGGCTTTGGCTCAAACTGACGATTTTTTCACCAGCTGAAAATAGTGTTTTTTTTCATTGACTTAACCGCCCAGTCAAGGCATTGGCGAGTCCGTCATAGCGTGTTGCCAAGTCGTTACAAGCGCCGCACCGACTGTGAACAAGTGCACCCTGAACCCTCATTTGAGTGCACGAAAACGGAACATCCAGCCGATTGCAGACCGTTTGGCCCCTCTTCCCAGCACGCTCATTACGCGCGATACTGTTCGGCTCGCCTGAGCAAAGCGGTAAAGCTTGCCAAGCGTTGGCATTTCCGGTAAGGTGCGCCTCGTTAGTACCAAGCTGAAAGTCAATTCTGGCCTCAAGCGTCCTTGCAGACCTGCTCCTCCCAAGAGTGGCACTGCTGAAACCAGGACGGGCCCATTCGATGATTCACTCGCCAGCCTTGCGCTGTTCAAGCACGAATCACGTGACAGATTGATCAGGATTCCACCCCGACGGCCTAGAACCTTGGCCCCGGCGTGCTGCCTGCCTTCCGAAGTACCTACCAGTCAGCCCAAGCGCCCACTTTTGATTGCGCCCCCTCTGGCTGCCCTGTTCCAGTCAGGTTCGTTCGTCCCTTAATAAAGGCGTCACTGGAACGTTTCTATCATGCACGGATCCTAACTCCGTGTTTAAAGCAGGAACCTCCAAACAATATGCAAACTCATCATCAGATTCAGGCTGCCATTGGCACCCTTTCCCAGGCCTTCTCGCCGTTGAAGTGCCTGATCGTCGCCCCACGCAAGGGCAGCTTCAGCTTCACCCTGGTGGACGAACATGGCGTCGCCTGCCACACCGAGCGCCTGTATCCGGAGCAATACAGCCGCAGCGAACCGCTGCAAGCGGTTATCGCCCGTACCCGTCAGTCGCTCACCGCGTGAACCCTGAATGGTGCGGTATTCAAGCACTGAATGGCTCCATCGCAAGCCTGCCTGAACCGGCCTGGCGTAATTGCCTTAAGGCATATAGCCCGGCACGTCAGGCAGCAATCGATTTAAAAACAGCCTTTTACATCATCATTATCACACTACACTTCAACACGAGCGGCACTTGCCGCTTCCGGCGGGCCTGATCCTTCACCAGCTGCCAAGCTCCAGCGCCCGTCCGGCCCTTAACTGCTCGAGGGCATCATGGGTATCGCGGCGAATGAATTGTGTCAGTATGTGATCCGACCCACCCTGGTCTACCTGAACCGTCACAGTGCCAGCGCCGAAGCCTTGTTGCTGGGTATCGCCGCCAGCCAGTCGGCCCTGGGTGCGGCCTTGCATGACCGACGCGGGCATGGCCTGTACCGCATCGGCGAGCATCGTCACCAGGCACTGTGGGACGATTACCTGGCCCGCGACCCCGACCTGGCCAGCCTGGTCCGCGGCCTGGCCAGCCAGCACGCCTTCCTCGGCGGCCCGCACCTGGAACTCACGGTCAACCTGCGCTATTCCACCGCCATTGCCTGGATGCTCGTCGAAGAGCAGGCCACCCCCTTGCCCGCCGCCGACGACCTGCTGGCATTGGCGCGCATCTGGCGACAGATTTTCAACCCGCAAGGCCGTCTGCGCGACTTCACCCACGCCTGGCACACCTGCATAGACCGGAAATTGCCGCAAGCATCTTAAGAGGGGTCTACAAAATACCCGGAAAAAAAGGAATTTTGGTCGGATTGTCCTACAAAACCGCGCTATCTCCGGCGATCGAGGCTATAGCGCGGCGCGTGATTTGTTGGTAGCGTTTCGCCCCGGAGATCCCAAGGAGTTTTCTAATAATGAAAAAAGTAATGCTCAAAACCTCCCTCGGCATTGCCGTTGCTCTTGCATCCAGCCAGCTGCTCGCCGCCGGGTTCGCGCTGAACGAACAAAGCATCAGCGGCATGGGAACCGGTTTTGCGGGGCGTTCGTCTTCTGCCGAAGATGCCAGCACGGTGTATGGCAACCCTGCCGGCATGTCACGCCTGAAGCGTGAACAGGTCACCGTGGGTGGCGCAGCCGTCATTGCCAAGACTGATATCTCGGGCCGTGGTAGCAATTTCGGGGGGGAAACCGATGGCGACATGGTCCCGGTCGTGGGCGTACCCATGGGTTACTACGTCAAGCCGATCGATGACCACTGGAGCGTGGGCTTCGGCGTCTACGTGCCGTTTGGCCTGATCACCGACTACGGTAGCGATGACGCGGCACGCTACTGGGGCAAGAAGAGCAAGGTCGAGGTCGTCACCTTCCAGCCAACCATCAGCTATGCCTTCAACGACAAGGTGTCGATCGGCTTTGGCCCGACCATTAACCGTATCAAGGGTGAGCTGGGCTCGAACTTGAACAGCCAGAGGTTCCCTGCATTTTTGGGCGGTGGCCCTGATGGCGAAATCAAGATCAAAGGCGACGACACCGCTGTCGGTTACAACATTGGTGTTCTGGTGCAGGCTACAGACCGTACCCGCCTGGGCCTAACCTATCACTCGATGGTTGACTACAAGCTTGAAGGCGATACCCGTGTGTCCTACCCGGTTGGTCTTGCTGGCCTCAGCGGCAAGTTCGACGCCAGCCTGAAGATCAAGACGCCAGAATCGGTGGACTTCTCGGTCACCCATGAACTGGATGACAACTGGACACTGTATGCAGGTAGCACTTGGACGCGCTGGAGCCGCCTGGAAAGCATCGTCGTCAAGAACGAAGCACCGGCGGGTTACCCGCTGCAGACCATCACCGAAGAGCAGAACTGGCATGACACCTGGGCCCACGCCATTGGCGCAGCCTACAAGGTCAACAAGGAGTGGACCCTGCGTGCAGGCTTCTCGGTCGACCAGTCGCCCACCAACAACCACGATCGCTCGCCACGCATTCCGACTGGCGATCGTAAAGCGGTCAGCTTTGGTGCCGGCTGGAGCCCGAACGATGACATGACCATCGATGTGGCCTACTCGTACCTGTGGGAAGAGGATACCAAGGTCAACAACGTGTCGGGCTCGCCGGCCCAACAGGCGCTGAAAGGCACCTACCAGGCTAAATACGAGAACAGCGCTCACGGTATTGGTGCTTCCCTCACCTACCGCTTCTGATTCGTACGCGTTACATGAAAACCGCCCGCGTGGCGGTTTTTTCATGCCTGCAATTGCCAGCTGTCACCCAGGCATTCGCGCAGATAGTCCATGAACACACGCACTTTCGCGGTCATGGCAAAACGGTCGGACAGGCACAGGTAGATATCCATTGGTTCAGTCTGGGCATAGGCCTGGCCCTTGTCGCTGTATTCGAACAACGGCACCAGCGCGCCGGAGGCCAGGTGCGGCTGCACGATGAACTCGGCCAAGCGGGTGATGCCACCACCGTGCAGTGCCATCTGGGTCAGGGCATCGATGTCATCGCTGATCAATACGCTACCGAACTCGGCCTCGAAACGCAGCCCGTCACGCATGAATCCCCAGCGCAGGAAGCGCCCATCCACGGGGTAGCGAAACACCAGGCAACGGTGATCACGCAAGGCTTCGGGCGTGGCTGGCACGCCGGCGCTGCGCAGGTAACCGGGTGAGGCACAGCAAATGAACGGTATACGGGCAATGTGGCGGGCCAGCAGTTGGTCTTCCAGCTGTGGAGCAATGCGCAGGCTTACATCCACGTCTTCCCGCGCATGGTTGACCCGGCGATCAGTCATTACCAGTTCTATCGACAGCAAGGGGTAGCGGGCACTGAACGCGGGTATCAGCGGTGCCAGCACGTGGCGGCCGAAGGCGGAGGTCGAGGCAATGCACAAACGCCCCTGGGGCTCGCTGTCGGGGGTAGTAATGGCTTGTTCGGCCAGGGCCAGGTCGCGTTCGATGTGCCTGACACGCTCGTAGTACTGGGCGCCGGCGGGGGTCAGCGCCATGCTGCGGGTGGTGCGGCTGAGCAGGCGTACCTGAAGGTGGCCTTCCAGGCGTGCCAGGTTCTGGCTGACTGCAGCCGGGCTCAGGCCCAGGTTGCGGGCGCCGGCGGCGATGCTGCCGGCTTCGACCACCTTGATGAAGCTGCGGATGGCATTGAGCAGGTCCATGCTTGGCCCTTGGATTCGTAAGAATCTCTTTATAAAGAACTCAATACGGCTGGTCTACAGCGGCTGCCAGGTACGTTGCTAACCTGCGCCTCCCCCCCCAACCTTGAGGAGTTCGCATGAGCAACCTGTCGCAGGCGCGCGGCCGACGCAAACTACATTCGGGAGCCACGCCCTATGTTTTTGCCTTCTACATGTCGTCGATCATGGCGCTGTTGATGTGCTTCGTGATTACTGCGGCGAATGCGGGGGTCAACCCGGAGTACCTGAGTAATGTGCTGAAGGCCTATCGATTGGCGATGCCGGTGGCGTTCGTTTGCGTGTTGATGGTCAGGCCGTTGGTAGTGCGGTTGGTGGCGATGACGGTGCAAGCGAAGTAACACGCCACCCGGGCACATAACCCGCTTTTGACTTTGCTCTTGCTCTTGCTCTTGCTCTTGCTCTTGCTCTTGCTCTTGCTCTTGCTCTTGCTCTTGCTCTTGCTC
>MTEX01009316.1_pt1 | contig 19999 bp, 18 predicted proteins | sample 1042691 | NCBI WGS metagenome assembly MTEX01 (sample SAMN06185810, study PRJNA358809) | soil metagenome | isolation source: soil biostimulated with molasses as carbon source | place: India | collected 2015-05-23
GGCCTGGTCCACCTGTCCGACATCAGCTGGAACACCACCGGCGAAGACATCGTGCGCAACTTCAAGAAGGGCGACACGCTGGAAGCCGTGGTGCTGGCCGTTGATCCGGAGCGCGAGCGCATCAGCCTGGGCGTCAAGCAGCTGGAGCAGGATCCGTTCGGCCAGTACATGGCGGCGCATCCGAAGGGCTCGAAGGTCGAAGGCGTGGTGAAGGAAGTCGACGCCAAGGGCGCCGTGATCGAACTGGCCGACGGCATCGAAGGCTATGTTTCGGCGCGCGACATCGCCAACGAGCGCATCGACGACGCCAGCCAGCACCTGAAGGTCGGCGACAAGATCGAAGCCAAGTTCATCGGCATGGATCGCAAGGGCCGCACCCTGCAGCTGTCGATCAAGGCCAAGGACGAAGCCGAGATGCGCGAAGTGCTGGAGGAATACCAGTCGGCTTCCGGCGGTACCACCCAGCTCGGCGCGCTGCTGCGTGCACAGCTGGACGGCAACAAGTCCGAGTAAGCCAAGCTCGTCCGTTTCAAAGCAACACAAGTTTCCGGCCGGCCCGGGTTTTCCACCCGGGCCGGCACGGAACGCACCCGCCCGACAGCCTGCGCGATGACCAAATCCGAACTCATCGAAATCCTGACCCGCCGCCAGCCGCACCTGAAGGCCGAAGACGTCGATCTGGCCGTGAAGGCATTGCTGGAAATGATGGCCGGGGCGCTGGCGCAGGGCGATCGCATCGAAATCCGCGGTTTCGGCAGCTTCTCGCTGCACTACCGTCCGCCCCGCATGGGGCGCAATCCCAAGACCGGCGATTCGGTTGCCCTGCCGGCCAAGCATGTTCCCCATTTCAAGCCCGGCAAGGAGTTGCGCGAGCGAGTCAGCGACGTCACGCCGGTCGAGGAAAGCGCGGACTGAGGCAGTCCCTGTCCGCCGATCGTGGCGAGCGCGGGCGGAAAAACTGCCTGCTGCGCGCGGGACCGCTGCTCGGCTAAGCTAGCGCCGACTTGGCAAGCGCAGGGAGCCGCCCGATGAGTACCATCCGCCTGGTTGTCGCACTGATCTTCCTCGCCGCCGGCCTGGTGATTGGCGTGCTCAACACCCAGCCAATCGTGCTGAAACTCTTGTTCACCGAGATCCCGACCTCGTCCGGCGTCGCGATCATCCTTTCATTGTTGTTCGGAGTGCTCATCGGCGGGCTCATCGTCATCGCGACGATGGTGTTGCCGCTCTACGCGCGCCTGCGCAAGGCCAACAAGGCGCAGGCAACCGCTCCTTCGGCAACACCCACTCCCGGCACGGGCCCCTGATCGATGGAATTCCTCAACGAATGGTTCTGGTTCTTCCTGTTCCTGCCGCTGGCCGCGCTGAGCGGCTGGATCATCGGCCGGCGGGGAGGGCAGCGCCATGGCGATACCCAGGTGAGCCGCCTGTCCAGTACGTATTTCCGCGGCCTGAACTATCTGCTCAACGAACAACCCGACAAGGCCATCGAGCTGTTCCTGCACATCGCCGAACTGGACAAGGAAACCTTCGAGACCCAGGTTGCGCTGGGCCACCTGTTCCGCCGGCGGGGCGAGGTGGATCGCGCGATCCGGCTGCACCAGGGCCTGGTGCAGCGTCCCGATCTGAGCGATCAGCAGAAAGTACAGGCCTTGCTGGCGCTGGGTGAGGATTACATGCGTTCCGGTCTGCTGGACCGCGCCGAGACCGTGTTCACCGATCTCGCCCGCATCGACCAGCGGGCGCCGCAGGCGTTGAAGCATCTGATCGGCATCTACCAGGCCGAGCGCGACTGGGAGAAGGCGATAGACAACGCCCTGCGCTACGAGGAAGTGACCGGCGAGGCGATGGGCAAGCTGGTCGCGCAGTTCGAATGCGAACTGGCCGAGCGCCACCGTACCGGCAACGATGTTCCCGCCGCCCGCGCCGCCATCGCCCGCGCCTACCAGGCGGACGCCGGCTGCGTGCGCGCCGGCATCCTGGAAGGCCGGCTGGAGTCGGACGCCGGCAACCATGAAGCGGCGATCCGTGCCTACGAGCGCGCCGCGCGGCATGACCCGGATTACCTGCCGGAAGTCCTGCCGGGACTGCTGGCCAATTACGAGAAGGTGGGCGATCTGTCGGGTGCGCGCGCGTTCCTGTCGGAAATGAGCGAGCACTATCGAGGCATCGCGCCGGTCCTGGCGCTGACCAAGCTGGTGGAAGGACAGGACGGCGTGGCCGCCGCGCGCGCGTATCTGGCGCGCCAGCTCAAGGACCGGCCTTCCGTGCGCGGCGAGGCCGCGTTGATCGACCTTACGCTTGCGGAGGGCGCCGATCCCGCAGCGACCCTGCACGATCTCAAGCACATCACCGACCAGTTGCTGGTCCGCAATCCGAGCTATCGCTGCACCCGCTGCGGCTTCGGCGCGCGCACCCATCACTGGCAGTGCCCCAGTTGCAAGGAGTGGGGCAGCATCAAGCCGTTGCTGAACTACGCCGTCGTCTGATGCCCGGTTTCGTTCCCTGGCTGTCGCTGCATTTCCTGATAGCGGCGGCAGGCACCTGGCTGGCGCGCCGGTACGCGATCCGTCGGCAACTGGTCGATCAGCCGGGTGAGCGCCGCAGTCATTCGATCGCCACGCCGCGGGGCGGGGGGATCGCCATCGTCGGGGCGCTTTTGCTTGCCGCCGTGGTCCTGGGCGTACACGCCCCGTCCGAACGCGAACTCTTTGCGGCCTTTGGTGCAGGACTGGTGCTTGTCGCCGGCGTCGGCTGGTGGGACGACCATCGCCCGCTGCCCGCGTCCGGGCGCCTGCTCGTTCATTTCCTGGCCGCGTCGATATTCGCCTTGGCGCTGTATCGGCAGGGCGCGCCGGGATGGCAGGCGTTGCTGGCGGTCATGGCCATCGTCGTGCTGGTGAATGTCTGGAACTTCATGGATGGCATCGATGGTCTGGCCACGAGCCAAGCCTTGCTGACCGCGGTGGCGGTGGCCTTCTTCATGCACGGCCCCTGGTCCTGGCTGGCGGCGGGCTTGTTCGCCGCGTGTTGCGGTTTTCTCCCGTTCAACTTCCCACGGGCCCGGATTTTTCTGGGGGACGTAGGCAGCGGTGCCCTGGGCTTCACGCTGGGGGCGCTGTTGAGCCTTGCGCCTCGTCTGGGGGAAGTCGCGCCCTGGCTGTTCCTGCTGCCGCTCGCCGCCTTCCTCGTAGACGCGGCCTTCACGCTCGCAACGCGCATCCTCCGGGGCGAGCGCTGGTGGACGCCTCATGTCACCCATGCCTATCAGCGCGCCGCCCGTCGTTACGGTCACCGGGCCGTAACGATCTTCTATGGCCTGTTCACAGGTGTTACGCTCTTGTTAATGTGGATGCTGTCTAATGCCGGAGCCGGGTCGGGGCTGTTGGTTGCCGTGATCTGGTATGCATTCGCACTTGCGCTCTGGGGATTGTCGCGCAAGGGACTGTCATAGAAGATCAGGGAGGAGTTGCATGCAATCTTGGCGGGACCGGACAACGGCTTTCCTACCGCGCCTGCTGGTGGCGGCCCATGACCTGCTGATGGTCTGGATGTGCTGGCAACTCCTGCATTTCGTGCGGTACGCAATGTTGCCGCAGTCCCCCGGTTACCCGCTGTGGTCCAACGAGATTGCCATCGTGGTGGCCGGCCAGGGCATGGTGTTCTGGTGGATGGGGCTCTACCGCGGCCTGTGGCGGTTCGCCAGCCTGCCGGATCTGTGGAACATCGTGAAAGCCTGCGGGTTGGGCTTCCTGGCCATCGTCATCGGCTTGTTTTTCTACAACCGATTCGGTTCGTTGCCGCGGGCGGTATTGGCTTTCTATCCGTTCACACTGGCTGCCTTCCTCGGACTGCCACGATTGCTGTATCGGGCCTGGAAGGATTTGCAGGCCAGCCGTTCGCATGAAAATGCGTCCCGCGTGGTCATTCTCGGTGCAGGGCGGGCGGGCGAGGCTCTGGTGCGTGAACTTCGCCGTACCGGTGTCTACCACCCAATCGCCTTCCTGGACGACGCTACTAGACTGCACGGCTCCAAGCTGCTGGGCGTACCCGTGCTGGGCAGCCTTGATCAGGCCGCAAGCGTCGCCCGCGAGACGGCGGCACGAATGCTGGTCATCGCGATGCCGTCGCTGGACGCGCCGAGCATGCAGCGGGTGGTCGCCATCTGCGAGAGTACCGGTCTGCCGTTCCGGATGGTGCCGCGCCTGATCAATGTGCTGGAAGGCCACGCGATGCCGGGCGACCTCAAGGAGGTCGCCATCGAGGATCTGCTGGGCCGCAAATCGGTGACGCCGGACTGGAAGCTCATCCGGGGCTGGCTGGGTGCCCGCACCGTCCTGGTGACCGGTGCTGGTGGTTCGATTGGCTCCGAGCTCTGCCGCCAGTGCGCGCGCCACGGCGCACAGCGCATCGCGCTGCTCGAAATCGACGAACTGGCGTTGATTACCATCCAGGCGGACCTGCGACGTGCGTTCCCCGATCTGGAAATTCTGCCGGTCCTGGGCAACTGCGGGGATCCGGCCGTGATCGATCATGCGTTGGCGCTGGCGGCACCGGATGCAGTCTTCCACGCCGCGGCCTACAAGCAGGTCCCGCTGCTGGAACAGCATCTGCGCGAAGCGGTCGGCAACAACGTGCTGGCGACGGAGACGGTCGCCAAGGCCTGCCGCCGCAATGGCGTGGGCACCTTCGTCCTGATCTCCACCGACAAGGCGGTCGACCCGGTCAACGTACTGGGCGCGACCAAGCGCCTTGCCGAGATGGTTTGCCTGGCGACGGACGATGGCCACGCGGGAGGAACGCGTTTCGTCACCGTCCGTTTCGGCAACGTGCTGGACTCGGCGGGCAGCGTGGTTCCCCTGTTCCGCGAGCAGATCCGCAAGGGAGGGCCGGTCACCGTCACCGATCCGGAAGTGACCCGCTACTTCATGACGATTCCCGAGGCCAGCCAGCTGATCCTGCAGGCGGCGGCGGGAGCGGCGCATGCCTCCATCTACACCCTGGACATGGGCGAGCCGGTGCCGATCCGGTTGCTGGCCGAGCAGATGATCCGGCTGGCGGGCAAGCAGCCCGGCCGCGACATCGCCATCGTCTACACCGGCCTGCGTCCCGGCGAAAAGCTGCACGAGAACCTGTTCCATGCGGACGAGGCCTACCGGCCCACCTCCCACTCCAAGATCATGCAGGCCGAGGCCCGCACGGTATCGGCGGATTTCATCGAACTCGCCATACAGCGGCTGCGGGCGGCGCACGGCCGCTACGACGTCGACGAGATGCAGGAGATCCTCCGCATCGCGGTGCCCGAGTTCTCCCCGCTTGAACAATCTCTTGAACCCGCATCGGCTAACATCGTGGCCTTCCCTGCTCGAGAAGCCCGAAGGACCCGATGACTGGACGCATCCGCAAGGCCGTTTTCCCTGTCGCAGGCCTGGGAACCCGTTTCCTTCCTGCCACCAAGACCGTTCCCAAGGAGATGCTGCCGATCATCGATCGGCCGCTGATCCAGTACGCCGTCGATGAAGCCATCGAAGCGGGCTGCGACACGCTGATCTTCGTCACCAACCGCTACAAGCACGCGGTGGCCGACTATTTCGACAAGGCTTACGAACTCGAACAGAAACTGGAGCGGGCCGGCAAGCAGGAACAACTGGAACTGGTCCGCAATGTGCTGCCCGAAGGCGTGCGCGCCGTGTTCGTCACCCAGGCCGAAGCGCTGGGCCTGGGCCATGCGGTGTTGTGCGCCAAGCCCATCGTGGGCAATGAACCGTTCGCCGTGCTGCTCCCCGACGATCTCATCTGGAACCGGGGGCCGGGCGCGCTGAAGCAGATGGCGGATGCGGCCGAGGCCACCGGCGCGAGCATGATTGCCGTCCAGGACGTGGCCCGCGAACAGACCGGAAGCTACGGCATCGTCGCGACGGATGCCTTCTCCGGCCGGTCCGGCCGGATCAATGCGATCGTCGAGAAGCCCAAGCCCGACGTCGCGCCGAGCACGCTGGCGGTCGTGGGGCGCTACGTGCTGGATGGCAGCATTTTCGAGCTGCTGGAGAAGACCACACCGGGCGCCGGCGGTGAAATCCAGCTGACCGATGCCATCGCGACCCTGCTGAACCAGAAGCCCGTGCACGCGTATCGCTTCCAGGGCACCCGCTTCGATTGTGGTACCCATATCGGCCTGATCGAAGCCACCATCCGGTATGCACTGGACCACGAAAAGCTGAGCGACGCCGCGCGCAACATGATGCAGGATGCGCTGAGCGAACTGGGCGTGACCGATCTCGAATAGCGGGCCGATGGACGCCACGTTGACCTGGGCCGAGTTCGAGAAGGTGCACCTGTGCGCGGGCACGGTGGTGCGCGTGGAGCCGTTTCCGGAAGCGCGCAAGCCGGCCTGGAAACTGTGGGTGGATTTCGGCCCCCACGGCGTGCGCAAGACCAGCGCGCAGATTCGTGCACTCTATGAAAGCGACGACCTGATCGGCCGCCAGATCGTGGGCGTGATCAACTTCCCGCCCAAGCAGGTCGGGCCCTTCATCTCCGAATTCCTGCTCACCGGCTTTCCCACCGAGGAGGGCGTGGTGATCACCACGCTGGAGCGACCCGTTCCCGACGGCACCCGGCTGGCCTGAGAAGACCACGACGGACAGGAAGAAGAATGGCGCCTCCGGCGCCATTCTCCCGCGTCTCCCCCGGTGCAGGAGGCGCCGTCAGAGCGACTCGAAGATGCCCGCGGCGCCCATGCCGGTGCCGATGCACATGGTCACCATGCCGTACTTCTGCTGGCGACGACGCAGGCCGTGCACGATGGTCGCGGTACGGATGGCGCCGGTCGCGCCCAGCGGATGGCCCAGCGCGATCGCGCCACCCAACGGATTGACCTTGGCCGGGTCCAGTTCGCTGTCGCGGATGACCGCCAGCGCCTGGGCGGCGAAAGCCTCGTTGAGTTCGATCCAGTCCAGTTGATCCTTGCTCAGGCCCGCTTGCTTCAACGCCTTCGGAATCGCCGCGATGGGGCCGATGCCCATCACTTCCGGGCGCACGCCGGCGACCGAAAAACTGACGAAGCGCGCCAGCGGCGTCAGGCCGTAGTCCTTGATCGCCTGTTCGGACGCCAGCAACACCGCGCCCGCACCGTCGCTCATCTGCGAGGCGTTGCCCGCGGTCACGCTGCCGCCGAACTGGCCGTTGCGGAACACTGGACGCAGCTTGCCCAGGCCTTCCAGCGAGGTGTCCGGGCGCGGGCCTTCGTCATTCTCTACCAGCAGCTTCTTCAGGCGGATGGTGTTGCCGGCCAGGTCGGGTTGATGCGAGATCACTTCGTACGGTGAAATCTCGTCCTTGAACTCACCCGCGGCGATGGCGGCCAATGCCTTCTGGTGCGAGGCGAGGGCGAATGCATCCTGCTCTTCGCGCGAAACCTTCCATTCCTCGGCGACTTTCTCGGCGGTGATGCCCATGCCATAGGCGATGGCGACGTGGTCGTCCTTGAATACGGACGGAGACAGCGCGACCTTGTTGCCCATCATCGGCACCATCGACATCGACTCGGTGCCGCCGGCCAGCATCAGGTCGGCATTGCCCAAGCGGATCTGGTCGGCCGCCAGCGCGACCGCCTGCAGGCCGGAGGAGCAGAAGCGGTTGATGGTCTGGGCGGCGATGGTGTTCGGCAGGCCGGCCAGCAGCACGCCGATGCGGGCCACGTTCATGCCTTGCTCGCCTTCGGGCATCGCACAGCCGATGATCGCATCGTCGATGCGGTTGACGTCGATGCCCGGCGCCTGCGCGATGACCGACTTCAGCACATGGGCCAGCATGTCGTCGGGGCGGGTGTTGCGGAATACGCCTTTGGGAGCCTTGCCGACCGGAGTGCGGGTGGCGGCAACGATGTAGGCGTCCTGGATCTGTTTGCTCATTTGGCTTTCTCCGAAAGCCGGGAATGGGGAATCGAGAGTCGGGAATCGTGAAGTTGGTTTTCACGTATTTCCGTCATTCCCCTCTGCCGGCAATGTAGGTGAAGGTCTGGAGATGGAGACCGTTTCCACGATTCCCCATCTTCCATTCCCGATTCTCAGTTCCTAAGCGGCTTGCCGGTCTTCAGCATGTGCGCGATGCGGGCCTGGGTCTTTTCCTGCTGGGCCAGTTCGACGAAATGCTTGCGTTCCAGCGTCAGCAGCCATTCCTCGTCGACCAGTGCGCCGCGATCCACTTCGCCGCCGCACAGCACGGTGGCGATACGGGTGGCGATTTCGTAGTCGTATTCGCTGATGAAGCGTCCTTCCAGCATGTTGACCAGCAACATCTTGAAGGTGGCGATGCCGACGTCGCCGGCGACCTGGATGCGGCGGGCCGGCAGCGGCGGCCGGTAGCCGCTCTCGGCCAGAGCCAGCACCTGCTGCCTGGCGATATGCAACTGCTCGTAAGCGTTGAACACGACGAGATCGTTGGCGCGCATGAGGCCGAGTTCCTTCGCCTCGACTGCGGAGGTGGAGACCTTGGCCATCGCCACCGTTTCGAAGGTCCGCTTGAGTTCGGCGAACACGTCGCCGCCGGGACCCGCGGCCTGCGACGCGCGCACCGCGATTTCCTTGAGGCCGCCACCGGCCGGAAGCAGGCCCACGCCCGCCTCGACCAGGCCGATGTAGCTTTCCAGCGACGCCACGGTACGGGCGCTGTGCATCTGGAATTCGCAGCCGCCGCCCAGGGCCAGGCCCCGCACCGCGGCCACGACCGGCACCAGCGAGTACTTGATGCGCTGGCTGGTGGCCTGGAAGTTGGCCACCATCGCCTCGAACTCGGAGATCCTGCCGGCCTGCAACGCGCCCAACGCACCGGCGAGATCGGCGCCGGCGGAGAACGGTTCCTTGGGCTGCCAGATCACCAGGCCCTTGAATTTCTGCTCGGCGATCGCGACGGCTTGCTGCACGCCGGCCAGCACTGCGTCGGAGACGGTGTTCATCTTGGTCTTGAAGCTGACCACGCCCACGCCGTCGCCATCGGTCCACAGGCGCACGCCGTCGTTCTCGAACACGGTTTCGCCCAAGGGGAAGGTCTCGCCCAGCAGCGGATCCGGGAAGCGCTGGCGACGATAGACCGGCAGCGCGGAGCGGGGCAGCTTGGCATTGCGCGCGGGGCTGTAACTGCCATCGGCGGCATGCACGCCTTCGCGGCCGTCGAACACCCAATCCGGCAGCGGCGCGCTGCTCATGCTCTTGCCCGCCACGATGTCATCGGCAATCCACTGCGCGACCTGCTTCCAGCCCGCGGCCTGCCAGGTTTCGAACGGACCGAGCGACCAGCCGTAGCCCCAGCGGATCGCCAGATCGACGTCACGCGCGGTTTCGGCGATGTCGGCCAGATGGACGGCGCTGTAGTGGAACAGGTCGCGGAATACCGCCCACAGGAACTGGGCCTGCGGATGCTGGCTTTCGCGCAGGCGGGCGAATTTCTCGGCCGGATTCTTCAGCTTGAGGATTTCCACCACTTCCGGCGCGGCCGCGCGGTCGGCCGGGCGATAGTCCTGCTTCTGCAGATCCAGCACCACGATGTCCTTGCCGACCTTGCGGAAGATGCCGGCGCCGGCCTTCTGGCCCAGGGCACCCTTGGCGATCAGCGCGTCCAGCCATGCGGGCGACTTGAAATAGGAATGCCACGGATCATCCGGCAGGGTGTCGGCCATGGTCTTGATGACGTGCGCCATGGTGTCGAGCCCGACCACGTCGGAAGTGCGGTAGGTCGCCGACTTGGGACGTCCCACCAGCGGGCCGGTCAGCCCGTCGACTTCATCGAAACCCAGGCCGAACTGCTGGGTGTGGTGGATGGTGGCCAGGATCGAGAAAACGCCGATGCGGTTGCCGATGAAGTTCGGGGTGTCCTTGGCGTAGACCACGCCCTTGCCCAGCGTGGTGGTCAGGAAGGTTTCCAGGCCTTCCAGCACCGCCGCGTCGGTGGCGCGGGCCGGAATCAGTTCGGCCAGATGCATGTAGCGCGGCGGGTTGAAGAAGTGCACGCCGCAGAACCGGTGGCGGAGCTGCTCCGGCAGGACGTCGGCCAGGGTGTTGATGCCCAGGCCGGAGGTGTTGCTGGCCAGCACGGCGTGGTCGGCCACGAACGGTGCGATCTTCCGGTAAAGATCCTGCTTCCAGTCCATCCGCTCGGCGATCGCCTCGATGATCAGGTCGCAGCCCTTCAGCAGCTCCAGGCCGGAGTCGTAATTGGCCGGAGTGATTGCTTCGGCCAGTGCCTTGCTGGCGAGCGGGGCCGGGCTCAGCTTGCCCAGGTTGGCGATGGCCTTCAGCACGATGCCGTCGGGATGGCCTTCCTTCGCGGGGAGATCGAACAGGACGGTATCGACACCGGCGTTGGTCAGGTGCGCGGCAATCTGCGCGCCCATCACGCCGGCACCCAGCACGGCCGCCTTGCGTACAAGCAATGGATTGGACATTTCGGGAATCCTTGGATGTCAGGGGTTATTTGACGTGGTCGGCGCGCAGGCCGGCCTCGGCGAAACGGATGAGTTCACGGGCGGCGCGTTCACGATGCACCGCTTCGGTGACACCGTGGGGACGCTTGATCAGGCCGAAGTCCGCCATCGCGTAGGTCAGCGCGCCGGACAGGAAATCCAGCCGCCAGTACAGTTCCTCCTTGCTCAGGCCGGGGACGCAGGCCGCGATGGCCTTGCCGAACTCGCGCAGGACGTGGCCGTAGTGGTCGGAGAGGAACTTGCGCAGGCCGTCGTTCTTTTCCGCATAGGCCCGGGCGATGACCCGGACGAAGGCTCCGCCGCCGTGGCGGTCCTGGGCCAGGGCCAGGGCAGGCTCGACGAAGGCGGCCAGAATCGGCTCCAGTTCGCCCGGATGCTGCGCCAGCGCGCTCCCGAGCTGCTCGAGCCGCCGGGCGGTCATTTCGTCCATGCGGCGCCGGAAGACCTCGTTGACCAGGTTTTCCTTGGAACCGAAGTGATAGTTGACCGCCGCGATGTTGACATCGGCCCGGCTGGTGACCTGCCGCAGGGAAGTGCCCGCGAAGCCGTATTGGGCGAACAGTTCCTCGGCGGCGCCCAGGATGCGTTCCTTGGTGGAGAAGTGGGGGGTATTGCCCATGTGGCCGGGGTCCGCTGAATCAAACGCTTGTTTGATTGTCCATCCGGTTACGTATGGTTGTCATGTTGCTTCGCAACAAATTGCGACCCCGCTGTGCGAAATTGCCGTGAATACGTTAGAATCTCGCTACGCAATTCAGGCTAAGCCCGCGTTTCGACGCGGGTTTTTTCATGTTAACCTTGGGTCCATAGTGGCCCGCCCAACGGAGAAATCCCCATGGCGCTGGAGCGCACCCTGTCGATCGTCAAGCCCGATGCCGTCGCCAAGAACGTCATCGGCGAAATCTACGCCCGCTTCGAAAAGGCCGGTCTCAAGATCGTGGCCGCCAAGATGAAGCACCTGTCGCGCCGCGAAGCGGAAGGCTTCTACGCCGTTCACCGCGAGCGTCCGTTCTTCAACGCGCTGGTCGAATTCATGATCTCCGGACCGGTCGCCATCCAGGTGCTGGAAGGCGAGAACGCCGTGCTGAAGCATCGCGAGATCCTCGGCGCCACCAATCCGAAGGAAGCCGCGCCGGGCACGATCCGCGCCGACTTCGCCGACTCCATCGACGCCAATGCGGCGCACGGCTCGGACTCGGTCGAGAACGCGAACATCGAGATCGCGTACTTCTTCGCCGCCACCGAAGTGTTCTCGCGCTGAGAATGCGATGAGCAGCCACGAGCTAGCGCCGATTGAACTGAAACTGGCCGCGGACGCACAGCCCGCGGCCATCGGCGCTGGCACGCCTGCAAAACAGAACCTGCTGGATCTGGACCGGGAGGGCATGGAGCGTTTCTTCGTCGAGCAACTCGGCGAGCAGAAGTTCCGTGCCCACCAGGTGATGAAGTGGATTCATCACCGTTACGTCACCGACTTCGGGCAGATGACCGATCTCGGCAAGGGCCTGCGCGCGAAGCTGCAGGAACACGCCGAAGTGATCGTTCCCGGAATCGTGTTCGACAAGCCCTCGGCCGACGGCACCCACAAGTGGTTGCTGGGCATGGGCGTGGACGGGAAGAACGCGGTCGAAACCGTGTACATCCCGGACAAGAACCGCGGCACGCTGTGCGTGTCCTCGCAGGTGGGCTGCGGCCTCAACTGCACGTTCTGCTCGACCGCGACCCAGGGATTCAACCGCAATCTGACCACGGCCGAGATCATCGGCCAGGTATGGATCACCGCGCGCCACCTCGGCAATGTGCCCGCCCAGAATCGCCGTCTCACCAACGTGGTGATGATGGGCATGGGCGAGCCGCTGCTCAACTTCGACAACGTCGTGCGCGCGATGAACATCATGCGCGACGATCTGGGCTATGGCCTGGCGAGCAAGCGGGTGACCTTGTCCACGTCCGGGCTGGTGCCGATGATCGATCGGCTTTCGACCGAAACCGACGTGTCGCTGGCGGTGTCGCTGCATGCGCCGAACGATGCGCTGCGCGAGCAATTGGTGCCGTTGAACCGCAAGTATCCGATCGCGGAATTGATGGCTTCCTGCGCGCGCTACCTGCGCGCCAACAAGAAGCGCGATTCGGTGACGTTCGAATACACGCTGATGAAGGGCGTGAACGATCAGCCCGAGCATGCCCGCCAACTGGCGCAGCTGATGCGCAAGTTCAGCAACGCGACCCAGCTCAAGGATGCCGGCAAGGTCAACCTGATTCCGTTCAATCCATTCCCGGGCACGCGCTACGAGCGCTCCGGCGAGGAAGAGATCCGCGCGTTCCAGAAGCTGCTGCTCGATGCCCACGTGTTGACCATGGTCCGGCGGACCCGTGGCGACGACATCGACGCCGCCTGCGGCCAGCTCAAGGGGCAGGTGATGGATCGGACCCGGCGCCAGGCCGAATTCCGACGCCAATTGCAGGAACAGGGCATCGGTGATGCGGCGGCATAAGCCCTGGCTGCTTCTGCTGGTGCTGATGCTGGTGGTGACCGGCTGCAGCCGCCTGACTTTCATAAAACCGAAGATGGTGCGCAAGAACGGCGAGGAAATCGCGCCGTCCTACCAGGTCAAGGACAGCCCCGAAGTCCAGCGCCGGCTGGAGGCCGAGCGCGCGCTGGCGCTGGCGACCCAACGGGTGCAGTCCGGGGATCTCGACGGCGCCGAGCGCGCCGTGCGGGCTGCCCAGAAGAGCGCGCCGCAATCGGCCGATGTCCAGACCCTGCTGGCCGTGCTGGCGGATCGCCGCGGCCAGCCCCAGGCGGCGGGTGAACACTACCGGCGGGCGACCGAACTGGCGCCCGGGCGTGGCGCCGAGCAGAACAACTACGGCGCCTGGCTGTGCGCCAACGGGTTCCCGGCCGAAGCGCTGGTCTGGTTCGACCGTGCCTTGCAGGATTCCAGCTACGAGACGCCGGCCGCGGCCCTGGCCAATGCCGGTGGCTGCGCAGTGCAGGCGGGCCAGTACGAGCGGGCCGAACGCGACCTGCGCCAGGCCCTGGCGCTGGATCCCGGCAACGCCTACGCGCTGGGTGCCATGGCCGAAAACGAATATCGCGCCGGACGCTATTTCGAGGCCCGGGCGTTCGTCGAGCGCCGGATGGCCGCTGCATCCGCGACGGCCGACGTGCTAAAACTTGCATCACAAATCGAAGAAAGACTTGGCGACAGGGCTGCTGCCGGTCGATATGTTCAGCAACTTCGGGCGGAGTTCCCCGACGCGTCAAACGCTCAGACTGGGGGAAAGGCAGAACAATGACGGGTTCCAACTCGATTGATACGCAGCACCTGCAGGGCTGCGGCGCGTTCCTGCGGGACGCGCGTGAGAAGGCGGGTCTCAGCCTGCAGGACGTGGGAAACCGCCTGAAAATGCCGCTCAAGGTGCTGCAGGCCCTGGAAGGGGAACAGTGGTCGCAGCTGGGCGCCCCGGTGTTCGTCCGCGGCCAGCTGCGCAGCTATGCGCGGCTGTTGAAGGTCGACATCGATCCCTTCCTGGCGCAGGCCGACCTCCAGACCGTGCGGCCGGCGGAACTGGTCAGCCACAGCTATACGCCGCGCGCGCAACGTATTTTCGAAAGCGCCAAGCGCCGGGCCGTGTACGTGGTGATCACCGCGGTCATCGCCACGCCGATCTGGATGGCCACCCGGCCACACCTGGCGGGCAACGGCAATCAGACCACCGCCTCCCTGGACGTGATGCCGAACAGGCCCGCCGCCAGCGCCGGTACATCCGGCGCATCCGGCACGGCGGCCACGCCGGTGGAGCGCCCCGCGGCGACGCCCTACGTGGCCTCGTTGACCCCGCCCATCAGCCGCGCGCCCGAAGCGGCGCTCAGTCTGGTGTTCAAGGGGGACAGCTGGGTGCAGATCGTGGCGCCGGATGGCAGCAGCGTCGAACAGGCGCTGCTCAAGGCGGGTGATCAGCGCAGCTACCAGGCAGGCCAGGTCGGGCGGGTCGTGCTGGGCAATGCGGCGGCGGTCGAGGTTCAGCATGCCGGTAGTACGGTGGACCTCACGCCGTACCGGCGCGCGAATGTCGCGCGCTTTACGGTATCCTCTGACGGTTCCCTCGTGCCGGTCGCCGACTGACCCGCGCGCGGGTTTGTCCAACCAAGATCAAGACCCCGGTCGGACGGGGCAAGAGTACGCATGGCGATTGATGATCTGCTCGACGAGCACGAACAGGGCGAACGCGTCCGCAGTTGGCTCAGAAACAATGGCGCCGGCCTGATTGGCGGCGTCGTCCTGGGCCTGGCGGTGATCCTCGGCTGGCAGTGGTGGCAGAAGAACCGCCAGCATGAGGATGAGCAGGCCAACCTCAATTACGAAAAGGCCGTGGACGGCATCGCCGCCAACGATCTCAAGAAGGCCGAAGCCGCGGTCGCCTCGCTGGGCGGCAAGGACGGCGTCTATGCGGACCTGGCTGCGCTGCAACTGGCCAAGGCGCAGGTGGAGGCGGGCCAGCGCGATGCCGCCATCACCACCTTGCGCGCGATCCAGGCGGACTCCAGCCTGCACGCCATCGTCCAGCAGCGGCTGGCACGCCTGCTGATCGATGCCGGCAAGCACGACGAGGCCCTGAAGCTGGTGGCCGACGCCAAGGATTCGACCAGTCTGGAAATCCGTGGCGACGCGCTCGTCGCCAGCGGCAAGCTCGCCGAGGCCCGCGATGCCTATACCAAGGCGTTGACCGGCCTGGACGTGGCGTCGCCGCAGCGTCGCCTGGTGGAGCTGAAACTGACCGATGCGGGCGGCACTCCGCCGAAGAGCGGGGAGGCTGCGTGATGGCAGGGAATGCAATGAGCAAGCGGCTGCTGGCCGTGGCCGTGCTGGCGCTGGTCCTCTCCGGCTGCAGCACCATCAAGGGCTGGTTCGGCGGCAACAAGAAGGATGAAAAGCCGACGGAGCCGGCCGAACTGGTCGATTTCGCCCCGTCGGTGGAAGTGGCGAAGCTGTGGAGCGCCAACGCCGGCAAGGGTGAAGGACGCCTGGGCCTGCAACAGGGACCGGTCGTGGCCGATGGCCGTGTCTACGCGGCCGCGGTCGAGGGCGGCGTGCGCGCGTTCGACCTGCAGACCGGCAAGGAAGTCTGGCACTACAAGCCCGAGAAGATGCGGGCCGGCGATGCCGCCCAGCCCGATCAAGTCGCCGAGGAACCGGCGGCGGGCGAGGAGGAAACCAAGGCGGCCAAGCGCGCGCGCAAGGAAGCCGCGAAGCTCGCCAAGAAGGCAGCCAAGCGCAAGATCGAGTGGCGCTTCTCCGGCGGTCCCGGCGCGGGCGACGGCTTGGTCGTGATCGGCACCCTGGATGGCCGCGTGATTGCGCTGGATGCCAGCAACGGCACCGAGAAATGGCGCGCGAAAGTGCCCAACGAAGTCATCACGGCACCCGCCGTGGGCCAAGGGTACGTGCTGGTGCGGACCAACGATGGCCGGGTGAGTGCGTTCGACGCCGCCAGCGGCGAGCGGCGCTGGTTCTGGACCAGCGAACTGCCCAGCCTGACCGTGCGCGGCAACGCATCGGTGACCCTGGGACCGGGCGTGGCGTTCGTCGGCAACGACGACGGTACGGTCGCGGCGCTGTCGCTGCGCGACGGCCGCCAGGTCTGGAGCCAGACCGTCGGCAGCGCCGATGGCCGCAGCGAGCTGGATCGCATGGCCGACGTCGATGGTCCGCCGGTGCTGGACGGCACCACCCTGTTCGCGACCAGCTACAAGAAGGAAACCGTCGCCATCGAAGGCCCCAGCGGACGCCCGCTGTGGCAGCGTGACAATGGCGGTCCGGGCGGACTGGGCGTCACCAGCAGCTACGTCGTGGTCGCCGACCAGGGCGGCACGGTCTGGGGTCTGGACCGCTACAGCGGCAACGCCACCTGGTCCAACCCGAAGATGGTCCGCCGTTCGCTGACGGCGCCGTCCATCCATGGTGATTACGCGGTGGTCGGCGATTTCGACGGCTACGTCCACTGGCTGAAGCTGGACAACGGCGAGGAAGCGGCGCGCGCCCGCGCGGGCGGCAAGGCGATCCGGGCCAAGCCGGTCGTGGCCGACGGCATCCTCATCGTCCAGAACGTCGAGGGCGAACTGACCGCGTTCCGCTTCAAGTAAGCGTCCGACACGCGGCACGAGGCGGCCCGGAGCGAATGCGCGCCGGGCCGCTTTCCGTTTTCAATTTCCCTTTTGCGGGCAGGCTCGGCATCATGCGTGGCCTGCCCGGCGGGCACCGGCGCCTTCCCGGGGCGGGTGTCCGCCCCGGTCGAACGACCCGCCGCCCGGCTCGTTTCCCGCTTCCCATCCTTTTCCGGTTCAATCCATGCTTCCGCTCGTCGCCCTGGTGGGCCGTCCCAATGTCGGCAAATCGACGCTGTTCAACGCGCTGACCCGCAGCCGTGACGCCCTGGTCCATGACCAGCCGGGCGTGACCCGTGACCGCCACTACGGCGTCTGCCGGCCCGACGCCGAGCAGTCGTTCGTGGTGGTCGACACCGGCGGCATCGCGGGCGAGGAAGAAGGGTTGGCGGGGGCGACGGCCCGCCAGGCCCGCGCCGCGGCCGAGGAAGCGGACCTGGTGCTGTTCATCGTCGACGGCCGCGAAGGTCCCTCGGCGCTGGACGATGACATCCTGCGCTGGCTGCGCAAGGCGGCCCGGCCGACCCTGCTGGTGATCAACAAGATCGACGGTGTGGACGAATCCGGTGCGCGGGCCGAGTTCGCCCGCTACGGCTTCGACGACGTGATGACGATTTCCGCCGCCCACCGGCAGGGCATCGACGATCTGCTCGAACAGGTGCTGGAACGCCTGCCGGAAGAGGGCGAGGCCGAAACGCTGGACGACGATCCCGGCCGCATGCGGGTGGCATTCGTTGGCCGGCCGAACGTCGGCAAGTCCACCCTGGTCAACCGGCTGCTGGGCGAGGAACGCATGATTGCGTCCGACGTGCCCGGCACCACCCGCGATTCCATCGCCGTTGACCTGGAGCGGGACGGTCGCCAGTACCGGCTGGTGGATACCGCCGGCCTGCGCCGCAAATCGCGCGTGGACGAAGCGGTGGAGAAGTTCAGCGTGGTCAAGACGCTGCAGGCGATCGAGCAGTGCCAGGTCGCCGTGCTGCTGCTGGATGCCAGCGAAGGCGTCACCGATCAGGATGCCAGCGTGCTCGGTGCGATCCTCGATGCCGGCCGCGCCCTGGTGGTCGCCATCAACAAGTGGGATGGCCTGACCCAGTACCAGCGCGAACAGGCCGAAGCCCTGCTGTCGCGCAAGCTCAGTTTCGTCGAATGGGCCGAAGCGGTGCGCATCTCGGCCAAGCATGGTTCCGGCCTGCGCGAACTGTTCCGCGCCGTTCACCGCGCGCACGCCTCGGCGACCCGCGAATTCACCACCAGCGAGATCAACAAGGCGCTGGAAGTCGCGTACGAATCCAATCCGCCGCCGAGCATCCGCGGGCATGTGTCCAAGCTCCGCTACGTGCATCCGGGCGGCAGCAACCCGCCGACCTTCGTCGTGCACGGCACGCGCCTGCGGGTGCTGCCGGAGTCCTACAAGCGCTATCTGGAGAACTTCTTCCGCAAGCGCTTCAAGCTGGTCGGCACGCCGGTGCGCTTCATCTTCAAGGAAGGCACCAATCCCTACGAGGGCAGGAAGAACGAACTCAGCGATCGGCAGATTGCCCGCAAGCGCCGGTTGATCCGGCACGTGAAGCGCAACAAGTAGGCGGCGCCCGGATGCAGGCGGTGGTTCCCGGCCGGATAGCAGTCGACGAGGCCTTGGCCATCCTCCGCCGCGTCGCGTCCGGACGCGTTCCCGCGCCCGAACGCATCGCCCTGCGCCGGGCGGAAGGCCGGGTGCTGGCGGAGGACATCGTCGCCCCGATGCCATTGCCGCCGTTCGACAACAGCCGCATGGACGGCTTCGCCCTGCGTCATGCCGATCTGGCGGCCGCCGGTTCGCCGCCAAGGCTTCGCATCGCCGGCGCGCAGTTTGCGGGCGCCGAGCCCGCGCAGACGCTGGCGCCGGGAACCTGCCTCCGCATCACCACCGGCGCGGCCTTGCCGGCGGGCGCCGATACGGTGGTCATCAAGGAAGACGTGCGCGAGGATGGCGGCTGGGTCGAACTGGCGCATCCGCCCGCGCAGGGCGCCGACATCCGTCGCGCGGGCGAAGACGTCGCCGCCGGCGAACCTCTGCTGGACGCAGGCCGGATCCTGACGCCCGCGCGCGTGAGCCTGCTGGCCGCGCTGGGCATGGCCTCGGTCGACGTGGTCCCGCCGCCGACCGTCGCGGTGTTCACGACCGGCGACGAGTTGGTCGAGCCGGGCATGCCGCTGCCGCCGGGACACATCTACAACAGCAATCGCGATCTGTTGATGGGCCTGTTGCGGCAGCAGGGGCTGGAGCCGACCGCGTGGCCGACGCTGCCGGACGAGCCCGAACGCATCCGCGGTCAACTGGAAGACGCCGCGACCGCCTTCGATCTGGTGCTGACCTGCGGCGGCGTGTCGGCCGGCGAGAAGGATTTCCTGCCGGATTTCCTGGCTGCCCGCGGCACCGTCCATTTCTGGAAAGTGCGCATGAAGCCGGGGATGCCGGTCTTGTTCGGCGAACGGGACCGGGCTCTCTTCCTGTCCTTGCCCGGCAATCCGGTCTCGGTGCTGGCGACCTTCCTGGCATTGGGCGTCCCGCTGCTCGACGGCTTGCAGGGGCGACAGGAACCACGACCCCGCTGGCACGCGCGGCTGGCCGCGTCCTGGCACAAGACGCACGCCCGCCACGAATTCCTGCGCGGGCGCCTGCGGCCCGGCGACGATGGAATCCTGCGGGTGGCGCCGAACGCGGCCGATGCTTCCCACCGGCTGCGTGGTGCAGCCGAGAGCGATGCCCTGATCGTGCTGCCGGAAGGGGAGCGCGCGTACGCCGCCGACGAAGTGGTGGAAATCCTGCCGTACTGATTCCGCACCGTTCCGCCGGCCGCGGCGAACTGCGCGATAATCCGCGCATGGACATCCGTGAAATCAGTCCGGCGCAGGTGCGCGAACACCTCGCCCAGGGAGCCGTCTTCATCGACGTGCGCGAGGAACACGAACGGGTGAGCGGCCAGGCCGAAGGCGCCATCGGCGTGGCCAAGGCCGACCTGCTGGCCGAGCCCGCCCGCCATCTTCCCGATCCGCAGCGCGCCGTCGTCCTGATCTGTCAGCGCGGTGGGCGCTCGATGGACGCGGCCCGGTCGTTGCAGGCCGCCGGTTACACGCAATTGCTGTCGGTGGCCGGCGGCACCAGCCGCTGGGTGGAGGACGGCCTGCCGGTGGTGAAGCCGCAACTGGACGCCGAAGCCGCCGATTTCTACGACCGCTACTCGCGGCACCTGCTGCTGCCGGAAGTCGGCGTGGAAGGACAGCGCCGCCTGCGGGCGGCGCGGGTCCTGATGATCGGCGCCGGCGGGCTGGGCTCGCCCGCCGGGTTCTACCTGGCCGCGGCCGGC
>MTEX01002490.1_pt1 | contig 19707 bp, 15 predicted proteins | sample 1042691 | NCBI WGS metagenome assembly MTEX01 (sample SAMN06185810, study PRJNA358809) | soil metagenome | isolation source: soil biostimulated with molasses as carbon source | place: India | collected 2015-05-23
CTCCAGCACATAGGCGTAATCGGCCACTTGCAGCGCGGCGCGGGCATTCTGCTCGATCAGCAGGATGGATACGCCCATTTCCCTCAGGCGGGCGACGATGCGGAACACTTCGCGCACGATGCGCGGCGCCAGGCCCAGACTGGGCTCGTCCAGCATCAGCAACCGCGGCTTGGCCATCAGGGCGCGGCCCACCGCCAGCATCTGGCGTTCGCCGCCGGACAAGGTGCCGGACAACTGGGCGCGGCGCTCCTTCAGGCGCGGGAACAGCTCGTAGACCTCGGCCAGCGTCTGGTCCTGGTCGCGCAAGCCGCTGCGAAAGCGATGAAATGCGCCGAGCATCAAGTTGTCCTCCACCGTCATCTCGGCGAACAGCTCGCGCTTTTCCGGCACGAGGTTCATTCCCGCGGCCACCATTTCCTCGATCTCGGCGTGTTCCTGCCGCTTGCCGCCGAAGACGATCTGCCCGCTGGACGGCAGCACGCCCATGATGGCGGACAGCAGGGTTGTCTTGCCTGCGCCGTTGGGGCCGATCACGGTGACGATCTGGCCTTCGCCGACTTCCAGGCTGACCCCCGAGACAGCTTCGACCTTGTCGTAGGCCACGCGCAGGTCGCGTACTTCCAGCAATTTCGCGCTCATCATTCCACTCCGCCCAGATAGGCTTCAAGCACCGCGGGATTGTTCTGGATCTCGGCGGGCAGGCCTTCGGCGATCTTCTCGCCGAAGTCCATGACCACCACGCGGTCCACCAGCCCCATCACGAAGTCCATGTCGTGCTCCACCAGCAGGATGGCCATGCCTTCGGCCCGCAGCTTCTTCAGCAGCTCGGCAAGCTCGCATTTCTCCTGGTAGCGCAGCCCGGCGGCGGGCTCGTCCAGCAGCAGGATGCAGGGATCGGAAGCCAACGCGCGGGCAATTTCCAGGATACGCTGCTGCCCCAGGGCCAAGGAGCCCGCCTCGTCGTGCAGATGCTTGCCCAGGCCCACGCGTTCCACCTGGCGGGCAGCCTCGGCCAGCAGGCGCGCTTCCTCGGCGCGGTCCAGCCGCCAGGCGGCCGGCAGCACGCCGCGGTGGCCGCGCAGATGGGCGCCGATGGCCACGTTCTCCAGCACGCTCATGCGGCCCAGCAGGCGCACGTGCTGGAAAGTGCGCGACAGGCCCAGGCGCGCAATGCGGCGGGCACCGGCGCCCGCCACCGAATGGCCCAGCAGCGTTACCGTGCCGGAAGTCGGCGTGTCCACGCCGGAAATCTGGTTGAACATGGTGCTTTTGCCCGCGCCGTTGGGTCCGATCAGCGCCAGGATTTCACCCGCGCGGATTTCCAGGTTCATGGCGTTGTTGGCGACCAGGCCGCCGAACTTGCGGGTCACGTCCACGGCTTTGAGCACCACTTCGCCGCGAGGCGGCATGGGCTTGCGCGGCAACGGCTCGGCACTCATGTCCAGCTTGCGCTGCTGCTTTTTCAGCGGCACGCAGCGCGTCAGGACGGGCCACAGTCCGCTGCGGGCGCGGTGCAGCAGCAGCACCATGCCGAAGCCGAACACGATCACCTCGAAGTTGCCGGTCTGGCCCAGCAGCTTGGGCATCCAGTCCTGTAGCCATTGCTTGAGCACGGTGAAGACGCCGGCGCCGACCAGCGCGCCCCAGACCTGTCCCGCGCCGCCGATGACGGTCATGAACAGGTATTCAATGCCCATCTGCAAGCCAAAGGGGTTGGGATTCACGAAGCGCTGCATATGCGCATAGAGCCACCCGGACGCGCAGGCCTGCAGTGCCGCGATAATGAAGATCACCATGCGCGAACGGGCGGTGTCCACGCCCATGGACTCGGCCATCACACGGCCGCCCTTGAGCGCACGGATGGCGCGGCCCTCGCGCGAATCCAGCAGGTTTTGCGTGGACCACACGGCCACCAGCAGGAAGGCCCAGATCAGGTAGTAGATGTTGTCGCCCTGGTTCAGGGTCCAGCCGAACAGATTGATGGCGGGTATGTCCGGGATGCCGGTGTGGCCGCCCAGGCCTTCGACGGAGCCGAAGACGAAGTACAGCGACAGGCCCCAGGCGATCGTGCCCAGCGGCAGGAAATGCCCCGAGAGCTTCAGCGTGATCGCGCCCAGCAGGTAGGCGATGGCCAGGGTCAGCGCCAGTCCGGCCAGCAAGGTCAGCCAGGGCGAGGCGCCCAGCCATGCCAGCCAGGACGGCAGGGTGTCCGCGCGGGTGGTCAGCAGCGCCGTGGTATAGGCGCCCACGCCAACGAACGCAGCCTGCCCGAAGCTCGTCAGGCCGCCGACGCCGGTCAGCAGCACCAGGCCCAGCGCCACCATGGCGTACAGGCCGATATAGTTCAGCAGCGTCACGTAGAACGGCGGCAGCACCAGCGGGGCAAGGGCCAGCAGCGCCAGGAATGCGAGAAGGATGTGGCGCGGATTCATTCGTCTTCTTCCTCGACGTGATGGCTTTTCAGTGAACGCCAGAGCAGCACGGGGATGATCAGCGTGAACACGATGATTTCTTTGTAGGCGCTGGCCCAGAACGAGGAGAACGCTTCGATCAGGCCGACCAGGATGGCGCCGGCCGCGGCCAGCGGGTAACTCACCAGGCCGCCGATAATGGCGCCCACGAAGCCCTTCAGGCTGACCATGAAGCCCGAGTCGAAGTACATGGTGGTGATGGGGGCGATCAGGATGCCCGAGACCGTGCCGATCAGCGCGGCCAGGAAGAACGTGGCCTTGCCTGCGAAGATCGGCGATATGCCCATCAGCCGCGCGCCCAGCCGGTTGAATGCCGCCGCGCGCAGCGCCTTGCCATACATCGATCGTTCGAAGAATTGGTAGAGCACGATGATCAGCAGGGCGGACACCGCCACTACCCACAGCGCCTGGCTGTTGACGTTCAGCGGCCCCAGGCTCAGGCTGGCGTCGCTGAACGGCGCGGTGCGGGCGCCTTCCGCGCCGAAGGCGAGCAATCCCAGGCCGACCAGCGCCAGGTGCACGGCGATGGAGACGATCAGCAGCACCAGGGTCGAGGCGGACGCGATGGGCTGATAGAACAGGCGGTACAGCTGCGGCCCCATCGGCACGACCAGCAGCAGCGTCAGCAGCGCCTGCGCGGCCATGGGCAATTGCGCCAGCGGCAGGTTGTAGAACAGCGCGGCCAGCGCCAGCGGATAGATGAGCTTGACGGCCATGCGCCAGGCGCCACGATTGCGCCCCGGCCGTTTGCGGCGCGCGAGCAGGTCGGCGATCACTTCGGCCACCGCGAAGGCAAACAGCAGCCACACCAGCAGCACCGGCTTGCCAGCCTGCAGCGCAGCCATGGTGAGCGCGCCGAACGCAACGAATTCACCTTGCGGGATGAACAGCACGCGGGTGACGGTAAAGACCAGCAGGATGGACAAAGCCAGCAGCGCATAGATGGCGCCGTTGGTGATGCCGTCCTGCCCAAGAATCAGGGCAATCTGAGCATTCATGCGAAATTCCGGGTAAGACAGACAAGCACGTCGGGCACATCACCCCCTATCCACGCGCGCCCGCCACGATGCTACGGAGCAGACTCTGCGCACCCTATCGGGATGCCACGAAGCCGGCTCTGTGCATCCCTGGCGGGATGCCGCGGATCCAGCTTTGCCGGTCCGCAGGCATGCCCCCCTGGGGGGGAGCGCGCAGCGCTTTGGGGGAGGGACTACTTCACCAGCGTCCAGGCGCCGTCCTTGACGGTGATGAGTTCGCGGCCACGGTCGTCAAAGCCGCTGTGGTCGGCGGCCGTCATGTTGTAGACGCCCTGGGTGCCGACCAGCTCTTTCGTCTGTTCCAGCGCATCGCGCAGCGCGCTGCGGAATTCCTTGGTGCCCGGCTTGCCGGCCTTCTCGGCGAGGGGCACGGCTTTTTCCAGCAGCAGGCCGGCGTCATAGACGTTGGCGCCGAAGGTAGCGGGCTTGGAGCCGTTGAGCTTTTCATAAGCGGCGATGTAGTCGGCAGCGACCTTCTTGGAAGGGTTGCTGTCCGGCATTTCCGGCAGTACCAGCATCAGGCTGGCGGCCAGCACCGTGCCTTCCACCTTCTTGCCGCCCAGCTTCAGGAAGTCGGGCAGGGCCGCGCCGTGGGTCTGGTAGAACTTGCCCTTGTAGCCCTGGTCGAACAGGGTCGTCTGCGGCAGCACGCTGGCGGCGCCGGGGGCAGCCACCAGCACGGCATCCGGCTTGGCGGCGAGGATCTTCAATGCCTGGCCGGTGACCGAGCTGTCAAAGCGCAGATAGCGTTCGTTGGCGCTGATCTTGATGCCTTTCTCGGCAGCCAGGCCGGAGAAGACCTTGTACCAGTTCTCGCCGTACGGGTCGTTCAGGCCGATGAACCCGACTGTCTTGATGCCGGTCTTGGCCATGTGGTCGACGAGAGCGCGCGCGATGATGTCGTCGTTCTGCGTGGTCTTGAACACCCATTTCTTCTGGTCGTTCATGGGCAGCACGACCGCGGCGGTGCCTACCGGCGCCAGCATGGGCACGCCGGCCTCGGCCGCGAACTGGATCACGCCCATGGCATTGGGCGAGCCCGAGGGGCCGATCAACGCATCGACGTTCTGCTCCGAAATCAGCTTCTTGAAGGCCGTTACCGAGTTGGTGGAATCGCTGGCGTCATCCAGCGAAATGTATTCCACGGTCAGGTCGCCGATCTTCTTCGGCAGCAACGGCACGGTGTTCTTCTGGGGGATCCCCACCAGCGCCGTGGGGCCGGTGGACGAGGTGACGACGCCGACCTTGACTTGGGCCAGGGCGGGCAGGGCGAACAGCGCGGCTACCGCGGCGGCCGCGGCCAGGGGGAGTTTCTTCGACAGCATGGCAAAACCTCCGGATAGGGAGCAGGGTGGGGGTGCGGCTGGAAAACGGAGAAAACAGGTACTGCGGAAATTGCTGGGCTTGCTCTGATACTTGTTACTTAAACTTTCTGTGCGCAGGCTCGCACTGTAGACCTGGTCCGCAGTGCTTACCTATCCGTCAAAACCCGAAGCGGGCTGAAGGGTATGCGTTCAGATAGTGATGGAACTGACGCTGGCGCCGCCGCAGACGAACAGCGTCTGGCCGGTAACGAAGCTGTTGGCGGGATCGGCGAAGAACATGACGGCGCGCGCCACATCGTCCGAGCGGCCCAGCCGCTTGACCGGTATGCCGGCGGCCAGCTGTTTCTCGCGTTCGCTGCCGGGTTCGATCACTTCGTAGAACATGTCGGTCTGGATCGGGCCAGGGGCCACCACGTTGACCGTGATGCCATAGGGCGCGAGTTCCAGGGACCAGGTGCGCGCCATGCCTACCATGCCCGCCTTGGTGGCCGAATACGCCGTGCGGGTGGGCAAGCCGAGGGCGCCGCGCGAGGACATCATCACGATGCGGCCGAACTTGCGTTCCTGCATCCCGGGCAGCGCGGCTTGCACCAGGCTGATTGCCGCGCCCAGATGAATCTGCGTCAAACCGTGCAATTCTTCCTGCGTGACCTGCGGTAGCAGGTTGGGCCAGATGACGCCTGCGTTATGGATCACGTGGCTGATGGGAAACTTGGCCGCGGCTTCAGCGCCCGCCTGCGCGGTGGCTTCGGCGTCCAGCAGGTCCACCTGCACGTTGTGCAGGCGCGGATGGCTGAAGTCGGCCGCGCGGCGCGCCATGGAAATCACTTCATAGCCCGCGTCCAGCATGCTGCGGCAGATTTCCGCGCCGATGCCGGCGCTGCCGCCGGTCACGATAGCGACGTTGGAGTGCGTCATGGATATCCCCCTGTTGTCGTTGTTGTGCGGCCGGCTCAGGCCTTGGGTGCCAGTGCAAGCACGCGCAGCGGACTGCCCGAGCCGCTGCGGATCTTGAGCGGCGCCGAGAAGACCACCGCGCCGGTGGGCGGCAATTGGTCCAGGTTGGTCAGGCACTGCAGGCCGTAGCGGTTATTGCCGTGCATGTAGTAGTGGCAGGGGTAGGGAGGATCGAGGTGTTGCGCCTGGCCGGCATCGGTGCCGACCGACTCGGTGCCAAAGCCGTGCACGTCGCGTTCCTTGATCAGCCAGGGCACCACTTCCGCGTCCGGACCGGGCGAGTGCGCGCCGTCTTCCTGCAGATTCAGGTATTCGGCGGGCTTGGCGCGCTTGGACCAATCGGTGCGCATCAACACCCAGGAGCGCGCCGGAATGCGGCCATGCCGCTCTTCCCATTTCTTCACGAAGTCTATGGTCAGCAGGAAGTCCGGGTTGTCGCGTGCCTCGGCCGAGCAGTCGATGACGCAGGCGCTGGCGATGAAGGCCTCGATCGGGATCGTGTCCACGGTGTTGTCGGGCTGGTCCTTGCCGGTGACCCAGTGGGCCGGCGCGTCGAAGTGGGTGCCGGTGTGCTCGGAACACGAGAAATTGTTCCAGTACCAGGCGGGGCCGCGCTCGTCATAGCGCGAGATCTCCTCGATGCGGAACGGCCAGGCCTGACCGAATTCCGGCGGCAGCACGATGGTGGGGAATTCGGGCGTGAGCGTCTCGGTCAGGTCCACCAGGCGGATGCGGCCGGACACCAGTTCGGTCATGAATTGGGCAAGAATGTTCTGGCTCATTTGCTGTTCCTCTAGATTCGTGCGTTATCGGGGGATGGGCGGCCCGTCAGGCTCCCAGCTCCCGTTCCAGTCCTTTGGGGTTCTCCGCCAGCCGGGCGCGGAACTCCTGCGCGACATCGCCGACGTAAACGTCCTCGATGCCTTCCTTCAGCGCGCGCACGATGGCGGCTGCGATCGCCGCGGGCGCCACGCGCGGGGGCGGCGTGCGCTGTTCCCATTCGTGGTCCACGGGTCCCGGGAACACGTTCACCACCCGCACGCCCGCGCCGCGCATCTCGGCGCGCAGGCATTGCGCCAGGGATAGCGCGGCCGCCTTGGACGCCGACCACATGCCGCGCGACGGCAGGTTCATGTGCGCATAGATCGACAGTACGTTGACCCAGGCCGTGGCGCTGTTCACGCCGTCCGCGGCGCGTCCGCAAAGGGCCGGGCCGAAGCTTTGCGCCAGGCGCATCAACCCCAGCACGTTCACGTCCAGGGCATCGCGTGCCGTGTTGACGTCCTTGCGGTTCAGCAAGCCGCCCTCGCGCTCCTGGTCCGCGGTATTTACCAGGATCTCCACCTTGCCGCCGATGGAGGCCGCCACCCGCTCGACAGAGTCGGTATCGGTCACGTCCAGCACTACCGTCTGCACACGCGGGTCCGCCGCCAGCGCGTCGAAGGCGGCGTCGCGCTTCCAGGCTTGCGGATCGCCCAGGAACACGGTGGGGCAGCCTGCTTCCAGCAGGGCGCGCGCCACAGCCTGGCCCACCGCCGATTTGCCGTCGGTGACGAGCGCGCGGCGGAACTTCGGATCGCACGAGGTTTCGCGCAGGGTCTTGTCGTCTTCCATGTTCGGAGTGTTCCTTTCTGGCAGGGCGATCATCACGGCCTGGCCGCTGCGGTCCAGCTTCAGCGCCAGGCGCACGCGGCCGCCATCAACGCAGTCCTGGTGCACATGCGCCACGACCGAGGGGCCGGCCGTCATGCGCACCGTGCCCACGCGCCAGGGCAGGCGTTCGCGGAAATACAGGTCATTGCTGTGGTGCAGGGTGGTGCTGACCAGCAAAACGCCGCCGGGGTCGGCCGGACGCCATGGCAAGCGTTCGGACAGGCAGTTGCCGCAGACCTCGCGAGGCGGATACTGGACCTCGCCGCAGTCGGCGCAGGTCTGCAGCTCGAAGCGGCCTTCGGCGGCGGCGGCGGTCAGCCCCAACGCGCTGCGGCTGCGCCAAGCTGGCGGCAAGGTGGGCTGGCGGGTGCGGGCGATCGGATTCTTGCGGGGAGGCTTGGCCAAGGGTTCGGTCATGCGTCGCTCCCCAGAATGGCCGCGGCGGTGCAAAGCCCGCGGTCGTAGTTGATCATGCCGAAACCGCTGACCATGCCGAGGCGGGCGTCGGCCACCTGCGTGCCGCCGGCGGTGCCGCTCAGCTGGCGCAATGCCTCGACCAGTCCGAGATAGCCGCCGGCAGCGCCGGCCTGGCCGACCGACAACTGGCCGCCGTTGGTGTTGAACGGGAAGCTGCCGTCCACGGTGAAACTATGGTTGCGCACGAAGTCGGGCGCCGAGCCCTTCGGGCAGAAGCCCAGGTCTTCCATCTGCATCAGGTTGATGACGGGATAGTCGTCATAGGCTTGCAGGAAATCCATGTCGCCGGGTTGCGTGCCGGCCTGGCCGTAAAGCTCGTCCAGATCCATGGTCCAGCCGCCTCGCGTCTGGATCGGGTCCTCGATCCAGGCATTGTGGCGTTCGATGGTGGAGAGAATGCGGGCATAGGGCAGGTTCAGCGCGCGCGCGCGGTCCCGGCTCATGACCAGGAACGCGTCGGCACCGGCGCAGGGCATCACGCAATCGAAAAGATGGATCGGGTCGGTGATGACGCGCGCGTCCAGGTATTGCGCCAGGGTCAGCGGCTTTTTCATCAGCGCGTGCGGGAAGCGCAGGGCGTTGTCGCGCTGAGCGACGCAAAGCTTGCCGAAGTCCTCGCGGGTGGCGCCGGTCGCGCGCATGTAGTTGGCGGTCAGCAGCGCGAAGCTGGCGTTGGGGCCGCCCGCGCCATACGGGTAGACCGCGTCCTGCGCAAAGCGGGAAAACTGGCTCACGGTGTTGCGGAACGAGTCCACGTGGTTGGTGTCGCCGGCCAGGCAAGCCACGATGTCCGCATCGCCGGCCTGCACGGCGCGGGCCGCGCGGCGCAACGCGGCGACGCCGCTGGCGCCGCCCATGGGAATGTGGTCCAGCCAGCGCGGGCTCATGCCCAGGTGCTGCACGAGCCCGACGGCGGTGTCTGGCGCTAGCGTGAAGCTGGAAACGCAGAGTCCGTCCACGTCGGTCTTGGCGATGCCTGCCTGTCGGATCAGTGCGCCCAGCGCTCGCCCCAGCCACCAATGGGCGGCGTGGGTGGAATAGCGTTCATACGGAATGGTGACGGGCAAGGCCGCCACCACGCCGTCGTAGCCTTGGCGGCTCATCGCGCGGGCTCCTGGCGTTTCTTCATGTGGCCGGTGTCCACGCAGCGGGCCGTGCCGGGCAGCGTGGGCGCCAGGGCTTTCATTTCGCCGCGCTGGATCTTGTTGGTGGTGGTCAGCGGCAGGCTGTCGACGAAGGCCACGTAGCCGGGCGCCTTGTAATAAGCCAGCTGTTCCAGACTCCATTGCACAATGCTGCGGGCGGCCTCGGCCATGGCGGCGCCCTCGGCCGGCAGGCTCTCGGCCACCACGCAGGCCAGCACCTCGTCGCCGCGCACCGCGTCGGGCACGGCGGCGACCGCCACGGCCTTCACCAGCGGATGCTGCAGCAGCACGCTTTCCACTTCCACCGCGGAAATGTTTTCGCCGCTGCGGCGGATGACGTTCTTCTTGCGATCCACGAAGCGCAGCGCGCCATCGGCATCGCGGCGCACGATGTCGCCGGTATGGAACCAGCCGTCTTCCCAGGCCTGGGAGGTGGCTTCCTCGTCCTTGAGGTAACCGGCGAAGAAGCCATAGCGGGGGTCCTCGCCGGCATGCCGCACCAGGAGTTCGCCCGGCTCGCCCGCGGCGGCCTCGGTCCCTGCATCGGTGACGATGCGTACCAGCACATCGTCTTCCTCGCGGCCGAAGCAGCTGCTGCCGATGTGGCGCGGCTCGCGGTTGGCGATGATCACGGCGCCTGCGCCGGTCTCGGTCATGGCCCAGGCTTCCAGCAGCGGAAAGCCGAAGCGCGCCTCGAAGGGCTCATGCAGCTTGCGGTCCACGCCGGCGCCGAACCCGAAGCGGATCGCCGCTTGCTTGTCGCACGGGGATGGCTCGGCCTTCATCAGGATGGCTGGCATGACGCCCAGGTAGTGCAGTACCGTGGCGCCAGAGTCGCGCACGCTGTCCCACCAGGTTTTGGGATGGAAGCGGTCCAGCGGGATCAGGCAGCCACCGGTCAGCACCATGGCCATGGCCGAGTACGCCATGGCGTTCATGTGGACCAACGGCAGAGGCGTCAGCATGCGTTCCTGGCCCGGGCGCAGTTCGCACAGTCCGCCGATGCGGGCATACCAGCCGCCCGCGTGCAGGAAATAGCGGTTGGGCAGGATGCAACCCTTGGGCCGGCCGGTGGTGCCGGAGGTGTAGAGCAGGGCGCATTCCGTCAGTACGCCGGGTTCCTCGCCGGCCAGCGGCGCGGCAAAGGGCGCGGCGGGCGGCGCGTCGTCTGGCCCCATCACTCGCAATTCGCGGCCGGCGCGCTCTGCTGCGGCCAGCAGGTCCGCGTGGCGTTCGGGCAGCGCCACGGCCAACGCAATCTCGGAGTGTCCCGTGAGGTATTCGAGTTCGGCGGCGCGCAGGTCGGGGTTGATAGGCACCACCGATACGCCCAGCGCGTTCAGCGCAAACCAGTGCAGGAAGAAGGCGGGGCGGTTCTCCAGCAGCAGGCCGGCGCGATGGCCGTGGCCGTAGCCGGCGCGGGCATAGGCCGCGCGCAAGGCTTCGATGGCGTCGGCGGCCTGGGCGTAGGTCAATTCGCCGGCGGCGATGCCATAGGCCTGCGCCGTTTCCGGCAGGATGCACAGGAAGGGCTGGGCGCCGTAGCGGGCCGCGGTGTCGCGGAATGCCTGATGGACCGTGGTGCTCACAAGCCGCTCCTACATGAACAATTGGATATTGCCGAAGGCCGCGTCGCAATTGACGAGGTCCACGCGCTTGAGGCGGATACGCAGTCCGCCCTCGTGCTCCACCAGATGGTGAGTGGCCCAGCCGGCGTACAGCGTCTGCGAGTCTTGGCGCGTTTCGACGTAATGGAAGGCGGTGCGGACCACGTGGCGGCCTTCGGCAGGCGCGGCGTCGGGATGCCCGTGTTCTACCGTGGGCGCCTGCAGCAGGTGATGGCAGCGGCTCTTGGGCTGTTGAGAGAAAGTGCGTTGGCCCGCCAGTCGTTCCACGCGCACGCGCAGCAGCAGCTTGTCCTCGTACATGAGGGACGCATGCAGCCTGGGGTCGGTCTGGCCATGGGCCAGCGGCATCCAGTAGTAGCCGTCGTCGGTGTACAGGTTCAGCCAATCCTCGAACCGCAGCTCGTCGAGCATGCGCGCCTCGGCGTAGACAAAATCGATCAACTCGCGGTCGCTTGCGCTCATACCGACTCCGGTCCGGTCATATAGCGGCCCCATGCGCGGTACTGGTTGCGCATCTGCCATTCATTGGTGCCGTTGGTGGCGACGTTCTTCTGGCCGACTTCGTCGGGCGAGTACAAACGGCCCACGTTCACCCAGTCTCGCGCGCGTGACTGCAGGCCGTCCTGCGCGCGCTCGTACATTTCAAGGTCGTCGTGCCCGACGACCGAGGTCGGCGCGTTGATGAGGCGGTTGTACATGAGTGTGCGTTCCAGCAGCAGATCGGGCGCGCCCACCAGGCGGAAGGTCCAGGATTCCACCAGCGTGCGGTCCGCGGCAATGGGCTTGAAGACGCGCAGCGTCTGGATCGGGCCCTTGACCATGATGTTGGGGAAGTACACGGTGTTGTGGCGCACGTCGCCCAGGATCTGGTGGGCGCGTTCCTCGCCGTAGGCCGCAACCATGGAGTCCCAGTAACCGGGAATGCCGGAGTAGGAGGCATGGATGGAGTCGGATACGCCCGTGTGGCCATGGCCGTTCTCCCACACGCGGATGCCCATGTTTTCGAAGAACTCGTAGGGCGAGATGAACGGCGCGAACAACTCCACGGCCATGGGCTTGGGCGTGCCTTCGGGAGCCTGTTCCCAGACCTTCACTGCCGTGCCCGCCGAGGACTCGTGCGCCACCATCGGATGGCAGGTGTCGGTCTGGTTGTCGACCAGCATCTTCCAGTTGCACCGGTGCATATAACGCAGCACGCCGCCGGCGACTTCCAGGCGGCCTTCGGGAGAGCGGTCCACCATGTTGTCCAGCGTGGAGAGCGATTCGCCGAAGAAATCCTCGAAGGATTGGCCCTCGGGGTTCAGGCGGCAGAACACAAAGCCGCGATGGTTCTTCACGTCCTTCACGGCGGCCATGCCCTGGCTGGCTTCGCAGTTTTCCAGGCCAGTGTTCTCATAGCCCTTTTTCAGCGGGATGGACAGCAGGCTGCCGTCGGTCTTGAAGGTCCAGGCGTGGTAGGGGCAGCGGAAGAACTTGCCTGTGTTGCCGCAGGCATCGCCCGCCACCATGGTGCCCTTGTGCGGGCAGCGGTTGTGCAGCACCCGCACCGAACGATCGCTGTGGCGCACCATCACTACCGGCTGGTTGCCGACCGTGGTGGTGATGTAGTCGCCCGGGTTGGGAACCTGGCTGTCATGGCCCACGTAGACCCAGGTGTTGGCGTACAGGCGTTCCATCTCCAGGTCGAACAGTTCCTGGTCGATGAACAGATCCTTGTGCACTTCGGTGTCGCGCAGCAGGGCGCGGATGGCGTCGGGATTGTCGCGGTATTTGCTCATGATTGCGCTTTCTTCCGGGCTACAGGTCCAGCACCAGGCGCGCAGACTTCGCGCGCGAGATGCAGATCTGGATGATCTTGCCGCTGGCCTTCTCGGTATCCGAGAGGTAGTAGTCGCGATGGTCGGGTTCGCCTTCCAGAACGGTGGCTTGGCAGACGCCGCACTCGCCGCGTTTACAGTCGAACATCGGATCGCAGCCTTCCTCTTCCATCACGTCGACGATGGTCTTGTCCGCGGGGATGGTCAGCACCCGGCCGGACTGGCGCAGCTCGACCTCGAAGGGCTGGTCGCCCGCTTGCGGCGCGGCCGTGGCGAAGAGTTCGAAATGGATGTGCGCATCGGGCCAGTGGCGCGCGCGGGCTCCCTGGATGACGGCGTCGATCAAGCCCTTGGGGCCGCATACGTACAGATGCTGACGCGGCGAGGACGCCGCCAGCAGCGCCTGCAGGTCGAAGCGGCAGGAGGGGTCATCGTCGGCATGCAGGCTCAGGTCGTCGCCGGCCAGGGCCTGGAGCTCGGGCAGGAAGGCCAGTTGGTCCTTGCTGCGGCCGCAGTAGTGCAGGTGGAAGGCGCGGCCGGCCGCCTTCAGCGCGGCGGCCATGGAGGCGACCGGCGTGATGCCGATGCCGCCCGCGATCAGCACCACGGGTTCGTCGCCGGCAGGTGATTCGTGCAGCGGAAAGTCGTTCTTCGGGCCTTCGACCGTAAGCGTGTCGCCTTCGGCCAGCGCGTGCATGTGGCGCGATCCGCCCTGGCTGGTTTCCTCCAGGCGCACGCCCAGCCGGTACTCCGCCGGCTGCGCGAACTTTCCTGCCTCCGGCGCCAGCTGCACCAGCGAGTAGCAGCGCGGTTCGCGCAAGCCCGGCACCGTTACCTTCAGGTGCGCGCCCGGGCCGAAGGCGGGCAGCGGGCCGGCGTCCTCGCGCGCCAGCCGGAACGAACGGATCAATGGCGATTCCTGCCGGACTTCCCGGACGATGAGTTTCAATGTCTGCACGGCGTTTGTCCCTATCTGTATTGGTCTCAGGCCGCCAGCTTTTCAGCCAGCTGGCGTTCCATGGGACCGCATTTCTCATTGGCCAGCGCGGTTTCGCGCAGCAAGCGCAGTGTGTCGGCGGCGTCGGGCCTGCCTGCCAGTTGTTCCGCCGCGGCAATCAGCTGGCGGTACTTGCCGCCGCCGCGCACGTGCGTGTCGCTGTAGCCCTTGACCAGGCGGCGGCAGTTGACGGTTTCAACGGCCAGCGCGTAATCGCGCGGAGCCAGCCTGGCGATCAGGTCCAGCCACTGTTCCAGGCCGGCGGCCTCTGCCTGATGGCGCAGCGTACTGCGGCGGAAACGCCGCATGCCGGCCAGCGTGTACAGCATCAGGAAGCCGCCCAGCGTGCCGCTCTGCATGCGGCGGCCACGGCCCAGGCGACGTTCGACGAAGCCGCCGAACACCTTGGAACCTTCGAGCCAGCGTCCCAGTCCGGCGGGCAAGGTGCCGCAGATCTCTTCCAGGCGCGGGTGCATGAACTCGGTGGTGTAGACCAGTTGGTCCGCGCGCGCGCCCACTTCCTGGCGCACGCGGTCAAAACGCGCGCCGCGGGTTTTCAGGTCGGCGACGCGGATTACGTCGTCGTAGGCCATGGCCGTGGCCACATAGCGCGCGGCGGCACAGGTCAGGGCCCATTGCCGGGCTTCCCCGCCATGGGCGGCGTCCAGGTCGCGGATGGCCTTCATGCGGCGCAGGTATTCGGTGGCGTAGGCCAGGTCCTGGAATTCGATCTGGCGGCGCACGCCCACGGCCAGCATGGGTTGGGCACAGGCAGGAAAGTCGCGCTTGATCGTATCCAGCAGGGCTTGCGCCTTGGGGCTGGCGGCGCGCTCTGGCACCGCGGGCACCGGGCGCGCCAGGTCGATGGGGGCAGGCTGCGCGGGCGCCTGGTCTGCGGACTCGTAGCCCAGCGCAAAGGCGCGCAGGCTGGCTTCCACGCCCAGGCCGGCGCGCCGCACCGTGGCTTCGAAATCGTCGCGCGAGAACGGCAGGGCGCCGCTGCCGGCCACCGCGCCGAACAGGCTGGCGCTGATGACGCTGCCGGCGCGGTCGGCCAGGTCTTGCAGATCGAAGCACAGAAAGCGCTTGGCCGCGGCGCGGCCCGCCTCCAGCACCTTGTTCGGGTCGGCGATGCCATTGCCTGGCGCGGATTTTTCGCTCACCGCGTAGCTGCGGTGCGACGAGGTAAGCAGCACGGTGCGTTCTGGCGTGACCAGCCCGCGCTGGATGGCGCGGCCGCCCTCCATCAGTTCGGCCGCCACCACCAGGTCCACGTCGCCCGGCGTAGGCATCAGAGCCAGCGCGGGCTGCTTGCCCGCGCGCCGAACTTCGGCTTCGGGCAGCAGTTCCAGGTAGTAGATGGTGGCGCCGGTGCGTTGGGCCACGCCCGGCACCGAGGTGGTCTGGGCCCACCAGCCGGCGTGCTCGGCCATGTCGACGATCCAGTCGGCCAGCACGCCGCCGCCCTGGCCGCCCATGGCGAGAATGGCGATCTTGATCGGGTTGCCTTGTTGCATAACGGCCGGGTTCATGGAACTGGTGTCCTCAGAGGGCGTGGTGAGCCAGGCGCGCGGCGCGGCGCCGTTGCAGGAAGCCGATGACGGCGGTGCGCACGCGTGCCAGGAAGCGGTCGCGGCCCGTGGGGTTGTGGACGATGTCGGCGCGATAGAAAGACGGGCAGAGCACGGCGGCATGGGCGACTTCACCGCAATTGCCGCAGCCCACGCAGCTGCTTTCCACGTGCGCCACCGGGTCTTCCTTCAGGGGATCGCCGCTGTCCTTGACCGTCAGTGACGGGCAGCCCGACAGGCGGATGCAGGCGTGGTCGCCCGTGCACACGTCCGGGTCCACGCCGAAACGTTCCTTCACCACCCGCTTGCCTTCCTTCACTGCCTTATTGAACAGCGGCTTGACGCGGCGCTGCTTGTTCAGCATGCATTCCGACTGCGCAATGATGACCTTGGGACCCTTGACGTCGGTGGTCAGGGCCTCTTCGATGGTGGCGCGCACCTTGGCCACGTCATAGGTGCGGTCCAGCGTGCGCACCCACTTCACGCCCACGCCGCGCACGGCCTGATCGATGGGGTTGTTGGTCGATCGGTCCGGGTTTTCGGCGCGCGAGGACAGGATGTCCTGGCCGCCGGTGGCCGAGGCGTAGAAGTTGTCGACGATGACGATGACGCCGTCATACTTGTTGAATACCGCGTTGCCGATGCCCGAAGACAGGCCGTTATGCCAGAAGCCGCCGTCGCCCATGATGGAGATGGGGCGTTTGGCGGCCGGCACGTTGAAGGCCGCCGCGCTCGAGGCCCCCAGGCCATAGCCCATGGTGGTGGCGCCCAGGTTGAAGGGCGGCAGGATCGAGAACAGGTGGCAGCCGATGTCGCACGAAATATGGTGCTGGCCCAGTGTTTCCTGCGCCAGGGTCAGGGCCGAGAAAATCGGCCTTTCCGGACAGCCCGTACAGAAGCCGGCGGGCCGCGGCGGCACCACGGCGGCCAGGCCCTCGACATGCTTGTGGAAGGTAATGGGCTGTTCGGCAGGGCGGGCTGGCTTGGGACGCGCCACCTCGGTGATCTGCAGTTGGCGTTCCGCCGGGGCGTCGGCTGCGGCGGCTGGGTGCGTTTGCAGCGATTCCGGGCGCTGCCGTTTGAGGAATTCGCGCAGGCCGTCGCGCATGACCTGGGTGGTGTATTCGCCCGCCATCGGCAGGACGTCCTTGCCGGACAGGTGGGTATTGATGCCGGCGCGGCGCAGCACGGCGTGCAGGTTCTGCTCGATGTAGTCGGGCTGGCCTTCCTCCAGCAGCAGCACGGCGCGCTTGCCGCGGCAGAAGTCGATGACTTCGTCCTCGATGACCGGGTAGGTCACGTTCATGACATACAGCGGAATGCGGCTGTTGCCGAAATTGTCCGCCAGGCCCAGCAATTGCAGTGCGCGGATCACCCCGTTGTAGAGTCCGCCCTGCAGGATCAGTCCGATATCGTCCTGGTCGCCGTCGAAGTGTTCGTTGAGCTTGTGCTCTTTGATGTAGCGGATGGCGGCAGGCCAGCGGTCCTTGATTTTTTCCTGCTCGTGCAGGAAGGAGGCCGGCGGCAGCACGATTCGGCTGGTGTCGCGCGCCGGGCTCTCCAGGGCCTGCGCCAACGTGAAGGCAGGGCGCTTGTTTTCCTTGGCGACGAAGCGACCGTGCACGTGGCAGCCGCGGATGCGCAGTTGCAGCATCACCGGCGTCTTGCTGGCCTCGGACAGTTCGAAGCCGTCTTCCACCGCCTTGACCATGCTTTCCAGATTGGGGCGAGGGTCCAGCAGCCAGATCTGCGATTTCATGGCGAACGCGTGCGAGCGTTCCTGCATGATGGACGAGCCTTCGCCATAGTCTTCGCCCACGATGACGAGCGCGCCGCCCGTGACGCCGCCAGAGGCCAGGTTGGCCAGGGCGTCGGACGCCACGTTGGTGCCCACGGTGGATTTCCAGGTGACGGCGCCACGAATGGGGTACATGACCGAGGCCGCCAGCGTGGCCGCCGCCGTGGCTTCGGAGGCGCTGGCCTCGAAGTGCACGCCCAGTTCCTGGAGGATGTCGTTGGCGTCGGCCAGCACGTCCATCAGGTGCGAGATCGGCGAACCCTGGTAGCCCGCGACGTAACCCACGCCCGATTGCAGCAAGGCCTTGGTGACCGCAAGAATGCCTTCGCCGCGGAACTCTTCGCCCGCGCCGATGCGCAACTGCTGGACTTCTTTCTTGAAAGACCTTTCAGCCATCTGGCACTCCTTCGCGGCCCGGCCTGCGGGTCCTCAATGGTTGCTGCTGCGCAGCATCGTCACGTCAGGAAAATCTCGTCTTAAAAATACTTTAGGAGTCAACGTTTTAGCTGTCAACAAAAAAGATGAAATTTCATGGAAAACAAAAAATATCACGCTAAAACAATGACGTATATACTCGTTGTTCTCTAGTTCACAGCGCCCCGGCGGCGCTGTGGTGGTGCAAAAACGGGTTGCGATTCGGGGTATACCCTGTGCTGCGCAACAGCATTGCGACACATCATGGCGCGCCGTTGCGCCACCGTGGTGCAATGCGCATTTCGTCGGGCCGGCACAGGCCCTGTATTCCGGTGCGTGGGAGCAAAGCAACATGCGGTTGGACAAGCAGCGGGACACGGACGCGGCGGCGCACAACGCGCGCTTCGTCGATGGTTATCTGGCCTACCTGCTGGCGCAGGCCAGCCAGCGCATTTCGGCGGAATTCCATCTGCAGGTGAAGGCGGCCGGCCTGTCGGTGACCGAATGGCGGGTGCTGGCCAGCCTGCAGGGCAGCGCGGGCGAAACCATAGGCACGCTGGCGGTGCTGGCCATCACCAAGCAGCCCACCTTGAGCAAGGTGGTGCAGCGCATGGAAGCCGAAGGGCTGGTGGCGCGTACCGGCGTGCGGGCTGACCGGCGGCAGACCCGGGTCTGCATCACCGCCAAGGGCAGCAACCTGATCGCCTCGCTGTGCGACCAGGCCTTGCAGCATCAGAAGGCCGTGCTCGCTCCTTTTGGCGAAGAAAAGGCCGCGATGTTGATCGACATGCTGGAGGTGCTGATGACGGAACACGTGCCGCTGGAATTGGCGGCGCCGGACGAGGAGTAGCCCGGGCGGGGCGGGCTGCATGCCCAACACTGTTTACTTCGATTATTTTGTTACAAGCTTATGTGTCCCCAATTGGTTCTCCCTCTGTGAAAACCGCCTACGGTACGCATAAACCCTCAATTGACGGAGGTCTTGCGCCTAGGCAATATCGCGCCGGTATTCAGATTACAGTCAGGAGTAAACCTATGCGCCGCACTTTGATTGCTATCGCGATCGCCGCCGCCGTCGCCGTGCCCTCGATCGGGCAGGCCAAGACCTTCCGCTGGGCTGCCCAGGGCGACATCCTCACCTTCGACCCGCACTCGCAGAACGAAGGCATGACGATCGCCGCCAACAGCTACGTCTACGAACCGCTGGTGGACTATGACAAGTCCTTCAAGGTCAACCCCCGCCTGGCGACGGAATGGGAGCAGGTTTCGCCCACGCTGTACCGCTTCAAGCTGCGCCCCGGCGTGAAGTTCCATGACGGCGCCGCCTTCACCGCCGACGACGTGGTGTTTTCGATCCACCGCGCCATGGCGCCCACCTCGAACTACAAGGCCTACACCACCGGCATCAAGGAAGCCCGCAAGATCGACGACCTGACGGTCGAGATCGAGACCTCGGCGCCCAACCCGGTGCTGCTGCGCCAGCTGACCAACGTGTTCATCATGAACAAGGCCTGGTCGGAAAAGAACAATGTCGCCAAGCCGCAGGACTTCGTCAACAAGGAAGAGACCTACGCCGCGCGCAACACCAACGGCACCGGCCCTTACAAGCTGAAGTCGCGCGAAGTGGACGTGCGCACGGTGTTCGAGGAAAACAAGGACTGGTGGAACAAGGCCGGCAAGGTCGGCAACGTGACCGAAGTTGTGTTCACCCCGATCAAGCAGAACGCCACCCGTACCGCGGCGCTGCTGTCCGGCGAAATCGACTTCGTGCTGGATCCGGCCGCGCAGGACCTGGATCGCCTGCGCCAGTCCGCCAAGGTTGTGGAAGGCAACGAGTACCGCACCATCTACCTGGGCCTGGACCAGAAGCGTCCGGAACTGCAGTACTCCAACATCAAGGGCAAGAACCCGTTCCAGGACATCCGCGTGCGCGAGGCGCTGTACCGCGCGATCGACGTGGACGCGATCAAGCGCGCCGTGATGCGCGGCCTGTCCGCGCCCACCGGCACGATGATCGCACCGCAGGTGCACGGCTGGGCGCAGCAGCTGCAAGCGCGCGTGCCCTACGATCCCGAAAAGTCCCGCGCCCTGCTGAAGGACGCCGGCTACGACGGCACCCTGAACTTCACGCTGGATTGCCCCAACAACCGCTACATCAACGACGAAGCCATCTGCCAGGCGGTGGTCGGCATGTGGGCCAAGGTGGGCGTGAAGGCCACGCTGAACGCCATGCCCCGTTCCACCTACTTCCCCAAGGTGCAGTCGTTCGACACCAGCGCCTTCCTGTTCGGCTGGGGCGTGCCCACGTTCGACGCCATGTACACGTTGCAGAACCTGATCCGCACCAAGGGCGAGGGCGCGGACGGCATGTACAACCTGGGCAACTACAGCAACAAGGAACTGGACGTCATCATCGA
>MTEX01006866.1_pt1 | contig 19276 bp, 20 predicted proteins | sample 1042691 | NCBI WGS metagenome assembly MTEX01 (sample SAMN06185810, study PRJNA358809) | soil metagenome | isolation source: soil biostimulated with molasses as carbon source | place: India | collected 2015-05-23
TATCAATAATTCCTAAACATCTAATTGATTATTATAAATTTTATATAGTTACTGTTGTAGGCTGAGCGAGAAAAATTGATGTCATCATACAAATAGGAGTAATCACTATAGAAGTTATTGTTAGAGAGGAATTGAAATGAACTAGTTGAAAATTATTTATAAAGTAATATTGAAAATATAAATTAAGGCTTAAAAATAAGTTTAATTTAAAAGTTTTTTACATTTATAAGAGTATTTAAGGATTTTTTTGTGGAACAAATTTTAAATAATGATTTAATGATAGCTGAGCAGATCGTAAAATTAATTTTTCATAAGCGCCGTTTATTAGCAAATGATTCAGAGCAAGAGAACTTTCAAGAAGAAGCTTTTTTACATATTCAAAAAGTATTGAATTTTGTCAAAAATAAACAACCTATTCATATGATTTTACCTGCTTTCCCAGCTAAATCACCAAATAGGAAAAAAACTTTAGATATTTTCCCTGATAAGGGTGAGGAATTAGCTTTAGCAACATTGAATAAATTATGTGAAAAAATAAAAAATATTTATGCACCTGGAGCAAAGTTAACGATTTGTTCGGATGGAAGGGTTTTTGCTGAACTCGTACGAATCCCGGATGAGGCTATATCTTCTTATAAATATGACCTTATAGAGAGAGTGGGAAAACCTTATGCAGATAATATTGATTACTTTGATTTAGATGATGTTTTTCAAGATATACCAGAATATAGCACATTGCGTGAAGAGTTGATGGTTCAATATGGAGAGTCATTATTAAGCTTAAAACACCGATGTAAGCAAGAGAAACCAGCAGCTGAAATGTACCGCGGGATTTGTCGCTTTTTGACTGAGGATTTCTCAGGTCTTAATGAATTCAAAGGCTGGTCAAAAAACCAGATATTAAATGTAGCTCGTATGAATGCTTACCGGGTAATTCAAAGAAGTAATGCATGGACTAATTTATTGAAGGAGCAATTCCCAAATTCGGTTCGTCTTAGTATTCATCCACAACCGCGAGTTTCAGAAAAAATTGGAATATTTTTGATGGACTCGGATGATAATTGGCGTACACCTTGGCATTCGGTCGTTATACAAGATGATGATGGATTTACTTTGGTTCCACGACACAAAGCGGAAGAAGAAAATGCTTTATTAATCTTTAAAAATGGTAAAGCTAGCCATTATTTGCGTAATAACCAACAAGAAATGTAAGTAAATATAGTTTTATATTTAGAGATTTAAATAATGTTTAGTATAAAAGATTTATCTCCATTTGGAGCATTAATAACGGCATCAAGTGAACATGATAATATTAATGAGATCGGTGCCGAGGTTTTAAATAACTTATTATCTCAATATAAGGTTTTAGTATTTCGTGGATTTAAAGCGTTACCAGATCCACAATATATTAACTTTTGCGAGTCATTGGGCAATCTGATGTATTGGGAGTTCGGTGCTTTACTCAATGTAAAAATGGAACAAGATCCTAAAAACCATATTTTCTCAAAAGGTCGGGTTGAATTGCATTGGGATGGAGCTTTTGCGCAACAAACTCCAAGGATTAATGCTTTTCAGTGTACCGTATCCTCAGAAGATGGGCGAGGTGGGGAAACACTTTTTGTTGATACCACACGTATTTTGAAGGACATCCCTTCTAGCCAATTAGAAGACTGGAAGAAGATTAAGCTATTTTATTCGACTGAAAAGAAAGCACATTATGGTGGCTCAATTGATGTAAATCTCATTGAAACCCATCCTCATAAAGGCCATTCAGTTATCCGGTTTATTGAAATCGAAAATGAAGATAATCAGGAAGTGAATCCTGTACAGCTCTCCATTAAAGATTTAAATCATCAACCAGTAGAATCACAAGAAATTGTTCAGTCAATTACAGAGATTTTATATGACCCTAAATATATGTATCGACATCAGTGGGTTAGTGGCGATTACATGTTAATTGATAACAATTCAGTATTACATGGCCGTGCAAAAGTTGAGGGTAATGTGAATCGACATTTAAAACGTGTCCATATCCTGTAACTAATCGATAGAAAACAAATCGATGGAAAATGTTAACGGATCAAGTGCTTCAGCTGAAGTTATTACGACACTTTTTTCATTGAGTGGGTGGTGGTTCTGCTTATTAGCAGAATCATTGCCTAGAATGCTCAAATGTTTTAGCTCAAATGAAATCAGTATGTGGAAGCCAGAATTACATGAGTGCTTAGTATACAGGGACTCTTTTCCCAAATGCATTTGTCTCATTTTGAAGTGACGTGTAGTAAAAATTTTATGTATAGGAATTGTGGAAATTGAAAATTCTGAGCAGTCTGGTGTTGAAAATAAAGAGTAACTTTAAATAAAAAATTGTCGTCAGACCTACGCATAATAGATGAAAAAATCATTTTATAAAAAATAAAAAGCACAAATAGAAAAATCTATTTGTGCTTTTAAGCTATAAATTTTTAGTTCTATCAAACTAAATAAATTTAGCTTTTCACTCTAAACCAAGCAGCATAAAGTGCTGGAACAAAGAATAAGGTAAGTACAGTTGCGACTGCTAAACCGCCCATAATTGCAATTGCCATTGGACCCCATAATGTGGAAAGTGTCAGGGGAATCATTGCTAAAATTGCAGCCAAAGCTGTTAATAGAACAGGACGAGTACGTCCTACAGTGGCTTGAATAATCGCCTGTTCTGGCGTTTGACCAGTAGAAATATTTCTATCTATCTGATCAACCAAAATAACCGAATTACGCATAATCATACCCGCTAGGGCAATTACACCTAATGTTGCAACAAAACCGAAAGGAGCACGAGTAATTAATAAGGCCAAGCTTACTCCAATCATGCCAAGTGGTGCCGTTAATACCACCATAAACATGCGACTAAAGCTTTGTAGTTGTAACATCAGAAATATTACCCACAGTAAGAACATAACAGGCATAACAGATTGAATAGCTGCATCTGCTTTAGCACTTTCTTCAATTGTTCCACCAGTTTCAATACTGTAACCAATAGGTAACTTTTGACTCAGGTCATTTAACTTCGATTCAATTTGCTTTGAAACATCTGGCGCTTGAGCATCATTTACATCAGCACGAACACTGAGAGTTGGTAAGCGATTACGTATCCAGATTCCCCCTTCTTCTAATACGGGTCTAAGTTCAGCAACTTGGTCAAGAGGAATATTTCTTCCGTTTGATGCACGAATCGTAATTTGGCCCATTTGAGCTGTATCAAGCCGATTATCTGCTTTCGCTCTTGCTACCACATCAATTAATTCGGTACCTTCTCTAATCTGAGTGACCGTATAACCACTTAATAACATTTGTAAGGTACGGGAAATATCTTGCGAACTAATACCCAAACTACGGGCACGTTCCTGATCAATAATAAATCTAATAGCTTTACTGCGTTCATTCCATTGAAAATTGACGTCGCGTATATTGGGATGCTGACGCATAATGTCACGAACTTCAGCAGCAATTTCGCGAACTTTTTCTGGGTCTTTACCACGAACCCTAAATTGTACTGGGTAACCCACAGTAGGGCCTAACTCTAAGCGGTAAACTCGTGTGCGAATATGCGGAAATTGTTGAGTAAGACGATTATGCAAATCAGAAGTTAACTGACTCACTTGTTTAATGTCTTTTGGATAAGCAATTAACTGGGCATAATTATTTTTAGGAGTTTCCGGATCAAGAGATAAATAAAAACGAGGAGAACCAGTTCCCACATAAGCTGTGTAATCCCGAACTCGTTGATCGCTGGAAAGTAATTTTTCAACCTGTTTCGTTGCATTTAAAGTTGCCGTGTAGCTAGCTCCTTCTTCGAGCTGTACATCAATTAAAATTTCTTCACGCGGTGAATCTGGAAAAAATTGTTGAGGAACGAATTGAAAAGCAACTAAAGATAAAACAAAGCTGAGAACAGTGGCCAGTAAAACCCATTTTCTTTTTTTGACACACCAAACAATTTTACGACTAAACCATTGTGAATATTTATCTCTATAGGAGTTTTGTGTGGAGTGAGATTCATGGGGTTTTACCGTGGGAAGTAAAATTGTGCCTAAGAAGGGTGTAAATAAAACTGCTACCAACCATGAAACAATTAAGGAAATCCCAACGACCCAAAAAATTGATCCGGTAAATTCACTTGTTGAAGATAACGCAAAGCCAACTGGGACAAAGCCAGCTGCTGTAATTAAAGTACCTGTTAGCATTGGAAAAGCTGTATTACTCCAGGCGAAACTGGCAGCTTTAAAACGGTCCAGACCTTCTTCCATTTTGACTTGCATCATTTCAACAGCAATAATCGCGTCATCGACTAACAAGCCCAAGGCAATAATAAGCGCCCCTAGAGAAATTCTTTGTAAATTGATATCTAAGCGCCACATTAAGAAAAAGGTAATACCTAAAACCAGAGGTACGGATAAAGCAACTACAATTCCTGTTCGCACACCTAAAGCAAATAAACTGACCGCTAAAACAATAGCTAGTGCTAGCACAAAGTGTCCAAGAAACTCATTCACCGAATGTTCGACAAGACTAGGCTGGTCTACTATTTTTTCAATAGTAATCCCAGCGGGTAAGGTTTCTTGTACCTCTTTAATACGTTGGTCTAGATGTTTACCTAAAGCAAGAATATCGCCTTTTTCTGTCATTGAAACAGCAAGTCCAGTAACTCGTTCACCATTTCGTCTCATAGAGACTTGGGGAGGGTCAATGAACCCTTTACTGATATGGGCAACATCTCCTAAATGAATATTGCGGGATCCAACCTGAACTACAATATTTTTTAAGTCTTGTACGTTTTTTACATCTCCATCAACACGAGCATATATACGGGCATGAGGACCTTCAAAAGTTCCAGCAGATTCAACCGCATTTTGTTTTTGTAAATCATTGACTAGATCTAAGGGTGAAATGCCCAGCTGGGCTAACTTTGCATAATTGAATTCAATATAAAAGCGAGGTTCTTGAATACCTAATAATATGACTTTTGATACATCAGGAACCTGAAGAAGATGATCTCTTGTAGAAAGAAGCACCTGCTTCATTTTGACATCATCAAATCCATCAGCATGAAATGCATAAATAGATCCAAACGTATCTCCAAAGTCATCATTAAAAAAAGGACCTTGAATATCTTTGGGTAAATTTTGTCGTATATCGTTTACACGCTTACGTGCCTGATACCAGCTTTCTTCAATTTGGCTCTTACGGGTCCAATCTTTTAGAACTAAAAAGATAGTTGCCTGACCTGGACGTACATAACTTTGTACATAATCATAATTAGGTACTTCTTGAAGCGTGCGCTGAATCTTTTCGACCACCTGTTGTTCTAGATCACGTGTGGTAGCACCTGGCCAATTGACTTCTATAGTCATGACTTTGATCGTCAAATTAGGGTCTTCGGCGCGCCCTAATTTAAAATAAGCCACGGTACCTAAAAGCAGGGAAAGTAGCATCGCAAAAATAACCAATGTTCGATGCTGGAGTCCCCAGCTGGATAAGTTAAATCCTTTCAAGGCAATCTCCCATCCCATGCTTTTACAGCCAACTTGCTGTCTAGGCGATGTACCCCAGCCGTGACAATTCGTTCACCAGCTTGAACTCCTTTGGCAACCGTAATAGTTTCAGTATTGATTTTGCTTAATAAGACGGGTCGGAGTTGTAGATTTTTAGCACCATGAGGAAGTACCCAAACTGCGGTTTGCTGTCCTTTTTGAAACAGGGCACTAATAGGTAAAATAATTTCCTGATTTACATTGTTATTTAAAAAATGGATAGTTGCTGTCATACCTAATTTAGCTGCAGTAGGTAAATTCGATATAGAAATTCGAACGCGATAAGTTCGACTGTTCGGGTCTGCAACAGTCGCTATCTCACGCACATGACCTGTAAATGTATGCTCGGATAAGCTAAGTAATTTGATGCTAGCTTGTTGATCTATTTTCAGTTGATTAATCTGACTTTCTGGAACATCTATCTGTACTTCATTTTCACCGGTTTGAGCCAGTTTAAATATAGGAGTTCCAGCTGAGATGACTTGCCCACTTTCTGCCTGAACTTCCGCAATTGTTCCCGCTGCTGGTGAACGCAAAGTCGTATAACTTAGATCGTTTTTCGCTCGGTCAAGTCGGCTTTGAGCTGCTTTTACCTGTGCTTGAGTGTTCTGGTATGAGTTTTCTAGGCTATCGAGATCAGCTCGTGAAATAGCACCTATTTCGACCAAACTACGATTGCGATGTAGATCTCTTTGTACTTTAGCAAGGGTACTTTGAGCTTGATGCAATTCAGCAGATGCTTCCTGAATGCTCAGTCTAAAAGGAGTGTCATCTAACTGAGCTAACGGTTGATTTTTATTGATGGTTGCGCCTGTATCGACTAAGCGTTTTATGATACGACCTGCTACCCGAAAAGAGAGTTGACTTTCAACTCTAGGCACAATAGTTCCAGAAAAAGATAAATTAGCGATTTCACTGGCGGGATACGCTGTGGTGAGTTGAACCGCAATAATCTTTTCTGGCTCCTCGGTTTTATTACTACAACCAACTAAAGGGAGAAAACTTATAAAAAATAAAACTATAAAAATCATGTAGATATTTGGTTCTAGTGATTTCAATAGATCTTTGAACTCTATTGGAGGCATTTCATAGGTCCTTAATGGGAGTTGTTAAACAACTAAAAGTTTTTGAAGAATATTTTTGTACTGTTTCGCAAAATATTTGAATTTTGTACTGATTTGTATAAAATAGTCAATAAATTTTTCACGGTGATGATAATGGAAACTAAATCACGAGGAAGACCACGCTCTTACGACCCTGAACAAGTACTAGAGCGTGCTTTACATGCTTTTTGGAGAGGCGGATTTTCTGGAACTTCTCTAGACACTTTGGCCTTAGTCACAGGATTAAATCGACCAAGTCTTTATGCAGGTTTAGGAGATAAACGCACGATTTATATTAAAGCTATGCATTATTTCCAAAAATATGCCCAGACAGAATTTGGTAAAGCATTGGAACATAAAGATACGGATAGGTCGTTTGCCGATGTTATTTTGAGATATTTGCGAACAGCTCTCGAAGTAGATGGATATCATGAAGATATCGATTTGAGCGGATGTGCAGTTATATCAACAGCCATGGCTGATGCGTTGGCTGATAATGAAATCCAAGCTGTATTAAAAGAAGTTTTAACAGAAATGAATGAACAGCTTTATCAACGATTGAGCCTAGCTAAACAAAATCTAGAATTGCCTCATGATACTGATATTGATGCATTAGCTTTCTTAATGACTTCTGCCGCGCATAGTATTGGAATTCGTGCTAGGGCAGGTTTAGACTTACAGCAAATCGAAAAATTACTACTTTCTGTGTCTAAAATTCTTTGCCCAACTTAAAGTAGAACTGTGTCTAAATTAAATAAGGCTCTCTAAAGTTTATCAATTATATTTTTAAAAATAGAGAAATTGGGTTTTAAAGAGAGCTTAAATTTTGTTCCACTATCAAAATTAAATTTGCACTAGGCTTTAGGCGCTCTGTTCATTAAAAAAATGCCTGAAATAATAAAAATCGCGCCATATAAAAACGATAAAGTTGGCTGTTCGTGAATGAAAACCCAAGCCATAAGTGCTGCAAAAATCGGTTCAGAAAGTTCGGTCACTTGTACCTTTGCGGCACTCATATAAGACAATGCTTTAGTGGTACAGAAAAAGCCGAGTATGGTCGGCAGCACAGCTAAACCAATCAAACCTAAAACAATATCACTATTAAAATTAATGCTGTGAAAATTAATTAAAAACGGAACCGCAAGATAAACGCTACCAAACAGCAATAAATATTTAGTCAGAAACAGCCCGCCGTTTAATTTGAACTTTTTCACTAAAACCGAAAATAGGCCATAACCTGTACCGGCAATAGAAGCGTTAATCAGCATTAAAAGGCTATTTTCACCTTTCCACGAAATGATACTAATCCCCGCAACCGCCAATAATGTTCCAATAAGCGAATGAATGTAGATGCTTTCTTTTAAAATGAATCGACCAAAAAATAGGGCAGAGATGGCAGCCGAAGCCATGAGTACCACCACGACATTGGCTGCTGCACCGTGGTTGTAGGCAATGGTTTCGAAAAAGAATAAAGAGAAAATCCCTAAAAAAGCACATATGGCAATTTGAGTAAAAACGCTGAGTTTACTTGGCGTGCTGTTAATGTATGCAATCTTTTGGCTAACAGGGACTTTAAATAAAAAAACACTTAAAAAGAAAAAGGCGATAATGGTTTTTAAAAAGGCAATGTCTTGTGGGTTTAAACCGCTGTGCATGAGTAATTTGCTAATCACGCCAATAGAGGCATTTAAAGCCGCTGCACAAAGTGCAAATAGGGTTCCAATAATTAAATTATTCACTCTTATAATTCTTCCTAAGTTTTACACATGCAGTCTACATTATTTTTTAGATGAATATTCAATTAAAATAATCAGTTAACACTTAACACCTTCCATGATTTATTCTGTATTGATTTAATCAGTTTTATAAAAACATAAACTCTTCTAAGAGACTTTTGTTTCAAATAATTGTGATTTATAAAACTTATTCATATTATATAATTAGTTAATTATTAAAGAATTTTAAAAATGATTAAATCTATTATTTCAGGTTGTGCGGTTCTTACACTTTCGGCTTTGGCGGTCACGCATGCAGAGTTTTCTTTTGAACAAGAATTACAACAAGGCTGTAATAAAGTGAAGCAATACGCGAGCTTAGGTAAGAAAAACTACGACCAAAAACAATATAAAAAGGCACTCGAAAATTTCCAAAACCAAGCCTCTTGGACTGCATTTTGTAAAGCCAATGAAGATGAAACTACAGTTAAATTTACCGACCGAGATATTGAAGTTGCCAACAATAATGTGGGCTTAGCCTACGCAAAATTGGGTCAGCCACTTTGGGCGAGAGCATGGTTTATGCTCGATGAAAAATCAAAATCGAGCCAGTTTAATCTTAAACAGTTACCTGCACCTAAAGCTTCAAATGATTTATCAGGCGAATATGTGCGCTACTCAGGTTTTGGTGAATGGGATCACATCACGGTAAGCCGTGAGAAGGGTCAATATGCAATCAGCTATGCTGGTTTATATATGGGTCTTAGAAGCTTAGTTTACGGCCCGAACATGGGTGAGTTTGGGACCAAAATGCCGAGCAATAAAAAGCAAATCGTCTATAAAGATCAAGACTGTCGCATTCAACTCGACTTTAAAAGCAACGCGAAATTAGGAAATTATATTCAAGCCAAACAAAACGAGGGTAACTCGGGCTGTGGCTTTGGGCATAACGTATATGCAGACGGAACTTATTTAAAAGTTGAGTCTGGGAAATAAAACTAAAAAATAGGGAATTAAATGATGAATATATTTGCACGGTTACTACACATTTCTACGATTGCCATTTCATCTCAAATTTACGCCGAGCCAACCAGCACATGCAAAGAAGTGAAATTCCAAAAAGCCGATGAGGCGTGGAGTGGGCACTATTATTTAAATGGCGTGATGGAAGTGGGTTCAGAACTTTTACTTCAACCAGATGGTAAGTTTAAATGGATGCTTGCTGTAGGTGCTTTAGACCAATATGCCGAAGGTACATGGTGGAAAAATGGAGACTGTATTGGCTTAAAACCAGACTCTAAATTTAAAAAGGATTTAAGCATTTTCCCTGAAAGCCTAACGATTTCTGACAAGTCCTTAGAAGCGATTTGGGAAGGTGGGCGCCAGCAAGGCACATATAGCAAAGACTAAACCAAAAAGTCCGACACTGAGTCGGACTTTTTTATAGCTTAGATTTTAGTGGTTCACCGCAGCAAGTTGCTGAGCGTTATAGCGTGCGCCCATGTTTGGGTATCTCGCAATAATCGCTTCAATTTCTGCCAAATCTGCCGCTGTTAAATGAAGGTCTACAGCACCCGCATTTTCCACAAGTCGCTCAATTTTACGCGTACCCGGAATTGGAATAATGTCGTCACCTTGCGCCAAAATCCAAGCTAAAGCCAGTTGAGCCGCTGTGGCGTTTTTACTTTGAGCAAATTCACTAAATGCTTGCGCTAAGCTTTGGTTATTTTTCCAGTTATCGCCTTGATAGCGTGGTAACTGACGACGGAAATCGTTTTCGTCTAGGTTGCCCACATCAAGCGTATTGGTGATTAAACCACGCGAAAGTGGTGAATACGGGACAAGGCTAATACCTAACTCGCGAATGGTTTGCAAATGGGTTTGCTCGAACTCACGAGTAAGCAATGAATATTCATGTTGAACCGCTGCAATCGGATGAATCGCATGCGCTTTACGAATGGTTTCAGCCGAAGCTTCACTGAGTCCTAAATAACGAACTTTACCTTGTTTCACCAAGTCGGCCATTGCGCCAATCGTGTCTTCAACTGGAATGTTCGGGTCTATGCGGTGCGCATAATACAAATCAATCACGTCTGTATTTAAGCGTCTTAAACTGTTTTCGACCGCAACTTTAATCCACTCTGGAGAACCGTCGATATAAGACTCTAAAGAGTTTTGTGGGTTAAGGTTGTCTTCTTTATAGCGAAAGCCAAATTTGGTCGCCAAGAACACTTTGTCGCGATGTTTTTCTAAAACTTTTGAGAGCAAAACTTCGTTTGCGCCGTTGCCGTACATGTCGGCGGTGTCCCAAAAGTTAATGCCGAGGTCTAAGGCTTTTTCTAGAGTGGCAATGCTTTGTGTGTCGTCTGAGGCACCATAGGCAAAGCTCATTCCCATGCAACCTAAACCAAGTGCTGATACTTTTTCGCCTGTTTGTCCTAAAGTTCTATATTTCATTTTTCACACTCTTTTTGCAAAATCACTTGAGTAGAAAAACTATAAAATGCTTTGGCTCAAACTGACGTATAACATTCAAACCAATAATTATAAAATTCAAACAATCTGTTTTTAGGCCACACAGTCTTCGCGGAACTTTTTAGGTGAAAAGCCCGTATTTTTCTTAAAGAAGTTGGTGAAATACGCTGAATATTCAAAGCCTAAGCTATAGGCAATTTCGGAAATATTCCAACTGGTGTGTTGCAGTAGCGCTTTAGCTTCTTGCGTAATACGCGAGCTAATATGCTCAGACGTGGTTTTACCTGTAGCTTCTTTTACAGCTCGGTTTAAATGGTTCACATGCACAGACAGGCCATAGGCATAGTCATTTGCCGTTTTGAGTTTAAGCTGAAAATGGGGCGAGTCGATTGGGAACTGGCGTTCTAATAATTCAAAGAATAAATGGCAAATCCGAACCGCAGCATTGCTATGTTTTTCAAACTGTTGGGTCGGTTGCATTTTCATGGCTTCATGCACAAGTAGGTGCAAATAGTTTCTTAAAACGTTGTATTTATGAATATAGTCTGAATTTATATCATTCATCATCTTTTTGAAAATAAATGAAATTTCTTCAACTTGTTGGTCGTTTAAAAAATATAGCGGGTCGCCGTCGACTTTAAACAGTGGTGAGTCTTTTAAAAAGCTTTGTCTTGATTCTTGGTTTACAAACTCTTCGGTAAATAGACAAAACCAGCCTGCTTGTTCGGGTGAATTAATTTCCCAAGCGTAGGGAACCATTGGGTTTGAAAACAGCAAAGCAGGGCGGTCGACTCGTATCCAGCGGTTAGCATAGTGAAGTTCACCTGTGCCTAAAACCAGTGAAATTTTATAATAATCGCGGCGGCTATAAGGCGTGAGAAACGAGCAGGCATCGCGCTGAAACACGTTAAAATGTCCAAACGAGGTTGATGGAACCGAGTAATCGCTATCTCTGGTTAAAGAAAAGCGGCGATAAAAATCATGTATGGTTTCCATGTCTTTGCCTGCGTGCGTTATCAATTTATTTAAAGTTATAAAATTCAAACTTTATTTACTGTAGCTTTTATTTATAGCGTGATCAATCTGTTCATTTAAACAGGTTTGAAAATGAATAATTTTTTATAAATACTCTGGGTAAGCAATGTAAGAAGACTCTATGCATTCAAAACCCATTTGGCGATAAAGAGTAACCGCTGGGGTGTTATCAACATCGACAATTAAGTGGGCAATTCGTCCCGTTGCAACAATCTGGTTAACTGCAAATTGTAAGACGCGCTCGGCAAAACCTTTTCGACGATAAGCAGGGAAGGTATATGTGCCGCCCATAGAAACGAGTCGATCGGTTTCTATACCTAAACGCACTATCGAAATGATTTGTTGATCTGCTTCAAGCACAATAATTTTTTCTTGTTGAATTAGAGATACCCAGTCAGGTGTTTCATTTACTGAGCGTTCATTATTGTATTGATGTTGATATTCGTTAAGACGGGCAATGTCCGAGAGTTCAGCCAAGCGACCTTGAGCTTCAGAAAATTGGCGTGAACAAACCATGATCCATTGATCATATTCTCTTAAGATGCGTCCTTTTTGTTTTATCTCGACATGTAATAAGTCTCGCCCGATCGCGGTGGTGACGATCCGCCGCGGTTGAAGCTCTAAAATTGATCTACAGAGTAATGATCCAGATGATGCCTCTGATGGAACCCAAAAACAGGTACTGCCAGCAATGATGACTGCGACTCCTAGCAGTTGCTGGGCGTTTTGCGAATCATACAACCGCAAGAGTTGCCACTCGGCATTCGTAGGTTGTGTTTGATTAAGAAAGGCCATTGCCCCAATAGAATAATAAAACCGATCATCAAGCCACTGAAAGATAAGTTGATATTCTTCTGAACTGGTGGGAGGTCCCTTTATTATCATTATTAATTACCTATTCAAATCATGCACTCAATCATAATTCACTATCCTGCATTTTTATTATCATGACATCGTTAAATTTAAGTTGAAGGTCTTTTTAGCTTAAATATCTAATTGAATAAACAACAATAATTATTTAACCAATTTCTATTCAACCTTACATTGACACTCAAAAACTCGCGGATTATCCTTTGCCTGCTGGCCTACATTGCCAGTCGGTTTTAGCAGACCGTTTTACATACAGCACATCAGATTTGCTCCTTCTGAGGGGGAGATCTATGTGTAAAAAACCACCGTCCCCCTCACGTTGCGGTAGGGCGGAAGGGGGACACCCTCGGGTGTGCTGGTTCTGTATGTCCAGTCTGCTAACCTCTTTTCGTCCTGCCACCATTATTTAGCAGTAATTGTGGTAGAGCTTCTAATACATACAGGAGTTCGCACATGCGTACTATTTCAACTCTCTCATTGGCAACCTTTGCCAAAATCTTTAGGTCTACATCTCACTGGTCTTTAAAACGGTTTAACCGACTCTAAGTTTTAAGCCATAGGTCATTACGACTAAAAAATCATAGCAACAATAAAACTCGAGATAGGCGAGCACACCATTTTTGTGCGGCTTTTGCATGCCTGTTCTTAGCACTCAATTTAAGAGTGACGGCATTTCTATCTCTTTTACATACAACAAAAAATTATTTTAAACGGTATAAAAATGCCAAATTTAGAAGCTTCCTTTCGAGCGACGCGGGCGCTATACACAGCAGCAGAGTTATTTAAACAACATGGCTTTAACAAGGTCGGGGTAGACCGAATTGTTAGTGAGGCCAAAATTACCAAAGCCACCTTTTACAACTACTTTCACTCCAAAGAAAGGCTCATTCAGATGAGCTTAACTTTTCAAATAGATGCATTGAAACATGAGGTGTTTTCAATTATTCATTCGTACCGCGAACTCATGGCATTCGATAAACTAAAGAAAATTTACCTCTTACATGCGAACTTAGATGGCTTTTATCGGTTGCCATTTAAAGCCATTTTTGAAATTGAAAAGATCTATCCAACAGCTTATAAACTCGTGATTGACTATCGGAACTGGTTCATTAAAGAAATTCATAAATTCCTCTTAACTGTAAAAGCGACTGCTACAGTTGAAGATGCTCATATGTTTTTATTTGTGATTGATGGCGCGATGGTTCAGCTTTTAGGGACCAATAACACCGATGAAAGGGATGCATTACTTGAATACTTTTTAAGTCGGGTTTGATAGGAGGAAGGCCCGACGGGAGTTGGGTCAGCTTTTAAAGATTACTTATTTTATTATTCAGTGTATTAGAGTCATTATTTAAATATTCTCCAAAAAAATATTCATCTTTGGTTTGAAAAAAGAAGTTAAATTCTTTGCTCATCATAGAATCATGTTGGGCTTGTTTATGAAAGATAGGAGATATTTGGTTTAAATAGTAATAAATACAGTCAGCCGTATTACTAAATACATTTAATGGTTTTAAGCTGGAATATAACTCTGTAAGTGCATTAATAATAGGTCGAATATCTGGGTTAAATGTCCATAGTAAAATTTCATTTTCCTCACATCTAATTACTTCATATTCTTCTAGTTTGTTAGGTTGAATTGAGTAAAGTTGTGCTCCATTTTCACTATAAGTCGAATATAATAATTTTGTGATTTCTAATTGTGAATGTGTGATTTCTTGTTCACGCATTAATTTAGATGTCTTCAATAAATTTGGTAGCTCATGAATGTTCTGTTTCGTAAACTTATCGAAAGAATGCATAACATTTTGGATAAGGTTTAATTCACCAGTTCCTGTAATAATACCGTTTTCCCATGGAAAGAGCTTTTGAATACCATCTTGATATAAATATGAACCATTATCCTGATACGGTATAGTACTGCGAGTATCTGCCGCAATCACAATACTATCCTCAAGTTGAATAGCAAGAATAAAGGTCATAATATTAAGAGAGTTAAGTTGATTTTCATGGAATCTATTTTAGGAAGACAAATAAAATTTTACTAGATAAGGTTTTGTATATGGCTGGTGGTTCTCAGATCATTATTAATAAAAACGGTATTACATTAATTACTCCCGCAAAATTTGAGGTCAAAGCTGGACAACATCTATTTAAAGGTGGAGCTGAAGTCGGGGTAAATATTCAAGGATTACCCGCTTATGAGGCATATAACGAGAAGTTCCAAATGTTATTACCTTCGGGTGAACCTATGAAAAAAGTAGATTATAAAATTTCTACCGATGGAAATGAGTACATCTCTCAAGCAGATGACAAGGGTAGATCTAAACGTATTCATTCTTCTAAGGAAGAAAATTTAAAGTTAGATTTAAATTGGATAAGTTTCGAGGCTGATTCTGCTGACAATGATGGTGATGCTAAATGAGTGGAAGTCTTGATTGGGATAGTAATACCAATACTACGGAAAATAGCTGTAAAACCGTTCAATGTGATTGCTTAACTTTCTGGGAAATTTATCAGCAAGAGGCCATAAAAAGAGTTTCTAACCTTAAAAGTGCAAATCATTACAAACTTGAACCTGGATATGAGGCTAGAGCAAGGCGTATTGCTTCTGTCTATGCCAGAATTTATTTAGAACAAGAAATTTCAGGAACGAAATTATTTAGAGGTCGTTACTATTGGATGGGGCTTGGGGCATTTGCCTCTAAAACCGTAGCTGCTATTTTTAAGCATGGATTAACTGCATGGGGATATAAGTGGGCACCTGTGATTTCTGGTGCCGTAGGCGGTGTTTTAACAGCCCCTGTAATTAATTCTATGATTCGAGACCCAGTACATTCTTTTGCTAAGGGCAATTTATGGTTATTTATGGATATTGCACCATGGCATTATGCATGGAGTGCTTCATCTGCCTCCTTTAAAAGTTGTATGAAAGCCCGAAAAGTATCAGGTTTTAAACATATTAAAAAAGAAGTTGAGAATTTGCCGTGGTCTAACTCCTTATCAGTTATTAAACAATTAGGATGGACTGACCAGATAGAAGAGGGTTTTGGGTATTTACCTGATATTGAAAGTACTTTTAAGCGAGCAGGGAAAACTCGAAACGATAATTTTAAAACGGCCGCTAAAAATCTTTTTGACCATTTGATGGCGATTGCAGTTCAAGAACAATTTAATATTTTACAGGAGCTTGTGTGGAAGGAGTGGAAAGTCCAGAAACAGGCTTCTTTACAACGATTTACTGGTTTACCAGATAGTACTCTTGTTTTAACTAGCGATTATGGGGCCGATGCAGTTAAACCTAATAAACAAGGACAGTATAAAGGGCGTCATGCAGGGGTTCTATCCCAATTACCTGAAACGGTTTATAGCGAACCATTAGAAGGTACACAAGTTGAAGTTTATGATAGTCGTATGAAATGGATTAAAGTTGCAGCAGCTAAGTATCATCGATTAATGCAAAGCGATAAAGGAAGAGACTTTTTAGAAAAAGAATTAGAAACTATTGCAGGATGGGGAAATAGCAAAGCAGAGTTTAAAGTAGGGAAAGATAGTAATGATGGCAAAATTTAAACAATATTTCCTAATCTTTATTTTTGGATTATTACTTTCCGCTTGTCAGCCAACATCAGAACATAATGAGAATTTGACTATGAATCAGCAAGCCTACACTTTGCATATGGGTGAACAAGGTGTTCAAGATTTTTCAAAATATAGTGATGGCAATGTCGATAATCATCCAGCTGGCGTTAGCTTTAGAGAACTTCAATTTTCTCCTCCTAACTTAGGAAAATTAACTATAGAGAATGGTTCTAACACTTTATCGATTGAGCATGTTTTCTCTGTATTAGGAACTCAATATGATAAAAATGAAGGGATCCAAGTTTTAGATATTGATGCTGGCCTCACAAAAGAAGAATTTGCTACCCCAGAGCAGGTTTATCAAAGCTATGTAGCTTTAATGAAACGTATTAATCAGGCTGGTTGGAAAAACTATTTCTTTACAGATGCTCCGCGTATCGCTAAAGAAGATAATATTAAGCATTTATCGAAAAGTCGTGATGTCATTGACCCGAGTTATATTTTTAGCTTTGAGGAGTGGAAAAATATAATAAACAACAGCCCGACAAAATCATTGGGTTATAGGTTGTATGCTAATGGGGTTATTTTAGATATCAGTTTAAAAAGAACAGCTAAGAATGAGCGGAATGAAGAACAATATATGCTTAGATTTAGCTTTCAGAGTGTGCGATACAATGAAAGAGACTCAATTCCTGACTCTGATAAAATGACATCTAGTGAATTTGAGCAAGCGTTTAAAAAAAGATTAATTGAAAATAAAAAATATCGGGAAAAGGAAGAAAGAAAAGCTAAGGCTGAGGGTTATCATATCGATGAAGAATATATAGATCCTGATGTTTGGCCTTATGTTAAGTAATTAATTTTTAAGTTTAAAATAATGAAAAGGCTTAAATTTAAGCCTTTTAAGTAATTCTATTTTTAGCTTTCACTCAAAACCAATTCTTTAATCTTAACCGCCTTCTCGAAGTGATCTAACTTATGCTCCATAATCCACCAATGCGCCGCTTCCATCAGTAACTCAGGGTTATCATTCTTATTTTTAAAAAACGCATAAAAAGATAGACCGACATTGTCTCCCTTCTTTTCAATTTTATCGTCGAATCCCTTAATAAAAATTTCTCTTAATTCATTTCTCATATTGAGTATCGCTTCAACTCTATAAAACTAAGACGACTTATTACGTTCGCCCCATTGGCACATCATATCTAACAACGGAATTAAAGACTGTCCTCTTTCTGAAAGTCGATACTCAACTTTTGGCGGAATTTGAGGATATTCCTTGCGAGTAATCAGCCCATCTCTTTCCAATTCTTTAAGAGTATTACTGAGTGTTCTAAACGAAATATTACCAATGCAGCGTTGCATCTCATTAAAACGCATAACATTTTTTTCATACAGCCAATACATAATAATCATTTTATATTTGCCATTAATCAAAGAAAGGGTGTAGCCAAAACCTGTCTCTTCTAATGGCGTATGTGATGGAACGCATTCAGTCATTTTTAAAATCTACACTATCTTTTAGTATAGTATATAACACAAATTACCGTACTTATATTTAGGAAAGCACACTTCTATAATCGATTTATCAACTTTTCGATAAGAGTGCTTTCATAATGAAAAAGACATTAGTCATTGTTACTCATCCTCACATAGACCAGTCTGTTGTAAATAAAAGATGGGTAGAGGAACTAGAAAAACACCCAGACCAATTTACGGTTCACCAAATTTATCAGGCCTACCCAGATGGCGTAATTGATGTTGTCAAAGAGCAAGCACTGGTAGAAGAACACGAAAATTTAGTATTTCAATTTCCAGTGTATTGGTTTAATTGCCCACCGCTTTTGAAACAATGGCTTGATGAAGTTTTGACGTATGGCTGGGCGTACGGTTCAACAGGCGACAAGCTTAAAAATAAGAAATTTATGTTGGCTGTGTCTGCGGGTGTGAAAGAAAAGGTCTATTCAGAGTATGGTGAATACAAGCTTTCTTTAGAGCAGATTTTTACTCCATTTAAGCTAACGGCTTTATATGTTGGCGCGGATTATCAACCACTTCATGCATTTTATGGTATAGACACAAACCCATCAGAAGATGACGATGTTCCGACACACCAAGACATAGCGGATAATGCGGTACAGTATGTTCAGAAGTTATTAGCGTTGTCTGAGTAAGTTTTAAGAGGAGGCCTGAATGTGAGGTTTGGGCCTGCTGGTATCTATATGATTTATTAATAAACAGTTTGCAAAAAACAATTTTGTCTATAAGTTGAAAATACAATAATACGTCTTTGGAAAAATTATGAATATCGCGCCTTTTCCATTTCAAATTACAAACTGGGAAGAAATTGAAGTCACTGAATATAGTGGTGAAACTGGAAAAGCTTATTGGAAAACTCAATTTTTTGGTGAAGAAACAAATAAAATTAGAATAAGGCTTGTGGAATACTCAGCAAACTACTTGGCTGATCATTGGTGTGAAAAAGGACATATATTATTTTGCCTAGAAGGCGAGCTAGAAAGTAGATTGAAAGACGGTCGAACATTTACTTTAACTTCAGGTATGAGTTATCAAGTCGGAGACAATTCAGAGCCACACCAATCTTTTAGCTTGAATGGTGCGAAGTTACTTATTGTTGATTAAATTGATTTTACTTAAGTTAAATAAAAAAGACCTAAATCAAAACGATTTAGGTCTTTTTTGAATTCTGGCGGTGAGAGAGGGATTCGAACCCTCGATACGCGCAAACGTATACACACTTTCCAGGCGTGCTCCTTCAGCCACTCGGACACCTCACCAAGGCGTGCGATAGTAACTAAAAAATCGAGTCCTGCCAAGATTTAAGACGAGCATTACAGAAAAAAAATAATAGAGGTGATAAGATTGCGCTAAAAATCATATTGGTTTAATTACACAATGCAAA
>MTEX01006512.1_pt1 | contig 19219 bp, 26 predicted proteins | sample 1042691 | NCBI WGS metagenome assembly MTEX01 (sample SAMN06185810, study PRJNA358809) | soil metagenome | isolation source: soil biostimulated with molasses as carbon source | place: India | collected 2015-05-23
CAGAGCCTGGGGTTGGTGGAGATCGAGGGGGGCGTACCACATCGGCCTGTTCAGTTAAGAGAATTTGAAAAACTGGGAAGGTGAAGCCAGGACGGATCGTGATCGGCAGAACGCCGGGGTGGGGCGCATAGGCTGTCTAAAACCGCTCGAAGGCTTCTCGGTTTTACTGGACGAAAGTTGGCCAAACTAGCCAATGAATATTAGAAAGGATCGACGCATAGGCCGCTACTGGCGCGGCCTGAGGTCGATTTTCCACGAAAACCGCTGCCAAGCAACAGTCTTAGGACATCGGCGGAATCAGCAGGTACAGCGATTGGCTGCTATCGATTTGAATCTGACATCGAAAAGCTTCTTTTGGCAACCTGAACGAGCGGGTCAACGTTAATTCTCGGTTGCTGACTTGTTGGCGCCTTTCCTCCTCTGCACCTGCTTTCGTTACTCCACCTCCCAAAATAACAAGCACACTTCACCCTGCTCACCATCGCTTAAGCATTTTTTAGCGTCCGGCGCTGCCCAGAAGGGCATACCCTCAAACCAGTAGGCCCACTGGGCCTGAAGGTCTGTTTCTAGATCGCTGCACAGCAAGATCAACTGAACCTTTCGAACTTTTGGCCCAACGGCACCTTGAAGTTTTCTCCGGTCCTCTAGAATCTTAGTTTTCCATTTGTTTAGCGTATAGGCATGGACCAGCGACGTTTCCACCAACCAGTTCGTGCCATCCTTCGCCCAAATCGCTATGTCGCCTAATTGGCAAGATGCGTGCTCGGCAAAGTGCCTCTTATAGCCTGGCTTGGGATTGCACTCGAATTCTTGAGCGGTAAAAGCGATAAATTGTTCCCAGTTGAACCACTCTTCAAACGAGTAGCCTGTGCCTGCAAAGCGCGTGATGTCACGGGCCTTGGGGCTGAAGTGGTCCTCCAGGATCTGAGCGAGATCGTCCAACGTCATGTGCATCGTCCTTGTATCTCTGATGAAAGTCATTCTGCCATCACGGCGCTGAGTGTCCAAGCCGTCGCCTCCGGTTACAGCTGAGCCCGAGTGCCGCAACGGCATGAGCTGGTTTCCGGCGATGAGGTCGTCACTAACAACAGCTCCAAAACTGAAACGACGACCCTTGTAGAATGCGGGTAACAGCCGGGCAAAACCCTATTTGTTTTGGAACTGATTTTATCGTGAAGGCCGCATGAGGCGGCAATTCTTGTATCGGATTGCAAAATCCGTCTACGCCGGTTCGATTCCGACCTCGGCCTTCACCATTCGAAAGCCCCGTAGATTAACGTCTGCGGGGTTTTTCTTTATGGGCTGGAAAAAACTAAGTCCTACAACCAGTTATCCTTCCTCATTGCCAGAGCCTGACGATAGCGTCGAGGCGGCGTGGCCTTGAGCACATGTTGTAAGAGCCCTGTTGTGCAGGAACTCGCCAGCTTCAGGCGCCTGGTTGACCTTGCAGCCGACGGCTGACAAGGAGCAAAAACAGAACAGAGCTATTCCAAACCTCAGCGATGCTGCGAGTTTGAGTTTTACTGCCTTGCGAGATGACACATGCCACTAGATAAAAGGTTTGCTGCATATCAGCTCCTGAGAGAGCTGGATGCCATAACCTCGTCGATCATGAACCAAGTCGCGTACGGACGTATTGGTGATCCTTCATGGAAAGAGGCGCAGGCCCTCCATCGGGAAGTCTTCGAGAAGTGGATGAGCTTTGCTGCCACGCTCAACCCTCCCGAGCTGTGTGGCCTCGGCAATGAGGACAATGATTCGGCCGAGTTGCGATCAGGCTGATCGTTCCGTTTCACTCAATACGTACTTGGCCTCACCCGGTCGTCCGGTAGCCATTTATTTGGCGTCAAAAATGTTGAGTCGGTGTGCTCGTTGCTGTAAGAAGCATCTTTCTCGATAACTCAGGACATTGGGACGATGGCGAGGGAGCGTGGCGAGTGTTTCTGGCAGTGGGGCGACCCGGTATTACACACCAGAACTCATAACGAAACGTTGAGTCACGGAACACAAATCGATGTGCAGGTTCGGCTGTCCAGAACCGGCGCAACCCAGATGTTCATCGGTGTCTATGCTCCCGGTGGAGCGATGATCCACGAAGAAAGCTTTGATTCTCGCCCAGGCGAGACGATGACGCGGGCAATGGCCTGGGGCGTAGGGCTTGCTCGCTGCCTGGCTGGCGGAGTGCGATCGCCCAGCCGGAATATCGCCACGGGGTAGTCTTGCGCGACGTCCAGGCCATTGCTGAGTTCTGCCGAAAACAACGAGACGCTCAAGTTTCAGGCGGGTGCAGGGCATCGGCCAGTCACGCGCTGCAGTGCTTGTCCGGTCGCTTGAATATTTGCCGCTCACGCCCCTACAATCACGCCTCGGTCGGCCGGATCAGCCGACTGTCGTTCCCTTCCGCGAACAAGGAGGTGCCCTCATGACCCAGTTTCCCATGATGTGTCCGTCAACGAACCGTCAACGAAATTCTGGAGGGGCCGTCGTTGCCCCGCGGAGAACCAAACATGTCCACGCTATACCCATCAGTGCTTCTGGTGGCCCTCGGCTCGGCTGAGGAGCAAGCCCAATGCCGTACCCTGCGGGTACGCGACGAACAATCTGACTTCATCGCCACTAACGCCGAATCGCTGGAACAGGCCGCCGATAGCCCCTGGTGTGAACCCTTGGGTGTGCGCGCTGTGCACACCGGTGAAATGGTCGGCTTCCTGATGCATGCCCTCGATCCGGACGAGAACAGCCGCTGGATCTATCGCCTGATGATTGACCACCGCTACCAGGGCCGTGGATACGGGCGCGCTGCCTTGCGGGCGCTGCTGACGCATCTGCAAAAGATGCCCGGTGGCCCAGGCGTCGCCCTTGGCGTCGCCCCGGAGAACATCGGGGCGCGACGTCTCTATGCCTGCGAAGGCTTCGTCGAGACGGGTGAAGTGATCGATGGCGAGTTGATCATGCGACGTCTGTTGGCATGATCGAAAGTGGGGGTGCCCAGGCGCCCCCGCTACCTCGCCTCATGAGCAGGCGCTAGCCTTCAGGCGGGTTTACCCCACAGATGAATTCATCCGACCCCAAGCGGTGCGAACCGAACTCCACAACGTAGCCATGACCACGGCGCTGTGCCTCGGCCCTGGCCGTCTTCTGGTCGGCATAAACATCGACGAAATGCCAAGGATGGCGGTCTCTCAGCACACCCCAACCGAGCACCCAACCTTCATTGCCTGGGTCGGGTGGCAGGTTCTTCGCCAAGCTGCGGATGCTCATGTCTGTACCCCGATTAACTGACCAGTCGCCTGTTCGCGAAGGCGCTCCGACTCACGGCTTGGACATTACCGTGAAGGAAGCATCGCATTTCGGCTGCAGTAACACTGGCCTATCGAACAGCATACCGCCACTGGTGATGAAGCCGCTGGTCTTTTCCAGATAAGCCCATAAGCCCAGATCGTGGATGACGATTTGTGTCGCAGTGTGCGGCTGACCAAGGCTGAGCTCGTATTCGATCCGCTCGAGCACGTCTTTTGCTTCTTCTTCCGTCATGCTGTCCACCCCTTCAAACCACCGTTCATCTCAGGCCCGGCAGGTTGCCAGGCAGAAATTCCTGCGCCTACCAGCAACTAGAGCCCAGGCGGCACCGGTTGGTTCGCTTTTATCAAGGGGTAGCGTGCGCTGCAGCCACAGCCAGCGCACGTGTACGTCAACCTTCGAACTGAATCACCATCCGCCCTTTGATCTTGCCCTCCAGCATTTCCTCGAAGATGTGGTTGATATCTTCGATAGGGCGCAGCGTGACCTTCGGCACCACTTTCCCTTCTGCGGCAAACTGGAAGGCTTCCTGCAGGTCCTGGCGGGTACCGACCAGCGAACCGACCACTTCGATACCGTCCAGCACCAGGCGGGGGATATTCAGGTCCATGGCTTCCGATGGCAGCCCGACTGCCACCAGTCGTCCGCCGGCGCGCAGTGCGTCGACCGCCGAGTTGAAGGCAGCCTTGGCCACTGCGGTAACCACCGCCGCATGGGCGCCTCCGGTCTTTGCCTGGATGACCTTGGCAGCATCTTCGGTACGCGGATTGATCACCAGGTCGGCGCCCATCTCGCTGGCGAAGCGCAGCTGCTCGTCATTGACATCGATGGCGATCACTTTGGCGTTGAACACGTTCCTGGCATATTGCAGCGCCAGGTTGCCAAGGCCACCGAGGCCGTAGATGGCGATCCACTGGCCGGGGCGGATGTTGGAGACCTTCACCGCCTTGTAGGTGGTCACGCCGGCGCAGGTAATGCTGCTGGCTGCCGCGGAGTCGAGCCCGTCGGGCACTTTGACCGAGTAGTCGGCCTTGACGATGCAGGCTTCGGCCATGCCGCCGTCTACCGTGTAGCCGGCGTTCTTCACCTCGCGGCACAGGGTTTCATTGCCGCTGTTGCAATACTCGCAATGCCCGCAGCCCTGGTAGAACCAGGCCACGCTGGCGCGGTCGCCTGGCTTGAGCGAGGTGACGCCCGGCCCGACCTCCTGGACCACGCCAATACCTTCGTGGCCCAGCACCACGCCGGTCTTGTCACCGAAGTCGCCGTTTTTCACATGCAGGTCGGTGTGGCACACACCACAGCATTGCATCTTCAGCAGCGCCTCGCCGTGTTCGAGTGGGCGCAAGGTCTTCTCCACCACCTCTACGCGACGGCCTGGGGCAACAACAGCAGCTTTCATATGAGCCTCCGTATCCTGTTCCGAATGGGCTTGCTTATCGCCGGCTAAGCATAGCCCCGGGCCGCTACGGTAAAACTGCTTCAGGTCATGCTCAGGGGCGCTGCGTATGCCGCAAAAAGAAAAGCCCGCGGCAAGGATGCGGCGGGCTGTAAGAACATTAGGGAGCAGGGTCAGTGTGCCCAGCCGGATGTCAGCATTTTGTGAAGCTCAGGTGATGGGAGTGTCACGCATGGCTCAGGTCAAGCTGGCTGATCACGCACACCGAGCCGTCCTCGGGCGGCGTGGTATCGGTGTAGTCCACCTGGTTGTACACCCCGCCATGGAATTTCAGCGTGCGCGTGGCCCAGGTATTGTTCAGTTGGAGGCCCGAGGTCGTGCCGGTGCGGCCATTGCAGCTGGCGCTGACCGTGCAGGCGCCGGCCGCCGTTACCTCGATGGTGATGTCGAAGCGCGCCCCCAGCGGGACGTCGGTCAGTACCGTGCTGCTGCTGGTAGTGAGCTGGTTGAATTCGGTACGGAAACCGACGGTTATTCTGGCCTTGTTCCAGAACACCTTGATAGGTGGGCTGTCATCGTCTTTGACATGCAGCTGGGAAATCACCACTTTCTGCGCCAGGTTGACCTTCTCCAGGACCATGGTCTGGTGGTTGCGGTGCCGGGCAGCGCTGTTCAGTGCCCAGTAGACGGGCTCCTTCCACTCGCAGCGGGTGCGGTGGGTGCTTTTGCTGGAGGCGCCCTTGGTCGGGGCGGTCAGGCGCACCGAGCCATCACTCAGGCGGGCAACCACCTCGGGCAGCGTGGCCAGCGCCTGGGCGCCGGTCAATTCCAGGGCGACCGGGTCGGTGGCGGATTTGGCTACGGGGGTGGTAATGATCAGGGTGTCGATGTTTACAGTCATGGATGCTCTCCTTGAAAAACAAAGGTCCTGCATCATTTGCGAGCGTGGCCAGCATGGGCCGGGTTCCCTGTGATTTTCCTGCATTGGACAGGGGGAGAGTGGCAGCCATAAAAAAGCCCGCCGGGAAAGGCGGGCAAGCAACGTTTGAAGGGAGAGCCTGCAGGTTGGACTCGGCCGGTTAACCCAGCATTAAACGGTAATGCATTGACCTGTGCGGTTGATCAGCCTATACAGGCCTGCCACGAGCCCAGGAGCCAGCATGCGCGACGAAGACGACCTGCACGAACCCGAGCATGATCACCTGCTTGATCACGAATTCCTGTACGACGACAGTGAAGCAGAAGCCGATGCCCGAGGCATCGAGGATGACATCGAGGAAGACGAACAAACGCTGGATGAGCTCGATGACGAAGAGCGCGATCACCCAGCGTGGTTCGACGACTGCGAAGAGGAGTGATTCAGCGACCGTCTACTGAAAAACGCCCGGGGCCGCTGACGGCCAGCGCCAGCAGGCCGCCCATGATGCTGAGGTTTTTCAGGAACTGGGTCAGGTTGGCACTGCGCTCCGGGTCGACCATGTTCCAGAACGGGTGGCCCAGCAACGCGGTGCCCAGCACGAACAGGGCGAACAGGAACGCCAGTGGTCGGGTGTAGAAGCCGAGGATCAGCAGGATGCCGACAACGAATTCCATGAGCACGGCAACTGCTGCTGCCAGCATCGGGGCAGGGGCACCCAGCGAGGTCATGTAGCCGACCGTGCCATCGAAACCGGTCAGCTTGCCCCAGCCAGACAAGAGGAACAGGATCATCAGTGTCACTCGGGCGACCAGCAGGAGTATGTCGCGTTGACCATCGAACAGTGAGTAGCGCATGGCAGCGTTCCAGTGGACCAGTACATGCTCCACTCTAGCAGCTGCGCCGAGGCTTGCTGGCGCGCAACAAAAAGGCGCCTTGAAGGCGCCTTTTCAAAGGAATTTGGTGCGAGTGGCGGGACTCGAACCCGCAAGGCTCACGCCGACAGATTTTAAGTCTGCTGTGTATACCAATTCCACCACACTCGCACGCTTGAAGGGGTCGTGAGGACCGGCTCGCTTCTAAGCAGAAGGGCTTCGCATTCAAGCGCGCTTTATAACCCATCGTTATAGTTGAGTCAACCGCAGCACCTATGATCAACAGAGAAGGGGTCGATCGAAGGGGTAATTGACACCTTGCTGTCAATGCGCCACTGTCCCTTTTCATTGGATCCAATGAGTGTGCGGCGATGACTCAATCCGAAGCTTCGCAGCGTATCCTGTACCAACGGCTTTTGTGGCGGCTGCTGTTCGCGCACGTGCTGGTGTTGGGCGCCTTTCTTTATGTTTGCCTGATCAGCCTCGGCGTGTACCTGGTGATACTGGGGTTCGATGCCGAACACGCGCAGTCGCAGCAGCTGATGGCTTTGGCCGGTGGTGGCTTTATACTGCTGGTCAGCCTGTGGCTGCTCAAAGTGACGATGCCGTGGTGCATCGGCTCGGTATCGGTTGACGCCGAGCACTGAGCTTCGCTCACCCTGCGGGCCCAGCCACGCGCGAGCAGGCTGGTGGGTTCGTTCGGCCGCGTGTATTTTTCCTTTCCTGCCGTACCGGTGGAGTTTGCATGGTTTCAGCCGACTGTCTCGACCCCGTCATGCCTGACCACCGCTATGAGCAATTGGTCCAGTCGGTGGTGGATTACGCCATCTATATGCTCGACCCGACCGGCCATGTGGTGTCGTGGAATGCCGGTGCGCAACGCATCAAGGGCTACCGCGCCGATGAAGTGATCGGCCAGCATTTCTCGTTGTTCTTCACCACCCAGGATTGTGCCGAGGGCCGCCCCGAGCATTTGTTGCGGCAGGCATTGGAGCAGGGTAGCGCGCAGGACGAAGGCTGGCGGGTGCGCAAGGATGGCACGCAGTTCTGGGCCTTGGCCGTGCTGCATGTGATCCATGATGACCTTGGCCAGGTTGTTGGCCTGGCCAAGGTCATCCGCGATATCACCGACCGCCGCGAGGCGGCGCTGCAACTGGATGCGGTACGCGCCCAGCTGTTCCAGGCCCAGAAGCTGGAAGCACTGGGCCAGTTGACCGGCGGCCTGGCCCACGATTTCAACAACCTGTTGACCATCATCATCAGCTCGGCGCACCTGGCCCTGTCCACCAAGGACCCGGCACGCGCCCAGCGCATGCTGCAGCACATTCTCGACGCCGGGCAGCGGGGGACTGAACTGACCCAGCAGTTGCTCAGCTTTGCCCGCCATCGCACGTTCGATGTGACCCGCGTTGCCCCGGCCAGCCTTGTCGCCGCCACGCGCGGCCTTCTGGAGCATGCGCTGCCGGGTTCGATCGAGCTGAAGGTGCTGCTGCAACCGGACCTGCCGCTGATCGAGGTGGATGCCGGGCAGTTGCAGATGGTGCTGCTCAACCTGCTGTTCAATGCCCGCGATGCCATTGCCGGGCAGGGCCGGATCGGCTTGACCGTCGATGTGGTCGAGCTGGCTGGCGAGGTGGAAGGGCTGCACGGCGGTTTTGTGCGTTTCGAGGTGGAGGACAGCGGCGAAGGGATTGCACCGGCGGTACTGCCGCGGATCTTCGAACCGTTCTTCACCACCAAACCCTTTGGCAAGGGTACCGGCCTGGGCCTCTGCCAGGTATACGGCTTCGCCAGGCAGAGCGGTGGCGCGATCCGTGTCGAGAGTGAACCCGGCCAGGGAACTTGCATGCAGCTTTACTTGCCAATCTATCAGGACCAGACACACAGCCAACTCGACAGGTAGATACCATGGCTCAGGCACTCAGGCGGCTGGTGACGGGCATCGAAGGGCTCGATGCGTTGTTGAAGGGTGGCCTGGTGGCCGGTGCGTCCTATATCGTGCAGGGCCCGCCGGGGGCCGGCAAGACCATTCTTGCCAACCAGCTGGCCTGCGGGCATGTGCGCGGCGGTGGCCGGGTACTGGTGGCGACCTTGCTCAGCGAGTCGCACGAGCGGCTGTTCCAGTATCTGGCGACCCTGGAGTTCTTCGACCCGTCGCTGGTCGGCGACCCGATCCAGTTCGTCAGCGCCTTCGACACCCTGGAGCAGGAGGGCCTGGACGCGGTGGTGCGGCTGCTGCGCCAGGAAATCGCCCGGCAACAGGCCAGCCTGTTGATCGTCGATGGCGTGCTCAATGCCCGCGTGCGCGCAGAAACCACGCTGGATACCAAGAAGTTCGTCTCCGAATTGCAAGGCCATGCGGCGTTTGCCGGCTGCACCGTACTGCTGTTGACCAGTGCGCGCCTGGAAGAGGGCAGCCCGGAGCACACCATGGTCGACGGCGTGATCGAGCTGGGCGAGCAACTGTTCGGCAGCCGTGCCGTGCGCCATATTCAGCTGCGCAAGACGCGCGGCAGTGCGGCGCTGTCGGGGCGCCACGAATGCCTCATCGATGAAGCCGGCCTGCACGTCTACCCGCGCCTGGAGTCGCTGTTCGGCCACCCCAGCTCTGCGGGCACTGCCACCCGGGAGCGGGTCAGCTGCGGCGTGGCAACCCTGGATGAAATGCTTGGCGGTGGCCTGGCCACGGGCTCGGTCAGCCTGCTGATCGGGCCCTCCGGTATTGGCAAGACCTCATTGGGCCTGGCCTTCCTCGGTGCCAGCAGCCCGCAGGCGCCGGGGCTGCATTTCGGCTTCTACGAAACGCCGGAACGCTTGCGTATCAAGGCCGCGTCGTTGGGGCACGATTTTGTCGCGATGGAGCAGCGCGGCAGCCTGCAGCTGTGCTGGCAGCCAACTACAGAAGGCCTGCTCGATCAGGTCGGGGCGCGCCTGCTGGAGCGGGTCGAGGCACAAGGCAGTAAGCGCGTGCTGATCGACAGCCTGGGGGCGTTCAGCCGCCTGGCCATCGACCCGGCGCGGCTCAATGCATTTTTCCGCGCCTTGACCGGCGAGCTGCGCGCGCGTGACGTCAGCGTGATGCTCACCTGGGAAATGCGCGATATCTTCGGTGCGGAAATCAGCGCCCCGGCGCCAGACCTGTCGAGCATCGTCGACAACCTGATGCTGATGCGTTTCGTCGAGCTGGATTCGCAGCTGCGGCGCATGCTGTCGATCCTCAAGGTGCGTGACAGCCATCACGACCCGGCCTTGCACGAGCTGCAGATCGGGCCACAAGGCCTTACCTTGCGCAAGGCGTTCGAAGGCGCCTGTGGAGTGCTTTCAGGAACGCCGGTGCCACAGGGAAGTGGCTGACGGGGCGGGCCAATGAACACCATCCTGATCGTCGATGACGAATACCTGATTGCCGATATCCTCGGTTTTGCCCTGGAGGACGAAGGCTTTCTGGTAGAAAAGGCCAGCAATGGCCTGAAGGCCCTGGAAGCGCTGAAGGAAAAGCGCGTTCAACTGGTAATTACCGACTACATGATGCCGCTGCTCAACGGTGAGGAACTGGTGCGTTCGATGCGCCAGGACCCAGACTTGAGCGACCTGCCGGTCATCCTCATGAGTGGGGCGCAAGCCAACCAGGGGCGCCCGGAACTGTTCGCCGCGGTGTTTGACAAGCCGTTCGACATGGACGGTATGATCGCCAAGGTGCGCGAACTGCTCGGCACCTGAGGCGCGGGGCGGTCAAGCGCGTCCGTGCGGCTTGAGGCGGGTCGCTCAGTGCGAGTCGTCGTGCTTTTCCGGGGCCGGGCTGCCGGCCTGGATACGCTTGAAGATCTCTTCACGATGGACCTGGACATCTTTCGGTGCATCGATACCGATCCTCACCTGCATCCCCTTGACGCCCAGAATGGTGACTTTGATGTCATCATTGATGACGATGCTTTCGCCAACCTTACGGGTGAGTATCAGCATGTAGTTCTCCTTGGTGATGTAAAAGTCCGTCGGGCTAGTTGCCACGGCGGCGGGAGCTTGTCCCTCTTCCTTCTCATTAAAGACGCTTTCGGCGGATAGTAATTCCCCGACAGACAAATTCTGTTGCGTGTCTTCAGTCGCAGGTGCCGAAGCAAACCGCCAGGGGTTTGTCGGCCAAGGTGCTCGGTGGCAAGAATAGGGGGCTTGGCGCCCAATGGGAAATTTCTTCGCATCATGGGCTGAATAGACCAGGTTAATGGTCCGGCTGTTCCTCAAGTGCCTGAAGAAATAGCAATAAAGCCACTTCTTCTCGATCCAGGCCCTTGCGCACGCGGCTTTTTGGCAAGTTGGCCAGGCGCCCTGCGGCAAAGTGTTCCAGTACTGCCGGGTGGATATAACAGCGCCTGCACACCGCCGGTGTGTTGCCCAGGCGCGTGGCCACCTGGCGGACGATGGCGCTGACCTGGCGCCGGGCTTCGCTCTCGGGCTCCCAGGCCAGCGGCCGCAGCAGGTCCAGGGCCAGGCGGCTGCCGGCCCAGGTGCGGTAGTCCTTGGCGGTGAAGTCGGCACCGGTCAACTGTTGCAGAAACTGGTTCACCTCGCTGGAGCCGACGCTATGGCGTTGGCCGTCTTCATCCAGGTACTGGAACAGCGCCTGGCCGGGCAGCTCCATGCAGCGCTTGAGCAGGCTGGCCAGGCGCCGGTCGTTGAGGGTGACGTTGTGTTCGACGCCACGCTTGCCACGGAACTGGAAGCGAATGGTGCTGCCTTTGACTTGCACGTGGCGGTTGCGCAGGGTAGTCAGCCCGTAGGACTGGTTGTCACGCAGGTAGCGTTGGTTACCGATGCGGATCAGCGTGTGGTCGAGCAGGCTGACCACCAGGGCCATGACCTTTTCCCGATCCAGGCCCGGGCGGGCCAGGTGCGCCTCCAGTTGTTCGCGCAGCTTCGGCAACGCCTGGGCGAAGGCCAGCATGCGCCCGTACTTGTGCTGGTCGCGCAGCTCTCGCCATTGGGCGTGGTAGCGGTATTGCTTGCGGCCACGGGCGTCGCGCCCGGTCGCTTGCAGGTGGCCCTGCGGGTCGGCGCATATCCACACGTCGGTGTAGGCCGGGGGAATCACCAGTGCGGCGATACGTGCCAGGGTGTCCGGGTCACGTACCCGCTGGCCTTCGGCGTCGAGGTAGATGAAGCGGTCCCGCCAGCGTCGGCGGCTCAGGCCAGGCTGGCTGTCATCGACGTAATGCAGCGTTGCGGGGAGCGGGCAGTCGGGCATCGGCAGCAGGCCTCGATCAGGTTGACTGATCAATGGACAGCGGCCACGCGGTGGATGCTCAGCCCAGCAAGGCCACCGACTTGATCTGGGCGAACAGCAGCTGGCCCGGGTGCAGGCCGAGTTGGTCTGCCGAGAAGCGGGTGATACGCGCCAGCAGGGCATTGCCGTCGGCATCCAGGCTGACCAGCACATGGGCCGGGTTGGCCGCCGGCTGGCTTTGGCGCACGCGCACCGGCAGGCGATTGAGGATGCTCGAGGTGCCATCGGCGGTCAGCGCAAGGCTGATGTCACGCGCCTGCACCTTGACCCGCAAGGTGCTGCCCATCACCTGGGGCGGGTGGGCGATGCGCAGCAGCGGCCCATTGGCGCCGGGCAGGCGCAGGGTGAGCAGGTCGTAGTGTGGGTCGTGGCCCACCACCAGGCCGTCGAACACCACGCCGGCGTCCTCGCCCTGGGCCAGCGCCAGGTCGAGGCGGGCCAGGGTTTCGCCGACCGGGCCGCTGGCCACCGCCTGGCCTTGCTCCAGCAATACCAGGTGGTCGGCCAGCCGCGCCACTTCGTCCTGGGCGTGGCTGACGTACACCAGGGGGATGTCCAACTCGTCGTGCAGGCGTTCCAGGTAGGGCAGGATCTCGCGCTTGCGTGGCCCGTCGAGGGCCGCCAGCGGCTCGTCCATCAGCAGCAGGCGCGGGCTGCTGAGCAGTGCGCGGGCGATGCCCACCCGCTGCGCCTCGCCACCGGACAAGGTCGCAGGCCGGCGTGCCAGCAAATGGCCGATGCCGAGCAATTGGCAGGCCTGGTCGAGGCTGACCTTGCGCTCGGCAGGGGCCACCCGGCGCCAGCCGAATTCCAGGTTGCCGCGCACCGTCAGGTGGGCAAACAGGCTGGCCTCCTGGAACACATAGCCTACCGCGCGCAGGTGCGGGGGGCGGAAGTAGCCGCGCGCGCTGTCTTCCCAGACCTCGCCGTTGACCTCGATATAGGCACTGGCGGCCCGTTCCAGGCCGGCCAGGCACCGCAGGCAGCTGGTCTTGCCAGAGCCCGAGTGGCCGAACAGTGCGCTGATGCCACGCCCGGGCAGGTGCAGGTCGACCGCCAGGGTAAAGTCGTCGCGGGCCAGTTCCAGGCGCGCCACAATCGATTTGCTCATGTCAGCTCCAGCCAGCTTTGCCGCGCCGTCCGGCGTACAGCATCAGCAGCACCAGGAAAGAGAACAGCAGCATGGCGCCAGCCAGCCAGTGCGCTTGCGAATAGGCCATGGCCTCGACATGGTCGAAGATCTGCACCGAGACGACCCGGGTCTTGTCCGGGATATTGCCGCCAATCATCAACACCACGCCGAACTCGCCCACGGTATGGGCAAAGCCGAGGATGCTGGCAGTGATGAAGCCTGGGCGGGCCAGTGGCAACACCACGTGGACGAAGCTATCCCAGGGGCTGGCGCGTAGCGTGGCAGCCACTTCCAGCGGGCGCTGGCCGATGGCGGCGAACGCATTCTGCAACGGCTGGACCACGAACGGCATGGAGTAGATCACCGAGCCGATCACCAGGCCGCTGAAGCTGAACACCACGCTGCCCAGGCCCAGCGCCTGGGTCGCCTGGCCCAGCCAACCTTGCGGGCCAAGGGCGATCAGCAGGTAGAAGCCGATCACCGTGGGCGGCAGCACCAGCGGCAAGGCCACCAGCGCGCCCACCGGGCCGCGCAGCCACGAGCCCGTGCGCGCCAGCCACCACGCGATCGGCGTGCCGACGATCAGCAGGATCAGGGTGGTCAGGCTGGCCAGTTTCACGGTCAACCAGATGGCCCCCAGGTCAGTGGCGTCCAGCGGCATCAGATTTCATAACCGTAGGCTTTGATGATCGCCGCGGCCTTCGGGCCTTTCAGGTACTCGACCAGGGCCTTGGCGGCGGGGTTGTCCCGGCCTTTTTCCAGGACCACTGCGTCCTGGCGAATGGGCGCGTGCAGGGACGATGGCACGATCCACGCCGAACCGCTTGCAAGCTTGCCATCCTGGTAGATTTGCGATAGGGCGACGAAGCCCAGCTCGGCGTTGCCGGTGGAAACGAACTGGAACGCCTGGGTGATGTTCTGCCCCTCGACCAGCTTGGGCCGGGTGGCCTCGGTGAGTTTCAGCTTGTCCAGCACCTGGACGGCGGCCAGGCCGTAAGGCGCGGTTTTTGGGTTGGCGATGGCCAGGTGCTGGTAGGCGTTGTGCTGCAGCACCTGGCCTTGGCTGTCGACATAACCAGGCTTGGCTGACCACAGGGCCAGGGTGCCGATGGCGTAGGTGAAGCGCGAACCTGGAACGGTGGCCTGTTCCTGCTCGAGCTTGGCCGGTGTGCTGTCGTCGGCGGCGAGGAATACCTCGAACGGGGCGCCATTGCTGATCTGGGCGTAGAACTGCCCGGTGGCGCCATAGGCGGCGATCAGCCTGTGGCCGGTGTCGTGCTGAAAGTCCCGGGCGATAGCCTGCATGGGGGCGGTGAAGTTCGCTGCGACCGCAACCTGGACTTCGGCGGCCCAGGCTGTGTTGAGGGTGAGCAAGCTGGCCAGGGCGGTGGCAGCCAAGTGGAGAAGGCGGGTACGCATGAACGCAGCTCCTTGGGCTTATCGTTATATCCTCAACTATATAGCGATAGGCAGTGGGCCTGGAAGGGGGCATCGGCAGGCCCGGCCTGTTCGCCGGTAAATCCGCCCCCACAGGTACTGCACAGCGTCCGAATGTTGTGATGGCCCTGTAGGTGCGGGTTCAGCCGCAATGAGGCCGAGCCTGCCTACGAGAAGGCCGGCCGCCCGACCACGGCCAGCGCTTTCTCGGCAATTTCGCGGGTCAACTGGCCCGCCGGGCGGTGCCGGCCCAGGCGCAACGCCTGCCCCGACCACAGGTTGCTGAAGTCGCTGTTACCCTGTGGCTCGGTGATCGCCCGTAACGGCATCAGTGCACCACCGGCCAGCGGGAAACGCGGTGCCAGTTCGCTCATCGGCCCCAACTCGCGCATGATGCGGTTGTTGATGCCGCGCGCCGGGCGGCCGGTGAACAGGTTGGTCAGCGCTGTGTCGCTGGCGGGTGCGCTGTCCAGTGCCTGGCGATGCGCCGGCGAGACCTTGGCCTCGGGGCAGAACAGGTAAGCCGTGCCGATCTGCACCGCCGAGGCACCCAGGGCCAGCGCTGCGACCAGGCCGCGGTGGTCAGCGATGCCGCCAGCGGCAATCACCGGTACGCTGACCGCATCGGCCACCTGCGGCACCAGGGCGAAGGTGCCGATTTGGCTGGTGATGTCGTCGCTGAGGAACATGCCGCGATGGCCGCCCGCTTCATAGCCCATGGCGATGATCGCATCACAGCCATGGCCTTCCAGCCATACCGCTTCTTCCACGGTAGTGGCGCTGGACAGCACCTTGGCACCGCTGGCCTTTACCCGTTGCAGCAGCTCGCGTTGGGGCAGGCCGAAGTGGAAACTCACCACCTCCGGGCGCAATTGCTCGACCAGTTGGCAGCTCTGCTCATCGAAAGGCGCGCGGTTGGACACGGGGGTGGCGGCTGCGAAATCCGCACCCACTTCCTGGTAATACGGCTCGAGTGCCTGCTTCCAGCGTGCATCGCGCTCGGCATCGGGCGCTGGCGGCTGGTGGCAGAAGAAGTTCAGGTTCAGCGGCCGGCCCGGGCAGCCGGCACGGAAGGCGGCGATTTCGGCGCGCACCTGGTCACCTGTGAGCATGGCGCAGGGCAGGGCCCCCAGCCCACCCGCAAGGCCCACGGCAATGGCCATGGGCGCACCGCTGGCGCCCGCCATCGGCGCCTGGAGAATGGGCAGTTCAATGCCCAGCAGGTCGAGGATACGGCGGTCGGGCCAGTGGCTCATGCGGTTCTCCTTGCGCGGGCGAGCGGTGCGGCGGGGGCGGGGGTTACAAGGCTTTGCTGACCTGGATGTCGCTGATCTTCTCGGCGTCTTCGCCGTGGATCTTGCGCAGGGCTTCCAGGGCTTGCTCGAGGGAGGCGTCGGGCATCTGCGCGAAGTCCCAGCGGCGCTGGCCGTCGAGTTTGTATTTGATGACGTACTTGATGGTCTGGGTCATGGTGGCCTTACCTGAGTTTCGACGACGAACGACGGACGATCTTGATCTTGTGGGTCAAGGTTGGCTTGCGGGTCACCGAGATCGGGCGCGTGGTCACGGTATCGATGGTGATGTTCCAGAAGCCGGTACTGGGCACGGTGATCTTCGCCGGGAACTTGTCGAAATGGCCGCCGTGGTAGGTGTGACGGCCGCCGTTCTTGAAGCTGCGGAAGTTGGCGTCGTTCATCAGGCGGATGTTGCAGCGCTGGGAGCACTCGATGACGACGATGTCGTCCTCGTTCAGGTGCTCGCGCTGGTGTACGAATTTCATGTGATGCTCCGCAAGGATTGGTTCTGCAAAGGCAAACGATACCACGATGTCGGGTTACACTGCCGCGCTGTTCGGCCAGGCGCAGATAAATCTGCCAAAGCAGGGAGCAAAACCGCCTGGTCGTGGTCGAAGCGGATTCTTGATGGCAGAGGTGCTGCAAATGAAGTGGATGGTGGCGGCGTTGTCGCTGACGCTGGGTGGCTGCGTAAGTGTCGCGGAGCTGGAACAATCGCATGAGACGCTGGACGTTATTTCTGGCAAGTCTCCGCGCGCCTATGCCGATTGCGTCAAGCACAAGCTGGCCGATACGCGTGACCCGCTGCAGGAAGAGCAGCGTGGCGATGGCCTGCGCCTGATCGTGCCGCAGAAGCTCAGCGCGGGCGCGGGCCCGGCGGCCCTGGTGGACATCGACAAGCGTGGCAGCGGCAGCAGCATCAAGCTGCACGAACGGCTGAACAACTTCCCGCTGCGCCTGGGCGACGTGCGCACCGCGGCCACCCAATGCATCTCCGGGAGTTGATCCAGGGCAACTGATCCTGCTCCTTTTGCTTATATGTTTTAGGCCTAAGCATATAACAATAGAAAAGGAGATTCGTGATGACACCCTTGGGACGTGTCGTGGTCGGCAGCCTGCTGATCCTGGCCTGGCCTGCGGCGCATGCCGCCGATGGCCAGAAGGTGTTCACCCAGGGCGGGGCCAACCCCGCCGCCATGGCTTGCCTGGGTTGCCATGGCCCGGACGGCAAGGGCATTGCCGCTGCCGGCTTTCCGCGCCTGGCCGGGCTGCCGGCCGGCTACCTGCGCAAGCAGTTGCATGACTGGCGCAGCGGCAGCCGCAAGCAGCCGGTGATGGAGCCGTTGGCCAAGGCGTTGAGCGATGACGAGATCGACGCGGTCAGCAGCTACCTGGCCAGCCTGCCGGCCAGCCCTGCCGGCGAACTGCGCCGTCAGCAGATCGCCAATGACCCCACCACCCGCATGGCCCTGTACGGCGACTGGAGCCGGCAGATCCCCGGCTGCGTGCAATGCCACGGCCCGGGCGGCAGTGGCGTTGGCGAGCACTTCCCGCCCTTGGCTGGCCAGCCCGCCAGTTACCTGATGGCGCAGCTCAACGCCTGGCGCGATGGCAGCCGCAGCAATGACCCCAACCAGTTGATGGTCGGTGTGGCCAAGGCCATGACCGATGCCGAGGTCAAGGCCATTGCCGAGTTCTTCGCCCGCCCCGCCAGCCAGGAGGTCACGCCATGAAACCGCTGCTGCCAAGCTTGTTGCTGCTGGCCATGGGCAGCGCCCAGGCCGCCCAGATCGCCATGGAAGACCAGTCGCAATTGAAAGTGCCAGGCGTGCAGGCCGCGCCGCAGTTCGTGCCGCCTGCCGAAAGCGACTTGCCCGACAATGCCTTCGGCAAGATGGTGCGCGAGGGGCATGCATTGTTCGTCGATACCCGCCGGCTGATGCCTGAGGCCGTGGGCAACGGCATGAACTGCAGCAATTGCCACCTCGACCAGGGCCGGCTGGCACATTCCGCGCCGATGTGGGGGGCGTACCCGATGTACCCCGCGTACCGCAAGAAAAACGACAAGGTCAACACCTACGCCGAACGTATCCAAGGGTGTTTCCAGTTCAGCATGAACGGCAAGCCGCCGGCCGCCGACAGCCCGCAGATGACTGCGTTGGCAGTGTATTCGTACTGGTTGTCGACCAAGGCGCCGACGGGCGTGGAGATTGCCGGGCGCGGTTACCCGGAGGTGGCGCAGCCCAAGGGCGGCTACGACTTCAAGCGTGGCCAGCAGGTGTACCGCGAACAGTGCGCGATCTGCCATGGCGACAATGGCGAAGGGCAGAAGGTGGCCGGCGAATACGTGATGCCGCCGCTGTGGGGCAAGGACTCCTACAACTGGGGGGCCGGGATGCACCGCATCAACACGGCGGCGTCGTTCATCAAGTACAACATGCCGCTGGGCCAGCCGGGCAGCCTCAGCGACCAGCAGGCCTGGGACGTGGCGGCCTGGATCAACCGCCATGAACGGCCGCAGGACCCGCGGTTGGTGGAAGGCTCCATCGAGAAGACACGGCTGAAATTCCACGCCAATGACGGCGTGAACCTGTATGGGCAGAAGGTGGACGGGGTGCTGATCGGCCAGGGCAGCGGTAGCTGATGGCCTGTGCCGGACTCGTCGCGGGTGGGCCTGCTGCGACCAGGGGCTGCACAGTTTCGAAGGCTGTTGCAGTACCCTGTGGAAGCGGGTTCAACCGCGAAGAGGCCGGTGCGGTCGAACGCCACGGCTGTCATCCAGCGTTCATGTATGACAGCAATATTTACCTTCCCTTGGAACTATCTACACTGGGTTATCTCTATCTTCCCAACGGTCGGCCAGCGGTAGGGCATTGTAAGGTGACTGCCGCCTGATTAGACTGCGCCGAATTCCACAGGCCTAGCCTTTTGTAAGGACGTATATGATCAAAAAATGCTTGTTCCCGGCAGCCGGTTACGGCACCCGCTTCCTGCCCGCTACCAAAGCCATGCCCAAGGAAATGCTGCCGGTGGTCAACAAGCCACTGATCCAGTATGGCGTTGAAGAGGCACTGGATGCCGGTCTGAACGAGATCTCCATCGTCACCGGGCGCGGCAAGCGTGCTCTGGAAGACCACTTCGACATCAGCTATGAGCTGGAAAACCAGATCAAGGGCACCGACAAGGAAAAATACCTGGTTGGTATCCGTCGCCTGCTCGACGAGTGCTCGTTCTCCTACACCCGCCAGACCGAAATGAAAGGCCTGGGCCACGCCATCCTGACCGGCCGCCCGCTGATCGGCGACGAGCCTTTCGCCGTGGTGCTGGCGGACGACCTGTGCGTGAACCCGGAAGGTGACGGCGTACTGACCCAGATGGTCAAGCTGTATAACCAGTTCCGTTGCTCGATCGTCGCCATCCAGGAAGTCGATCCGCAGGAAACCAACAAGTACGGCGTGATCGCCGGCGACATGATCCGTGACGACATTTTCCGCGTCACCAACATGGTCGAGAAGCCAAAGCCGGAAGATGCCCCGTCGAACCTGGCGATCATCGGTCGCTACATCCTGACCCCGGACATCTTCGAC
>MTEX01003628.1_pt2 | contig 19211 bp, 12 predicted proteins | sample 1042691 | NCBI WGS metagenome assembly MTEX01 (sample SAMN06185810, study PRJNA358809) | soil metagenome | isolation source: soil biostimulated with molasses as carbon source | place: India | collected 2015-05-23
CCCACCGCCAGTGGTCGAACTCCGGGGTATCGGTCGCGTCCAGGCGCAGATGGGTTTCGTCGCCTACCAGGCGCAACAGGAACCAGACCTGCTTCTGGCCAATGCAGACCTGGCGCTCGTGGTGGCGGATGGCGCGGGGCGGCAGCCGATAACGCAGCCAGCCGGGCGTGGCCCCCAACACTTCGACATGTTCGGGCAACAGGCCGGTTTCTTCGCGCAACTCGCGGTACATGGCCTCGACCGGCGTCTCATCCGTGTTCATCCCGCCCTGCGGGAACTGCCAGCCGTCCCGGCGCACCCTGCGCGCCCAGAACACCCGGCCATCCGGGCGCATCAACACAATGCCGACGTTCGGTCGGTAACCGTCCGGATCGATCACGATGCGGACTCCTGAAATCTACTGTCCCCGACTCTGCCATGCCCGGCCCGTGCCGACAAGCCAGCCCGACCGGATTGACAGGCAGCCGCCGAACCGGAAAAATGTGCGGTTCCTGCACGGCTATGTAGCTCAGCCGGTTAGAGCACAGCACTCATAATGCTGGGGTCGGTGGTTCGAGTCCACCCATAGCCACCATGCGGGTTTTGGAAATCAAGGCCTTAGAAAGGCTGCCCGCAAGGCGGCTTTTTTTGTGGGCGTTCGCCGGGGATGGCGCAGAGGGTGGAGCCGGCTTACTCGGCACTTCTGGGTCCGAGCACCGCATCCATCAACGGCCGCATGCGCGCGAGAACCGCTTTCGCGCTATCCAGTTCTCCTTCTGCTGCATCCCGCGCCTTGCTCGGGACGCTCAGGGAAAGAAGGGTCTCCAGGACTATGCAAGATATCGCCAGCGAATTATTCATCGAGCTACAGATTTGCTCCGGCGTCGCCTTGTTTGCGCCGACCCCACTCCCATGGGTATAGACGTCAACCACTGCCTTGCCGCCGTGAACAATACTATTGAGTTCGCTGCGCACTCCCCTCCAGAGCTCGGATGGAGCATCTCCGCCGCCCCAATGTTGGGAAGTCTCGTGCACGAGTTGCGCCAAAGTTATCGTGCTTAGCTTGTTTTGGGAGTCCGCGCGTCTAGGCATGCGGTCCTGACCAACAAAGGCCAAGGCCTCTTCTTCCGATGCAGGACCCGCAAAGAAGGCGCCCCGCATGAAATGTTCAAACTGAGGGCGGTGAAGCGTGTGCGCTGCAACCCACGAATGCTCCGGGTCGCACTTGATGAGCCTTGCGGTGGCTGCACCGAGGTCCAGCGCTGATGTAAGCAGAGCCACAGCGGCCTGACACTTAGCTCCACTGACGATTGAACTATCAATACTCAGCCCACCTGCGACTGACCGCAAACGAATCAACTGACCTGAAACTTCGGCGATTGTTACATCGGTGTGGTCAAGTCGAGCGTTAATATCCATGCCACATCCCCAAAGGATTCTGCGGTCACTGGATGCGGACAATCCGTATCCAAACATGAACCTCCGGCCCTTCCTATCGTTGGCTTACACCAACCACGGAAGCAGCCCGCATGTCAGTCACCACCCTCACCAAGCGTATCGTAGCGACAACGCAGCCCAAAGAGCGCGCCTACGAGCTGAGGGACACGCAGGTACGCGGTCTCCTACTCCGGGTGCAGCCCAGTGGGCATAAAGCATGGGTCGTCACCTGGGAGCATGGGAAGCGTCGTACGCTGGGGTCTGCCGGGCACTTGACCCTCGACCAAGCCCGGGATATTGCCCGCAAAGTCATCGCGGAGTACATCCAGACCGGGTTACCCAGCATCGCCAAGCCCGTGACGCCCAAGATGACCCTCGCGGCGTTTCTACGCGACCACTACGGCCCCTGGGCTCGCAGTGAACTGAAAGGCGCGGACAAGTACATCAGCCGCATGGAGCGGGTATTTCAGCGCGCGCTGGACATGCCCATGACGGACATCAATTCTGCATGGGTCGAGCGATGGTGGATGGATCGCCTGCAGACCAAGGTGCAACCCGATGGAGAAGGACTCATCACCAAAGCAACCGCATGGCGCGACCTCGCCAGTTTCCGGGCAGTCATCGCCAAGGCAGTGAAGTGGGGCATGCTGGAACAGAATCCTATCCAGCAGTTACGGATGAAGGCAGCGAAGCCGCGGAGCGTGGTGCGGTTCCTGAGTCCTGCTGAGGAGCAGCGCTTACGGGGCGCGCTTACAGCGCGCGACATCGACCACGCTGCCGCACGTAGGTCAGCCAATGAGTGGCGCGCGACCAGAAAACGCCCACTGCTTCCAGGGGTTCCAGAGGGAGCCTATGCCGACCATTTGACGCCGGCCGTGTTGCTGGCGATGAACACTGGGCTGCGGAGGGGCGAACTACTAGCCCTGGACTGGTCGGATATCAACATGCAGGCGCGGATGCTGACCGTGCGACCGGAACATGCCAAGTCAGGTAAGCAGCGCCATGTGCCACTGAATGCGGAAGCAATGAACGTGCTACGTCAGTGGGCTACGCAGTCCGCGGGTACAGGGAGCGTATTCGGCATCACCGGCATGAAGTCGTCATGGGGAAAACTGCTGGCCGAAGCCAAGATTCAGGATTTCCGCTTCCATGACCTGCGCCATCACTTCGCAAGCCGGCTAGTTATGGCGGGAGTGGATTTGAACACGGTGCGCGAGTTGCTAGGGCATGCGGACCTGGTGATGACACTGCGGTATTCGCACTTGGCCCCGGAGCATCTAGCGGCAGCCGTTGAAAAACTGGCTGCTTAGCCTTGTTCGGCCTGCGCGCGCCGCTTCAATTCGGACAGCACTTTTACCTTTTCGTCCGCTTCCAGTGCGTGGTACGAAAGAATCAGTTCGGCCAAGTCGTCGCTTTCGGCAAACAGGTAGGCAAGCGGCACATTCAGTGCGCGAGCCAATGCTGCCGCTGTGTCCATATCAGCGCGGTTTACCCGCTGTTCGTACCGGTTGATACGAACCGCCCCTTTGTCCTTGGAATTGTCCTTATCCACGATGGCCCCCAGCGCGCGCTGGGACAGGCCCCGCATGGCGCGCGCGTCTTTCAGGCGTCTGGCAAATATCGCCGTGATGGAGTCGTTGGAGGGCAAGAGGAGGGAACGGTGTCTGAACCTCTGAAAGCATGAGCCATATACCCCGACAGTAAAATCCATTACCGTATCGGTAATATCGTCACACGAGCCAGGTCCGGTAGCAAGGACCACATTCAGACCGGCAGCCCGTTGATTCAATGCCACCCAGTGGAGGGATGTATGAAGCGTTTCGCCGTGTTTTGCCTGATACCTGTGCTGGCTATGGGGTGCGCGACGCGCCCCGTAGCCCTGACCGATACCCAGCCCGTTCCCGCTGAGCGGGTGTTCGCCTACAACCAGCCCATCGACGCCCCAAGCGGGACGCTCGTGGTCGTCAGAGACGTCGGCCACATGGCCGGGGGATGTCCTCTGGCGCTCTACATAGACGGTGTGCTGACCGCTCACTTGCGTACCGGGGAAGCTACGACGCTGACCGTACCAGCCGGCAGCCACATCCTGGGCGCTGGCCCGGCGGGCAAAGGTATGTGCGCTTGGAGCAACGAAGAGGCAAACCGACGCGAGACTGCCCACACCATTGAGCCGGGGAGCCAGTCCAAGATTCGCTTGGCGCTGACACGCGAGGGTGTCTACCAAGTCACGCCCACTGCCTTCTGAGGTCTTGCCGATGCGCGCGATTGGATATGTGCTGATGGGCGTGGGCGCCTTCTGGCTGCTCTACGCCTTTAACCTAGAAACGAGCGTTGTCGTGGGGTTCCGTGGCGACAGGGTTCAGAACCTTGCCCTGATGGAAAGGCGACAAACCCACCTCACCCTTGCGACAGTGATGGTTGTGGTGGGCGTCCTGCTGGCTGCGCTCAGTGCAATGCAGCAGTCATGGCAAAGGGCGGAGGTGTCTGACGAAGACGCAGGCAACTATCGCCCCTGCCCACATTGCGCAGAACCCATCCGGCTTGAGGCCACACTCTGTCGCCATTGCCGCTCGCCAGTCGAAGCAGTCGCCGCGGACGAAGCCGAGGTCGAACCCCGCATCGAATCGGACTTCAACCCAAACGCCCTCGCGGGAGGCTCATACCGGGAGCTGGCTCGCACCACTGAAGAAGCAGAGCTAGCCTCGCGGCGCGGGCCTAAATCCTGACATTCTCTGCCCTTTGAAGCAGCCCGCAGTCGTTTGCTTCCCGTTCATTTTCGGCGCCAGTCCCACGATGCCGCTGCGTATAACAAATGCTCTTTCACTGCGTAAGGAGCATTTAATGCCTCAAACTAGACCCCAGCTCCACCTCCCGCTGCCACGCTTTGAGTGGCAGAAAGTTGTCAGTCTAAGGGCGCTAACCGCAGCAAGGCTGCGGCACGCACGGCAGCACATCGAAAGCGGACGTTATCAAACCGACGAACGTGGCCGACGTACCGCACGGAAAATGGAGAACCCGCATCCACCCGGGACACTCCGGTCGGTGTAAATGCAAGACGCCCATACCGAGGGAGAGTATTCCTCGGCGGCAACTTGACCTTAAAGGGCGATAGACACCTACCGCCTCCCCATACCAAAAAGACCGCAACACCGATGCGCAAGTGCATCGGCGAGATGCCGTGCGCAAAAATTCTGGAGAATCAATGAACAACAATCCGCCACAGAAATCACCGCCACACACAGCGATATCCAATAGGCCTCCGGATACGCGCAAACGAAGGCTCCCGGTGACTTACAAGGAGCGCATTGACCACAATACAGCCATGGGATACCCGCCCGATGCAGCCTTGCGCCGGTCCGGTGCCAAGCGAAAGCCTATCCGGAACATGCGTCACTGGGGGCAAGCCATAGAGCTGGGCAAGGCTCGAAACTCGGGTGATGCACGACAAGTCGCGCTGCAGGAACTGGTTCTCGCGCGGACCATTCTTCCGGGCGAACATCTCGATGCCGAGCCAGAGCTTTCCAACATGGCGTTCGTGCCACATCGTTTCATGTCGCCGTATCGGCGAACGCAAGAGTTTGGGCGTATTTTCGATGAAATTTATCGGGAATACCGGAAGCGCTATTGGGGTAAAGATACAAGGCTGGCCCCGAGGGCAGCGCTCTACGCATGGCCGGATAGCGACATCGTAGCCCTATGGCAAGCACGCCAGCATGCGGATTTGCTGGGCCTGCCGTATCGGTACTACTTGCGACAGGCTTTCGAGTATTGCTTCTCGGCGGGATACAAGCGATGTCCAGCGCCGAACCAAATATGGCGGGACCCGGTGCTCAAGGCCGTTGACACCAAGGCCAAGCGCGGTGTCAGCCTGGCGGCCAGCAAAGAATACTCACCAGAACGACTGGACTCCATGTTCCTTGCCGAGAACTATCGGGGTCACCCCGTGCAGGTGGCCGCCCACGACGACCTAGTCACAAAGGTCAAACAGTTTCCCGACGAATTCAATCTCGGCGTGTTGCTGATGCGGGATAAAATTATCCCGGAGCACGTAGCGCGCGAGCGGCTCGGGGGCGCGCGTGTCGATAAGATACTGGCCGAGTACGTTCCGTTCGAGCCGCGTGAGATGGGCGAACCCTTGCCAGTGGAGGCACAGCCTATGCTGGGCTGTTTCGGGACGTATCGCGCAGCTTCCAATGTCTGCCAAGCATGTCCCCTGGCTGCTTCTTGCGGGACGCTGAATGCTGACGTTCGTGCCACGCTGATAGCGCGACATGGGACGGACGCGCCAAGGGCATTGAAACAGACCAGCGATGCGACCGAACGTAAGCGTCGTCAACGGGCGCGCGAGCGCTTAGCCCGGGCGGCTGAACGGAAAGACGGCGCCAAGGATGGGGTGCAGTAGGACTGATTGAAGCCTGCAAAAATTCCGGAAGGGTGTCACGATTCCTATATATTTAATTATTACTTGAAGTAATAATTATTTAAAAAAGAAAAATTCGTGACATCAGGCGGGATGCTTTTCTCTCGACTCACTATACCCGTTCGGGGGCGTCGGGGCCTACAGCCCCTTGCCACCCTTCGGGATGGATTGCGCACCCGCACCCCTACGGGTGGACGCAATGGTTTTTATCTCCAGGATTGATGGGGAGGGTCAGGTCGCTGCTTCCTTCTCCGCTTCCGGAATGCGTCTACAACCGCATCGGGAGCGCTTCCGAGGCGTTCCGGTTATTTTCCCTGCAATATCACGACAAAAGTTGTGCGGAGCTTAGAACGCTTTCTGCTGCGTCGTAGCCATGGAGTCGCGACTAACTCCAAGCCAAGCACAATGAAACTCCATGCCATTCTGACTGCAGGCGCAACGCGGAACCTTGCGGACTACGCGTGCTCTGCACGGATAACCAGCACCGGACAGGGTCTGCCTGCGCGTATGAAGTGCCAGGCCATGCTTCGCCTTACGCCAGCGGAGCTTTCTGTCGCGTTGCCGCTGCGGGCCAAGTCTCATGTCCTGAGACTGCTACCAGCCAACCTTGGCTTGCGAATACGGAGGCGGTTATGACTCGCTGGAACTGGATGGCTATCAAGATGTACTCCCCCGCCCTGTGCTGCCTATTTGGGTCGCTCTTAGCCATGTGGGCGATATCTAAACTGGGACGGTCCCAGCACCTATCCCAACTCGCCGAATCCTTGCACTGGGCCCCTTATGGGCTACTCGGACTTGCTGCCCTTCTGGGAATCGTTGCTACCGTTCGCCTGCGCCATTGGGGGCTTGGGGAAGCCCCGGTCTGCACTTGCGGCGGACTGCTCGGCAGGGAACGGGAGGGGCGCTTTGGCCCATATCGGATGTGTTTGGCATGCGGGCGCAACCACGCCTCCAAGTAATTTGGAGCGCCAGCGCCGGCTCACCGGCGCCTTATTAACTAACGGATGCCCCTGAAAATACGGGCAACTCATTGTTCCTAAAGGAATTTAATCGGAAAAAATAGTGCACGTCCATGCATACCTAGTGCAAGGGTCGGGCCCTCCTCATGCAGCAACAAGGACAACATGACTATTAGAAGGAAGTCCTAGAGCGGCTCGCCAACTTTCACCCCTACACCCCCGCACTGGAACGCCATACGGGCCAACTCCATAGTGGCGCCGCTTGCTCAGGAAGCTTCGACGGCTTAGCTTCCCAGTCGGGCCAAGGCTAGACAGGGAGAAAAGGGTCCAGCCCGTCCACTGCAACAATGTCCGATTTGGGTTAACCCCCCATGCCTTAAGCAGGTCTGCCAGTGGAATCAGGAAATTACTATCTAGCAAGTCCTCCGATGGAACTGATGGCGGTCGCCGGAGCGATGACTGATTTGCGCATTGTGCGGGAGATGCTTCAGCACTGCCTCGAAACCGATGGGGAGTTGCATTCCGAGTGCGAAGAACTCGAAGAGGCTTGCTGGACGACCGCCGTACTTCGATATGAAAGGTGTTTTTCGAATCGACCTTGGCCATATAAGAAAGTGATTGAAGAAAGGCTATCCCGTGACCATCTGGTGACTCATCACTTCTTTAGATACTTACGAGACAAGATGTTTAGCCACTCGGTTGGAGTTGGTGAGGACTTTGAAATAACTGCCTACATTTTCACGAACAGCGCCGGCATCCCTCAGATAGTCGGGATTGGGCCAAGGCCACGGAGAATTTGTAGTCCAGGAGAAGACTTGGCTCGCGAATTTCTTGAGTTGGTCGAAGTGGTTAGCAGGCTAGTGTCAAATCACTTCGAGTCAATTCGCAATACGCTAATCACCGAACTTCGCTCTTTTCCCGTCGCATCAGTAGTCAAGGGGCGACCAGTAAAGCAGAAAAAACTTGACATCAGCAAAGATGAGCCAGGATTTCAAAAGTATCTAGCTAGAGCTCTAGGCGCATAATTGTGGGGCTCCGTCGAAGTTCACTTTGCCCATGTGGCAGTGGGAAAAGATACAAACGTTGCCACGGAGCCATCGAGAACCCGCATGAGCCACATGCGCTGCGCAATCACGCGATTCTTGAGCGTGAAGCGCTGGCTGCCTTTGAGCACCAGCGAAAGCGCCAACAAGGCCTAGGACGACCAATCATATCCGTTGAATCCAAAGGACTTCGCTACGTAGCGGTTGGTAAGCGCCTCTTTTACGGCAAATGGCTCACATTTTCTGACTTCCTTGTTCACTACCTGAAGGAAGTCATGGGTTTTTCCTGGGGCCAAGCTGAGTTGACGAAGAGTGACTCGGCTCGCCATCCGATAATTCAATGGATGTCCGTCTTGGCGGACCAGATGAGAACGCATTCATCTGGAAACATCGGCATTTGCACGATGCCCGAGACCGGGGCATCTCGGGCAGTTTTTAGTCTCGCATACGACATCTACTTGGCGGAGCACAACGCAAAAAGCGAAGTGGATGAGGCTTCAATTAGGCGCTTGTTAGACCGCCTTAGGCAGGAGTCGCAGTTCTACGGCGCTCGCCATGAACTCCGGGCCGCGGGAATTCTCCTGCGGGCAGGACTCGACATTTCATGGGAGGACGAGTCCGTTGGTAGGAAGGGCGGCCATGGAGAATTCATTGCTACGTTCCCCAGCACCGGGCGCCAGTTCTGGGTTGAATGCAAGATGAGGCAGCCCGAAAACAATGCTACGCAACCAAGATTCGGCAAACTTCTCAGCGCGGCGCTCCGCAAAGAAACATCATTGGAGCGCATTATTTTTATTGACCTCAACCTTCATCGGGAGAGGCTAAACGGGCAGGGTGGCGGGTGGGCTCCGTGGGCTGTCAACCAACTTCGCGACCTGGAAAAACAGCCAAGTGCCACAACCCTACCTTCGGCGATTGTCATACTGTCGAATTTTACCGAACACAAGGAACTCGAAGATTCTGCCGAGCTTGGCTTTGTGATGGAGGGATTCAAGACCGAGCATTGCCGCTTGGGTCACATCATTGACCTTTGGCAGGCTATCGAGAACAGATTCGCCAATCCTGAGATAGAAAATATCTGGAAATCCATTCAAGAACATTCAAGAATTCCGGACTCCTTTGACGGAAGCTTACTTAGAGTTGATGAGACCAGCAGACTGGTCATCGGGCGACGCTATGTGCTTGAAAATAACACCACTGGGATTCTGGAGGAGGCTGTCGTAATGGAGCAATGGCAAAAGGCTGTTTGCATCTTTTGCACGGCTGACGGACGGCACATCTATGAATGTGAACTCACCGACAGCGAATGGGAAGCGTGGCGACAACATCCGGAGACCTTTTTTGGCGTCGTTAGAAAGCAAGGCGGCGTGGTCAAGGACGGCCTTGATGCTTTTAACTTCTTCTACGAATGCTATGAAGGATTGACTCGTGAACAGCTTCTGGAGCATGTTCGAAGCCATCCCGACTTCAGCCATCTGGAGACTCTCAGCCAAGCCGACCTGGCTAAGCAGGCCGCATACCGCATGGCCCTGTCCGCCTCCGGGCAGACGGAGTCGCCTCGGGTCCCCGAATGGCACAATCGCCTCAGACCTGCGTAGTCGTCGAAACGAGTCCTGGCTTCAGGCCGGCTTACCCTCCCGCAAGTCGACCATCCGAATTAGGAAATCACTGATTTTTCTCAGTGTTTTCAGGCGCTTGGCCGAATCGAGCCTTCACTCATAATGCTGGGGTCGGTGGTTCGAGTCCACCCATAGCCACCATCGCAGAATCGACGGAACCCCATGATTTCATGGGGTTTTTTTGTTGATCATTCGTCACTAGTTCTCACTGGCATAGCGACTTTGAGCTCGGCTCAGTGCCAGACCAAGCGGCATCCCAGTCCGCTCGAAGCGCTCACATGCAACCGGCATTCAAGACGATGACGACTGCAAGCGCCAGCAAAATCCAATAGCCTAGCGGAAACAAGGATGTCCTGGCTTGGGGCGTCCGTCTAAGGACCATGGACGAGGAGGCGCGGATGGAGATACGGCACCTGGGATGGCTTGCACTGGCAGGACTGGTGGGGCCGGCGATGGCGCAGTCGGTGAGCATTCCGGCGGAGTACGACAAACTCATCCAATCGCGTACAGCCGTCGGCACGCTCGGACCTGACTTATTTGGCGATGAGTTGAACTTTTACGACGGAACCGTGCAGTTCGTGCAGACCGATGTGAGTCTGCCGGGCAACGCGGCAACGCTGCCGATGACGGTGTCGCGACGTTTTGTGGTCAAGCAGGATTACTACAGGCAGGGCGCGTTCGGCGACTGGGAACTGGAAATCCCACATTTGCATGGAGTGTTCTCAACCGCCGGTTGGGTCGTGCCAATTCCGCAGGGGCAGCCAGCTTCCGCCGCGCAGCTACGATGTTCGAACTATGGCCCGCCGCCCGGGGTGTCGGGCGTAGGCGGAGGCTCGTTCTCCGCGAGTGAGTTCTGGAACGGCAGTTTCCTCGCCCTGCCCGGCGGTGGCGGTGGGGAACTGCTCAAGCGTGGTGCTAGCACACCCGCGCCGATCGATGGTCAAAGCTATCCTTTGGTGACCAAGGGCGGGACCGCGCTTCGATGTTTGCCTTCATTGGCCGCCAGCAGCAGTGGCAGTGGCGAGGGCTTCGAGGCGCTGACGCCAGACGGTACCCGCTATCGGTTCGACCACATGGTGCTGCGGCAGGTAGCCTCGTTGTTCAAGGCCACCCCTTATCCGGACCTGATGATAGCCACTTCGGCAGCGGCGTCGGCGCCTGCGGACAGGGAGCTTGGCAGCGGAGTAGTCCCGATGATGCTGCCGGACGGCTACATGATGCACCGGCGCGAGGTATGGATCCTGCCGACCGTGGTGACCGATCGCATTGGCAATACCTTGACCTACCACTGGAGTTCCAGCGAACCCTGGAAATTGCTCGGCATCACCGCCAACGACGGACGCAGTTTCAGCTTCACCTATCTCACCGGCAGTACCCGCGTGGCCACCGTCAGCGATGGCCATCGCACCTGGACCTACACCTATCAGCCGATCGGTTCGAGCACCACTGCTGGACGCCTGTCGCAGGTGACCCTGCCGGACAATACCAACTGGACGTTCAACCTGGAGCCGCTGCGCACGGTGATGGACGTCAATGAAAACGCTTATTGTGGTGAAGCTGGGCAATCCACCAAGCCTACTGGCACCGGCACGATGACTCACCCCAGTGGAGCGCAGGGCAGCTTCACGGTCAACGAAAAAGTGCTCGGCCGATCGCACGTGCCGCTGGACTGCCGCAACTACGACCCGGTCAACGGCGTTCTGGGATACACGCAGCATCCGGCCGAATTCCTGAGTCCTGCATTGACCAGGAAGGCGTTGTCCGGACCTGGTTTGGCAAACCAGATTTGGACCTACAGCTACGGACCGGCCAACAACTGTTACCAGCCGGGTACACAATGGCCGGAAATCGGCATCCGTTGCACAACAAGTTCGGCGACCACCCGTACGGTCAGCGTGACGGCGCCGGATAACCGCGTCACTCGTTATACCTTCGGTAACCGCTATCAGGTGGACGAAGGGCAATTACTGAAGGTAGAGGAAGGCGTCAGTGGCAGTACGGCGCTGCGCACCACCACGACGACCTATGCATTGCCCGGTGATGGCCCTTATCCCAATCCAGTTGGATTGAGCCTCCAGCCACGCAATGATGGCTATCTGGCTAGCCGGCATACACCCGAAAGAATGCGCGTCATCACCCAACAGGGGAGCACCTTCACCTGGCGGGTCGACAACACTTGTGCAGGTTCGACATATTGCTTCGATTCTCGTGCGAGGCCCACGAAAGTCATCAAGAGCAGCGCGCCGTCGCCGTGACGGCGCAAGCATTCAGGATTGAACGGCCGGCTCAAGCCGGTCCAGATGGGGAAAACGCATGAAGCGGACAGGGAAGCATGGAATGAAGCGGACGCTACTGGGGATGTTGCTGGCCTTGCCGCAGCCGTCAACACGCCAATGGCAAATCCGAGCAAGGCAGTGACGATTTCGATGCCTGGCAAACCGAGGGTAGATGGAAATCCCGGTGCGCCAGGAAAACAAGCCAGCACCACCGCGGGTGAAGTGGGCAAAACGTTGATTGATAGAAATATCGTGGCCAACTTTCCTTTGGCGGGTGGTGGAATGGCGACAGGCGGCAATACCTCTTATATCGGATCACTAGGACTTTCTGGTTCGGGAGTCATTGAGGGCGTCAAAACGACTAGCAATGACATGCTGCGTCAACTTGCAATTACGAAGGCTTGCATGGCGATGGAACTAGCGTCTCGCCAGCCTTGAGGGGAGACATGCCAATTGGCCCATGGAATGTGGCTCACCAAGTTCCATTTAATGAGGCATCCAAGGAGTTGTTGGATCCTTGAAGAATTGTAAGCGGCGGCGGCGGCCTTATCTTCCCCAATGGTGTTGAAACTAATGAGAAGGTACCTAGTAATTGCAGGCATGGGCATAGCGATGACTGGCTGCGCTTCATGGCCTAATATGCCACGCCTATGCTTCAACGACGAGCCTCCTATTAGTCCCGCAAGCACTGGAGAGGTGAAAGCTGTTGAATTCGTGAAGCGTCGTGCAGGCGCCAATTGCCGGCCAGCTATCGTCGAGTGCAATTTGCAGTTGCGCCACGGGAACAAAGGCAATATCGAAGTGGTCGTCTCTAGAGCAATGGTGTCAGGTGACCCACCTACATGCACGCGACTCGAGGGCGGCTTTGAGACTTACGTGTTCTCGGCGGAAGGCGAATATATAAAGGTAGTTCTCGGGCTGTAGCCGGTGGAAATCGGATCGAGCCATAATGGTTCCAGGCTCAATTACTGGTCGTCGTCCATGACGCACAAGACGCGCATCTGCGGGCCTTGTCACTTATGAGGCTTCGCCGGTGGCGCGAAGAATGGCAGCTCTCTGGCGGCGATGTGCGTCCAGCGCGAACTTGGGTTGGCGCGCTCGCAGAGCATGCGGATCGCCGGACCGAAGCAGCGTTCGGTCTTCAAGCAGACTTCGATACAGGAATTATGGCCTGTTTTGGTCCGGAAAAGCTAGGAATCACCCAACAAAAAGGGCCCGGCTTTCGCCGGGCCCCTCGCATCGGGAGAGACGATGCGATGCAAAGGTTTTACTTGAACTTGTAGATGATTTCCGCCGCCACTTCGCGGCCGACCGGATCGTCGATGCAGTAGGCGAAGTCGCCGCACCACTTGTCGCCGTAGATCTTGTCGAAGATGTTGCTGACGTACAGGTTGACCTTGAAGTTCTCGGTGAACCAGTAGCCCACGCTGCCGTTGAAGTAGCGGCGCGGTTCGCGGCGGTTGAAGATGCGCTGGGTGGACTCGCCGTAGGTCGGGCTGGCCGGATCCTGATCCTGGCAGTTCGCCGCGCCGCTGGGCACGTACCCGTCTTCGAACGGCATGCAGCCGCCCCAGCGGTTATCGCGACCACCGGACTTCTGGTACATCATCAGGGTCGCGTTCCAGTTGTCGTGGACCCAGTTGGCGCTCAGGGTGATCTTGGTACGCGGGTTCTGGGTCTTGCGGGTGTCCTCCAGCTTGTCGGTGGGGAAGCCGCGCGACTTGTAGGTGAGCATGTTGGTGTAGTTGAGATCGAAGCTCCAGCTGCCCCAGTTGGTGTCCGGCAGCGCATAGCGCGAACTCACGTCCACGCCGGTGACTTCGGTTTCGGCGCGGTTGATCGGATTGACCAGGATCGTGACCGATCCGGCGGTGCTGCTGGGAACCCCGGCCGTGCGGTGGATGCGGCTGACCACTTCGTTGCACCAGGCCGCGCTCGGCGCGACCGCGCGGATCTTGCCTTCCGGATCGAAACCATCGCGCGTGCAGTATGCCTCGTCGAGCAGCAACTGTTCCGCGCTGATGTCGTCGATCAGGTTGTCGATTTTGATCGACCAGTAATCGGCCGACAGCGAGAACCCCTTGAACGCATCCCACACGAAGCCCGCGCTCCAGGACTCGCCTTCCTCGTACTTCAGGTCCGGCGTACCGGTACGCTCCACCGCGGCGTCCTCGATCTTGAAGTCGTCGCGCGGACATTGGCGGTTCGGCCAGCCGGCGTCGGCGCAGCCGACGTAGTCGGTGAAATCGGAGATGCCGGAGCTCGGCTTGGCATAGATGTAGTGCATGTCCGGCGCGCGGAACGCGGTGCCATAACTGCCGCGCACCAGCAGGGTGTCGATCGGCCGCCATTCCAGGCCCAACTGGTAGGTCACCGCGGCGTCGCTGGCGACCGCGTCGTACTTGTCGTAACGGGTGGCGATGTTGGCGTTCAGCGTGCTCAACACCGGCACGCGGAATTCCACACCGGCCGCGTAGCGGTTGCGATCACCGCCGCCCTGCTCGACGTTGCCGAACGGCGTGTACCAGCCATCCTCGTCCTGGACGAGCGTCTTGGGTTCCGGGGTCAGCCGATAGCCCTGCTTGCCGGCCTCCAGCACCGCGGCGAAGCCGATCGGGCCGGCCCAGCCTTCGAACAGGTCGCCGCTGAGCACGAACTGCGCCTGGTTGAGGTAGGAGCGGGCCTTCTTGTGGCCGCGGTCGGAGAAGGAACGATAGTCGGCGACCGGAATCGGATTCCACAGCTTGTTGTAGTCGGGTGCATAGATTGGCAGGCCGTTGGCCGAGGTGCCCTGCTGCGCGCCCATGTAGTAATCGAACATGTCGCCCTGATTGAGCACGGGGAACGACTCGCGCACCTCGTAGGTGGCGCGGCCGATCATCGCTTCCCAGTCGAACCGATCCGCCAGCCGGCCCCGCAGGCCGACGCTGAAGTCCAGCGCTTCTTCGTTGGACTTGGTCAGCGTCGCGCCTTCGCCGCCCATTTCCTGCGGCGAGTGGAACTTCAGGAAGCGGCGGCTGCCGCCGGCGCCGTTGTTGGCGTTCGGATCCCAGTAGACCGAGCTGTCGAATGCATCCAGGAAGGTGTTGAAGTCGCCGGTCGAACGCCAGATGCCCAGCGAGGCCCAGCCCTGCAGTTCGTCGTTGAAGTCCCAGGTGCCGTGCAGATAGGCCGAGTCGTCCTTGCTGCCGGTGCGCAGGGCCCAGTTGGCGAACACGCGCTGGGCGCAGTATTCGCCGGCATCGTTGGCGGTGCCGGTATTGCGGTCATAACCCAGCAGGTTGGCGCGGTAGTACAGGTTGCCGTACTGCTCGCAGGCGCCGGAGGGCGGGGCGATGCGCTGATAGGCGGTGCCCAGGCCCAGCGGGACCAGATTGTCGCGATCCTGCAGGTACAGGCCCGGATACGGGGTCAGGTGGGCGACGCCGAAATGGCGCTCGCCGGGACCCCACACGCGGTAATCCTTGTCGGCTTCTTCGTCCATGAACGGACGATCCTTGGCCAACAGCACGCCGCGGTTGAAGTGCTGCAGGTTGTAGATGAAGGAACCACGCTCGCCGGTGAAGCCGCCGGACAGCGAGAAGTCCATGTTGTTGCGGCCGCCGCGGGTGGCTTCGCCGTAGCGGACGCGCACCACGTGGTCTTCCATGTTTTCCTTGAGCACGACGTTGATCACGCCGCCCATCGCGTCGGAGCCATAGATCGCGGAGGCGGAGCCGGCCAGGATTTCAATGCGCTCGACGATGCCGGTCGGAATGTTGTTGAAGTTGGCGAAGTTGCTCTTGCCCTGGTAGGGCATCGGATAGTCGGCCACGCGGTGGCCGTTGATGAGCAGCAGGCTGCGGCCCGGGCCGAGGTTGCGCAGGTTGATGGGATACGCGTTGACGCTGGACTGGCCCCAGTCGTAATCGTTCTGCACCGGGCCCAGCGCGGCAGTGATCGTCTGCAACGCGTCGTAGACGGTCGCGAAGCCTTCCTTGCGCATCTGGTCGGCGGAGATCACGGTCACCGGCGCCGGTCCTTCGATCTCCGAGCGCTTGATGCGCGATCCGGTGACGGTGACCGTATCCAGGTTCTTGGCCTTGCCATCCGACGCATCCTCGTCGGCCTCGGCCTGCGTCTGGGTCTGCTTTTGCGATTGTTCGTCCTGGGCGATCGCCGCCAGGGGACAACTCAATGCCAGCGCCATCGCGGCCGCCAGCGCGGTACGCCGGTTCGAATACAAGCGGTTCATCACTCCCTCCCAGGAATCAAATGGTTTAAAGGTCCAGCCTATAGGCGCGCGCAAGTCCCCTGCCTCGTGCGCTCCCGGCAAACATAACTTTAAGAAATCCACAAAAATGTGATGTAGTTCGCTTTTTGTACCGATTCAATTTTCTGTAACCGGTTCCATCAAAAACTGTCATCCTGCTTACGCTCTGCGGTGAACGCGGCACCCCGGAACCGATGCCACCCCAGCTGTCTCCGCGCGTCATCCACCCGCAGCGCGGTCGGGGCGGCGCAGGACCGCGGTTTGCTCGGCATGCCAGCGCTTTGGAGTCGCTGAATAGCAGGCTTGCGCGTGAGATTGATGTGATTACGATTGGTCCAGCCTTTGAACCAAACGGACCCCCGCGCATGCGCGTTCGCCCTAACCGCTTTTCCCTCGTGCTCACGCTGCTCGGCCTGTTTGTCGGCGGCGGCGCCCAGGCTACTTCCGCTCCCGTCGCCGATCCCGAGCCGACGACACGCCACGGTGAAACCGACGGGCAGCACGCCCGGCGCATGCAGTGGTTCGCCGATGCCAAGCTCGGCATCTTCATCCACTGGGGCATCTATGCGGTGGACGGGATCGATGAATCCTGGTCGTTCTTCAACGGCAAGGTGTCCCACGAGGACTATCTGAAGCAGTTGCGCGGTTTTACCGCCAGCGCCTACGACCCGCAGGAATGGGCGCGCCTGATCCGGCAGAGCGGTGCGCGTTACGCGGTACTCACCACGCGCCACCACGACGGCGTCGCGCTGTGGGATTCGCGACAGGGCCTCAACGTGGTGCGCGACACCCCGGCAGGGCGTGATCTGGTGGGCCCCTTCGTGGACGCATTGCGCGCCAACGATCTGAAGGTGGGCCTGTATTACTCGTTGCCCGACTGGTCCTATCCGGACTACGACGTGTTCACCCGCAAGCAGAAGCGCTACGCGCTCGGCGCCGAACCGCAGCGCTGGCAACGCTACCTGGACTATTACCAAGGCCAGATCGCGGATCTGCAGCAACGCTACCAGCCGGACCTGATCTGGTTCGACGGCGACTGGGAACACAACGCCGGCGAGTGGCAGTCGGCCAAGCTGCGCAGCGACATGCGCGCGCGCAATCCGGACCTGATCATCAATTCGCGCCTTAACGAATACGGCGACTACGCCACGCCGGAACTGGGCGTGCCCGTGGTCAAGCCCGGGCAGCCCTACTGGGAGTTGTGCCTGACGATGAATCGTTCGTGGGGCTACCAGCCGCGCGATACCGAGTACAAGAGTCCGCACCAGATCCTCCAGATCCTCAGCCAGACCCTGTCGATGGGCGGCAACCTGCTGCTGGACATCGGGCCGAAGGCCGACGGCAGCATCGATCCGCGCCAGGTGGAGATCCTGGAAAAGCTGGGCCGCTGGACCCGAAAGCACGCCGAGGCGATCTACGGCACCACCGCCGGCATCGGGCTGGACCATTTCGCCGGCCCCAGCACGGTGTCGAAGGATGGCCGCACCGTGTATCTGTTCCTGGACGGCGCGCCCAACGGCGACCTGCTGGTCAAGGGTTTCGACAGCAAGGTGCTGCGCGCACGCGTGGTCGGCGGCGACCAGCCGGTGCAGGCGCGTGTGCTGGGCAAATACGACTGGTCCAGGCATCCGGGCCTGCTGTTCCTGAGCGTGCCGCGCGCGGCGCTGGATCCGGACATCACCGTGGTCGCGCTGGAACTGGACGCGCCGGTGAAGCTGTACCGCGAAGAATCCAAACCCATCGAGAGCAACGGATGAAACTGCATCGCCTGTTGTCGCTGGCGCTGCTGGGCGCGCTCGCCCTGCACGCCCCGCCCGCCGCGCACGCCGACAGTCGTGGCGACTACGTGCCCGAAACCGATCCCCTGGTCGTGCACAAGCTGGAGCAATGGCAGGACTGGAAGTTCGGTTTCATGATGCATTGGGGGCCCTACAGCCAGTGGGGCGTGGTCGAATCCTGGTCGATCTGTTCGGAAGACGTGGACTGGTGCAAGCGGCCTGACGGCGTGGCCTACGTCGATTACGTGAAGCAGTACGAAGCCCTGCCGGGCACCTTCAATCCGGTCCGCTTCGATCCGGCGGCATGGGCCGAGGTCGCGCGCGAGGCGGGGACGAAATACGTGGTGTTCACGACCAAGCACCATGACGGCTTCTCGATGTTCGACACGCGCCAGACCGATTACCGGATCACCGCGCCGAACGTGCCCTTCCACGACAACCCGCGCGCGGACGTCACCCGCGCCGTGTTCGATGCCTTCCGCGCGCGTGGCTTCGGCATCGGCGCGTATTTCTCCAAGCCCGACTGGCACAACGACGACTACTGGTGGCCGCGCTTCGCCACGCCCAACCGCCACGTCAACTACGACACCCGCAAATACCCCGAGCGCTGGCAGCGCTTCGTCGATTTCACCCATGCGCAGATCGGCGAACTGACCACGAACTACGGCCGCATCGACATCCTGTGGCTGGATGGCGGCTGGGTGCGGCCGGGAGACACGCTCGGCGACGCCGCGCAGGGCCTGGCCGGCGTGCCGTGGCCGCAGGACATCGACATGCCGCGGCTGGCGGCGACGGCGCGGCGTCACCAGCCGGGCCTGATCGTGGTCGATCGCGCCGTCGGCGGCCGCTACGAGAACTACCGCACACCCGAGCAGAAGATTCCCGACGAACCGCTGCCGTATCCCTGGGAAACCTGCATGACCCTGGGCGATTCGTGGAGCTACGTGCCCAACGACAACTACAAGCCCGCGCGCACCGTCGTGCAGATGCTGGTCGACGTGGTCGCCAAGGGCGGCAACTACCTGCTCAACGTGGGCCCGCAACCGGACGGACAGTTGCCGGCCGAGGCGGTGGACCGGCTGCGCGAAATCGGCGCGTGGCTGAAGACCAATGGCGACGCCATCTACGGCAGCCGCGCGGTGGCGCCGTACCGCGACGGCAAGTTCCGCTATACCCGGCTGAAGAATGGCGACGTCTACGCCATCTATCTGCCCGACGCCGGCGAGGCGCGGCTGCCGGCGCGGCTGGAGATTCCCGGGCCCGCGCCACGCGCGGGCAGCCGGCTTGCGATGCTGGGCAGCCCGGCGGAGCTGGCCTGGCGGCGCGAGAGCGGCCGGACCATCGCGGTGATCCCCGACGAGGTGCGCGAGGCCACCGCCGGCGCGCCGGCCTGGGCAATCCGGTTGCCGGGCGCCGCGCCGCGCGCCGACTGATCGCGCGCGGGAAGG
>MTEX01007536.1_pt2 | contig 18927 bp, 13 predicted proteins | sample 1042691 | NCBI WGS metagenome assembly MTEX01 (sample SAMN06185810, study PRJNA358809) | soil metagenome | isolation source: soil biostimulated with molasses as carbon source | place: India | collected 2015-05-23
GGCCAGCGAGAACCGCTGGGTCAAGCTGAAAGTTTCCGCGCATGCCCTGCGCACCATCGACAAGAACGGCATCGACTCCGTTCTGGCCGAGCTGCGTGCCCGCGGCGAGAAGATCTGAGGAGTAATCGAACATGGCATCCAAGCGCGACAAGATCCGTCTGATCTCCTCGGCCAACACCGGCCACTTCTACACGACGGACAAGAACAAGAAGAACACCCCGGGCAAGATGGAAATGAAGAAGTACGACCCGGTCGTGCGCAAGCACGTGATCTACAAGGAAGGCAAGATCAAGTGATGTCCCGCGCGCCGCGAGGTGCGCGCATCCGGATCGCTTCCACGAAAAGCCCGCCGCAAGGCGGGCTTTTTGTTTGCGTCCGGTTTCGCGGCCTGCGGGCGGGATGCGCCTTGCTTGAAAGTGGAGGCAGCCGTGCCCACGCACCGGCCGGATGCGCGCGGCGAGGACGCTCCAGCTTCCGGTTTTCCCGGGCAGCGGCCAGAATCAGGCACCGCTCCGACGACAGGCGCCGCATGGACTGGTCCCTGGGAACCGTGTTGCTGATCCTCGATTGGGTAATCCGGCTGGCCGCGCTGCTGTGGATTCCCAGCCGCACCTCGCCCGCGGCGGCGCGCAGTTGGATGCTGCTGGTCGGCTTCGTGCCGCTGCTCGGACTGCCGGCCTACCTGCTGCTCGGCCATCCCTGGCTGTCGCGGGAACGGGTCCAGCGCCAGGCCCGCGCGTCGCAGGTGATCCGCGAGGAACAGGTGCCGCTGGCGGCGCTGCGCTGGCGCGGCGTCACCGGCATCGCCGCGGAAATGGCGCCGCTGGTCGAACGCCAGGGCGCGTTCATGCCCGTGCACGGCAATGCGGTCGATCTGCTCGACGACTACGACGGATCGGTGCGGGCCCTGGTGGCCGCCATCGACGGCGCCGAGCGCCATGTCCACCTGCTCTATTACCTGATGTTCGACGACGCCGTCGGCGACGCGATCGTCGCGGCGCTGGAACGCGCGTCCGGTCGCGGCCTGGAATGCCGGCTGCTGCTCGATGCGGTCGGCGCCAAGCGCGGATGGCGACGCTATGCGCGGCGCCTGCGCGGGGCCGGCGTGCAGGTGCACCAGCTCCTTCCCGGCGGCCTGCGGTGGCGCCGCAGCGGGCGCATGGATCTGCGCAACCACCGCAAGATCGCGGTCATCGACGGCGCCGTGGGCTTCATCGGCTCGCAGAACCTGGCGGATCCGGTGTTCATCCCCGGCCATCCCAATCGCGAACTGGTCGCGCGCGTGCGCGGTCCCATCGTCGCGCAGCTGGACGCGGTGTTCGCCAGCGACTGGTACCTGGAAACCGGCGAACGCCTGCATGTGGATCCGGTCCGCGATGCGGATGCCGGGACGGTGCCCATGCAGTTGCTGCCCAGTGGCCCGGCCTATCCGTTCGAGAACGCGCGCGACGCGGTGAACGCGCTGATCCACCTGGCCAAGCGGCGGATCGTGCTGGCCACGCCCTACTTCGTCCCCGACGACGCCACCCTCAGCGCCCTGCGCATCGCCGCGCTGTCCGGGGTAGACGTGCAGCTCATCCTGTCCGCGCGCAACAACCAGCGGCTGACCGCGTGGGCGCAGGAATCCTATTACGCCGAGCTGCTGGCGTGCGGCGTGCGCATCGCGCTGTACGAGCCTCGTTTCCTGCATGCCAAGCACATGAGCGTGGACGACGAGGTCGCCCTGGTCGGATCGATCAACCTGGACATCCGTTCGTTCGCGCTCAACGCGGAAATCGGCCTGCTCTGTTACGACCCCGCCGTCGTCGCGCGCCTCCGTGACATCGAAGCGGACTACCTGCGCCATGCGCATGGCGTGGACGCCGGGGATTGGGCGCGCCGCCCGGCATGGCGGCGCAGCCGCGACGGCATCGCGCGGCTGGCCGATTCATTGATGTAACGGAATGCGGGCCGGAAGCGTCTGATGACAAATGATTCCGGCGCGTTTGTGAAGTTTGCGTTGCATCGTTCATGCGCCGCTGATGCCGAGCCAGCATGAGGCGCCACGGATCGATCCACTACAATGCCGGCATGACCAGCGTAACCGCGGGCCTCGCCCATGACATCGCCATCATCGGGGGAGGCGCCAGCGGTGTCCTGACCGCGATCCACCTGCTGCATGCGGCGACCACGCCCGTCCGCATCGCCTTGTACGAACCGCAACCGACGCTCGCGCAGGGCGTGGCCTATGCCACGCCGTACCCGGAACACCTGCTCAACGTGCCGGCACAGCGCATGAGCGCGTTCAACGATCAGCCCGACGATTTCCTCGACTTCCTGTCCCCGGATCCGCAGGAACGCGCGGCACTGGCACCGGCCTTCGTCGAACGCCATCGCTATGGCGAATACCTGCGCGATCGCCTCGCCCGCGCGCGCGATGCCGGCATCGCCACGCTGGAGCACGTCACCCAACCGGTGACGGCGATGAATCGATGCGCCGGCGGCTGGCGATTGCAGTTGGCCGACGGCGCGGAAGCCGGTTGCGCCGCGGTGGTGCTGGCGGTCGGCAACCGGCCGCGTCCGCTGCCGGCGCGCGGCACGAGCGGCCTGTCCGCCGACGCCAGCCTGTCGGCGTGGGATTTCGACGCGGTACGCGCGGTGCCGCCCGACGCGCGCCTGTGCATCGTCGGGTCGGGCCTCAGCATGGTCGATGCCGTGCTGAGTTTCGTCGCCACCGGACATCGCGGCGCCATCCACGTGCTGTCGCGCCATGGCTGGTTGCCGCAGCCGCACGCGGCGCACGCGGTGGCCGATTTCGATCCCGCGCAACTGTTGCCGCTGGATCTGCGCGCGCGCCTGCGCTTCGTCCGCCAGCGTGCGCGCGAGGCGGCCTCTGCCGGCGTGCCCTGGCAGGCGGTGATGGAACGCCTGCGCCCGCACGGACAGGCGCTGTGGCGCTCGCTGTCGGGCGCCGACCAGCGGCGTTTCCTGCGCCATGTCGTGCGGCTGTGGGACGTGCACCGGCACCGTGTCGCCGGCTCCGTGCATGCGCAGATGCAGGCGCTGATCGATCGCGGCCAGTTGCGCCTGCACCGCGGTCGCCTGGACACGGTGATGCAGGTCGGCCGTTGCGTGCAGGTCGGCGCCCGCGTGCGCGGCCAGCCCGGCCTGGAACTGGAAGTGGACCGCGTGGTGAACGCGACGGGCGTGGAAATGCGGGTACAGACCATGCGCAATCCGCTGCTGACCGGACTGCTCGGTGAGGGCCATGCGCAGGCCGGCCCGCACGGCATCGGCATCGCCGCCGACGACGCGGGCCGGGTGCTGGATGCCGAAGGCCGCGCGCAGCCGGATCTGTGGGTGCTGGGCAGCCTGCGGATCGGCAGTCTGTGGGAAACCACCGCCATTCCCGAGCTGCGCGGCCAGGCCGAGGCGGTCGCCCGGCAGGCGCTCGCACGCTGATGCCGGCGGCGCCGGCAGTCGGCGTTCCCGCGCGATCCGCCGCGTCGATATAGAGCGCGGGCGGTTCCACTGTTACGCTGCTGCCGGTGTCGGGCGCCGGGAGGGCGGCGTTGGTTTCTGGCTGGATTCTGCTGCTGGTGTCCATCAGCTACGCCGCGCTCCTGTTCGGAGTGGCGTGGTGGGGTGACCGCCGCCCGATGTATCCGGACCGCCCGTGGCTGCGTCCGGTGGTCTACAGCCTGGCGCTGGCGGTGTACTGCTCGTCCTGGACGTTCTACGGCGCGGTCGGCAGCGCGGTGCGCAACGGCATCGGCTACCTGCCGATCTACCTGGGTCCGCTGCTGCTGCTGCTGTTCGGCTGGCGCATCATCGAGCGGCTGGCGCTGATCGCGCGCAGCGAGAACACCGTCTCCATCGCCGACTTCATCTCTTCCCGCTACGGCCGCTCGCGCCGGCTGGCGGCGCTGGTGACGGTGATCGCGCTGATCGGCGTGGTTCCCTACCTGGCGCTGCAGTACAAGGCGGTGGCGATGAGCCTCGGCGTGCTGACCGGGCAGGCCGGCGGCGCGCACGGCTTCTTCTCGGATCCGGCGCTGTACGTGGCCCTGCTGATGGCGCTGTTCGCGGCGTTGTTCGGCACCCGCCAGGTCGACGCCACCGAGCACCACCACGGCATGATGCTGGCGATCGCGCTGGAGTCGATGGTCAAGCTGGTGGCGATGATCGCGGTCGGCCTGTTCGCCTACCTGTGGTTGCAGGGCCGCTCGATCCCGGTCGCCGAGTCGGCGCGGACGCTGTTCGAAAACTCGCCGCCGGTCGGGTTCGTCGCGCAGACGCTGCTCGGGTTCCTGGCCATCGTCTGCCTGCCGCGCCAGTTCCATGTCGCGGTGGTCGAATGCAGCGAGGTCGGCGACATCCGCCGCGCGCGCTGGCTGTTCGGCGCCTACCTGATCCTGATTTCGGTGATGGTGGTACCGATCGCGGCGGCCGGCGTGGCGTCGTTCGGCATCGGCAGCGGCGTGGCCGACGACAGTTTCATCCTCGCCCTGCCGCTGGCCGACGGCAGCAAGGCGCTCGCCCTGGTGGCCTATGTCGGCGGCTTTTCCGCCGCGACCGGCATGGTCATCGTCGCCAGCATCGCCCTGGCGACGATGGTCAGCAACGATCTGGTCATGCCGGTGCTGCTGCGCCGCGGCTGGGCCGAGCACCATGCCGAGGCCGACGTCGCTTCGCGGGTGCTGTGGATCCGTCGCTTCGCCATCCTGCTGCTGGCACTCGCCGCCTACACCTACTACCGCAGCAGCAGCAACGACAGCACGCTCGCATCCTATGGCCTGATGGCGTTCGCGGCGGTCGCCCAGTTCGCGCCGGGGCTCATCGGCGGCCTCTACTGGCGCGGCGCCAGCCGGCGCGGCGTGGAGGTGGGCATGCTGCTGGGCTTCGGCACCTGGATCTACACGCTGCTGCTGCCGACCATGACCCAGGCGGGCTGGTTCGACGCGAACTGGGTCGCGACCGGTCCCTTCGGCATCGCCTGGCTGCGCCCGCACCAGTTGTTCGGCCTCAGCGGCTGGGATCCGCTCACCCACGGCACGTTCTGGTCGCTGCTGGTGAACACCGGCGCGATGATGGTCATCTCGGCGCGCTGGCGTCCCGGCGTGGATGATCGCCTGCGCGCGGCGCCGTTCCTGGATCCGTACGCGCAGCGCCCCGCCCTGGTCGCCGGCGAGTGGCCGGGCAGCGTGCGGGTCGGCGATCTGCAGACGCTGGCCGAACGCGTGGTCGGCGAACGCCACGCGCGCCGCGCGTTCCTGGAACAGGCGCAGGCGCTCGGCCGCGAGATGCAGCCGCAGGCTTCGGCCGATCGCGCCTGGGTGCAGTTCACCGAACGCCTGCTGGCCGCCGCCATCGGCGCGGCCTCGGCGCGCATCGTCCTGACCAGCGTGCTGCGCGGTTCCGGCATGGAGCTGGGCGAAGTGGTGGCGGTGCTGGACGAGGCCGGGCAGGAACTGCGCTTCAACCGCGAAATCCTGTCCACGACGCTGGAGAACATCGCCGCCGGCGTCAGCGTGGTCGATCCCGAGATGCGCCTGGTCGCCTGGAACCGGCGCTACCAGCAGATGTTCGGCTACCCCGACGGCATGCTGTACGTCGGCCGGCCGGTCGCCGATCTGATCCGCTACAACGCCGAGCGCGGCGAGCTGGGCGAAGGCGACATCGACGCGCAGATCGGCAAGCGCATCGCCTACATGCGCGCCGGTTCGCCGCATGTGTTCGAGCGCGTGCGCAGCGACGGCCAGGTGATCGAGATGCGCGGCCAGGCGTTGCCCGGCGGCGGCTACGTTACCAGCTACAACGACATCACCGATTTCAAGCGCGCCGAACAGGCGCTGCGCGAGGCCAACGAGACGCTCGAACAGCGCGTCACCGAACGCAGCCGCGCCGCCGAGGCCGCGCAGCAATCGAAGACGCGCTTCCTCGCCGCCATCAGCCACGACGTGCTGCAACCGCTGAACGCGGCGCGCCTGTTCGCCTCCGCCCTGCGCGACGGCGAGCAGGACGGCGAACAGCGGCATCTGGCCGAGCGCGTGGACGCCTCCCTGCGCGCCGCCGAGGAACTGCTGGACGGACTGCTGGACGTGTCGCGCCTGGATGCCGGCAGCCTGCGGGTGGACATCGGCGATTTCGATGCCGGCGAACTGCTGCGCGAGCTGGCCGCGCAGTACGCGCCGGTCGCCGCCGGGCGTGGGCTGGATCTGCGCGTGCATGCGCGCGCGCTGTCCGTGCGCACCGATCGCCGCCTGCTGCGGCGGGTCCTGCAGAACTTCCTCGCCAACGCGCTGCGCTACACGCGCCAGGGCAGGATCGTGCTGGGCATGCGGGTGCTGGACGGCAAGGTGTCGCTGCAGGTGTGGGACACCGGACCCGGCATCCCGGAAAACCACATGCGCCAGATCTACGACGAGTTCCACCGTTACCAGCAACCGTTCGACTGGGGGGAACGCGGGCTCGGCCTGGGGCTGTCGATCTGCCAGCGCATCTCGCGCCTGCTCGGCCACCATCTGGATGCGCGCAGCCGGGTCGACCGCGGCAGCATGTTCTCCATCGTGGTGCCTCGCGCGACCCGCGTGCACGCGCCGCCACCGGCATCGCCGCGGCGTGCGCTCGCGGCGGATTCGCTGGCCGGGCTGCGGGTGCTGTGCGTCGACAACGATCGCGAAATCCTGGACGGCATGCGCGCCCTGCTCGGTCGCTGGCAGGTGGAAGTGATCACGGCCACCACCGTCGACGAGGCGCTGGCGCGCGTCGGTGCGGCACCGGCGGTGATCCTGGTGGACTACCATCTGCATGATCGCCTCGATGGCCTGGACACGCTGGATGCCCTGCGTGCCGCCAGTCCGGGCCCGGTCGCCGGCGCGCTGTTGACCGCCGATGGCCGCGACGAACTGAAACAGCGCGCGCGCGAACGCGGCTACCGCGTACTGACCAAACCGGTCAAGCCCGCGTCACTGCGCGCGTTCCTGGCCGCGCACCACGATACGCGCCAACGGATCGAGGTCTGATGCGACCGATGCGCGGCCCGACCGCGCATCGGCAACGATCACCAGCATTCGTCCGGCTCCGCGGTGCCGCTCACGGTGCGGATTCCGAGCTGGTTGACCGCAAGCGTGCCGCATCGGGCGTCGGCTTCGGCTTGTGCGCCCAGCGGTTCGGCCTGCAACCTGAAGGCGCGCGTCGTGATCTCGGCCAGGCTCACCCGGTAATGCTGGGCCAGGCCATCGCCGCACTGCGCGATTCCCGAAGCGTTGCCGACCGGATCGAGATACGACAGATGCAGGGTGTGGAAGCGCTCCAGGCGCTGGGCCTGCTCGAGCAGGCAGGTGGCGGCGGCGGCGCGGCGGGCCTTCACCACGTGGTGCCGGTAACTGCCATAGGCGATGGCGGCCAGGATCGCGATGACGGCCACCACGACCATCAGTTCGATCAGGGTGAACCCCGCGCTGGGAGAGCGAAGCGTGCGGCGGGCACGGATGTGGGTATGTCGCATGGGCGTCCCGGGGATGCGATGGAAAGAACGGCCCGTCGATCACGTGCCGGTCGCTGCGTCCTGCCGCATCGGCGGCGAGGTGGTCGGGCGATGCTAACCAGCGCGACGCGCGGAAAGAAGGCATTTGGCTTCAAAGTCATGCGGCTGACAGCCGCGCATCCCTCGGGTGCGAAGCGCGCGCGCCTACGGGCGGAAATGCAGGCGTGCGATGGTTCCGCGCTCGGGCGCCGAATCGATATCCAGGCGCCAGCCCAGGTGCTCGCACAAGCGCGCGATCAGGTCCAGGCCGATGCCGCCGCCGTCACGCCCTTCGCCGCGCGCGAGCTGCGCGTAGATGCGGCTGATCTCCTCCGGGCTCATGCCGTGCCCGGGATCGGTGATCGTCACGACCGCATCGGCATCCAGGCGGATCGCGATCACCCCGCGGTCGCTGTTTTCGATGGCGTTGCGCAGCAGGTTGCCGATCGCCGCCTGGACGATCGCCACCGGCGCGGTCACCCGCACCGCCGGCAGCGGCCCCGATTGCAGCACCAGGTCCTTGCCGCGGGTGAGGTAGCGATGATCCTCCACGATCTCGGGCAGCAGTTCGTCCAATGCCACCGTGTCGCTGACCGCCGCCAGCCGTTCGGGATCCTTGGCCAGGATCAGCAGCAGCGAGATCAGCTGCTCGATCTGGCGGACGCTGCGCAGGATGCGTTGCATCTGCTCGCGGGCGACCGCGGGCATGCCGTCCTGATCGTGCGCCAGCCGCGCGGCGCCGCCGATCACCGCGATCGGCGTCCGCAGTTCGTGGCTGGCGCTGTTGATGAAGGCGCGCTCGCGTTCGACGAAGCGCTCGCTGCGATCGAGATAATCGTTGAAGGCGTCGGCGATCACCCGGAGTTCGTCGCTGGCGCGGGGTTCCAGCTCGATGCGCTGGCGCCCGCGTTCGGGTTGCAGGCGGGTGATGTCGCCCGCCATCACGCTGAGCGGGCGGATCGCGCGGCCCAGTCCCCAGGCCAGCAGCAGGCCAAGCAGGATGACCGCCGCGAACATGCCCGCCACGATGCCGCTGCTGATGGTTTCCTCCAGGCCTTCGAACTCGGTGATGTCCAGCGCCAGTGCGACGCGGCCCCCGGGAAGATCCTGGATCATCACCACCCGCAGCTTGCCTTCCACCCAGATGTCGTCGTGCAGGCCCGGCCCGAGCGCACGCAGCACCTTGGGCGGCGGCGGCACGTCGTCCCAGCGGTAGAGGGTCATGTCGTCGGTGTCGGTCCAGCGGTAGCCGGGTTCGGCCTGCAGGCGGTCCTGGTAGTGGTGCAGTTCCGCGCGCAGCAGGGATTCCCAGACCATGCGCTCGGCTTCTTCGTTGACGATCAGGCCGCCGACGAAGATCGCCACCGACAGCAGCGAGACATACACCAGCAACCAGGTGAGGATACGCCGGCGCAGGCCCTGGCTAGCGGCCATCGTGCGGGGCCTCCGGTACGGCCAGGCGATAGCCGACGCGCGGCAGGGTCTGGATCAGCTTGACCGGAAACGGGCCGTCGACACTGCGGCGCAGTTCGTAGACATGCGAACGCAGCATGTCGCCGTCCGGCGGACTGTCGCCCCACAGCGCGTATTCCAGGCGATCCCGGGTCACCGCGCCGGGACTGGCCTGCATCAACACCTCCAGCAACTTGCGGCAGGCCGGATACAGGTGCAGCGGCTGGCCGGCTCGGCTGGCCTCCAGCGTGGACAGGTCCAGCTTCAGATCGGCGACCTGCAGGAGACGGCTTCGGCCGCGGCCACGGGTGCGTGCCAGCACCGCGTCCAGCCGAACTTCCAGTTCCGGCAGTTCGAAAGGCTTGGTCAGGTAGTCGTCGGCGCCGGCGCGGAAACCGGCGATCTTGTCGGGCAGTTCGTCGCGCGCGGTCAACATGATCACCGGCACGTCGCTGGCGTGCGTCTCGCGCAGGCGGCGCAACACTTCGCGGCCGTCCATCCGCGGCAGCATCCAGTCCAGGACGATCGCTTCGTAGGCCTGGGTGGTCGCCAGATGCAGGCCGGTCACTCCGTCCGGCGCGGCGTCCAGGGCATGTCCGCGCGCTTCGAAGTAATCGAACAGGTTCGCCACCAGGCTCCGGTTGTCTTCGATCACGAGCAGCCGCATCGGGGTTTCGTCCTCGTCGTTGCCGGGCAGGCCGCCACGGACCCGCCATGCTGTGCCTCCCAGTGTCGGAACCCGGTCGGAACGGGGGTGATTCTCCCACGCGCGGGCCGACCCGCGACAGGACCCGGCAAACGCAACGCGCGCTGAAGAAGGCCGGCGCGGGCCGGCGCCTTTAACCGGCGGCGAACCCGGTTCCGACGACTCTCCGACAGCGGCGGCACGAGCATGGCCGCATGACCGGCGCAGGGGCCGGAACGACCGTATCCGATGTCCTCCGACGCATCTCCGGCACTTTCCTCGCCGCGCCACGCCGCCCGCCCTCCGCTCGCCTTCGACCGGGATTTCCTCGCCCGTCATGCCGGCTGGCCGCTGCTGGGTTTCGTGCTGGCCACCGCGATCCTGATTCCGCTGCGCGGCGACCTGTGGCTGGCGGACCGCTTGTATGCGTGGGAAGGCCATCGCTGGGCGTTGCAGCAGGGTTTCGTCACCCAGCACCTGATCCACGTGATGGGCAAGCGATTGAGCACGCTGGGCTGGTACGGCGTGGCGCTGCTGCTGATCGCCAGCGGCTCCTTTCCGCGGCTGAAGGCCTGGCGGCGTCCGTTGTGTTTCCTGTTGCTGGCCACCGCGCTGTCCACCGCCGCGGTCGGCACGCTGAAGCTGTGGACGGACATGGATTGCCCCTGGGATCTGGCCCGCTATGGCGGCAGCCGGCCGTTCGTCGACCTGTTCACCGCGCGGCCGGCGCTGTTGCCGCACGCGGCCTGCTTCCCGGCGGGCCACGCCAGCGCCGGCTATGCCTGGGTGGCCCTGTACTTCTTCTTCCTGGCGACACGCCCGCGGCTGCGCTGGCTGGGCTTGGGCTTCGGGCTGGCGGTCGGGCTGCTGTTCGGTTTCGCCCAGCAACTGCGCGGCGCCCATTTCCTTTCGCACGATCTGTGGACGCTGGCGATCTGCTGGTCGGTCGCGTTGTTGCTGCATGCCTGCCTGCTGGTTCCGCGCCGGGCGGCGGCCGCACGCGCGTTCGCGGCCCTGTCCGGCCCCGAACTGTCATCGCGGAGCGAGTCATGAGCGCCAGCCCGCTCGAAGCCGGCCTGCGCCGGAACGCGCGCTCCGCCTCGCCGCTGTGGCTCGCGCAGCGGCCGGTCATCGCCAGCGAAACGCTGCTGCTGGCGGTGAGCCTCTATTTCACGGTCTTCAGCAACGGCGAATTCTGGCGCAACGTGATCGTCGCGCCGGCGGTGCAATGGAAGCTGGCCGCCGCGCTGTTCGTGATCATCACCGCCGTGCACGCGCTGCTGCTCGGCATGGTGGTCCACCGCCGCTATGCGCGCCCGCTGCTCGCGGTGCTGATCCTGGTCACCGCCGTCGCCACCCACTACATGGGGAGTTATGGCGTGTACCTGGACTCGGACATGCTGCGCAACGTCCTGCATACCGACCGCAAGGAATCCAGCGAGCTGCTGAGCTGGCGCCTGCTCACGCCGGTACTGTTCGCCAGCCTGCCGATCGCCCTGCTGTGGCGCGTGCGGCTGCGCGTGCGGCCGTGGCGCCGCGCGCTCGCGGTGCGGGCCGGCTTCATGGCCGTGCTGCTGCTGGCCTTCGCCGGCGCGGCGATGCTGTCGTTCCAGGATCTGTCCTCGCTGATCCGCAACCGTCGCGAAGTGCGCTATCTGGTGACGCCGGCCAACTATCTGGTCTCGCTGGCGCGGGTGGTGACCGCCTCGCCGCCGGGCACGCGGCCGGCCAGGATTCCGATCGGCGAGGACGCCCGGCAGATGCCGCAGGCAGCGGGCCGGCGCCCGCGCCTGCTGGTGCTGGTGGTGGGTGAAACCGCGCGCGCCCGCAATTGGGGTTTGAACGGCTATGCGCGCCAGACCACCCCGGAGCTGGCGCGGACGGACGTGATCAACTTCCCGCAGGTGACCGCCTGCGGCAGCAGCACCGAGGTGTCGCTGCCATGCATGTTCTCCCCGTATGGCCGCCACGATTACGACCAGAAGAAGATCCGCGATCACCAATCGCTCCTGCACGTGCTGGAACATGCCGGCATCCGCACGCTCTGGCGCGACAACCAGTCCGGCTGCAAGGGCGTCTGCGACGGACTGGCGATGCAGCCGCTGGACGATGCGAAGGATCCCGCACTGTGCAACGGCAGGCGTTGCCTCGACGAAATCCTCCTGCGCGGCCTGGAGGCCGCGGTGCCGTCCGGCGCCGGCGATCGCGTGGTGGTGTTGCACCAGCTCGGCAATCACGGCCCCAACTACTTCGAGCGCTATCCGCCCGGATTCCGTCGTTACACGCCAGTCTGCGAGTCCATCGATCTGGGCGACTGCGATCGCCAGGCCATCGTCAACGCCTACGACAACGCGCTGGGGTACACCGATCATGTGTTGGCGGCGCTGATCGCCCGGTTGCGCCGCAACCCCGATTACGACACCGCCATGATCTATCTGTCCGATCACGGCGAGTCGCTGGGAGAGAAAGGCCTCTACCTGCACGGCGTGCCCTACGCGATCGCGCCGGAGGAACAGACCCACGTGCCGATGGTGATGTGGTTCTCGCCCGGCTTCGCTGCCAGCACCGCGCTGGACACGCGCTGCGTGCGCCAAGAGGCGTCCGAGCCGACGAGCCAGGACAATCTGTTTCCGTCGGTGCTGGGCCTGCTCGACGTGCGCACGACGCTCTACGACCCGGATCGCGATCTGTTTGCGCGCTGCCGCCGTCCTGTTGAAAAGCTGACCCGATTTCCACCGCCCATGCCGCCACGGCAGGGAGGATCACGATGAATGCAGGCCAGGCGTCGGGATGGTTCGGATGGGCACTGGCATCGGCGGCATTCGCCGCGCTCACCGCGATCTTTGCCAAGGTCGGCGTCCAGCGCATCGATTCGGACATGGCCACCTGGATCCGCACGGCGGTGGTGATGGCCGCGCTTTCGGTCTTCATCGCCGCCACCGGCAAGTGGAGCGACCCAACCGCGATTCCCGCGCGCACGTGGAGTTTCCTGGTGCTGTCCGGGCTCGCCGCCGGCGCGTCATGGCTGTGCTACTTCCGCGCCCTCCAACTGGGCGACGCCTCCCAGGTCGCACCGGTCGACAAGGCCAGCCTCGTGCTGGTGCTGGTGTTCGCGTGGCTGTTCCTCGGCGAACGGCCGACCCTGCGCGACGGACTGGGAATGTTGCTGGTAGCCGCGGGCGTACTGGTGCTGGGCCTGAAGCGCTGAGTCGCGTCAGTCTTCTTCGGGCGGCGCCACCACGCCGTCCGGATCCACCGCCAGCCGTCCCGCCATCAACACCGCCTGGGTGCGGTTGGTGACGCCGAGCTTGCGCAGGATCGCGGTGACGTGGGCCTTGATGGTCGCCTCGGACACGCCCAGGTCGTAGGCGATCTGTTTGTTGAGCCGGCCCACGCCGAGCATCTGCAGCACCCGGAACTGCTGCGGGGTCAGGTCGCGCAGGCGCTGGGCGATCTCGTGTTCGTCGCGGCCGATGGCGGGTGCGTTCATCGCCTCCGCCGGTGCCCAGCGCTCGCCCTCCAGCACGGTGCCGATGGCCTCGCCGATGGTGTCCGAGTCGGCGGACTTGGGGATGAAACCCAGCGCGCCGTGATCCAGCGCGCGCCGCATCACCGTGGGTTCCTCGCGCGCGGACACGATCACCACCGGCAATTGCGGATGCAGGGCGCGCACATGCACCAGCGCGCTGAAGCCCTGCGCGCCTGGCATGTTGAGATCCATCAGCAGCAGATCCGCGTCCGCATGCGCGTCGACCAGCGCGTACAGCGCATCCACGCTGTCGGCCTCGTGCAGGCGCACGCCCGGCAGCACCCGCTGGACCGCCGCCCGCAGGGCTTCGCGGAACAGCGGGTGGTCATCGGCAATCAGGAGGGTGGTCATGTGGTTCTCCTGCGGCATGGGAAATCCCCCTCTCCCCATTTTCCAAAGGGGGGATTCCTTCGGCGGCGGTGCCGTGAAGTTGCGGTAGGCGTGTTCCGGCGCGATTGACAAGTGGCAGCGGACTTTCCCTGCGCGAAATCGAGCTTTCCCCTTTGAAAAAGGGGGCCTGGGGGGATTCGCTGGTCCCTGCCTCGCTCACTTCACCTTCCGCTCCGCCACCAGCGAGTCGACCACGCCCGGATCGGCCAGGGTCGACGTGTCGCCCAGTTGATCCGGGGCGTTCTCGGCGATCTTGCGCAGGATGCGGCGCATGATCTTGCCCGAGCGGGTCTTGGGCAGGCCGGGCGCCCATTGCAGGTGATCGGGCGCGGCAATCGGGCCGATTTCCTTGCGCACCCACAGCACCAGTTCCTTCTGCAGCTCGTCGCTGGGGACTTCGCCGGCCTTGAGGGTGACGTAGGCATAGATGCCCTGGCCCTTGATGTCGTGCGGGAAACCGACCACCGCCGCTTCGGCGACCTTGGGATGCAGCACCAGCGCGCTTTCCACCTCCGCGGTGCCGATGCGGTGGCCGCTGACGTTGATCACGTCGTCGACGCGGCCGGTGATCCAGTAATAGCCGTCGGCGTCGCGGCGGCAACCGTCGCCGGTGAAGTACGTGCCGGGATAGGTGCGGAAATAGGTGTCGATGAAGCGCTGGTGGTCGCCATAGACCGTGCGCATCTGGCCGGGCCAGGAATCCAGCAGCACCAGGTTGCCCTCGGCGGCGCCCTCCAGGATTTCGCCGTTGGCATCGACCAGCGCAGGACGCACGCCGAAGAACGGCAGCGTGGCCGAACCCGGCTTCAGGTCGATGGCGCCGGCCAGCGGACTGATCAGGATGCCGCCGGTCTCGGTCTGCCACCACGTGTCCATGATCGGGCAGCGGCCGTCGCCGACCACGTCGTAGTACCAGCGCCAGGCTTCCGGATTGATCGGTTCGCCCACGCTGCCCAGCAGGCGCAGCGACGTACGCGAGGTCTTCTTCACGGGCGCCTCGCCCTCCCGCATGAGCGCGCGGATGGCGGTGGGCGCGGTGTAGAAGAGGGTCACCTGGTGCTTGTCGATGACCTCCCAGAAGCGCGACACGCTGGGATGGTTGGGCACGCCCTCGAACATCACCGAGGTCGCGCCGTTGGCCAGCGGCCCGTAGACGATGTAGCTGTGGCCGGTCACCCAGCCGACGTCGGCGGTGCACCAGTAGATGTCGTCCTCGCGCAGGTCGAACACCGCTTCGTGCGTGTAGGCCGCATACAGCAGGTAGCCGCCGGTGGTGTGCAGCACGCCCTTGGGCTTGCCGGTGGAACCGGAGGTGTAGAGGATGAACAGCGGATCCTCGGCATTCATGCGCTCGGGTTCGCATTCGGCCGGCTGGTCGTCGACCACGGCGTCGAACCAGCGATCGCGCGGCATCTGCATGTCGACCGCGCCGCCGGTGTGGCGGACCACCAGCACGGTTTCGACGGAATGGGTGCCAGGCAGTTTCAGTGCCGCGTCCACGTTCGCCTTCAGCGGCACCTTCTTGCCGCCGCGCAGGCCCTCGTCGGCGGTAATGATCAGCTTGCTGCCGCAGTCGGCCACGCGGTCGGCGATGGAATTGGGCGCGAAGCCGCCGAACACCACCGAGTGGATCGCGCCGATGCGGGCGCAGGCGAGCATCGCCACCGCCGCGTCCGGAATCATCGGCAGGTAGATGGTGACGCGGTCGCCCTTCTTCACGCCGAGGCTGCGCAGCGCGTTGGCCAGCCTGCAGGTGCGTTCGTACAGCTCGCGGTAGCTGACCCGGTAGGACGGCTGGTCCGGGCTGTCCGGTTCGAACAGCAGCGCGGTCTTGTCGCCGCGGGTGGCGAGCTGGCGATCCAGGCAGTTGACGCTGGCATTGAGTTCGCCGTCCTCGAACCAGCGGATGTGGAAATCCTCCAGCCGGTAGCTGACGTCGCGGATCCGGGTCGGTTTCCTGAACCAGTCCAGCCGCTCGGCGACCTGGGCCCAGAACGCATCCGGATCATCGATGGACGCCTGGTAGTCGCGCAGGTAGGCGGCGCGATCGATGCGCGCCTGGGCGGCGAACGCGGGCTTGACGGGGTAGATGTCGCTCATGGGGGCCCTCCCGGGGACAACGGAACGAAAGTCTGGGGACGCGATTCTGACAACAATGCCCATCTCACCGCGAGCGCCGGCCGGGCGCCGCGGGACGGGCGACGCACCGAGTTTGCCGCATCCGGCCATGCGGCATCGCAGCAACCCTGTTAGACCTTGGTCGTAATTCCAGCCGGATACCACTGCGCGCGCTCGTGCGCGGAGGCTTTTTTGAAGGGGTTTTCCGGGCCTCCCCGTTCCATTCGACCAATGGCGAATAGGCGTGGCGGAGGCATCGGCGCAAGTCTGCCCGGCACGTGCCGACCACGGCATGCGTCCAAACCGGGAGGGGTTATGACCACACGTTTCGCAACGATGGCACGGCGACCGCTGGCCGCCGCGCTGTTCGTCGCCTGCATCGCGCCGGGGCTGGCGTTCGCGCAGACGGCGAAGGAGAAGGCGCTCGAGGCCCGCGTGGCCGAACTGGAACGGCAGGTGCAGTTGCTCCTGTCGGCGCAGCAGCAACAGCAGACCCAGATCACCAGTACCCAGGAGCAGGTCACGCAGGTCCAGGCGGCGCAGGCGGCCCAGCCTGCGTTGCCCGCCGGCAAGCAACCGATCCAGGGCACCACCATCATGACCGCCGCCAATCCCGGGACGACGTTCTCCTACGGCGGCTTCATCAAGATGGACGCGATGGTGACCGACACCAGCGACGGCCGCATCGCCGACGGTTCGTCCGGCCGCCTGTTCTACGTACCCAGCACGATCCCGGTGGCAGGCGCGGATGCCGACGGCGGCGATCCCTATGCCGACTTCCACGCCCAGTTCTCGCGCTTCTGGCTCAGCGCCGATCACGTCACCGACAACGGCGACAAGTTCAAGGGCTACATCGAGGCCGACTTCTTCGGCGGCGGCAGCAACGCGCTGGCCGGCAACGAAACGGCCACCAACACCTACGCGGTGACCCTGCGCCACGCCTACGTCACCTGGAACAACTGGCTGGCCGGCCAGACCTGGTCCAACTTCATGGACGCCGGCGCGCTGCCGGACGCGGTCGACTTCGTCGGTCCCACCGACGGCACCATCTTCGTCCGCCAGGCCCAGTTGCGCTACACGAAGGGTCCGTGGTCGTTCTCGATCGAGAATCCGCAGACCACGGTCACGCCCTACCTGACCGGCGCGCGCTTCAACAGCGGGGACAACGCCGCGCCCGACTTCACCGCCCGCTGGCTGACCAAGGGCGACTGGGGCCACTTCACGGTCGCCGCGCTGCTGCGCCAGTTCAAGGTGGCCGACGAGACCGACACCGGCGCCGCGCTCAGTGTCTCGGGCAAGTTCAACCTCGGCAAGAACGACGACATCCGCTACGCCGTCAATGCCGGCCAGGGCATCGGCCGCTACCTCGCGTTCGGCGTCGGCAGCGACGTGGTCACGGAGGCCGACGGCGACATCAGCGCGCTGGACGGCTACGGCGGTTTCGTCGCCTGGCGCCATGTGTTCAGCCCGAAGGTCCGCACCAACCTGATGTACTCGGCGTCGCACTTCGACAACGATGTGTCGCTCACCGGATGGGGCGTCACCGAACGCACCCAGTCGATGCACGCCAACGTCATCTATTCGCCGTTCCCGAAGCTGGACATCGGCGCGGAGCTCATCTTCGGACAGCGTTCGCTCGAGGATGACCGCGAAGGCGATCTGAAGCGCCTGCACACCCACGTCAAATACTCGTTCTGAGGGGAGAGGAATGAACGCGAACACGCTCAAGCATTCGCCGTCCGGTGAGCTCACCGGCGGCCACAAGAAAGTCATCTTCGCATCCAGCCTGGGTACCGTCTTCGAGTGGTACGACTTCTACCTGTACGGATCACTGGCGGCGATCATCGCCAAGCAGTTCTTCAGCGGGGTCAACGAGACCACCGGCTTCATCTTCGCGCTGCTGGCCTTCGCGGCCGGCTTCGCGGTGCGTCCGTTCGGCGCGGCGTTCTTCGGCAGCCTGGGTGACCGGATCGGCCGCAAGTACACCTTCCTGGTGACCATCGTGATCATGGGCCTGTCGACCTTCATCGTCGGCATCCTGCCCAACTACGCCAGCATCGGCGTGGCCGCGCCGGTCATCCTGATCGTCCTGCGCCTGTTGCAGGGCCTGGCGCTGGGTGGCGAGTACGGCGGCGCGGCGACCTACGTGGCCGAGCACGCCCCCAACGGCAAGCGCGGCCTGTACACCAGTTTCATCCAGACCACCGCCACGCTCGGCCTGTTCCTGTCGCTGCTGGTGATCCTGGGCTGCCGCCTGTCGCTCGGCACCGAAACCTTCGAAGCGTGGGGCTGGCGCATTCCGTTCCTGGTCTCGATCGTGCTGCTGGGCGTGTCGGTATGGATCCGCATGCAGCTGAGCGAGTCGCCGCTGTTCCAGCAGATGAAGTCGGAAGGCAAGGGTTCCAAGCAGCCGTTCCGCGACAGCCTGAAGGGCGGCAACTTCAAGCTGATGCTGCTGGTGCTGCTGGGCGCGACGGCCGGCCAGGCGGTGGTGTGGTACGGCGGCCAGTTCTACTCGCTGTTCTTCCTGACCCAGGCGCTCAAGGTCGACGGCACCACGGCCAACCTGCTGATCGCCGGTGCGCTGGCGCTGGCCACGCCGTTCTTCGTGTTCTTCGGCTGGCTGTCCGATCGCATCGGTCGCAAGAAGATCATCCTCGCCGGCTGCCTGCTGGCGGCGATCACCTACTTCCCGATCTTCCGCGGCCTGACCCACTTCGCCAATCCGGCGATCGAGGAAGCGCGCGCGAGCTCGCCCGCGGTCGTGGTGGCCGACCCGGCGACCTGCAGCTTCCAGTTCGATCCGGCCGGCGTGCGCAAGTTCACCAGTTCCTGCGACGTCGCGACCGCCGCCCTGACCAAGGCCGGCGTCCCGTACACCGTGCAGGCCGCGGCGCCCGGTTCGCTGGCGCACGTCGAAGTCGGCGGCAACCGCGTCCAGTCCTACGAGGCCGCCGGCCTGTCCAAGGACGACGCCAAGGCCAAGGGCGCCGAACTGGGCACCGCGCTGAAGAGCGCGCTGACGTCCGCCGGCTATCCCGAAAAGGCGGATCCGGCGCGCATCAACATGCCGATGACGCTGTTCCTGCTGTGGGTGCTCGTGATTTACGTGACCATGGTCTACGGCCCCATCGCCGCCTACCTGGTGGAACTGTTCCCCACCCGCATCCGCTACACCTCGATGTCGCTGCCCTACCACATCGGCAACGGCTGGTTCGGCGGCTTCCTGCCGGCCATCTCGTTCGC
>MTEX01001050.1_pt1 | contig 18649 bp, 15 predicted proteins | sample 1042691 | NCBI WGS metagenome assembly MTEX01 (sample SAMN06185810, study PRJNA358809) | soil metagenome | isolation source: soil biostimulated with molasses as carbon source | place: India | collected 2015-05-23
TCAAGACCATGCTTGAACAGATGTCACAATGCCTTGCCACCGGCGATCGCATCGAGATCCGCGGTTTTGGCAGCTTCTCGCTGCACTATCGCGCCCCTCGCGTAGGCCGTAACCCGAAGACCGGCCAGTCGGTCAGCCTCGAAGGCAAGTTCGTGCCGCATTTCAAGCCCGGCAAAGAGTTGCGCGACCGGGTCAATGAAGAAGAGCATGAGGCCCACACCTGATTCCACAAGGAGCAATCTGATGCGTAACCTCAAGCGCGCCCTGGCGGCGGTGTTCGTGCTGCTGTTGGCGGCTGTGGTGCTGTTCTTCGTTCTGGAAAACCAGCAAACCGTCTCGTTGGTCCTGTTCGGCTGGGCAGCTCCAGCCATGCCAGTTGCGGTGCTGGTACTTGCCGCGCTGGTGATTGGCCTGGCAATCGGGCCTTTGCTGGGGGCATACAGCGTACAGCGCAGCAAACGCAAGATCCGGGCTTCCGCACGGCAGGCGGCACTAAGCAGCAATTAACGACATTTCCTACGGCTTCTTAGGAATCCTCACCTTTGTCTGTACCGGCTGTCATGGAGTAATAGCGCACTTCATTTTCGGCCCAGGCGAGTGTGTGCAGCATGGAATATCCCGTCGTTTCCCATCACGGTGGCACCCAGGGCGTCACCGGATCCTGCCATCAGCTGCATCTCGATCCGTCGATCAGCCTGCTCATCGACTGTGGCCTGGCGCAGGGCGACGACGCCGCGCCAGGCGCTGCATCCGCGCCGCTCGATTTCGACGTACAGGGCATCCAGGCCTTGGTCATTACCCATGTTCACCTTGATCACGTAGGGCGCATCCCGGCCCTGCTGGCCGCCGGCTACCGCGGCCCGATCCTGTGCAGCGAACCCTCTGCCCGGCTGCTGCCGCTGGTGCTGGAGGATGCCTACAAGCTCAGCATCAGCAGCGAGCCCGCCCAGGTCGCAAGGTACCTGGCATTCATCCGTAAGCTCATCGTGGCGCTGCCTTTCGAGCAGTGGCATCCGCTGGTCGAGCGCCCCGGTCTCAGCTGCCGCATCCGCCTGCAGCGCGCCGGTCATCTATTGGGTTCGGCGTATGTCGAATGCGACATGCAGCACGAACAGGTCAACTCCCGCTATGTGTTCTCCGGTGACCTCGGCGCCTGTGGCAACCCCTTGCTGCGCCCCGTGCGGCCGCCGGAGCGGGCCGACCTGCTGGTTTTGGAAAGCACCTACGGCGACCGCCTGCACCCACCGGTGGCAGACCGCGAGCAGCGCCTGGAAGCCGCCATTGACCGCGCCTTGGCCGACCAGGGCACGCTGTTGATTCCCGCCTTCAGCCTGGGTCGCACCCAGGAGTTGCTGTACGACATCGAAGGCATTCTTCACCGCAAGGCCTTGCTCGGCAAATCCGGCCAGTCACCGGCTGGCGAGCCGGTCGACTGGTCGCAACTACCAATCATTCTCGACTCACCCTTGGCCCAGCGCATCACCGGGGTGTACCGGGAGCTGCACGACTACTGGAATGCCGAGGCCAGGGCACGCCTTGCCGATGGGCGCGATCCGCTGGATTTCAGCCAGTTGATCAGCATCGATAGCCATGCACGCCACCACCAGGTGGTCAATTACCTCAAGAGCACCGGGCGGCCGGCGATTGTCATTGCCGGCAATGGCATGTGTTCGGGCGGGCGCATCGTCAACTACCTCAAGGCGATGCTGGGGGGGCCGCGGCATGAGGTGATGTTTGTCGGCTATCAGGCCAAGGGTACGCCTGGGGCGGTGATACAGGCCAGTGAAGGGGCGGAAGGGTTTGTGCAGATTGATCTGGATGGCGATATGTATGAAATACAGGCCAAGGTGATGACGCTGGCTGGCTATTCGGCGCATGCGGATCAGGCGGGCTTGGTGCGGTTTGCGCTGGGTTGTAATGCTCGGCGGGTAGCTTTGGTGCATGGGGAGGGGAGGGCCAAGCGGGCGTTGGCGGATGCGCTGCGGGCTGCGCTTGGGCAGGGGGGAGATGAGGTGTGCGTCACAATTGCGAGATGAGGTCGGGGGGGAGGCTTGATGCCCGTCCGGATCTGAGGAACTTTTACGTATCTGTTCTTTCTACTACTGTTTGAAAGATAAGAGGCGCGTGGCGGTGAGAGTGGCCAATAGCCCGCTATGCTTGATTCATAAGGCTGAGTCGCATAGATCGCAAGCGAACCCTGAGATGACGCAATCAGACAGACCCAAGGAAAAAAAGACTAAATGCGCAGTGAACGTGAGCGCCTGAGTAATGGTGACGAGATTGATCTTTTCGAGTTAATCGGAGGGTTATGGAGGCGAAAGATACTGATTATTGCGATATTTGCAATTGTTACAGGCGCAGCTGTGACCTATGCCCTTCTAGCTAAGCCTATCTATGAAGCCAAAGTTTTCGTTCAGCCGCCGACACAGAATGATATTGCGCAGCTCAACTATGGGCGAGCAGGAAAGAGTGGTTTAACAAGTTTTTCTATCAAGGATGTATACAGCATCTATCTGCGTAACCTTCAATCAGAATCGCTGCGTCGTGAATTTTTTCGTGCGTTCTATATCCCCAGTTTGCCTGAAGATCAACGTAAAGGATCGCAGGATTCCCTCTATAACCAATTCAGGGATGTGCTCACACTAGGTGTGGCGAATAAGGAAACACCTGACCGCTTTTTTGTAATGGCCAGTCGGCCAGATCCTGAACAAGCAGCACAATGGGTCGTTCGCTATGTCGAGATGGCAGGTGATCGCGCCAAACGTGAGGTGATAAAGGATGCCCGTGCGGATGTCTTGGTAAAAGCAGATACGCTTGAACAGCAAATTTCCTCCGAGCGTGAAAGTGCACGCAAGCAGCGTGAGGATCGAATTGCGCAGCTTGAAGAAGCTCTTCTGGTTGCCCGTTCTGTTGGCTTGGAAAAACCACCTATTATTTCGAATAACCTCTCAAGCGAAATGGAAGGGGCGCTGATGTATATGAGAGGGGCTAAAGCGCTAGAGGCGGAAATTGAAAATTTACGTAAGCGTTCATCGGATGATCCATTTATCGGAAATCTGCGGCAACGACAAGAGGCAATCAGTTTCTATCGTGCATTGCAAATTGATCCAAGCGTGATTCAGGTCTATCGCCAAGATGGCGCCATTGAGTCACCTGATGCTCCCGTAAAGCCTAAGAAGACAGTGATTGTGTTGTTGGGTATGATTGTTGGTCTTGTGTTTGGCATAATGTTTGCGGCCCTGCTCCATGTTCGAGAAATTTACCGGAAGACGCAAGGTAAAGTTGCATAGCTTAGAAAAAGTTAGGCGGTCTGAATAGTTTATAGCTGTTCAGGTTGCCCCGCTTTTCTACTAGTCTAAATCTTTAGAGCTATTCGTAGGCTCCCGTCTATTGAGATTTTTTTGAGGTGCTCGACATCCATTCAAAGGGGTTTTGAGGGCAAAGGAGTAGGGCTCCGGTCGACCGGAAGATGCTCAATGAAATGTTCTGGGTGCTTTGCTCGGGTATTGGTGAGATATGCCGGAACGCTTTCACTCGCGATCAAGCTAGTGAGACAGGCCACGCCCTACCGCTGTTGGACAAGGTCTTTATTCCATTAAGCCAATGTGGCCGATCGTTTAAGCGCTGTAAGCGGCTGTTTGCCGACAAAGGCTACGCCGAGGCCGCGCAACGTCGCTGCCGCGACTGATTTTCGAATCCGATCTGCCGTCCCGATGCGCTCAATGAATAGATCCAGGCCTAGCCAACCAAGCTATTTGGTCGGCAGAGTACTGGAAGCGCAGCATCATTGAGCGCATATTTGGCTAAAGAGTATTGCAGAGCGGTGACACACTTCGACAGGCTAGTGAAAGGTTGTGCCGCATGGTCTCGTTGGAGTGCTCCATGCGGTATTTTCGAGTTTTCTTTCAGTGGTGAGCCTAGTGTGCCAGCAAACTACACTTCTGTGCGGCGTTGCTGATATACCCAATCAACTATTTCTCCTTCCGGAGAGTACCCGCTTACAGTTTCTCTGAGTAACTGTCTCACACGAGAAAAGTCTTCTTGTGAGACGGCGTTCAAGAGTTCGGAAAGCTTATCTTTGAGTGCTTCCCAAGAAAGATAATCTTCATTGGCTGTCATGATCCTAGGGTGTGGTGTAGGAGAAACATTGTCGCCAATTAGAAGCTCTTCATATAGCTTTTCTGCCGGCCGTAAACCAGTAAACTCAATTGCTATATCACCGTGTGGATTCCGTTCAGAGCGCACACTTAAGCCAGAAAGATGTATCATCTTTTCGGCCAAAGTAGCAATTCTCACTGGCTCACCCATATCCAGAACGAATACGTCACCGCCCAGGCCTAGGGAACCTGCCTGGATAACCAATTGCGCTGCTTCAGGAATGGTCATAAAGTAACGGGTGATCTTTGGGTGAGTAACCGTGAGCGGTCCGCCGGCCTTGATCTGTTTATGAAATAACGGGATAACAGAGCCAGAGGAGCCGAGAACGTTGCCGAAACGAACCATCGTGAAGCGTGTTTTGTTGACTCGGGCGACATTTGCTGAATCGCCGAATAGTACTGGCGCTACTTCTTTGCTAAGCGCCTGTAGAATCATCTCGGCAATACGTTTTGTACCACCCATAACGTTCGTCGGACGTACAGCTTTATCTGTCGAGATTAGGACGAAGTTGGCGACATTGGCTTGCAATGCTGCCTGCGCAGTGTTTAGAGTACCAATGACATTGTTAAGAATGCCTTCTGCAATATTGTGTTCAACCATGGGAACGTGCTTATAGGCCGCGGCATGGTACACAGTATCCACATGCCAAATGCTCATCGTGTCGTATAAGTGGTTCTGGTTGCGGATGGAGCCCAGGAAAGGGAGCAGGCGGATTGGAAGCGCTTCGCGAACGATGCGTTGCTCAAGCTCTCCAGAAATGTTGTAGAGATTGAACTCGCTGTGCTCAAAAAGCAGCAATGTCTTCGGATTAAGTGAAAGGATTTGCCGGCAGAGTTCGGAGCCGATCGAACCGCCTGCCCCTGTGACCATGACAGTTTTCCCGGTGATGCAGTGAGCCAGAAGGTCGCTTTGAGCGGGCACCGGATCCCGTCCAAGTAAATCTGCGATATCGACTTCTTGAATATCATCGACCTTCACACGGCCGCTAGCGAGGTCCATGAAGCTCGGGACGCTGCGTACGTGAAGCGGGAAATTTTCCAAAAGCGCCAGGATCTCCCGGCGACGAGCGCGCGTCGCGGATGGGATTGCCAGCAGTACTTCCTCCGCTCCAGTCATATCAATCATTCGCTGGATGTCCGTTCCACGATAGACCTGCAGGCCAGAAATGACACGGTCCGCGATACTTTCATCATCATCGATGAATGCAACAGGGCGCATTGCACGGTCCAAGCGAAGTGCTGCCATAAGCTGGTTGCCTGCAGCACCCGCACCATAGATCGCGACCTTGGGGATGCCATTATCCCGGTTTGTGAAGGGGACATGCTGTTTGGTAGCGTACCAATCCCCAAGGAAATACTGACGCATGACCAAGCGTAAGCCGCCAATCATGATCAGACTCAACCACCAATAATTAAAGATGATGGAGCGAGGCACGACAGTCTTGTGGTTGCTGTACCAGTAGACTACTAGAGCTAAGACGAGAGCTGAAAGGCTGACAGCTTTAGCGATTGTAATGAGGGCGTCATTGCCAAAATAGCGTAATACGGCCCGGTACATGCCGAAGCGGATAAAGATCGGTATAGCTATCAAGGGGCCTGAGATAAACAGCCAGGCGTGACCCTGAAGAGGGTTATTCAGTTCGTCCAGACCCAGGCGGACCACGAACGCCAGCCATAGCGCCATCCACACTAACAGCACATCGGTGATTACTTGAAGTGCTCGTTTGTAACGCCGCGGAAGCCCGAGCATGCGCTTTCTTAAACTGTCCATATCCCCTCTACTTTGTTTATGTACTCAATCGATGCGTCGGTGTCGAAAATCCCTTGCAATGTACCGACAGACGATTTTCCTTGCTCAGTGAGAGCCGTGAGTCTGCTCCAGTCATGCAAGCCATCCAGACACCTACGTCGACACGAATCCGATTCGACATTTTTCGCTAGCAGATACTGGAAATCTGCATTTGCTACCCCGGAGAGGCTTGGCGAGGTGATGATGGGCAGGTGCAAGCCTCAAGAACGAAGGCCAAGGATTATGACGTTTTTCGAGCGCTTAGGGTTGTTTTTTTATGGGCGTTGTTGGCACAATGCCACCCTTTCTCGACACAGTCTCTCAAGGTGAGGGCTCCTCTAGGGCATGATGCTCGTTGGCTTTCCGGCCCCTATGCCATTCTGTCCTTCCTTGCTGATTGCGAACGAGTCCGAAGCTTTCAGCATAAAGGGCGGGCCCCGTAGTGAATAGCATTACCCGTTTGGATCATCCCCGTGATGAAATTGACCTGGTGGTACTTGGTAAATCCTTCTGGAGCCAAAAGCTACTGATTGGCTTGGTCAGTCTATTCTTCCTTATCCTGGCCGTAATATACGTAGCCACTGCTACCAAGCAGTATGAGGTTAGCAGCGTACTTCGGCCAGTGGCGCTGAATGAGCTTGACGCGCTGAATCGCAGTGGAATTTACGAGCTTACTCCCATTGCCGCATTGATGCGGGTGGCCGCCTCGTTGGATTCTTACGAAACACGTTTGGGTTTCTATAGAAAAAATCCTGAACTGTTTGAGCCGCTTCGTCGTGATGGGCGTACTTCTGAGCAGGTGTTCGAGGATTTCAATTGGGAGTCATTGAAGCTTAACCTTCCTGATCCCAAGGCTTTGTCGGCGAACACTTACATTGCTTTGAAGCTGACATATCCTGCCGGCGTAGATGGCGTACGCCTACTCAACGATCTCGTAGCTTATGCCGTCGATAGTGAGCGTCAATATGTTGCTTCAGACGTGAATGTCATCGTAAAAAATCGAATAGCTGAACTCGAGTCTAAGTTAATGATCGCTCGAGAAGCTTATGAAAATGACAAGCATTCGAGAGTTGCAAAGCTTTTGGAGGAAGACAATGTGCGCCGGGCGAAACTACATGATGAGTTGAGGGGGTTGCGTTTACAGCTCCAAACCCAGCGTATGGCTCGTATTGCGCAGCTTGACGAGGCTATCAGTATTGCTCGTCGCCTTGGTATTGCCAAGCCCACAACCCCGTCGGCGCTAGGGCAGGTAGAAGCTGTTACCCAGGGCAATATTATTCGTACCGAAGTGAATAATCAGCAGGCACCTTTGTATTTCATGGGGACTGAGGCCCTGCTTGCTGAGCGACAAGCATTACATCAGCGTTCCAATGATGACTTTACATCGCAACGAATAGCCATAATCGCGAAAGAGTTACAGCTATTGAAGGTCAACCGCCAGGTTGAGGTTTTGCAGGCTCGGGAAAATGAAGAGCTTTTCCTGAAGGGGGTTGAAGAGTATCGCGCAGAGTTGGTCCGCTTGCGTCATCTCGGGTTGGATATGAATCAGCTGAAGCTAGTAAGTATTGACCGTCAAGCTTTGGAACCTTTGGTGCCGGTCAAGCCACGTAAGCTATTGATAGTGTTAATGGCAGGAATCGTCGGTTTGATTTTGGGTATGGGCATTGCTCTGGTTCGTCACGTCGCGAGCCTGCACCCAAGAGAGGTGCTTCGAGTAGAGGTTTTGCCGGCAGCTAAAGCACTCTGAAAAGCTGCGCTGCTCAGGTAGTCGTTAGGCCTTAGCCAGCCAGGCTCCTGCTACTCGTCCGATGATTGTCGTGAGGCCGGACATGTGTCAATTTTTTAGCAAAACCGAGGGGCCAAAGCTTGGCCTTTTGGGGTGGAATCATGTAATTATGAGGCCTTGCTGACCTTATGGCGTGGAGGTGGCATATTGACATCTTTTTCGTGGTTTCCGGTGCCGTCAGTGCGGATCAATAGCTTGCTACCTTTATTCAATATTACATTGCGTGCCTCAACATTGATCGGGAAATTTTTGCTGATCTTTTTCTTGGCTCATTTTCTGGCACCGGGTGAGCTTGGACTGTATGGTTTGCTAACTGTAGCTGTCGGTTACGCACTATACGCGGTGGGTTTGGATTTTTATACTTACTCTACACGAGAGCTATTAAAATACGAACGTAGTGTTTGGGGGCCATATCTAAAGGGGCATGCAGCGCTGTGCCTGCTGCTTTACGCGGCCCTTGCTCCTATTGTTTTTTTAATATTTTCCGCGAATATTCTCCCTTGGTCGTTATTACCTTGGTTCCTGGGGTTGCTCGTCCTAGAACATATTAACCAGGAACTGGGGCGCTTATTGATCGCTGTCGGCCAACCTATTGCTGCCAGCATAATTTTATTTTTCCGCTCGGGGCTATGGGCGGTGCTGATCACTGTCCTGATGTTCCTTGATCCGCAATGGCGCTCTCTTGATAGAGTTTTCATGGCATGGGGAGGAGGGGCATTGCTTGGTTTGGTGGTCGGGGGGTGGCGAGTTACGCGTCTAGGAATCGGCCAATGGCATAGCGCTATCGATTGGGCGTGGGTGCGTCGCGGTGTGAATATAGCTATTCCTTTTATCCTGGCCACCTTGGCATTGAGGGGGCTTTCTACAGTGGACCGATTTTGGTTCCAGTTGCTGGCTGATCTTGACACGCTAGGGGCCTATGTGCTGTTCACTGGCATTTCCAGTGCTTTGCTGTCCTTCCTAGATGCAGGGGTTTTTGCTTTCCTTTATCCAGCTTTGATCAAGGCCTATCAGGATCAGAACCAGGTTGCGTTTGCACGAGCTATGCGCAAGCTTCTTCTTCAGACTTTTATTCTATCGGTCGGGTTCGTCTTTTGTGCGCTGCTCGCGATTCATCCTTTACTTACATGGCTAGACAAGCCACTTTACCTTGCTCAGTTGCATCTTTTCCCGTGGATACTGACTAGCGCAGTATTGTATGCCTTGGGAATGGTCCCTCATTATGCGCTCTATGCGCAATCTAAGGACAGGCCCATTATTTGCAGCCACGTCGCCAGTTTGGCAATTTTCATCGTGATTACCGCTTTTGCCTCGCTTTGGCTCGCCGAGTTGGCAGTACCCATAGGGCTGTGTACAGCCTTCGCCTTCATCCTGTGCTGGAAGATATGGTCGTTCTTCCGATTGACCCCAGCATCTTTTCGTTCGTTCCGTCCTGCAGATCGCCAGGCCGTTATTTAGGAAAAACGCAGCATGTTGACTAACAAAACGATCCTCATCACCGGCGGTACCGGTTCTTTTGGCAATACTTTCGTGCCAATGACCTTGGCTAAATACAATCCCAAAAAAATTATTATTTTCTCTCGTGACGAAATGAAACAGTGGGACATGGCCAAGAGGTTCGAAGGCGATCCGCGAGTTCGTTTCTTTATTGGTGATGTTCGCGATAAGGATCGGCTTTATCGAGCCTTGGATGGGGTTGATTATGTCGTTCATGCGGCTGCAACTAAAATCGTTCCGACTGCTGAATATAATCCGTTCGAATGTATCAAAACTAACATTAACGGTGCGATGAACCTCATAGATGCCTGTATCGATCGAGGCGTCAAGCGAGTTGTAGCGCTCTCGACAGATAAAGCCAGCAGCCCTGTGAACCTCTATGGGGCCACTAAGCTTGCCTCGGACAAACTGTTCGTCGCCGGAAACTCCTATGCCGGCGGTCATGATACTCGTATGGCGGTAGTGCGCTACGGTAATGTTATGGGGTCTCGTGGTTCGGTAATCCCATTCTTTATGTCAATTAAAGAAACGGGTGAACTTCCTATTACCGACGAACGTATGACTCGGTTTATGATTTCGCTCGAGGAGGGTGTTGAGCTTGTCTGGCACGCTTTCGACGACATGGAGGGTGGGGAAATCTATGTCAAGAAAATCCCTTCCATGAAAGTTGTCGATCTTGCTCGTGTGGTTGCGCCAGATGCTGTTCAAAAAGTGGTCGGCATCCGTCCTGGAGAAAAATTACACGAGCAGATGATCAGCGCCGAGGACTCCTACACTACTTTCGAATACCCAGAGCACTTCAAGATTTTGCCGGTAATCAATAATTGGGCGACTTGTGCGAAGCGAATCAAAGACGGGAAAAAAGTACCAGAAGGATTCGTTTATGCGAGCGACAATAACTCCGAATGGATGACTGATGCTCAGTTGCAATCGTGGATAGATACCAATAAAGACAAAATCGGGAGCATTTAACTCATGATTCCATACGGTCGCCAAGACGTCACCCAGGATGATATTGATGCGGTGGTCACTGTATTAAAGTCAGACTTTCTTACGCAGGGCCCAATGGTGCCGCGTTTTGAGCAGCAGGTTGCACAGCATGTTGGTGCTAGTCATGCATTAGCAGTGAACAGTGCTACGTCTGCATTGCACATTGCCTGCCTGGCATTGGGACTCGGCCCTGGCGATCGTCTGTGGACAACTCCTATATCCTTTGTGGCATCCGCTAACTGTGGATTGTATTGTGGTGCGCAAGTTGACTTCGTAGACATTGATCCTCGTACTTATAATTTGTGTCCACAAGCATTGGCACAAAAGTTGGAGGTGGCTGAGTTACAAGGAACACTGCCTAAGATAGTCGTGGCTGTTCACCTCTGTGGTCAGCCCTGCGAGATGCAGGCGATACACGCTCTGGCTCAGCGTTATGGGTTCAAAATTATTGAAGATGCCTCCCATGCTATTGGTGGAAAATATCAGGGTGAATTTATCGGTAATGGTAAATACAGCGATATCACCGTCTTCAGTTTCCATCCGGTCAAAATTATCACTACTGCAGAGGGTGGTATGGTCTTGACCAATGATGGAGAGCTATCAGACAAAATGGCGTTGCTACGTAGTCATGGTATTACCCGCGACCCGAAGCAGATGACGCACGAACCGGATGGCCCGTGGTATTACCAGCAGATAGAGTTAGGGTTTAATTACCGGATGACGGAGTTGCAAGCTGCACTCGGCATCAGTCAGATGGCACGTCTGGACCATTATATTGCTCGCCGTCATCAGTTAGCCGAACGCTACAATCAGCTGCTAGCCTCGCTACCAGTTATAATACCTTGGCAACATCCCGACAGCTATTCTGGTCTGCATCTATATGTAATCCGATTGCAGCTGCAAAATATTAAGAAGACTCATCGTCAAGTATTCGAGTCTTTGCGGGATCAAGGAATTGGGGTGAATCTGCATTATATTCCAATACATACCCAGCCGTTCTATGCGAAAATGGGCTTCAAGCCCTGCGATTTTCCTATGTCTCAAAATTATTATCAGGAGGCTATCAGCATCCCGATGTTTCAGACTATGACCAATGATCAGCAAGATCAGGTAGTCGCCGCCCTAGCTCAGGCTCTGGAAGCATGAGGATCGCTGTCATTCCAGCCAGGGGCGGCAGCAAGCGTATCCCGCGAAAAAATATTAGAAGTTTTTGCGGGAAGCCGATGATTGCTTGGTCAATTGAGGCAGCCTTGCAAAGTGGCTGTTTTGATATTGTGGTTGTTTCCACCGATGATGAGGAAATTGCACAGATCGCTCGAGTCTATGGAGCCAGTGTTCCCTTCATTCGACCAGCGGAGCTTTCTGATGATCACACGGGTACTATTCCGGTAATCCAGCACGCTATCGAATGGTATCGAGCTAATGGGATCGAAGCTCAACAGGTATGCTGTCTTTACGCCACAGCGCCATTCGTCAGTCCTGATGATTTAAAGCGCGGTTTGAGCGTACTCGAACAGAGCGGCAGCCAATATGCATTCTCGGTCACCAGTTATGCCTTCCCGATACAGCGGGCCATTCGTTTGACTGGAAATGGACGCGTCGAAATGTTTAATGCTGAGCATTTCAATACGCGCTCTCAGGACCTTGAAGAAAGCTATCACGATGCTGGACAATTTTACTGGGGATTAGCCAGTGCGTGGTTGAGCGCACAGGTGATTTTTAGCCCTGACTCCAGTGCAGTACTGCTACCACGTCACCGTGTTCAAGATATTGATACCCCTGAAGACTGGATTCGGGCCGAATGGATGTTTAGAGCGTTAGTTGCTGAGTCAAGCTCGCCGTGAACAGTATGAAAGTCGTATTCCGGGCTGATGCTTCGCTGCAAATAGGCAGTGGGCACGTCATGCGTTGTTTAACGCTGGCTAATGCTCTGAAAGCGGAGGGTGCAGAGTGCCATTTCGTTTGTCGGGAGCACCCAGGACATCTGCTAGACTTGATTCGAAGTAGAGGATTTACCTGCCACAGTTTGAACGCTAGTGGATTTTCCGGCCAACCCGACCTGGAGGCTTTGCAACCAACGTATGCTAATTGGTTGGGTGCTAGCCAAGCTCAGGACTCTGCAAGCTGTTTGGAAATTTTGACGCAAATTAAGCCCGATTGGCTAGTCGTTGACCATTATGCTTTGGATGTTGAGTGGGAGTCTTCCTTAAGTGAGAATTATACCCGTTTACTAGTAATTGATGACCTGGCAAACCGCCCGCATGCATGTGACTTACTGCTTGATCAAAATCTCGGGCGTACCGCCAGCGACTATACAGGCTTGGTAAATACAAGCTGTGATTTGTTAACTGGCACGCAGTATGCGTTGCTGCGTCCCGAGTTCGCGACCCTGCGAAAAGTAAGCCTTAGTCGGCGTCAAAAGCCTCAGCTACGACATATTTTGGTCACAATGGGTGGTGTTGACCAATTCAATGCCACTGGCGCTACATTGGAAGCATTGAAATCTTGCGCGCTACCACATGATTGCACAATTAGCGTCATCATGGGGTTAAAAGCACCGTTTTTAGCGGACGTGAGAAGAGTTGCAATGCAAATGCCTTGGACCACCAAGGTATTTTCTAATGTAACTGATTTGGGCGAAAGGATGGCTGCTGCAGACCTTGTAATTGGTGCGGCTGGAGGTACGTCTTGGGAGCGGTGCTGTTTGGGCGTTCCAACTATAATGGTGGTGCTGGCAGATAATCAAATTCCGGGTGCCAACGCACTTAGGCGATCAGGGAGCGTAATGCTGATTGATAATGCCAGTGAAATCCAGGATCGTTTGCCTGCTGCTATACTTTCGCTGTCTTATGCTGACACATTAAAACGAATGAGTGAGAGCGCCAGTAAAATTGTCGATGGCCTCGGTGTTCAGCGAGTTGCTAGAAAGATGGGTTTTGACTGTGATTAATCCAAATCCTGCAATATTATCCATACGGAATATGACTCCGGAAGATCTGGAATACGTTCTAGCTTGGCGTAATCATCCGGAAATACGTCGCTATATGTATACCAAGCACGAAATCTCACTTGCCGAACACCGTGGCTGGTTTGAGCGCTCCTCTTCAGATCCGAGTAAACATTTGCTAATTTTTGAAGTTAATGGCATAGCTCGAGGTTTCGTAAATTTTAGCGAATTGAGTTTTGCTGGCGTGGCGGACTGGGGGTTTTATATAGCGCCTGATGCTGAAAAAGGTACGGGGCGTCAGTTGGGGCATACTGCATTGAATTACGCGTTCGATACACTTCAACTGCGTAAAATTTGCGGGCAGGCACTTGCCTCTAACGAACGTTCGATAAAGTTTCACCGTGCTCTTGGTTTCCATCAGGAAGGCAAGCTGCGTGAGCAGTATTGGGACGGTGAAATTTATCATTCGATTATCTGCTTTGGTTTGTTAAATGTAGAATGGCGAGCGAATGTAAGGGAGCTAAACCATGAAAAACCCCAGTATTAGTATCGCAGGTCGGAAGATTGGCATCGATGAGCAGCCTTATATCATTGCTGAGCTGTCTGCGAATCATAATGGTAAATTAGATACTGCAGTTAAAATTATAGAAGAAGCGAAAAAGTGCGGGGCGGATGCGATTAAGCTGCAGACGTATACTGCAGATACTATTACATTAAACTGCGATTCTGCTGACTTCAAGATCAACGGCGGTTTATGGGATGGTCGGACGTTATACGAGTTGTATCAAGAAGCACATATGCCTTGGGAATGGCATGCGCCGCTTTTTGAGTATGCACGAAAGCTTGGCATTACAATTTTCAGCTCCCCGTTTGATAACACTGCGGTTGATATGCTGGAAGGTTTGAATACGCCTGCGTATAAAATTGCTTCTTTTGAAGCAATTGATTTGCCCTTGATTAAGTATGTTGCAAGTACCGGTAAGCCGATGATTATTTCCACTGGCATGGCCAATGCTGAGGAGATCGCTGAGGCCATTGAAGCTGCACGCGACGGTGGATGTAATGAACTGGCAATTCTACACTGTGTCAGCGGCTACCCTGCTCCCGCGCAAGACTATAATCTGCGTACCATCGGTGACATGATACAACGTCATGGTCTCGTGACTGGCTTGTCCGATCATACTCTCGATAACACCACAGCAATCACCAGCATCGCGCTGGGGGCCTCGATTATTGAAAAGCACTTTACGCTTGATCGCAGTGCCGGTGGGCCCGATGACAGCTTCTCACTTCAACCTGCAGAGCTGACCGCATTATGCAGGGATAGCAAGACGGCATGGGCCGCTCTAGGACAAGTTGACTATGGACGTAAGTCCAGTGAACAGGGAAACGTTCAGTTCCGTAGATCTTTGTATTTTGTAGAAAATTTGAACGCCGGTGAGTTGATATCGGAAAAATCTATTCGAAGTGTACGGCCTGGATTTGGCTTGCCACCAAAAGAGTTAAGTAGAATTCTAGGTAAGAAAGTTCGCCATAATGTTTCCGCTAATACCCCGGTTACTTGGGAGCTATTAGAGTGTTGATCTGAGCGGTGATTAAAATTCCGCCATGATCATCGTTGTTTTAGCAATGCCGTTGTTTGTTGGGCTTGGCGGGCGACAGTGTTACGAAACTTTGAGTTTGCTGCTAAAGTATTTAACCGGATTGGTGTTTGTGAATGAATTTTCTTATTCTAATAAATTCAGCCCCGCAGTATAAGTACTTCTATTATGGCATTGGGTGCGCTCTTAAAAGACTTGGACATGAGGTTTTTTATGCCATCGATGCCCATCGATCGTGTTTTTTAGAGCCGTTGGCAGCACTTGATCATGGGGCCACAACATTCTATTTTGATGAATACTTCAAGAAAAACTATGAAGTTAGCATGCCCTCGAAGAGTGCGGGCGTAACATGGGGCAAATATTTGTTTTCCGAGTTTGATCGCTTTCTAACCCATGATTTTAACTTGGATAGGCCGAGTGAGTATTGGGAAAAGGTTCATCGCTGTCTAGATGGATTTTTCGATGAGTTGATTGCGAATAATAAAATTGATGCGGTGGTATACGAGAATATCTCTAATAGTTTTGCATTCGCGGCGTATGCAGCGATTGGTAGGGCAGGTAAGAGCTATTTGGGATTGATGGCTTCACGTTTACCAGGGCGTTTTGAGGTGCACAGATCGATTTTAGATTATGAGTTGAGCGCGCTGGATGCCCTGTCTAAGTTCCCCCTCAGTGATGATGAGTTAAAATGGTATGAGAGTTATCGTGAGGGTATCGTACACATTACGCCTGATTATATGAAGTATAATAACCTCGACAAAATCGGGATCGCGAAGCTGTTTTCAGCTGCAAAATTAAAACATGTCTACCGTTTGTTAAAAAGCTGGATAAAAACTGATCATTTTTACGACTACCAATTTGGTAACCCTCTCCGTGCGGTAATGAAAGGTCTGGTGGTCAACTTAAAAAGAAAAATTTCTGCGGTCAGGTCTATCAAATACTTTGAGTCCGATGAGAAGGTGGGCGCGGCTTCAGAAAGTGAAGAATTTTATGTATACCCCATGCATTTCCATCCTGAATCATCAACCTCTGTTCTCTCACCGCTTTATACAAATGAATTTAATAATATTTTAAATATATCTAATAACTTGCCGCTTGGTGTAAAGCTGTATGTTAAAGATCATATGAGTGCGTTTGGATGTCAAGCACCTGAGGTGTATAAGAAAATATCAGCCTTGCCCGGTGTGAGGCTTGTTAAACCAACGCAGAATATTAAAAGCCTAATGTTAAAATCCAAGGGGCTTATTACTGTTAATAGCACGGCGGGTTTGGAGGCCTTAGTGCTTGGTAAGCCGGTGTATCTTTTGGGTCGCGTTTTTTATCAAGATTTTCCCGGTGTGATAAAGCTTGGAAATTTTTCAGATCTACCAGGCGCTTTGAAATCCCCTATAGCGGATGCTGAAGATATCGCCAAGTACATAGTTGCTTATCGTCGATTTACGCATGAAGGTGATTTGCGTATTTCCAGTTGGCAGACGAAAGATAACAATTATTATGACCAGCTAGCATCGCTGCTGGTGACAAAGGTTATCGAAGGAACAGACCCGCTTTAGATTTTGGGGGTATTGATATAGGGTGACGTATGAGGCTGTTGATTGCCAAGACTTCGATTTTAAATGTACTTTTTGTTTTGTTTTTCGTTTTTAGCGTAGTGTCTTATACCTATGAGGTCCAGACTCGGACTGAGTGGGTAACCGGACTGTTAGCTGTCAGGTGGGGGTTGGGCTTAGTTTTTTGCTTAATGTGCCTGTGCTTCAGTCGAAATTGTGTGCCCTATATTTTGTTGCTTGGGATTGGGGTGGTTATTTCAATATTTGGGGAGAAGGAACACCTTTCCTATTTCGCCCTTATACTGCTAGCCTACGCGGTGGCGGACCAAGATTATATTTCGATAAATGTTTTTTTTAAAAATGCAGCTGTCTGGGTGTTAGTTACAATTTGTGTGATTTTCATATTGGCTTTTTTCAATATTATTGAGCGAAAGGTTTTTGTAAATACCCTTGGTTTCGCATTTGAGGTGCGTGACGCCTTTGGTTTCTACAATCCAAATCCGGCAAGTCTTTTGTTGCTTTCTTGTGTTTTAGTTTTCTTGGCTTTAGGTAAACAGGTTTTGTTTTTTATTTGTATATTGGTTTTTTGGTTGTCTCAGATATGGCTCGGTTCTCGAACCTATATTGCCGTTTCTGGGTTAATATTCTTGTTGTGTTTATTTTGTGCGCGCGCTGGCTTATTGAAGTTTGGTGCTACGTTATTAATGGTCGTAGTCGCTATGTTTCCTGCTCTGGTGGTGTGGGTAACTAATACTGATGGTTTCCATGTGGGTGAAGTTGATGTAAATGCATTGCTGAGTGACAGGCTATCTGTGATGAGGCAATCCTTTGAAGGTATAGAAGGTATAAGTTATTTTCCAAGTTTGAATTTTGTTACCATCGATCCTGGCTTTATTAATTTATTGGGTTATGTTGGGATATTGTTATACTGTGCTTTTTGGATGCTGATCATGGTCACTATTTTTAAAATTCGTCATGGTCGGGAAGTAATAGTGGTAATTGCATTTGTGCTTTCTAATTTCACGGAAAATGCTATTTCACCCTATAATCTAATGTCGCTATTGTTCTTTGTTCTTATGTTCAAGGCGTTACAAGGGAGAATGCGGGCTTTGAGTGGAGTAAAAAGTGAAGACTATCGTTTTTAATTATGCATTGGAAATGGGCGGTACGGATCGCGTAGCTGTTGAGTTATCCAATATATTTTCCGATGCGGGCATAGAAGTGATATTTTTGACGATGAAAAAACGTCAACAAGACTACTTCACTTTGAATCCATCAGTGAAACGATTAGACCTTGGTTTTGTGGCTGATGATCAAATCGCTAGAGGTTTTGGATACCTCGGTTTTCGTGCGCTTATAGCATTTTTCAAGATGGTTCGTTTGCTTTTCAAAGAAAAGCCCGACTATGTGGTCTCTAACTGGACTTCGGTGAATTGTTTTGCATTATTAGCGGGGTTGTTGTTTAAGTCCAAAGTGGTTTGCGTTGAGCATATACACTTTTCTCAACCCTCAAAGTTGTGGCAGTTTTTTAGAAGGCTGACGTACTGGAGTGCTCATCGTGTAGTCTGTTTAACCGATGATGATTTGGCGGATTATGCAAAACTAGGTGTTAAGGCTGTAAAGATATATAATCCACTTACTGTAGAGGTCTCAAACCTTTCTAGGCGCGAAGGTAAGAAATTTATAGCTGTCGGGCGGCTTGAATTGCAGAAAGGATTCGACATATTAATTAATGCCTTTCGTCTCGTTTTAGACCAGCATCCTGATGCATCGCTAGATATTTATGGTGACGGAACTCAACGCAACGCCTTGTCTACGCTTATTTCTAATTTAGGACTTGAAGAATCAGTCGCTCTCCGAGGCGCAACAAAAAATATTTCTGAGGCTTATTCCCGTTCAGATTTTTTTGTTCTGTCGTCACGATTTGAGGGTTTTGGTTTGGTTATTGTTGAAGCACAGGCTCATGGCTTGCCGGTCGCTGCTTTCGACTGCCCTCGGGGGCCATCTGAAATTATCGATGATAGAGTGAACGGATTATTGGTAGAAAATGGCTCAGTTCTTGATCTTTCCATCAAAATGATTGAACTCATTGAGAATCCGGAAATGTGCGCTGCTATGGTGAACGCAGCATTTATGTCTAATCGACGTTTTGGACATGAGTCTATACGTGAAGAATGGCAGGCCAAGGTGTTTGGTGGATAGTGTGCATAGAGTTGACTTTAGTATAATCATGCCTGCGTATAATGCTGAGCTGACGTTGGCCGAGTCTGTAGAAAGTGTGTTGCGGCAGACGTTCAATTCTTATGAGCTATTAATTGTGGATGATTGCTCT
>MTEX01010032.1_pt1 | contig 18624 bp, 17 predicted proteins | sample 1042691 | NCBI WGS metagenome assembly MTEX01 (sample SAMN06185810, study PRJNA358809) | soil metagenome | isolation source: soil biostimulated with molasses as carbon source | place: India | collected 2015-05-23
CGGCCGACTCGCTGGGCAACCTGTGCGTCGAGGCATTCCATTACCTGGCGCTGTTCGGCATTGGCGCGATCACCGCCTATGCGGCGGTGATGACGTTCCTGGACATGCTCGGCAAGGGCGGGGTCAGTGTCGATGACATCCTGCTGCTGTTCATCTACCTGGAGCTGGGGGCGATGGTCGGTATCTACTTCAAGACCAACCACATGCCTATTCGCTTCCTGCTGTACGTGGCCATCACTGCGCTGACCCGCCTGCTGATCGGCGATGTCTCGCACCACAAGGCGCCGGACGTAGGGCTGTTGTACATCTGCGGTGGCATCCTGTTGCTGGCGTTCGCGATCCTGGTGGTGCGCTATGCCTCGTACCGTTACCCCTCGACCAAGGTACTGGATGCCAACGGCAAGGAAGTGGAGGAGGGCAAGTAGCCCTCAGTTGGCGATGAAGTGGCGTGGCTCGTGACGGGCGTCACGGGTCAGCGCGGCCAGTACCTGCAGGGGGTTCTGGCTGTGTTCGATGGCCAGGCCCAGGCGGATGCTGTCGATCACTCGCTGCAGGCGCACCGGGTCATTGCGCTGGGCCTGAGTGATGAGGCGCTTGGCGACCACGCCAGCGTCGTCGGACAAGGTCAGCATGATGCTGCCGTCGAGGTTTGCAATGCTCAGGTTGACCCGGTATTCGGGGGCGAATGCAGCGCTGATTCGTTCGAATGGGTTATTCATGGTCATGCTTCTGCGGTGAATGAGTGCAGAAGTTGACCGGGGAAATTACCTGTTGGTTCAGCGCCATCGATCGATACAAACGAAAACGCCCGGCATCAGGCCGGGCGTTTGCATTGCCGATCAGGCGTCCGGGTCACTCAGTTCCAGGGCTCCGCGCTTGCTGCGCAGCTTGCCGTAGAAGTGTTCCAGCGCGTGGTTGAGCTTGGTGGCTGCACCATCTACCGCCTGGTCCAGCGAAGTAGCTGTGTGGGTCACGGAAATCGGTTGGTGGCCTTTGGGGCGAGCCTCCATCTGGCAGCGTTTGTCATGCGGTCCGGGCTTGGCGCCGTTCTCGTCGCGCAGGTGAACCTCGATGCGGGTGAGGTCGTCTTCGTAACGTTCCAGCGAGTTCTGCAGTGTGCTGCGGACCCACTGGTCGAGCCGGGCGTTGCCTTCGAAATGGTTGCTGCTGTTGACCTGGATTTGCATGATTCAATCCTTATTCAGCTTGCTCGCATGGAGACGCGCCTAGGCCTTTGAGACCCTTGGAATTTCTGCGCCTCTTGACTCTAAGGTCAGGCAACGGCGAAACGAATTCAAGCCCTTTTTGAAAATAAATTTCTTGTTGCATGAATGGCGGCGGTCGGCGGTACGTCGCCTGGCCTTTGCTTATGAGAATTGAAATCATTAGTATTGCATTCCCGCAAACGCCAGACATTCGCCATGATGCGCAAAACCGCCGGTCTCTCGCTCAGCTATCGCCTGGCCGTGGCTTCACGCAGCCTGGCCGCGTTGCTCGGCGGCTACCTGCTGGCGTCCCTGGCCAGCGTGTGCATTGCGTTGCTGGCGCCGCTGCCACAGGTCGATGCCACGCTTACCGGCCTGCTGCTGTCATTCGTTTTCTACCTGCTGGCCTTCATCTGGTGCTTCGCCTGCCGTAGCGCCTGGCGCGCCTGGCTGGGCGTGCTGGCGCCAAGCGTGCTGCTGGGTGTGACCAGCCTGCTGGCCTACCGGATGCAAACCTTATGAAAGAAGGCTTCCGCCAGGCCATGGCCTGGCTGCACACCTGGACCGGGCTGGTCTTCGGCTGGCTGTTGTTCGCCATCTTCCTCACCGGCACGCTGTCGTACTTCAAGGAAGAGATCACCCACTGGTCCCAGCCCGAAGTGCGTAGTCAGGCACTGGATCCGGCCCATGGCCTGGACGTGGCCCAGCGTTACCTGGTGGAAAACGCAGGTCATTCGGGAAGCTGGTTCATCCGCCTGCCCAACGCACGCGAAGCTGGCCTGAATGTGGGCTATCGCGACGCCGATGGCGGGCCACGTGGCTTTGTCAGCCAGGTCCTCGATACCCACACCGGTCAGCCGCTGCAGGCACGCGATAGCCGCGGCGGCGAATTCTTCTACCGCTTCCATTTCCAGCTGCAGATGCCGCACCCTTATGGCCGCTGGCTGTCGACGTTCTGCGCATTCATCATGTTGCTGGGGCTGGTGACTGGCATCATCACCCACAAGAAGTTGTTCAAGGAATTCTTCACCTTCCGCCCCGGCAAGGGCCAGCGCTCCTGGCTGGATGGCCACAACGCCATCGGCGTGCTGGTGCTGCCGTTCCATCTGATGATCAGCTACAGCAGCCTGGTGCTGTTCATGTACATGGTCATGCCGGCGGGCATCATGGCCAGCTACGGCAAGGACACCGGCAAGTACTTCAACGACCTGTTCGGCCGCAACGAGGCGCCCGCGGCGGCCCAACTGGCCGCACCGCTGGTGCCGTTGGCAGGCTTGTACGCCAAGGTACAGGCGCTGCAACCGGGCGCGCATATTGGTGATATCAAGGTGCAGAACCCGGGCGATCGCAATGCCCGGGTAACCTTCACCCAAGCGTCAGCCGACCACGTCGCCTACCGGCGCAGCGCCAACTGGACATTCGATGGCAGCACGGGGGCGCTGCTGAGCCAGGGCAAGCCGGAGAGTGGGGTGATGATGACCGCGTTCAGCTTTGCCGGCCTGCACATGGGCAATTTCGCCGGGCCTTGGTTGCGCTGGTTGTATTTCCTGTTTGGCCTGGCGGGTACAGCGGTGATCGGCACCGGCCTGGTGATGTGGCTGGGCAAACGCCAGCTCAAGCATGCCGGTGGCGAACGCCTGCCGGGCGAGCTGCGCCTGGTCGAGGTACTCAACATCGCCAGCATCGGCGGCCTGTTGCTGGCCGTTGCCGGTTTCTTCTGGGCCAACCGCCTGATCCCCTTGGGGGTGGAAGGCCGGGCCGACTGGGAGGTCGACGCTTTCTTCATCACCTGGGGGCTGGCGCTGGTGCACGCCATGCTGCGCAATGGGCGCCGGGCCTGGGCCGAGCAACTGGCCCTGGGCGCACTGGCTTTTGCCCTGCTGCCGCTGCTCAATGGCCTGACCACCGGCCAGGGCCTGAACCATTCGCTGCCAGCAGGGGACTGGGCCATGGCCGGCGTCGACCTGACGGCACTGGTTACCGGCCTGCTCCTCGCCTGGCTTGCCGGCAAGCTGCTGCGTGGGCCCAAGGCGGCTGCCAGGCGCGCCCCGCGAGCGGCACGGACGCCGCCTGCGGAAATGGCGGAGGCAAGCTGATGGCGGGCATCGCACTGATCACATTCGCAGGCTTCGTTGCCCTGTGCCTGGCCATGCAAAAGCACTTTGCCGAGCTGCTCGGGCGCAAGCCGCGCCCAGGCCAGCTGCGCCTGTTGCGCGGCGCCGGCTGGTTGCTGCTGCTGGCTTCACTGGCACTCAGCGTGCACCTGCGTGGCTGGGCCCATGGCCTGGTGGAATGGGTTGCGTTGCTGATGGCCGGGGCTACCGTGTGGGTCTTCGGCTTGCCCTACCAGCCCCGCCTGCTGCTGGGCCTGGCCGCCACCAGCGTGGTGCTGGGGCCGTTGCTGGCGGTATGCGCCGGGTGAGCCGATGAGCGAACAGGGCAGCATGCGCGAGCCGGACGCCGACAACGGCGCTGGACGTGCGCGTTTCGTCGAGGTGTTCCAGGCCCAGCGCGCGCGCATGGAGGCACTGGTCAGCCGCCGGGTCGGTTGCCGGGCCACGGCATCGGACCTGGTCCAGGAGCTGTTCCTGCGTTTCTGGCGCCGCCCCGAGGTCAAGGTCGAGGCGCTGGACACCTACCTGCTGCGTTGCGCCGGCAACCTGGCCATCGACCACTTGCGCAGTGAAGGCAGCCGCGAACGTGTGGTCGAAGCCGCGTTGTCGGTAGATGAAGCCCAGGCACCGGAGCAGGCGGTGGAGGTCGACCACGATCTGCAACGCATCGAAGCTGCCCTGCGCGCCTTGCCTGAACGCACCCGGCAGATCTTTTTGCTCAATCGCATCCATGGCTGCAAGTACGGCGAGATCGCCAAGGCCATGCAGCTGTCCCAGAGCGCTGTGGAAAAGCATATGATGCGCGCCCTCGAGGCGTGCAAGGCGAGTGTTGCCGAGCCCGCGTCCATCCCACGCCGGCCAGGGAGTGCCCGTCGATGAGCTGTCCACCGCCGATTACCGAGGCACAGTCCCAGGCTGCACTGCAATGGCTCAGCCGCATCAACGAGCAGCCCGCGCAAGCCGAGGGGGCCGCGTTCAAGCGCTGGCTGCTGAGCGACCCCGCGCACCGTGCCGCCTACGCCCAGGCGCAGGCGTTGTGGCAGGCCAGCGGCACCGCTGCAGCGCGCCTGGCTGGCGAAGAACAGCAAGGCCTGCAGCGTTATCTGGACGCCATGGCCCAGCCAGCGGCCCGGTCGCCTTGGCGGCAGCGGCTCGCGGCACTGGCGCTGGCGGCCTGCCTGGTCCTGGCCGTGGGCATTGCCGGGGGGTGGCAGCCTGGCCTGTGGTTGCAGGAGCTGCAGGCCGACTACAGCAGCGCCGGGCAGCTGCGCCAGGTGACACTGGCCGACCAGTCGCGGGTGACGCTGGATGCGCGGAGCGCGATCGCCGTGGAGTTTGTCCGCGGCGAGCGCCGCGTGCGATTGCTGCATGGCGCGGCGTTCTTCGAGGTCACGCATACCGGCGAACCATTCCTGGTCGAAGCAGCAGGTGGCGAGGTGCGGGTGCTCGGCACCCAGTTCGAAGTCCGTGAGCGGGGCGAAGGCGCCCAGGTCACGGTGCGTAGCGGGCGGGTGGCAGTAAGCCCGGCGCCGGGCGCTGCAAAGCGCGAACTCATAGCCAACCAGCAGGTGGCCTACGCTGCAGGCCGGCTGGGCGACCTTGGGACGGTGGACAGCGACAACCGCCTGGCCTGGCGCCAGGGTTGGCTGAACTACTACCAGGTCCCGTTGGCGCAGGTGCTCGAAGACCTGGGGCGCTATTACCCGGGGCGCATCCTGTTGCTCGACGACCAATTGGGGCAGCGCAAGGTCAGCGGCAGTTTCCCAGTAGCAGAGCCGTTGCTGGCGCTGGATTCGCTGGGCAAGGTGATGGGCTTTTCGCGGCAGACCGTGCTGGGGCGGTTGACGGTTATCCGATAGTCGCCTGCGGTCGACCTCGCGGGTTTAACCGCGAAGAGGCCGGCACAGGCAAAAATATTTTCAGCTAGCGGGTGAGGTAACAGGACGTGGCATCCGTGTAATGAGTGGAAGTGCGATTCATTCGCAGTCATAACCCTCTCACAGGTCAGCGTCCATGAAGTTCACCCCGCGTTGCGTCCCTCTCTTGCTCGGCCTGTCCGCGCTGCCGGCCCTCGTTTTCGCTCCACTGGCTGGCGCCGTCGAACAACAGCAGGCGTACGCCTTCGCCCAGCCGGCGCAACCGCTGGCACAGGCGCTCAACGCCTTCAGCCGCACCACTGGCCAGAGCGTGGTCTACACCCTGGAGCTGCCAGGCGTGCAGGCCCCGGGGCTGAATGGCCGGTTCAGCGCCGAGCAGGCTCTGCAGCAACTGCTGGGCAGCAGCGGGTTGGCCTGGCGTCGCGTCGACGCACGCACCTTCACCCTGGAAGCGCTGGACACCTCCGGCGCCCTCAACCTGCAGGCCACCACGATAAGCTCGGAACTGGACGACTACAGCTACCAGCCCCCGGCCAGCGCCTCGATCATGCGCGGGCAGGGCCCGAGCCAGGACATTCCCCAGGCGATCAACGTGGTGCCGGCCCAGGTCATTCGCGACCAGGCCCCGCGCAACCTCGACGACGCCCTGGCCAACGTCAGCGGCATCACCCAGGGCAACAACTTCGGCGGCACTTCCGACACGGTGATGAAGCGTGGCTTCGGTGATAACCGCGACGGTTCGATCATGCGCGATGGCATGCCGGTGGTGCAGGGCCGCAACCTCAATGCCAGCACCGAGCGGGTCGAAGTGCTCAAGGGCCCGGCGTCGCTGCTGTACGGCATCCAGGACCCAGGCGGGGTGATCAACGTGGTCAGCAAGCGGCCACAACTGCAGCAGTACAACGCCCTGAACGTGCGCGGCTCGACCTACGGCAGTGGCAAGAATGGCAGCGGCGGCGGCTTCGACAGTACCGGCGCGCTGGGCGACAGCAATTTCGCCTACCGTTTGATCGTCGACCACGAGGACGAGGACTACTGGCGCAACTACGGTGTGCGCCGCGAATCGCTGGTGGCGCCGTCGCTGGCCTGGCTGGGTGAGGACACCCAGGTGGTACTGGCCTACGAGCACCGCGAGTTTCTCTCGCCGTTCGATCGGGGCACGGCGTTCGGCAACAATGGCCACCCGCTGGACATCCCGGCCACGCGGCGCCTGGACGAGCCATTCAACGACATGGAAGGGCGTTCCGACCTGTACCGCCTGGAGCTCGATCACCAGCTGGCCGATGACTGGAAGCTGCACTTTGGCTACAGCTTCAACCGCGAAACCTACGATGCCAGCCAGGTGCGGGTGACCAAGGTCATTGAGAAAAGCGGCACGCTGTCGCGCAGCATCGACGGCACGCACGACGCCATGAGCCGGGACCAGTTCGCCACCCTGAGCCTGGCCGGCACTGTGCAACTGGCCGGGCTGCAGAACGACCTGCTGTTCGGCGTCGACCATGAGGACCGCAAGATCTTCCGCGGTGACCTGATCCGGCAGAAAGCCCGATCGACCTTCAGCTATATCAACCCGGTCTATGGTCAGGAAGTGGAAGGCACCACGGTCGGTGCCAAGGAAAGCGACCAGACCGACAAGCTGCGCACCGATGCGCTGTTCGCACAGGACGCGCTGCACCTGGATGAGCACTGGATCCTGGTGGCCGGTGCGCGCTTCCAGCAATACGACCAGTACGCTGGCCGCGGGCGCCCGTTCCAGGTCCACACCGACAGCAACGGCCAGACCTGGGTACCGCATGCGGGCGTGGTGTACAAGCTCGATGAGCAGCTGTCGTTCTATGCCAGCTACAGCGAATCGTTCAAGCCCAACTCGACCATTGCGCCGCTGGTCGGCAACGTGGTGCTGGACGGTTCGGTGGCGCCGGAGGAGGGCAAGTCGTGGGAACTGGGGGCCAAGCTCGATATGCCGGGGCGCCTCACCGGTACCCTGGCGCTGTTCGACATCACCAAGCGCAACGTGCTGGTTTCCAGCCTCGACCAGCGCACGGGCGAGACGCTGTACAGCAATGCCGGTGAAGTCGGTTCGCGGGGTGTCGAACTGGACCTGACCGGCCAGCTGAGCGAGCGCTGGAGCCTGATCGGCAGCTACGCGTTCACCGATGCCGAAGTGACCAAGGACCCTGAACTCAAGGGCAACCGCCTGCAGAACGTAGCCCGCCACAGTGGCTCACTGTCGGCGGTGTACGACTACGGCAGCTTGTTCGGCGGCGACCGGCTGCGCCTGGGTGCCGGGGCGCGCTACGTGGGCGAGCGGGCGGGTGATTCGACCAACACCTTCGACTTGCCTTCCTATTCCGTCGCCGATGCCTTTGCCAGCTATGAAACCCGGCTTGACGAGCACAAGGTGCTGTTGCAACTGAACGTCAAGAACCTGTTCGACAAGGTCTATTACAGCTCGGCGGTGAACCAGTATTTCGTCGCTATCGGCGATGCGCGGCAAGTGAGCTTGTCTAGCACCTTCGAGTTCTAGGCCAGCCTGTGCCGGCCTCTTCGCGGCTGAAGCCGCTCCTACAGGTACTGTGCAGGCCTTTAGGGTAGTGCAATCCCTGTAGCAACGGCTTTAGCCGCGAACGGCCGAACGGTATTCGCCCGGTGTCGCACCGATCGCCTGGCGAAAGCGGTTGCTGAAATGGCTGGCACTGGCAAACCCGCAGAGCAAGGCAATTTCCCCCAGCGGCATCACCCCCAGGCGCAGCAGCTGGCAGGCCCGGTGCAGGCGCCGGGCCAGCAGGTACTGGTGCGGCGGCAGCCCGAAGCTGGCGCGGAACATGCGCGCGAAATGGTATTCGGACAGGTTGCAGTGCACGGCCAGTTCACCCAGGGTGATGGGCTGGTCAAGGTGTGCTTCGATGTAATCGACCATCTGCCGGCGCAGCTTCGGTGCCAGCCCGCCTTTCAGGCGCAGGCCCTGGCGCAGCCCGACCTGGTTGAGCAATGCATGGTCGACGATTTCGTGAGCCAGGCTGCTGGCCAACAAGCGCTCGCCGGGTTCGTCCCAGCCCAGGGTGATCAGCTGGCGAAAGCGCGCGGCCTGCTGCGGGTCGTCGAGAAAGGTCGCTTCCTGCAGTTGCAGCTCACGCGGTTCGCGATCGAGCAGGCGCACGCAGCCCAGGGCAAACTGCGCTTCGCTGATGTACAGGTGCGCCAGGCGGATCGCGCCATTGACCACCCAGTTCGATTCCTGCCCGGCCGGCATCACGCACAGCTTGTTCGGCGCGCCCTTGTCAGCCGGGCGCTGGCGGCGGAAGGTGCCGGTGCCGTCGGCGATGTAGCACGACAGGGTGTGGTGGTTGGGGGCCTGGTAGTCGCGGGCATCGTCGCGGTTGTTCCACAACGCCGCCGCCAGCCCGTCACCCAGGTGCGCGCTCAGCTCCAGCCGGGCGTGGGGCGAGGCATGCATGGCGTTGAACACTTGCAGTTGGCTGAATGGCGTCATGGGTTGTTCCTCTTGCAGCCATCCTACTGCGCCTTGGGCAGGCTTTCAGCTACCCGCAGGACAAATGCGCAAGTTTGTGCAAGCGCATGGTTGCCCGAACGGAGAACACTGGGACGCCTCGGCGAGGGCTGTGCCTTCGATTCGCGGCTGAAGCCGCGAAGCGCCGGGCACCGATCTTGAAAGGCCCAAGGAACCGCCACCATGAACTTGTCACTCTATCTACTGACCGTGCTGATCTGGGGTACTACCTGGATCGCCCTCAAACTCCAGCTGGGCGTGGTCGCCATCCCGGTCTCGATCGTCTACCGCTTCGCCCTGGCCGGGCTGATCCTGTTCGCCTTCCTGCTGCTCAGCCGCCGCCTGCAGCCGATGAACCGGCGTGGCCACCTGATCTGCCTGGCGCAGGGATTCTGCCTGTTCTGCGTCAACTTCATGTGCTTCCTCACCGCCAGCCAATGGATCGCCAGCGGCCTGATTGCCGTGGTGTTTTCCACCGCCACGTTGTGGAATGCCCTGAACGCGCGGATCTTCTTCGGCCAGAAGATCGCCAGCAATGTCCTCGGTGGTGGTGCGCTGGGCTTGCTCGGCCTGGGCCTGTTGTTCTGGCCCGAGCTTTCGCATCACACGGCCAGTCGCGAAACCCTCTACGGCCTGGGCCTGGCACTGCTCGGCACGCTGTGCTTCTCGGCCGGCAACATGCTCTCCAGCATGCAGCAGAAGGCCGGGCTCAGGCCCATGACCACCAATGCCTGGGGCATGCTCTATGGTGCCGGCATGCTGGCGGTGTATTGCCTGTTCAGCGGCATCCCGTTCGGGATGGACTGGAGCACCCAGTATCTCGGCTCGTTGCTGTATCTGGTCATTCCCGGGTCGGTGATCGGTTTTACCGCCTACCTGACCCTGGTCGGACGCATGGGGCCGGAACGCGCGGCCTATTGCACAGTGCTGTTCCCGCTGGTGGCGTTGAACGTGTCCGCCTATGCCGAGGGCTACCAGTGGACGCCCCCGGCGCTGCTGGGCTTGTTGGCGGTGATGGCCGGCAATGTGCTGGTGTTCCGCAAACCCAGGCAGCCTGCGCCGGTGCTTGGTATACAGCGATGAGCCGTGCGCGCAACTGGTAGAACTGCCAGGTGCGCGCCAGGGCGAGGTAGGGGAGACTGGGCAGCATTCACGCTGCTTGGAGCCGAATGGATGCAAGTACCCCAGCCAGTAGGCAAGGCGTTGTCGCAGAACCAGCTCTGGCTGGTGTTTCTGTTGGCTTTGAGTGTGCATGTGCTGCCGCTGGTGCTGGCCGACTTCCTGTACCTGGACGACATCTGGCGTTCGATGCTGGCAGGCAAGGTCAATGGCCAGGCCGATTCATGGGCCGCCCAGGGGCGCGTGTTGGTCGACTGGTTGTATGCGGCATTGGGCGGTGTAGCGGCGGCACCGGACTTGTTCCCGCTGCCTCTGCTATTGTCCGTGGTCGTCGTTTCCAAAGCCTTTGCAAGCCTGACAGCAAGCTATTTCGAGCGCCCGCGCCTTGCCGACGTGCTGGTGGTGCTGCCGCTCTGGTTCAACCCATTCTTCCTGCAGAACCTCAGCTATCAATACGATGGGCCTGCCATGGGGCTTGCCTTGGCCGTCTGCGTCTGGGCAATCACCATGGGTGTTGCGGCCTTCGGCCGCTGGCTGGGGGGCAGCCTGCTGATATGCGTCGCGCTGAGCCTGTACCAGCCCGCAATCAACGTCTTCGCCATCCTCTGTTGCGTCGAGATCCTGCACCAGGCCAACCAGAGGGCTGAATTCAGGCAGCTCGCCAAGCGCCTCGGCTTGCGCCTTGGACAGCTGGCGATAGGCTGCCTGGTGTATCGCCTGACAGCCTATCGCTTGATCACTGTCCCACGTACCGCGTTGCTGCCTATCGACGGCCATTGGCCCGCAGAGATGCTCGCTCGGCTAGATCTGGTGGTGCAGGACCTGGCGTTGCTGGTGACCCCGGATAACGCATGGTTGGCCCTCGGTATCCTGGTGCTCGCCGCGATAGGTCTCCAGCTGGTATTGCTCCAGGTGCAGGCCACGCCCGCCAGTCTTCTGGAAAAATGCGGGCTGGGGCTACTGGTGCTGCTGTCGCTGCCCAGCGCCTTCATCCTGATATCCGGAATGGCACTGCTGCTCGCCCAGTTCCAGCACGCCGCGCGCCTGCTCATGGGCGCTGGTGCGGCGATGGTGCTGTTGGCATGGCTGGCGCGGCAAGCATTGATCCGCATCCATTCGCGGTTGGGCTGGGTATTGCTGCTGCCCATGCTGATTATGTTGTCGATGTCGTTCGCCTACGGCCGAGTGCTGATCGCACAGAAAGAACTGCATCGGGCATTTGTCTACACCCTGGCCAATACGCTCGAAACCCACCCCGAGCTACACGACGCCGACCGCATCTACCTGTATGACTGGGACAGTAAGGGGGCTTGGCTACCTGCCGCAGCCGGCACCTTCGAAGCCATGCCGGTGTTGCGCTACAACCTCAACATCGGCTTCTGGACATTGACCGAGACGATGCCACGGGTCGGTTTGATGAACGTGACCAGTGCACCGAAGAGCATGGTCGTGCGGGCAAAGGAACTTGACGCTCGGCCGCTGCTCGATACCCGGTACTTTTCGATCCACCGGGTTGATGGCGCAATACTGGTCATGATGAAAGCCCCCCGGGACCCGGAACAGCCGGTTCCATGGTGACGACGGTGCGGCAGCTGTAGTGAAAAGGCATGCTTCAGCGCGCCTTCCACACCTGCGGGTTCACCAGGTCCCGTGGCCGCTCACCCAGCAGCGCCGCGCGCAGGTTGTCGATTGCCCGGTTGGCCATGGCCTCGCGGGTTTCGGCAGTGGCCGAACCGATGTGCGGCAAGGTCAGCGCATTGGGCAGCTTGAACAGCGGCGAATCGCTCAGCGGCTCTTTCTCGTACACGTCCAGGCCTGCACCGCGAATGGTACCGTTGTGCAGCGCCTCGATCAGCGCGGCTTCGTCCACCACTGGCCCGCGGGCGATGTTGATCAGGAACGCGCTGGGCTTCATCAGTTGCAGCTCGCGGGTGCTGATCAGCTTGCGGGTGGCATCGGACAGCGGCACCACGATGCATACGAAATCCGCTTCGGCCAGCAGCTGCTCCAGGCTGCGGAACTGTGCACCCAGCTCTTGCTCCAGCGCGGCCTTGCGGCTGTTGCCGCTGTACAGGATCGGCATGTTGAAACCGAAGTGGCCCCGGCGCGCCACGGCTGCGCCGATGTTGCCCAGGCCGACGATACCCAGGGTCTTGCCATGCACGTCACTGCCGAAGTGCGCCGGGCCCACGGTGGCCTGCCAGTTGCCGGCCTTGGTCCAGGCATCCAGTTCGGCGGTGCGGCGGGCACAGCCCATGATCAGCGAGAAACCCAGGTCGGCGGTGCTTTCGGTCAGCACATCCGGGGTGTTGGTCAGGGCGATGCCACGTTCATTGAGGTAGTCCAGGTCGTAGTTGTCGTAGCCGACCGAAACGCTGGACACCACTTCCAGCCTGGCCGCGCCTTCGAGTTGTGCCCGGCCCAGCTTGCGGCCGACGCCGATCAGGCCGTGGGCCTCGGGCAGGGCTTCGTTGAACTGGGCATTGATGTCGCCCAGCTTGGGGTTGGGCAGGATCACGTTGAAATCTTGCTGCAGGCGCTCGGCCATGGCCGGGGTAATGCGGCTGAAGGCCAGGACGGTCTTTTTCATCGGGCTACTTCTCTGCAAGGCGAGGGGCGGTGGGGCGCATTAGCGAGCAGGCCCGCTGCCACAGGTCCCGCACAGATTGCAGACCTGTGCATTTCCTGCAGGAACGGGCGTGCCCGCGAAGGGCCGACATTGGTTAGCAACCTACCATTGTCCGCCCCCGCAATGCAGCAGCTTTTTAATTGGCGATCAGCACCTGATGGGTTTTCAGGTCGGCCTCGTGCGCCGCGAGGATTTCTGGCAGCGAATTGCGCAGGTACTCGACCCAGGTCTTGATCTTGGCGTCCAAGTACTGCCGCGACGGGTAGATCGCATACAGGTTCAACTCCTGCAGGCGGTACTCGGGCAGCACCCGCACCAGGCTGCCGTCACGCAGGCCGTCGATGGCCGAATAGATCGGCAGCACGCCCACCCCCATGCCGCTGCGAATCGCGGTCTTCATGGCATCGGCGGTATTCACCATGAACGGCGAGCTGGTGATGTTGACCATTTCCTGGCCTTCCGGGCCGTCGAACAGCCATTTTTCCAGCGGGATCACCGGGCTGACCATGCGCAGGCAGGCATGCTTGAGCAGGTCGGCGGGCTTGTGCGGCACGCCGTGGCGGGCAATGTAGGCGGGCGAGGCGCAGACGATGCTGTAGGTGATGCCCAGGCGCTGCGACACGAACCCCGAGTCGGGCAGTTCGGTGGCCAGCACGATGGACACGTCATAGCCCTCGTCGAGCAGGTCGGGCACGCGATTGGCCATGGTCAGGTCGAAGGTCACGTCCGGGTGCGACTCGCGGTAGCGGGCAATGGCATCGACCACGAAGTGCTGGCCGACCCCGGTCATCGAGTGCACCTTCAATTGCCCGGCGGGGCGCGCATGGGCGTCGCTGGCCTCGGCCTCGGCTTCTTCCACATAGGTAAGAATCTGTTCGCAACGCATCAGGTAGCGCTTGCCGGCTTCGGTCAGCGCAATGCGCCGAGTGGTGCGGTTGAGCAGCCTTGTTTGCAGATGGGCTTCCAGGTTGGAGACTGCCCGCGAAACGTTCGCGGTGGTCGTATCCAGCTGCCCGGCGGCAGCGGTAAAGCTGCCCAGTTGGGCTACGCAACTGAAAGCACGCATGTTTTGCAGGGTGTCCATGGGTCACTCTCGATGTAGAGGACAAAATTGTGTCACGAAGTAACGAAAAAAAGATGAAAAGTTGCCTTCGACCAAAGGCGGATTATCGCTGTTTTGGTAACAAAGATTCGCAGGAATCCACGCTTATCGCCAGTGCTGGCGCCCCCTAGAATTGCCCGGCCCTATCACCTCTTCCTCGGGAAATCGCAGCTGTGCCGCGTCGCATCATCAGAACGCTCAATGCGTTCAGTGCCTGTGCCCTTGCCCTCACCTTGAGCGGCTGTATCGGAACCTGGGGCATAGCCCCGCAAAGCAAGACGCTGCAAGCCAATACCCTGACCACCGACGCGGCCATACGCGAAGCCGCCAGCGACGCTCACTGGCCTGACCAGCAGTGGTGGCATGCCTACGGCGACCCCCAGCTGGACCGCTGGGTTGCCCTGGCCGTGGCCGGCAGCCCGAGCCTGGCCATGGCGGCAGCGCGGGTGCGCGAAGCCAAGGCCATGGCTGGTGTGGTCGAGTCGGCAGAGAAGCTCCAGGCCAACGGCCAGGCCACGCTCAAGCGCCACAACTGGCCTGAGGACCAGTTCTACGGCCCTGGTGCGCTGTCCGGGGCCAACACCTGGGACAACAACGCCGCCATCGGCTTCAGCTACGCCCTCGACCTCTGGGGCCGCGAACGCAATGCCAGCGAGCAGGCCGTGGACCAGGCGCACATGAGTGTGGCCGAAGCCCGCCAGGCACAGCTGGAGCTGCAGGTTAACGTAGTGCGCGCCTATATCCAGCTGAGCCTGCACTTCGCCCAGCAGGATATCGTCAAGGCCGAACTGCAGCAGCAGGAGCAGATCCTGGCCCTGGCCAAGCGCCGCCTGGATGCCGGCATCGGCACCCACTTCGAAGTCAGCCAGGCCGAAGCGCCGCTGCCGGAAACCCACCGCCAGCTGGATAGCCTCAGTGAACAAATTGCCCTGACCCGCAACCAGCTGGCCGCCCTGGCCGGCAAGGGGCCGGGCGAGGGAGCGCAATTGCAGCGCCCGACCCTGGCCTTGGCCGCGCCAGTGAAACTGCCGTCGAACCTGCCGGCCGAGCTGGTCGGCCAGCGCCCCGACGTGGTCGCCAGCCGCTGGCAGGTGGCTGCCCAGGCGCGTGGCATCGATGTCGCCCACGCCGGCTTCTTCCCCAACGTCGACCTGGTCGGCAGCCTGGGCTTCATGGCCACTGGCGGTGGCCCGCTGGAGTTCCTCACCGGGCGCAAGTTCAACTACAACGTCGGCCCGGCCATCAGCCTGCCGATCTTCGACGGTGGCCGCCTGCGCTCGCAGTTGGGCGTGGCCTCGGCAGGCTACGACGTGGCCGTGGCGCGCTACAACCAGACCGTGGTCGGTGCGCTGAAGGACATCTCCGACCAGCTGATCCGCCGCGAGTCGATGCAGCAGCAGTCGCACTTTGCCGCCGAGTCGGTCGCTGCCGCGCAAAAAACCTACGACATCGCCATGATCGCCTTCCAGCGCGGGCTCACCGACTACCTCAACGTGCTCAACGCGCAAACCTTGCTGTTCCGCCAGCAGCAGGTGCAGCAGCAGGTGCAGGCCGCTCGCCTGATCGCCCATGCCGAGCTGGTCACCGCCCTGGGTGGCGGCTTGCAGGCTGGCCAGGACGTGCCGCAGGAAGAGCGCCAGGCGGCACCGAAAACCCCTGCCACCCTGGCGATTTTCGACAAGCAGCCGGATAACGCCGAATGAGCACCTTCAGTTTGCCCATGCGCTGGCTGCAGAGCCTGGAATGGCGCCGGGGCTTCTTTGCCTGGGCGCGCACCGATGGTGTGACCTGGGTGTACATCTTCAAGGTGCTGGCCGCTGCGTTCATCACCCTGTGGCTGGCCATGCGCCTGGAACTGCCGCAACCGCGCACAGCGATGATCACCGTGTTCATCGTGATGCAGCCGCAAAGCGGGCATGTGTTCGCCAAGAGCTTCTACCGGGTGCTGGGCACCTTGGCCGGCTCGGCGATGATGGTGGCGCTGATCGCCATCTTTCCACAGAACACCGAGCTGTTCCTGCCCAGCCTGGCCGTGTGGGTAGGCTTGTGCTCGGCCGGTGCCATGCGCTACCGCACCTTCCGCGCCTATGGTTTCGTGCTGGCCGGCTACACCGCAGCGATGATCGGCCTGCCGGTGCTGCAACACCCTGACCAGGCATTCATGGCAGCGGTATGGCGGGTACTGGAAATCGCCCTGGGCATCCTGGTGTCGACCTTCGTCAGCGCGGCGATCCTGCCGCAGTCGGCCAGTGCCGCCATGCGCAACGCCCTGTACCAGCGCTTTGGCGTATTTGCCGGGGTAGTGGTCGAAGCCTTGCGCGGCGACAGCCAGCGCGACCGCTTCGAGAGCAGCAACGTGCGCTTCGTCGCCGAGGCGGTGGGCCTCGAGAGCCTGCGCAACGTGACCGCATTCGAAGACCCGCACATGCGCCGACGCTCTGGCCGGCTGGTGCGCATGAACAGCGAATTCATGGCCATCACCACCCGCTTCAATGCCCTGCACCGGTTGCTGGAGCGCCTGCGTGCGCGTGGCCCGCTGCAGATCGTCAGCGCCATCGAGCCCGGCCTGGACACCCTGGTGGAGTTGCTGCAACCCTACGTCGGCCGGGCGCTGACCGATGCCGACGCGTTGCGCCTGACGTTGGAACTGGCGGCCTACAAGGAAGGCCTGCAGACGCAGGTGCGCAGCCTGCGCGCCGAGTACCTGGCGACCGAGCCGAGCGAGGCCGACCTGCTGGATTTCCACACGGCCTTCGAGCTGCTCTACCGCTTCGTCGATGAGATGTACAGCTACGCCGAGACGCACGCCTCGCTGGCCGCGCACCGGCACCAACGCGAACAATGGGACGAGCCCTATGTGGCGCAGACCAGTTGGCTGGTGTCGTTGGCCGCTGGCCTGCGTGCCTCGGCGGTGCTGTTGCTGCTGGGCAGTTACTGGCTGCTCAGCGACTGGCCCAGCGGGGCCATGATGACCCTGATCGCCACGGTCACCGTGGGCCTGTCGGCGGCTTCGCCCAACCCCAAGCGCATGTCGTTCCAGATGGCCTGCGGTACGGCGATCGGCGCCTTCGTCGGCTTCTTCGAAACCTTCTTCGTGTTCCCCTGGATCGACGGTTTCCCGCTGTTGTGCATGGTGCTGGCACCGGTATTCGTGCTGGGCGCCTTCCTCTCGTCACGCCCGGCCTATGCCGGCTATGGCATCGGCCTGCTGGTGTTCTTCGCCATCGGCTCGGTGCCGAACAACCTCACCGTGTATGACCCGTACAGCTTCATCAACGACTACATCGGCATGGTCATCGGCATGTTCGTCTGCGCTGCGGCCGGGGCGATCATCCTCCCGCCCAACAGCCGCTGGCTGTGGAGCCGCCTGGAGCAGGAGCTGCGCGAGCAGGTGCTGTTCGCCATCAGTGGTCGCCTGCGCGGCCTGGGCTCGGCCTTCGAGAGCCGCACTCGTGACCTGCTGCACCAGGCATATGGCCTGGCTGCCGGCAAGCCGCAGGTACAAAGCCAGTTGATGGGCTGGATGTTCAGCGTGCTGGAAATCGGCCATGCGGTCATCGAGCTGCGCAAGGAGCAGGCCCGCGCGCCGGTGCACCCGGCCTACGCCGAGTCGCAACCCTGGCGCCAGGCCATCCGGGTCATGGGCCGCGCGCTGGCACGGTTGTTCCTGCAGCCCAGCGCCAGCAACCACGAACGCGCCCTGGTGGCGGTGGACCATGCCATTGCCCGCGTACAGGCCACCGACGAGCCGTTCGCCCGGCACTTCGACACCTCGGTACTGCGCCGCGCGCAAAGCTACCTGCACTTCATCCGTTCATCCCTGCTCGACCCACAGTCGCCACTGGCACCGGCGAAAGGACTGCACCGTGCTCCGTGAAATCATGCCCCGTGAAATCGCCTTCCATGGCGTGTACATGCCCACCATGACCTTGATGTTCCTGTTCGCCCTGGGCCTGGCCTGGGGCCTGGACCGGTTCATCGCCAGCCATGATGGCTACCGCTTCTTCTGGCACCCGGCGCTGCTGCGCCTGAGTCTGTTCGTCTGTCTGTTCGGCGCCCTGGCGCTGTCGCTCTACTGGTGAGAAACCTTCGATGAAAAAGTTCTTCAGCCTGATCGCCACCCTGCTGGTGCTGACCGCTGCCGTGGTGATCGGTCGCCAGTTGTGGCTGCATTACATGACCACGCCATGGACCCGTGACGGCCGCGTGCGCGCCGACATCATCAACGTCGCCGCCGACGCGCCCGGCTATGTGGTGGACGTGCCGGTCAAGGACAACCAGCGGGTGAAGAAGGGCGACCTGCTGATCCAGATCGACCCCGAGCACTACCAGCTGGCAGTCGACCAGGCCAAGGCCCTGGTCGCTTCGCGCAAGGCCACCTGGGAAATGCGCAAGGTCAACGCCAAGCGCCGCGCCGACATGGACAACCTGGTGATCTCCAAGGAAAACCGCGACGACGCCAGCAACATCGCCAACGCGGCCCAGGCCGACTACCAGCAAGCCCTCGCCGAGCTGGCAGCAGCCGAGCTGAACCTGAAGCGCACGCAGATCGTGGCCACGGTGGACGGCTACGTGACCAACCTGAATATCCACAAGGGTGACTATGCGCGCACCGGTGAAGCGGTGATGGCGGTGGTCGACGAGCACTCGTTCTGGGTGTACGGGTTCTTCGAAGAGACCAAGCTGCCGCATGTGCAGGTGGGTGACCAGGCCGAGCTGCAGATGATGAGCGGCGAGCGCATCAAGGGCCATGTAGAGAGCATCGCCCGTGGCATCTACGACCGTGACAACCCGCAAAGCCGCGAGCTGATCGCCGATGTGAACCCGACCTTCAACTGGGTACGCCTGGCGCAGCGGGTGCCGGTGCGTATTCACATTGACGAGGTGCCGGAAGGGTTCCTGCTGGCGGCGGGGACGACCTGTACGGTGGTGGTGAAGCCGAGTTCGCCTTGAGTGGTGTGGCGTCTGTGAGATCGAGCGCCGCCCGCGCGGCGCATCGCGGATAAATCCGCTCCTACAGCCGTGCAAACCGGCTGACAACCACGGCCGGACAGGCATGGCCACGTT
>MTEX01013415.1_pt3 | contig 18599 bp, 38 predicted proteins | sample 1042691 | NCBI WGS metagenome assembly MTEX01 (sample SAMN06185810, study PRJNA358809) | soil metagenome | isolation source: soil biostimulated with molasses as carbon source | place: India | collected 2015-05-23
ATCGGTCTCAGCGCGACCGTCGGTGCGGGTGCCATCATGATCTCCGTCGCCGCTGGCGTGAGTCGAGTGATGGCGGTACCGCAAGTAGAAGCGCTGCTCAAGAAGCTCGGTGTCGACTCCGACCGAGCTGCATGAAAGAAGCCCCGCCCTTCCGAGGGCGGGGCCTTTCTGTGTTTCTAGTGGAACTCAATCCTTAGACGGAGAGTCCCCGTCTTCGTTCTCGTTACGCTCACCCTGCGCCTGGTTGGACGCAGCTTCGGCTGCGTCCTGGACGACTCGGAAGATCTGTCCTGCGACACCGAGTTCTGCATCAGACTTCTCCACGTCCTTACCCACCTCGCCAAGGATCTTCCGCACGTCACCACGGAACGTGGCGGTGAGAGTGATGACCACGTCACCATCCTCGTGCGGGTAGCGAAGCTCCAGGTAGGGGGCCTTGCTGTCGGTGGTTGTCACACTTCCTCCATGATCTCTTCGATTGCGTGCACGATTTCCTCGTGCGACGCCGTCATCTCCAGGGCCGCCCAAACCTTGTCGAGTTTGTCGAACAGTTGGGTCTTCACTTCGAGCTGCTGGTTGTAGAGCTTGCTCAGCGCGTCGTAGTTACGCTCCAGACGCTCGACCTTCTGCTGGAGTTCGGTGTTCTCGATGGTCAACTCCACGATGTAGTCCTCTTCATAGCGTGCCATCAGTGCATCCCTGCGCACTGGGGGTACATCATGCCGTGCATCCAGCACCAATTGGGGGAACGACGAGGGTCGTCGTTCTTGATCTGAGACGCTTCAGCGACGAGCTGCGCGAAGCGAAAACGCGTAAAGAATGATCGCATAGCCAGCCAGATCCTTCAGGGTGTCGAGTCGGGATTCGTTGTTGGGGTCGTCGGGCAGGCCCTTCAGCCTGCCCAGCTTGATGCCGATTTGTGCAGCCATCACATCGTCCGGGGTGATCGGGTTCCCGGTCAGAGACAGGACCACTTCGGCTGCATGCTCGAAGTTGGAGAACTCTCCGTCGATTCGGTAGTCCTCGTTCTTCATGGAGAGGACGCTGTAGAGGTCGTCCAGCGCCAGTGTGATGTAGCTGGTCTCGTCAGCAATGCCGGGAATCTCGTCCAGCCTGTCGATACCGTAGTTCTCAGACGACAACGACTCTTCCAATCTTTGCGTGTTCGATGAGGTTGGAGCACTGCTGGCAGGGCTCGGCAGTGACGTAGAGTATCGCCCCGTTGCAAGATCCAAGTCCTGCGTCAAGGATCGCATTGTGCTCCGCGTGTATAGCGAAGCAGGGGAATAGGTTGTAGTCAGCGCCAGCGGGGACGTCGTCGTAGCTGAGCGCTCCACGAGGACATCCTCCATCCACGCAATGAGTGGCCCCGGATCGTACTCCATTGTAGCCCTGCCCTATCACTCGATTGTCCTTGACGACCACGGCCCCCACCTTGCGGCGGGAGCACGTGGCACGTTCAGACCAGATCTTGGCGATGGCCCCGAAGGTCTCATCCCAGCCCGGTCGGTCGGTATGCAACTGACTTCTTACCTTCCTCGAAGGCCAGCGTGGCTACGTTGTGGAGCAGGGCCTCCAGCTCCTCCCCGCTCAAGGCGGGGTACTCGGTCCGGTCTCGGTCGGTTCGGTAGACGAATATCGCGAGACCTTCACCGAAGACATCCGAGTCAAGCTCGACGTAGACAACGTCTACGATCGTCTCGCGAGGAACGTCGATGGTGTCAGCCAGACCCCACCTGATCGCCCGCTCGACGGCCCACTCGTTAGCCATCGAAGTTCTCCTTCGAGTACGGGTTGGATCGGTCAGGCTCGTCGCTCTTGTTCTCCTCGTACTGAAGGTCGAACTCCAGAGCCTTGACCTCGGGGTCCTCGTTCGAGTCGAAGGGAATGTCGTTCCACTTAGGCAGCCTCATCGAAGCTCACCAACTCCATGATGTAGTAGGTCTCGTACGTGGTCTCGGACGGAACTTCGAACGAGTTGTCGGCGGCAGGAAGATCAACGCCATAGGACTCGGCGATCTGCTCCAGTCGCTCCCAGGCCAGGTCCTCGTCATCGAAGTAGCGGCCACCGACGATCTCCATGATGGGGTCCTCGTCGTTCGCCTCCCACTCGTTGATGATGACGAAGACGCTCTCGTACTCTTCCATGTCCAGCTCCTCCAGAGCCTCTTTCTTCCAGTTCTCGTGTTCCTTACAGAGGGAGCGCTGCTTGCGCTCCTCCCCCCAGTACTGCCAGGTGTAGTGATGCTTCCTAGTTCGGCTCACTTCTTGATCCGGCCTATCAGCGCTTCGGCCCCGCCCCTCACGAACAGCGAGTTGCTGTCCTCTCCTTCGGGGAGCTGGACCTTGATGGTGTTGGACACCTGCGATGATACCAGCTTCCAGAACTCCTCGCCTGCTGGGTCACCCTCGGAGATGACGTAGACGCGGGAGAAGTCCTCAAGGACGTTGATCCAGTGGTGCTGGAAGTTCTTGGCACCCGGCGCACCAAGCGCCGGTATGCCGATCTGCTGCCAGACCAGGGCATCAAGCTCGCCCTCGGTCAGGATGATCCACTCGTCAGCCCAGGAGACGCAGCGCACACCGTAGAGGTTGGACGCTGCACCCTTGGGCTTCACGTACTTCGAGTGGTTCGCCTGCTCCTTGCAGTTGTGAGACTGCATGCACCTGAAGTTCAGGTTCACCGGGCCAGCGTCCGTGAGGTACGGAATGCAGAGCCGACCGACGAGATGCTCGTGCCCAGGGATGGGCTCAGTCACTACGCCAAGTCCGTTTGAACGCGCGTGTTCCAGATCGATTGCGCGATCCCCCAGCCATTCGGCTGCTACGTCCAGATGCTCGGCGTACGCCAGCGTCGCTCGCTCCAGTGATCTCCGCTGCTCTCTCGACAGCTTCCCCATAGTTGCAGTTCTCCATCTTCATGATGATCTGAGTGGCGCTGCCCTTGGGGCAGTCAGCGGCGTGGCAGTTGAACACCTGGGTGACGGTGTTCACCGAACCAGAAGCATCGCTATCGCCATGGAAAGGGCATCGGTAGCTGGTCCAGCCGTAACCGTCAGGAACGGCAGTGCCTCCGTAATGAACCAGCACCGGAGAGATTGGAAAGACGGCGTACTCATCTCGCCCACCAGAACCCACGTTGCTTCGCCTCATCGTTCACCTTCTTGAGGATCGCTCGAAGGGTGTCTCCCTCCGGGCCGTACACGATGTCGTCGTCTCCGTACATGGTCTTGTCTTCGAGGAATTCGTGAAGCTCGGACAGCTCCTCATCGTTCAGCTCCAGCATGTCAGTCCCTTCGGTCCATGGTGACCATCGCAACCAGGATGACCACACCATACAATGCCACGATCATCATGTCAACAGGTGTCATGACTTCTCCTACGGCCTGTTCAGGACGAGCTGCTTCAGCCCGTTGATGTCGTACGGAGTGAACTTGTGAGCGCTACTCCAGGAGGAGTAGCCTCCCCAGTACTCGCCCGCCATGAGTGGGTCGGTGTACGGCAGGCTGGGGTCGTTGGGGTGGTCCAGCCCGATAGCGTGGCCCAGCTCGTGAGACGAGACGTTGCGCTTGTAAGCCTCGGGCGAGTTGTTCCGCTTCTTGTAGAGCCAGTTGTTGTACGAGAACGTGGCCCGCCCGCTGTGGGCGGAGCCACCCTGACCGCAGACGCTGGCTCCCGACCGGTCTCGATTGGGGTCCAGCTTCACGATGATGCGGTGCCTGCCCGTAGACGTGAAGCCGGGGCAGATGTTGTCGTTACGGTTGATCGTGGTGCCGACGTAGAAGTCCACACCCGTGTGCCTCTCCAGCTCGGCAGCAGTCAGCTTCATGTAGGGGCTGAGCTTCGACCGGCTGAACTCGTCGTAGAACTGGATCGACCAGCCTCGCTGGTCCAGGTAGTAGGCGATGCTGTCCAGCTCCCAACCAGTCCCCGCCGAGAGCGGGGACGTGGTCAGGGCCAGAGCTAGGGTCAGCTCAGATATCACTGTAGTCCTCGTTGACGTGGTTGGGGCCCAGCTCGTCACGGATGACGTCACCGAGCGCAGCGTACAGCTTGAGCGTGAAGTCCATCTCGCCTACTCGGGCATCGATGTCCTTGATGAACGTGATCAGCTCGTCGTTGGGCAGGGAGTCTCCGAGCTGGTCGGCCAGCCAGAGGAGATTGATCTCGGACTTAAGGGGAAGGGTTCGCGAACTCATGGCTTCTTCTTTCCGAATACGTTATGCGCTGGTGGATGGAGTAGGTACTCGGTCAGACGCCTTCCAGCGAAGGCGTCGTCCCTGATGTGACCGAGGAACTTGTTGCAGGTGGTGCCGATAAGCAAAGCAGTCCTCGCACGTACCCGCTTGCATGGTCGTGGTCGACTGCCAACTTTTTCGTCACCCCCTTCGCCCTGCGACAGATGTAGCACGCGCCGTCCTGTGCCTCGTAGAGACGCCAGTACTCGTCGCCCGTGATTCCGTACGTCTTAAGGACGTACGCCGCGTGAGAGGCTAGCTGACGCTCTCTGCGCACCCTTCTGTGGCACTCGCCGCAGCGGGGTCCAGGATGGGGGAGCTTGCGGGTCGTGGACCCGCAGTCCTTACACGCTCTCTTCGTTCGGGACATCTCGGACCTCGATCAACAGGGGGTCGTCAAAGTATCGAGATCGCTGCATGACAGCCAGCTCGATCTCGTCCAGCTCCCACTGCTGCCACTCGTCTTCGAGTGTGGTAATCACGATCTCCTTCACTCCGCCTCCTGGGGCTTCCAATCCTCGGCCCAGACGTCAACCTTCTTCTCGTCGGGCACAGTGATTCCATCATGGAACAAGGGTCGCTCACTCTCGGGCATCTCCTCGATCAGGCAGATCGCAGGATCTGCCTTCATCGTGAAGTACTTCTTACCCATCGCATCCTGGGGACCGAATCGGTTCTTCACTGTTGCCACGTCGAGCGTTCCAGCGTGGCTGTCACCCCAGAGAGTGAGAATGAGCGTTGGGAGTTGGTTTGCTTTCCCCATGATCGCACTACGAGGGGGCGGCGAACCACCCTTGGCAGATTCACTTGTATGGTGAACGACAGTGATAGCAGTCTCTTGCTCACGAGCCATGTCCTTTAGTTCAGCCATGAGGGCCCAGTAGTTCTGCTCACCCGCACCCTCGTAGTCAATGTCCATCATGATGTCGATGATGGTGTGGTGAGGGTACTCCCCTCGCAGCTCACGGAAAGCCTCAGCCTCTGCCCACATGTGTTCCAGGGTGGGGCTGGACTTGAAGGACCACCTGATGTGGTCCATCTCCTTGAGCGACTCGTACGCCGCCTGCTTCTGAGCCATCACCCACAGCTCGGTCTCGTCCGTCTCCGTGCCGGTGAGCATGGAGAGCGAGCGGGAAGCCATGGTGAAGTCGTCAGAGTCAGAGCTGTGGTACAGAGTGGGCACTGCGTTGCCCATCTTGCGGACGATGTTCAGCGTGAGCACCGTCTTCATAGAACCAGGCGGACCAGCGATCATCGAGATCGTGCCTCGCCTGAAGTGCATCTTGTTCGCCTCGAACGACGGGTATGGAGAGGGCAGGGGTTCGCCTGCACTCACGCCCCGCTTGACTGTACGGTGGAGGCTCTTCACTTCCCGCTCCAGATCTCAGTAGCTTCCTCGCAGGGCATGCACACGACCTCCCACTTGTCGGGAGACATCTCGTGCAGCTCCCACGCCACATCCCACACAAGCTCATTGCAGAACACGCATCGCGCGTCGCGAATGTCGCCGATCAATGTAACTCCCGATGGAGAGGGGGCCCCCGAAGGGGCCCCCATTGCGTGTCTTACTTGGCGAGCTTGACTGCGAACTGCTTCTGCCGACCCTTGAGGGCGACGAACTTGATCGCCAGGGTGGTGCCGATGTCGAGCGGCAGCTCGGACTCCTGCATCGCCAGCTTCAGGGCGTCTCGCTTCTGACCGCCGATGTAGTGGGTGACCTCCTCGCCCGACTCCAGGGCGACGACGACACGGATCTGGGTGAGGGCGAAGTGATCGAGCGAGGTGTCGAACTCGCCCTCCTTGCGGGGCTTCCAGCCCTCGTCCGTCTTGACCATGAACTTCGGCTTCTTGCTGTCGTAGTCCGTCTCCGGGACGACGTCCGGCTCGGCGGTGATGACGCCGACCACGGTGTCACCGGGGTTCACGAACATACCGTTCGCGGACTTCGGACCCTTCGGGCCGGAGTTCTTGTTGCCGAAGAGGTCATCGAGCGTAGCCATACTTTTTGTCTCCTTGTTTTTTCTGATTTTTGGTACCGGCTGGTAACTTACCAGTCGATGCTTGCAACCTTGGGTGCAGCCTTCGGGGCTGCACTCTCAGTCTCCCACGGCTTGGGCTTGGCGTCAACCTTCTTGTCCCAGGGCTTGGCGGGCTCATCGAGCAGGCCGTCCTCCTGAGCCATCTGCGTCAACTCTTCGGCGGCCTCCAGGTGGGACGCATCCACGTCGCCCGGACCATCGCCGTGATAGCTGGCGACAGCCTCATCCTCCGAGATCACTGTAGCACCCAGGCCCTCAACGAGAGCCTCGACAGCGGCTCCGCTCTCGTCCATCTCATCCTTGCTGATGGCCGCCTCTACCTTCGGTGCGAGCAGGTTGTTCAAGCCCTTCTGCTCGCCCTCCAGGAAGGCGTACACCTGGTTGACGTACACCTGACCCAGGGTCTCGGGGTCGGGCAGCTCGTCAAGCGAGTCCGCCTCCACCTCCATGAATCCGTACTGGATCGCCTTGCTCGGCAGTCGGTACGTGACCTTCACTTGTCCACCTTCGCGTTGTACTCGAAGCCAGCGTTCCAGAAGTACTCCTCGCCCCATTCGTTGAGGAGGACGTCCTTCTGGGCATCAGTCAGCCTGTCCCACTCCTGGTCGGAGTAGCCGTACTCCTCCAGCGGAACTTCATCCTCGCTGTCGCAGCCAACGTACGGACCGGCCGCGTAGAGCGTCAGCGTGTAGGTGTAGGTCTCTTCCTGCTCGTCACTCATCTTCTGCTTCCTCACAGTCGTAGCACATGCCGCTGAACCGTTCGTAGTCGAGCGCTTCACCGCACTCGTCACAGTCTCTCAGGTGTTCGTACCGCTCGTTCCAGTACTCGTCGTCTTCACGACTCCCCACGGATCTCATCCCCGATCGCAGCCCTGATGTCGTAGTCCTCAAGATGGCTGGCGTACCCAAGGTTGATCATCTGAACGAGACCTTGCAGCTCGTCCTCATCAACGCCCTGCAATCGCAGGATAATGATGCCGTCAGTACGGAAGCCCGTCTCGATGTGCTCGGTCATAATACTTAGCCCTCGCTGTTGGCCCCGCCTCAAGGAGGCAGTTGTCTTGGTTGAAGCAGAACTTGCAGGAGAACCCTGCGTTGGTGGGGTAGAGCTTGGCCACCATCTTCTCGCAGACCGCCTGGTACTTGGCTCCCACCTCAGCGGGGTCCACGTAGCTCAGGTCTACGAAGCGTGCGTTGCTTGCTCCAGGTGCCAGCATGGCGTACTTGCCGTGCCATGTCAAGCCCCCGAGTTCGTGCTTGTCGAACTGCTGAAGCAGGGCTGCGTACGTCTCAAGCTGGAAGTTGTCAGGCTTGGTGCTGCCCGTCTTCCAGTCCAAGATCGTAGGGCCCTTCTTCTTGTGCTCGCCGACGATGTCGATGAACGCCTTGATGGGCACGTCCAGCCCCGGCAGGATGCCGCTGGCATCCAGCTCCACCTCCCACACATCAAGGTCCGAGAGGAACGTCAGAGCCTTTTCGTAGCACTGCTGAGCGCGCTCCAAGGCGCGCTCTTCCTTGATGGGACTGTCGGACGGACCACCTGCCAACCACTTCGAGAGGTCTGGCTCAACCTCCATCTGGCGGGAGATGAGTGAGTAGAAGTACTCCTCCAGGGTAGTGTCGTTCGAGTAGTCAGGACGCAGGTCCCGCTCGATTGCCCAGTGGACAGCAGTCCCGATGGGCAGGTACCACGTCTGCTTCTCCTCCGCCTGCCGGATCTTCGACAGGTACCAGTTACGCGGGCAGGAAGTGTAGCTCTTGTACTGCGAGTAGCTGATGTGTTGGATTGTCATGCAGCAACCTTAGCACGCAGCTTCTCTTGGTACACCACCTTCTGGCGTGCCCTCTCGCACGCCTGACACTGGGCGAACAGGTTGGGTCGGTCATGTTTGTTGACCAGCTTCCACTCCATCTCGCCGCACTTCTTACAGGGGTTGGCGATCTTCTCTTCAAGGATCCTCTTACCCCGCTCAGTCCTGCCGTCAGGCTTGGTCTTGGGAGGCTTGGGCTTGGGCTCGAACCCTACAGGTTCGAAGCCCCCTCGAACAGTGAACATGCGATCGTCCTGGTTGGCAGAGTCCAAGCACTCTGCCCAGACAGGGCAACCACGGCAGATCTCAACAGCTCTGGCCACCTTCTTCAGGTTGTACCTCTTGAGCTTCTTGTACTTGTCGGAGTTGTCGGGGATGAACCCTACCTCCACATCGCCCAAGTGGGCGATGGTGAACAGGTTGGGAGACATACCCTTACACTGAGCTTGTTCTTCCCAGCTAGACACGCTTGCTCCTGTCTGGCCCTCCCTTGGGGTCGGGCCTGAAGTCTTACATCTAAGGAAACAACCTGTCTCCCAGAAAAATTCCTGACTAGTCTGTGACCTGCGTCACAGGGTGGATGTACTTCGAGGGGATGACCTCGATCACCGTCCGCCCCTCCCACTCCGCCAGGATGAACGACAGGTTCCCGTCGTCGCCTCCGGGACTGACCTGCATGACCAGCTCGCCCTCGAAGTCCTGGTAACCAGGTGCGTCAAGCACCTGGACCCTCTGTCGCTCGCTCATCACACGTCCCCGTGGGCGAAGCCCTTGATGTTGTCGGCGCTGATGACTGTGATCTGGCCATCCTCGTAGATGGCAGCCTTGTATCCCTCGCCGAAGACGTGGAACACGTTGATGAGAAGGGCCTCATACTCATGCTCCCGCTCACCCCAGTTGCGGCTCTCGTATCGGACCTGGACGTTCAGCATAGTTCCTCCGCATGCTATACTCGGTGTCATGACGAAAACAACTCTCATCCTCCCGGACATCCAGCATCCGTACGAGGACACTCTGATGCTAAGCAAGCTGGTCCGTGTTGTCAAGGACCACCAGCCGGATCAGATCCTGTCGATCGGCGATGCGATCGACCTCCCGCAGGTCTCGCGCTGGACGAAGGGTACGGCGGGAGAGTATGCAGGAACCCTACAGAAGCAGATAGACAGCTTTGTGTCTACCGTTCTTCGCCCACTTCGGGAGGCTGCGCCCAACGCAGCCTTCACGTGGCTGGAAGGGAACCATGACCTTCGCTTGCAGGACTACCTCAAGAAGTATGCTCCCGCTGCTGCGGGGCTCCGAGCGCTGGAAGTACCAGCCCTCTTTGGTTTGGAAGATCTCGCCATCGACTACGTGACTGGGCCGCATCGCATTGCGACCAACACCTACGCGGTTCATGGCCACGAGGCGGGCGGATACTGTGCCAGCGCCGCCGCCTGGGACCTGAAGTTCGTAAAGAGGTACGGGTCCGACAAGTCCATTGTCTTTGGGCACACACACCAGCCTTTCATCATCACCCGCGCTACGGGGTTCAAGGGTAAGGTTCAGCCTCGGTTCACGATGAACGTCGGCTCGATCATGGACCCTAACCACGCCACCTACGTAGCAGATGGGGCCGTTAACTGGACCATGAGCTTCGGCTTCATCAGGGACGACGGCAAGCGCGTCTACCCTGAGCTGATCACAGCCACTGACCGTGGCTTCTACTTCAACGGGAGCAAGTACTGATGTCTGTCAACATCCTTGGATTTCAGAGCCTGGTGGAGAAGGCTGCTCGTGTCGCCCACGACAAGTACCCCTCCTTTCACGACGTGGACGACACGAAGCAGACTCTCTGGCTCTGGCTGTACGAGAACCGAGAGACCGTGGAGGGGATTGTCCGTGACACGAAGCGTCGTGAGCACGAGAACAAGCCCGTCTTTGATCTCCTGGTTCGCGTGGCAAACGCTCACCTGAACGGTGAGGACGCAGCCAGGCACGGGTACTCCGAAGAGGACGCGTACTACTACAGCACAGACCTCATCAAGGAGATCCTTGAAGTGGTCTTCCAGCACGAAGACTGGCAGAGTTTCGCTACCGTCATTGACATGATGCCGAAGGGCAAGTCCGACCCCGCTACAGCAGGGAACAACCTTGCCTCGTACGTCGATGTCAGTCGGGCTATCGATCAGCTCAAGACGGATCAGTACAACCTCATCGTGTGGCGTTACAAGTACGAGTACACGTTTGAGATGATCGGTCATGAGCTGGGCATCACCAGGCAGGCTGCACAGCAGCGCCACGAGGTAGCCGTGAGGGCCATTCAGAGGACCCTCGGACGCCGGGACCTGGGGGAGCTTCGTAAGGGCTCAGAACCCCAGCTACGGCCGGATGGTACGGCTGACGCTATCGCGCAGACTGACCGTACCTACAATGGCTAAGAAAGCCAACACAAGGGGCGGGCCTTAACGGGCCCGCCCTCTATGTTTACTCGCTCGCCTTGATCTCCTCTTCTAGCATGAACGCGATGGCGTCAGCCTGACGCTGAGCCTTGTCGTACCAGTACTGCCCCCACATGGCGAGCAGTACGATCAGGACGATCAGGAAGTAGATCATCGACGGTTACCTTCTCCTGTGAAGATGCCGATAGCCATGCCCCACGCAAAGCATGTGAAGCCGAAGAGTGCGATCAGTAGGCCGATCACCAGACGTACTCCCACTCTTCGGTCTCGTCGTTCTGTACGACCATCTCGCCGTTCTCGGTGATGTGGAACAGGACGCCATCCTTCATGGCGTCCGCCACCAGCTCTCGCATCCTGTCGGCCCAGTCTCCGATCACCACTCCACCTCCGCCATGGGAATCTCCTTGCGGTAGTACAGCTTCATGTTCTCGTTGCTCTCTGCCATCGGGGTAGCCCCGAGGTTCTTCATGTCCCGGAGCAGGACACCCTTATCCGAGGTGGCAACCACCTCGTAGATGAACTGACGCTGACGACGGGAGACCTTGTCACCCACCTGCCATCCGTCCTTGTTGTTCCCGGGCTCGCCAGCCTTGGCTGTGCTCACCTCCGCATACCCCCAGAAGTCGGAGCCTGCCATCATCCATGCACCGTACTTGGATGTGGCAGAGCATATCCACACCTCGGGTCCATGTTGGTAGGCGACGTGCCACACCCCGCTAATGGCGGGGTGCTTGAACGCTGACCCCACGTGCGGGATGAGAAGGGGCTTCTTGAGGCCCTTCGTGAGGAGATCCAGGTAGCCATCCACGATGATCGTGGCCAGCTCCTCAAGGGAGACACCCTCGCTCTCCTCGCGGTCGAGCAGTTCGCTCACCCGCTTGATCTGTTCAGCCCTGCTAGGTAGAGCCATAGTGCCATCCTTCCATTCGTGGGCACTCTGGACAACACGGGGAGAGAGAAGACCCGTGTTGCCTAGGGCACCCACGCCCGAAGGCGTGGGGTTGTACTACTGCCGACTGTTGGCATACGTCTCGGCGTAACTCAGGACCCAGCCCCAAGCCTCGCCCAAGTCCTGCTGCTGCTGAAGCAAGGTCATGTAGTTCAACGCCTCGGGCGTGAACTCCAGGCTGCTGGTGTAGTGGATCACTTCATCCACCGGCATGTTGTTCTCGATGTTCTCAGTCCCGCCTGACGGGGCGAACAGCTCAGGGTCTACACCCCAAGAGTCGATGAGCATGTGGCCGACCAGGCAAGAGGGAGCCTGAGTCCCCTCACTGATGACGTACTCCTCCGCCAGCTCGTCGTACGCCTTGTCGTAGGTGACGTAGATGCAGGACTTGTCATGCTTTTCGTAGACGTAGTCCTCTCCCTTGCGGGCGACGGCCGCCTCGGCGGCCTGACGTGCATCCTCAAGAGTGATGAGTCGCATGGTTCTCTCCCTTGTCTTCCGCTTTCTGCGGACAGGGATGCATGGGGACTGAAGAAACGCAGCGTCGGTTGACCAGACCTTAGAGCCCTACGGCTACAGCTACGCGGCCTACTTATATTCGGCATCCCCATGCATCCTTGACCGCCGCCGTGCCGTAGCACGGCGAGCAGTTCCATTCTAGTGGTCAATCTCTGGCCTTCACACTTCCTTCACTGAAGGATCATGAGACCTCTACTCGCTGAACAGGTAGCTCACTCCGTCCAGCGTGTACTCGGTGTACTCGCTAGCGATGGCCTCACCCCTGGCGTCCCAGTCGACGTAGTCTTCCCAGCTCTCGCCCGGCTCTTCGATCAAGCCGTCCTCGACCAGGGTCCTGGCCAGCTCGCCGTACTCGTACTCATCGAACGAGGTGAAGAAGTTCTCCAGCTCGCGATTGAAGTTGCCGGAGTCGGTGTAGCGGAAGCCGTCTTCCGCAACGCGGGCGAAGATGGGCAGGTAGTCCCACTCGCCCTTGTCCGACGCCCAGTTCCAGAGCTTGACATAGTCGGCAAGCAGGTCGATCGCGTCGCCAGATCGGCCGTCGAGCAGGTGGCCGTGCATCTCCGCCGACTCGAACTGGACATAGTCCACCTCGACACCGAGCACTCGGGCCAGTGCCCGAACTCGCGTCTCGGCGCGGGTCACCATCTCGTCCTCGAAGATCGTGTTCTCGAACAGATCCTCAAGATCGAACTCGATGAACTGCTTCGGCGCACGGTGGTAGAGGTCAACGGTGTCAATGCCGACGACGCTGAGCGTAATGTACATGTCTCTCTCCCTTGCTCTTGGCTCTAGTCGAGCCAGACGCTGCCCGTCCCGGAGGACGGGCCTCATCCTACTGACTAGAACTGCTCCTCGATCACGTTCGCCAGATCAGCGAAGGTGTGGCCAGCACTGTCGTTCAGCTCCCACAGGGTGAGGTAGCCCTCTTCGGTGCCGTAGTCGCTCTCGACAACGACGTAGTCATTCATCCTGCCAGCCTTGTTGGGGCCGAAACTGCCATCCTCACGCTCGACCAGCAGGCCAGCCCATCGGGCGACACCCTCGGGGAGGATGGTCTCCTCACCCTCGTAGTCGTCGCGGTAGATGTAGGTCTCGCCACCCGACCAGTCGGACTCCTCGGGCTCGCCGATTACGCCAGCCTGCTCCGCAAGATCGCAGAGCACACCCAGGCAGCAGAACGAATCCTGCTCCGCCTTGTTGCGACGAAGGTAGCCGTGACCCTGCTCATACTCTCCGCCACGGAGGGCGTTGAGCCAGAGCTGCTTGATCTCGGGGTTCATCTTCGTGAACATGATTCTCTCCCTTGTTGTGGTCTGAGTAGACCAGACGGAACAGCTCCCTTGACGGGAGCTGCACCATCCTGCTTACTCAGTTCCAGCCCTGCACCATCTTGACTGTGTCGTTGTGGTGCTGAGCAAAGTCCTCCCACCTGTTGAACGACTGGTCGTGCACGACGAGCTGGTTGTACTCCTCGTCGGAGAGGTTGTTCGTGTCGGAGAGGGTGCCCTCACCCACCTTGATCACCGTGGTGTGGAAGTCCTCCGACGTGAAGCCGTCGAACGTCCCTTCCATGGCGTCCATGAGGCTCATCAGAGCCTCAAGCGGGGACAGAGGGGCCGCCTCGGTCACGACGACGTAGTCACCCACGTAGTCGATGTACCGGCCGGTCTCCAGCTCCGAGTCCTCGTACCGCTCCTGAAGCCGGAAGTGGATCGAGCAGTCGTCACCCATGGGGCAGTCGTCATTCTCCACCTCGAACGCGTCGGGGTTGGCCTTGACGATCTGCTCGAACAGGTCGTTGGTGTCCATGTCTCTCTCCCTTTTTCGTTGGCCTGAGTAGACCACACGGCCAGCATCCCCGTCAAGGGGATGCGAACCATGCTTACCCTACTCAGTACGCATACCACACCTCGTCGTCGCCTTCGTAGACCTCGATCGGGATGGAGTAGTTGTGCAGAGTCTGGAGCTGTTCCTTCGTTGCCTCCGTCTGACCCTCGCTGTCCCAGAATCCGGTACCGTGACGGTTGCCGGACAGGACCAGGTTGCGGCCGATGAACTCGGGAGTCATGTCGTGCATGTTCACGATCTCCGAGACAGCCGGATTGCCGAGGAAGTCAGCGACCGCAAGGAAGACAGCGTTCGCAACGCTGTCGTCAAGGATGGCGTACAGCTCCGGGATGGACTCCGACCACACCAGGGTCTCGAACGCCTGCTCGGCGGTCTCGACAATCCTGGTCTTGACGATGTTGAACGAGTCCTCCGCAAACCGGGGAAGCTGAAACTCCATAATGATCCCTCTCCCTTATCTCCTTCCCGCCTACCAGCAGCGCCTCAAGCGCTGCGTGCTTGGGAAGCATCGGATGCGACCCGTTCGGTCGCCTTGCTCACTGAGAACATAGAGCTGCCAGAGCTTTCCTGTCAACCGTGTCTGGCCTCCCTTGGGGTCGGCCGAACCGTTAGCTACCGAGGCAACTAAACAGGAAACAATCTGATCATGCCCATCCATTCCCTCTGTGACTGTGTTCCATGTCACATGTCGAGAGCAGGGACCGAAGCCCCTGCACCGACAAGATCGTGGATCACCTCTTAGTTGAGCTTGAGTTCATTGCCACCCATAGTGGTGGCCTTGCGGAAGTTCTTGTAGCCGTGTCGCTCCTCCCACTTCCTGAACGACATGTAGTACGTGGGGTATCCGTCGTCGGCCAGACGCCAGACGTAGGCCTCTTCCCTGTCCCACTGGTCATTGACCAGGAAGTAGTTGGACAGGCCATGCTGGTCTTCGGCTACGTAGAGGCCATGCCCAAGCTTGGGCCTGTACTCTACGAACACCTCGTCGAAGCGATCTTCGGTCATGAAAGTGATGGCATTGGAGCCATACAGTGAGGAGACAGTACCGTCACCCTTGACTTCCATCTCACGGAAGGCGACACGAGCATCTGCGTCATCGAAGTCGATCACCTTGATCTTCTCCACGACGTAGTCATGCTCGCTGTGCTTGTACAGGTCCTGCATGATCTCTCCTTTGTTTCGGCAGTGATGCCGTCAAGCAGCACGTACGAGACGTGCTGCAAGAGTGGTCACTGACTCTGTCGGTACGCCACCTCTTCGAAGCAGCGGGCCATGGCGTGAAGCGTGTCAAACGCCTCACGCTTGTTCATGCCCAGGTGGCCGTTGTAGGTGCCCGGAGCGGGGGAGTGGCCTCCGTGCTCAGGGTCTACGTACACGGCCTTGAACGAGTTGCCGTAGGTCCTGCTGCCCTTGATGAACGACAAGCCATCCACGGGCCACGCAAGAGCGTTGACGGCCCTGTAGTAGCGCTTGAACGCCGACTCAAGGTCTTCGTTCGTGATGGGTCGCATATCAGTCTCCGATCAGCTTGTTGAGGCGGGAAGCGAAGCGTTCGGCGTCAGCCTTGGAGAGACCGACCTCGACCACCTTGCGATGGTGTGAACCCTTGTTCACGACCATCCATCCGGCCTCACCTTGCTGAGCGGTGTAGACGGGTTGGTTCATGATCTCTCCCTTTGTCGGCTGTGATGCCGGGAAAGCACACACCCTTGAAGGGTGTGTGCCAACCTTGGTCACAGGCTCATTGCCTCGATCCAGTCGCTGGCCCTCATGCCGTCAATGCAGACCACGCCCCCATCGACTGTGAAGTCTTGGGGTGTGAGCTGAATGCCGATCGCGCCAGCGTCGCTGATGGCGGCGTACACATCGTCCTGCACGGACTCACTCTCATCTTCGACGTGAATGATCCTCATGCCATGTACTCCAGTCCAGAGACGTGGGCGATTTCCATGCGCCAACCGTAGTGCTCATCACGCTGCACCCTGGTAGCAGTCTCAGTCACCTGAAGCTGCTTGAGGAAGGAGCGGTTCTCCAGACAGTCACGGCACGCATAGCTGAAGTGCTCGTGATCTGTGCACTGGATCAGGCCTGCGACGTCGTTGATCGACTGGTTGCGGGCTTGCCCTACGGTGACCCAAGAGTCGTCCACCTTGGTCTTGACCATGGCGATGAACTCGTAGACTTCACTCATGCTCTCTCCCTCTGGTCAGAGCGCTGCCTGTAGCAGCGCCCAGCACGGAAGGCAGACATAACACTCGAAAGAGCTGCCTGCCAACCATGCTCGGGGTCGTAGGGACGGCTTGACCACGTCAATCGAGTATCCTACTGAGTTGCTTCGGACTCCTGTGGTCTCGCCGATCATGACCCCGATCAAAGGGAAAGGAGAGATGCGTACGAACTAGACTCAGCCGTTGGCTCGCCCTAGACATCAGGGGTCCATCGCTACGTCGGTACTGAGCCACTTGAGGGTCATCGAACACCCCGCTCGTACGCTGCTGCACTATTGAGTTCTCAAGGTACTGCCGCTGCCTTCGGTTGCTGCCAGCACTGCCATCCTGACTACAGGGAGCTGATCCCTGCACCCACTGTGCCTGGCCCCTTTCGGGCCCCTGCGTCTCCACAGGGTTTGTCCTCCGGGCTGCGCTCCGAGTCCATCCCCCTCGCGGGGGCTGTAGTGCTCGGTCCGCTTCGTTCTGTTGTCTTGCTGGTGACGACTCTGTCAGACGCTGTGCGGGCTGTCAAGCCCCTCTGTGCGGGTCTCTCAGCCTCGTTTTAGCCCCTTGGGGGTGTCTGGCCTTGATGCCCTAGCGAGAGGCCGTTAGACGGCCGCTCAGCGCCTCTGTGGAGTTGTCTTCGCCGTGTTGCTCGGTGGCGATGACCTAAGACTGTCCTTTGCAGCAGGGTCGGTCAAGCTTCGCAGGTCAGAGCACGTGTGACAGCGGGTGTGTCAAGCCTCTTTTGCTCCCGCCAAGCCCCTGCAAAGCCCTAAAAATCATGGGATGCGCAGGTCAGGCCATCTAGGCGGGGAGAGATGAGGGGAAGCGTACGTTCTGTACGGAAACACTGGTTCCCTAGGCCAGCACGCCCCCCAGGCGTGCGATGCAAGGTGAGATGCCTCAAACTCCGTGGATTCTCTGGTGTAGGCCTAGCGTTGCCCCACGTTTGCTGTGGCAAGCCAGGCATCCCCTACGTGAGCCTAGGGGGGAACGCGTGCGCGTACACGCGCGTGGGGGTGGGCTTGGTGGTCAGCCTGACTCATAGTCCCATCCCACCCAAACCGGACATCTTGCACACATATCACGCACAATGTGGACACTATGCACACATATTGCACACATATGCATCACATCGCATACATATACACACACGTGAGCATACATGTACTCATGTGAGCAGGGCAGGGCAGGCCTGGCATGTCCCACCATGTCCGGATCTGTGCATCCATGTGTGTGCACCTAGGGCAAACCGGACACATGCCACCATGTCCGACCATGTCATCACATGTTGACCCGGGGGTTTTAAACTGGGGCGGAGAGAGAGTGTGTGAGACCCCTCAGAAATTTGCCATAGAATCCAGACCACCAAGCCATTGCCCGGAGCTACGTAGCGTGACATAGAGGGGGAGTCTAGGTAGCACACAGTCATAGTTGGTAAAGGGTTGGTAACATCCAGCATCTCTGCTTTCAGGGAGAGGCCCGACAGACCCTACCTTCTTAGTGAGGGCACCGAGCGAAGCGAGGGGCCCGAACGACAACCCCTTAGCAGCTAGATCAGGCGACCCCCTGAAGGGTCGCCAGACCGGGCTAACCTAGTAGACATGGTTAACCAGTACGGCAGCCCCTGAAGGGCTGCCTACCCTAGTAACCCCTCCTTCCCGGAATCTCTCCCCGCCTAACGGTTGCTAGCGGATGAACGCCGGAAGCTCGCCAGAGCTTCCGTAGTAGTAGAACAAGGAGCTAGGGACAAGATGGCCAAGGTCTACGTAGACGAGGACGGCAACCAGGTAGCCGGACCCAAGGTCCGGCGTAAGCCGGGACGGAAGGTCAACAAGAGCGTCCAGGAGAAGAAGGACACCATCCTCAACTACGCCAAGCAGGGGCTACCCCTTGCGAGGGCCTTCGAGGATCTGGGCATCACCCAGCAGGCGTACCAGTACTACCGGGACTCGGACAAGCAGTTCCGAGCAGACATCGACCGGGTCAAGCTCATGGCCACCTCGGCGGGTGACAAGCAGGTCCGCGAGGAGATGCCGGACTTCCCGACGTTCTGCGAGGAGTACCTGGACACCAAGCTCTTCCCGCACCAGCTTCAGTGGTACGACATCCTGGAGGGTCGCGCTCCACGCGACCTCCACCCGCAGCAGATCTACAAGCCGGGCGACCCTGGCATGATCATCGTCAACACTCCACCGGAGCACTCGAAGTCCACGACCATCACGGTCAACTACACGACTTGGCGGATCTGCCAGGACCCGAACATCCGCATCATCATCGTCTCGCAGACGCAGGAGATGGCTAAGCGGTTCCTCCGGGCGATCAAGGACAGGTTGGCTGGAGCCAACCCCTCCTACCGCAAGCTTCAGATGGACTTCGCTCCGGACGGCGGCTTCGACGCGAACAGCGCGTCGTGGACGGCAGACTCGATCTACGTCAACGCCGAAGCCCGAGACTCCGGTGAGGCAACGCCTACCGTGCAGGCTCTGGGTATGAACGGACAGATCTACGGCAACCGCGCAGACCTCATCATCCTAGA
>MTEX01011828.1_pt2 | contig 18574 bp, 19 predicted proteins | sample 1042691 | NCBI WGS metagenome assembly MTEX01 (sample SAMN06185810, study PRJNA358809) | soil metagenome | isolation source: soil biostimulated with molasses as carbon source | place: India | collected 2015-05-23
ATCGAGATCTGGCGACCGGACGAAGTCGCCATCGAGAAGGTGTTCATGGCGCGCAATCCCGATTCGGCGCTGAAGCTCGGGCAGGCGCGCGGCGCGGCGATCTGCGCGGTCGTGCTGCGCGATCTCCCGGTGCACGAGTACGCCGCCAAGGAAGTGAAACTGGCGGTGGTCGGCAAGGGCAGCGCCGAGAAACACCAGATCCAGCACATGGTCGGCATCATGCTGGGCCTGCACGGCAAGTTGCAGGCCGACGCCGCCGATGCGCTGGCCGTGGCCATCACCCATGCGCACGTGCGCGCCACCGCCAACCGCCTGGGCGTCAACGCCCGCCAAGCCTGGAGCCGCAAGTGATGTCCGGGATTCGGGATTGGGGATTGGGGATTCGCAACGGCGTGGCGCGGCGGAAGACCGTGCTTCGCCAATCCCCAATCCCGAATCTCCAATCCCGTGCCCGGAGGGCCAAATGATCGGACGACTGCGCGGCATCCTTTCGCACAAGCAGCCCCCGTGGCTGATCATCGACGTGGGCGGGGTGGGCTACGAGCTGGAGGCGCCGATGAGCACCTTCTACGATCTGCCCGACGTCGGCCGCGAGGTCACCCTGTTCACCCATTACGCGCAGAAGGAAGACAGCGTTTCGCTGTACGGTTTCCTGCGCGAGGGCGAGCGCAGGTTGTTCCGCGACGTGCAGAAGGTCAGCGGCATCGGCGCCAAGATCGCGCTGGCGGTGCTGTCGGGCGTCAGCGTGGACGAGTTCGCGCGGCTGGTGCAGGCCAGCGACGTGACCGCGCTGACGCGCATCCCCGGCATCGGCAAGAAGACCGCCGAGCGCATCGTGGTGGAACTGCGCGACCGCGCCGCCGATCTGGGCGGTGGCGGCGGCGTGAGCGCCAGTCTGCCAGCGGACCCGCAGTCCGAAGCCACCATCGCCCTGCAGCAACTGGGCTACAAGCCGGCCGAGGCCGCCCGCATGGCCCGCGACGCGACCGGCAACGGCGACGACGCGGCCACCATCATCCGCAAGGCACTGCAGTCGGCCCTGCGCTGACCGTTTAGAGCCTTTCCTCACTTCCCGCGCGCTAGCCTTTCCCCGCCATGTCCGCATCCGCTTCCTCCACTTCGGCCACCTCTTCCTCCGGTGGCCACGGTCATCCGCATGGCGAGCCGCAGGGCCTGGCGGGGCTGGTGATCGCCGCCGCCGGCGTAGTGTTCGGCGACATCGGCACCAGTCCGCTCTACACGCTGAAGGAAGCCTTCTCCGAACACTTCCACCTGCAGGCCAACCACGACACCGTGCTGGGCATCCTGTCGCTGGTGTTCTGGGCCATGATGATCGTGGTGACGGTGAAGTACGTCTCCATCATCATGCGCGCCGACAACGAGGGCGAGGGCGGCATCATGGCGTTGATGGCGCTCACGCAGCGCACGCTCAAGAAAGGATCACGCACCGCCTACGTGGTCGGTATCCTCGGCATCTTCGGCGCCTCGCTGTTCTTCGGCGACGGCGTGATCACCCCGGCCATCTCGGTGCTGGGCGCGGTCGAGGGCCTGGAGGTCGCCGCGCCGGCGCTGGATCGCTTCATCGTGCCGATCACCATCGTCATCCTGCTGGCGGTGTTCATGGCGCAGCGGTTCGGCACGCAGAAGGTGGGCCGCGTGTTCGGGCCGATCATGGTGGTCTGGTTCCTGTCGCTGGCCGCGATCGGCATCGGCAACATCATCGACGCTCCGGAAGTGCTCAAGGCGCTCAATCCGCTGTGGGGCGCGCGCTTTTTCCTCCAGCACGGCTGGCAATCGATCCTGATCCTCGGCGTCGTGGTGCTGGCGGTGACCGGCGGCGAGGCGCTGTACGCGGACATGGGCCACTTCGGCATCAAACCGATCCGCTACGCCTGGTACACCCTGGTGCTGCCGTGCCTGTTCCTGAACTACCTGGGGCAGGGCGCGTTCGTGCTGGACCACCCGGCCGCGGTGGTGAATCCGTTCTACGAAGCGGTGCCGCGCTGGGCGCTGTATCCGATGATCGTGATGGCGACGCTGGCGGCGGTGATCGCCTCGCAGGCGGTCATCACCGGCGCCTTCTCGGTGGCGCGCCAGGCCATGCAGCTCGGCTACATCCCGCGCATGCAGATCAAGCACACCTCGCACGACACCATCGGCCAGATCTACATCCCCGGCATCAACTGGATCCTGATGGTGGCGGTGTTGACGGTGGTGCTGATGTTCCAGGATTCCACCCGCCTGGCCGCGGCGTACGGCATCTCGGTGTCCGCGACCATGCTGATCGACACCCTGCTGCTGGCGCTGGTGGCGCGCGCGCTGTGGCCGAAGGGCAGCCGCGTCGTGCTGGCGCTGTGCGTGCTGTTCTTCGTGGTCGACCTGGGTTTCGTCATCGCCAACGGCGCCAAGTTCTTCCAGGGTGCATGGTTCCCGGTGGTGCTGGGCATCGTCGTGTTCACCCTGCTGCGCACCTGGCGCCGCGGCCGCGAACTGCTCAGCGCCGAGATCCGCAAGGAAGGCATCCAGCTCGATACCTTCCTGCCCGGCCTGATGCTGGCGCCGCCGATACGCGTGCCGGGCACGGCGGTATTCCTGACCGCGCAGACCGGCATGGTCCCGCACGCGCTGCTGCACAACCTCAAGCACAACAAGGTGCTGCACGAGCGCAATGTGTTCCTGACCGTCGAGACCCTGCCAGTGCCGTTCGCACCGATGGAAAAGCGGCTGAAGATCGATTCCATCGGCGACGAGTTCTACCGGGTCATCGTCAAGTTCGGCTTCATGGAGACGCCCGACGTGCCGCAGGCGCTGATGCGTTCCTGCGACCGGGGCGGCATCTATTTCGATCCGATGGAGACGACCTATTTCGCCAGCCGCGAAAGCATCGTCGCCACCGCCCACCGCGGCATGCCGGTCTGGCGCGACAAGCTGTTCGCGGTCATGCACCGCAACGCGGCGCCGGCGACCGGATTCTTCCGCATTCCCGGCAACCGGCTGGTCGAGCTGGGCGCGCAGGTGGAAATCTGAGCCCGGCGTCATCGAACGCCTGATCGGAGGCGCCGGGACCACGCGGGTGCCGGCCCTTTTTCCACGGCGGTTTGCCCCATAATGGCGGCATGACCGAAGACCGCATCATCGCCTCCGGCGCCACCCGCGAAGACGAAGCCATCGAGGCCAGCATCCGCCCCAAGCGGCTGGACGAATATCTCGGGCAGAAGCCGGTACGCGAGCAACTGGACATCTACATCCAGGCGGCCAAGGGCCGTGGCGAGGCGCTGGACCACGTGCTCATCTTCGGCCCGCCGGGACTGGGCAAGACCACCCTGAGCCACGTCATCGCCAACGAACTGGGCGTCAACATGCGGGTCACCTCCGGTCCGGTCATCGAGAAGGCCGGCGATCTGGCGGCGCTGCTGACCAACCTGCAACCGCACGACGTGCTGTTCGTGGATGAAATCCACCGCCTATCGCCGGTGGTGGAGGAAGTGCTGTACCCGGCGATGGAGGACTTCCAGATCGACATCATGATCGGCGAGGGCCCCGCGGCCCGCTCGATCAAGCTGGATCTGCCGCCCTTCACCCTGGTCGGCGCGACCACCCGCGCCGGCCTGCTGACCGCGCCGCTGCGGGATCGTTTCGGCATCGTCCAGCGGCTGGAGTTCTACAGCGCGGAAGAACTGACCAGCATCGTGCGCCGGTCCGCCCGCATCCTGGACATTCCCTGCGAACCGGAAGGCGCTGCGGAAATCGCACGGCGCTCGCGCGGCACCCCGCGCATCGCCAACCGGCTGCTGCGGCGGGTCCGCGACTACGCCCAGGTGCGCGCCGCCGGCCACATCGACCGCGACGTCGCCGATGCCGCGATGAAGATGCTCAAGGTCGATCCGGAGGGCTTCGACGAACTGGATCGGCGCATGCTGCGGACCATCATCGACAGTTTCGATGGCGGACCGGTGGGCGTGGAATCGCTGGCCGCCGCGCTGTCCGAGGAACGCGGCACGCTGGAAGACGTCATCGAACCGTACCTGATCCAGCAGGGCTACCTGATCCGCACCGCGCGCGGGCGCATGGCCACCTCCAAGGCGTACCGCCATCTCGGGCTCAAGCCGCGGCGGGAGCTGGAACTGGGCGGTTCCGGCAGCGAAGATCTGTTCTGAGCCGACCGCCCTGCCCGGAGAAGCCCGCCTTGAGCGCCCAATCGCAGACCAATGACGTCGTTTCCCGGCTATTCAGTTGGCCGACACGCGTTTATTGGGAAGATACCGACGCTGGCGGCGTGGTCTACCACGCGCAGTACGTGGCGTTCCTGGAACGCGCGCGGACGGAATGGCTGCGCGCGCGCGGCCACAGCCAGGAACGGCTGCGCGGGGACCACGACCTGGTTTTCGCGGTCCGCGCGATGACGCTGGATTTCCTGAAACCGGCGCGCCTGGACGACCTGCTGCGGGTGGAACTGGCGTTGCGCCAGTGCAAGCGGGCCAGCGTCGTCTTCGCCCAGCGCATCCTGCGCGGCGAGGACGTCCTGTTGACCGCGGAGGTGAAAGTGGCGGCGCTGGGTGCCGCGGGTTTCAGACCCAAACCGCTGCCCGATGCGTTGTATGAAGAATTCAAGCTGTTCGAAACGCCGAACTGACCAATCCGAAACATCGAGGAATACCGGATGATCGCACCGCTCCTGGCCGCCGTGGTCGAAGCCCTGCCCGAGGACACCGCCGCCGCCGCCGTCCAGGCGACCGCCGCCACCACCCACAGCGGCATCAACTACCTCGAGCTGATGCTCAAGGCCAGCCTGCCGGTCAAGCTGATCGTCGTGCTGCTGCTGGTCGGCTCGCTGATCAGCTGGGTCATCATTTTCCGCAAGGCGCGGGTGTTCAAGGCCGCCAACCGCGATGCCGACGACTTCGAAAGCCGCTTCTGGTCCGGCGCCGAACTGAGCAAGCTGTACGCCAGCGCCGCCGATCGCAACCGCGTGGTGAGCGGCCTGGAGGCGATCTTCGAAGCCGGGTTCCGCGAATTCGCCCGCCTGCGCGACAAGCGCAAGCTGGACCCGCGCGCGCAACTCGAGGGTGCCCAGCGCGCGATGCGTGCGACCTACGCGCGCGAGGTCGATCAGCTGGAACGCAATCTGGAGCTGTTGGCCAACATCGGTTCCACCGCGCCGTACGTCGGCCTGGTCGGCACGGTGTTCGGCATCATGGTCACCATGCACGACATGCTCAACAGCGGCGAGCAGGCGGGCATCGCCTCGGTCGCGCCCGGCATTTCCGAGGCGCTGTTCGCCACCGCCATCGGCCTGTTCGTGGCGATTCCGGCGGTATGGGCGTACAACCGTTTCACCACCCGGGTCGAACGCGTCTCGGTGCGCTATGAAACCTTCGCCGAGGAATTCAGCTCGATCCTGCAGCGCCAGTCCTCGGGCGACGAATAAGCGGAGTCCGCCATGACCGCCGCCATTTCCCGCGTGCGCAAGCGCCGCAAGCTCAAATCCGAAATCAACGTCGTGCCGTACATCGACGTGATGCTGGTGCTGCTGATCATCTTCATGGTGACCGCGCCGCTGCTGACCCTCAGCGTGGACGTGGATCTGCCGAAGTCGAGCGCCCGTTCGGTCGAAAGCAAGAAGGATCCCATCATCGTCAGCGTCAACGCCGATGGCGCCTATACGCTGACCCTGGAAAGCGGCAAGCCGGAGCGCCTGGACGGCCCGACCCTGGCCGCCAAGCTGAAGGCCTTCGTCAGCCAGAACCCCGATGCGCCGGTGTTCGTCGCCGCGCCGGGCGCTTCGGACTACCAGAAGGTCATGGACACGATGGTGATGCTGCAGCAGGCCGGGGTGAAGAAGGTCGGCCTGATGAGCCAGCCGGGCGGCAATGCACGCTGACGCGCTCCCGCCCCGGCACCGTCCCGAACAGGACGATCTCGCCGTCCCGGTCGCCCTGGCGATCGCGGTGCACGCGCTGATAGCGCTGCTGTTCCTGGCCGCCTACCTGTGGTCGCCCATGCACGATTTCGAGCCGGCCGCGGGGTCGCCGGTCATCGAGGCCTCGCTGGAGATTTCCAGCGCCGACATCCGCGCCGCCCAGCGCGCCATCGAGAACGCGCCCAAGCCGGAGCCGATGCCGACGCCGATCGAGGAAACCGCCGAGGAAGAGACCGTTCCGCCGCCGCAACCGCTGCCCGAGCCGCGTCCGCAGGACTCGCCGGTCCAGCCCCAGCAGCAGGCGCAGGAACGCATTCCGGTCCCGGACACCGAGGATCAGGATGCCGCCAGCCGCCTGGCCATTTCCCAGCAGAAGGCGCTGAAGGAACAGGAAGAGAAGCGTCGCCAGGAGCAGATCGACCTGACCGAGCGTGAGCGCCAGCAGGAGGCCGAGCGCAAGCAACGCCTGGCCAAACAGCAGGAGGAGGCCGAACGGGACAAGAAGCTGGCCGATCTCCGCCGCCGCCGCGAGCAGGCCGCCCGCGAGGCGCAGATGGCCGAACAGAAGCTGCGCCAGTTGCAGAACGTGCAGGCCCAGCGCGCTGCTGCGGCCACGGCCAGCGCGGCGGCGCCGGCTCCGAGCCGGGCCAGCGGCGGCCAGCCGGGGCAGGGGGGCACCAATACCGATCTGACCGCACAGTACGCCGCCGCCATCCAGCGTGCCGTCAGCGACAAATGGAACCGGCCCGACACCGTCCCGCTGGGCCAGCGCTGCCGCATCACCATCCGCCAGTTGCCGGGCGGCGAGGTCATCGACGCCAAGGTCGATGCCAGTTGCCCCTACGACGAGGCGGGCCGGCGCTCGATCGAGGCCGCGGTCCTGCTGGCGCAGCCGCTGCCGTACCGGGGTTTCGAAAGCGTGTTTTCGCGGACCCTGTTTTTCACATTCGAAGCGCAGGAACGCTGACAGAATCGCGGGCCTGAACGCCCTCGTTCATGATTGCGAAAACGTTCACACGCAAGCTGGTATCCCTTTCCCGTTCAGACAGACCGAGATCTCCCCGTCCTGCCATGAAAATGCTGCCACGCTGGCTTTCCGCCCTGACCCTACTGCTGCTGTCGTTCGCCGCCGCCGCCCAGGAGCGTGGGCTGGACATCGACATCATCGGCGGCAATGCCTCGGCGCTGCCCATCACCATCGTCCCGATGCCTTACCAGGGCTCCGCGGGCGCGCCGCAGACCGATGTCGCCGGGGTGGTGCGGGCGGACCTTGAGCGGTCCGGTTCCTTCCGTACCCTGCCGGAAGCCAGCATCGTCGAGCGTCCGACCCGGGGCAGCGAGATCCAGTATCCGACCTGGCGCGCGCTCAAACAGAATTATCTGGTGGTCGGCCGCGTGATGGATGCCGGCGATGGCGGATACCGGGTGGAATACGAACTGTTCGACGTGGCCAAGCAGGAACGCCTGCTGGGGCTGGCGATGACCGCCCGCGCCAACGCCATGCGCGACGTCGCCCACCAGATGGCCGATGCCATCTACGAGAAGATCCTGGGCATTCCGGGCGCCTTCTGGACCCGGATCGCCTACGTCACCGCCAGCGGCGCCGGCAAGGGCGCCCGCTACGCGCTGATGATCGCCGACTCGGACGGCTTCAACCCGCAGACCGTGGTGCGTTCCTCCGAACCGCTGCTGTCGCCCTCCTGGAGCCCGGACGGGCGCCGCTTGGCCTATGTCAGCTACGAGGGCGGCAACTCGGCAATCTTCATCCAGGACATCACCACCGGCGCGCGCCAGAAGGTGTCGGGTTTCCGCGGCATCAACGGTTCGCCGTCGTTCTCGCCGGATGGCAGCCGGCTGGCGCTGACCCTGTCGCGCAGCGGCAACCCGGAAATCTACGTGATGGACATCGCCAGCCGGCAACTGCGCCAGCTGACCAACCAGTCCAGCATCGATACCGAGCCGGTCTGGAGCCCGGACGGCGCCACCGTCTACTTCACCTCCGACCGTGGCGGCCGCCCGCAGATCTACCAGGTGCCGGCCAGCGGCGGTTCCGCAACCCGGGTTACGTTCGAGGGCAGCTACAACGCTTCGCCGAAGATCTCCTACGACGGCAAGAAGATCGCGGTCGCGCAGGGCAGCGGCAATACCTACCGCATCGCGCTGATGGACCGCAGCCTGGGCTCGCCCCGCTGGTCCACCCTGTCGCCCGGCTCGCTGGACGAGTCGCCCAGTTTCGCCCCCAACGCCAGCATGGTCCTCTACGCCGCCCGTGAAGGAGGAAGAGGCGTACTGTATGCCGTGTCCGCCGACGGCCGGGTCCGCCAGCGGCTGGTGCTGGCCGATGGCGATGTACGCGAGCCGGCATGGTCGCCGTACCGTGCAAAGCGTTAAGATGACGTCTACGGTTTAACCCCCATCCCTGCGAGAAGCCGAAGGAATGACGATGAACAACACTGCCCGCGTTTTGATGTTGTCCCTGCTGTCCGTGGCCGTGCTGGCCGGTTGCAAGAAGGCGGTCAAGGAAACCCCGCCGACCGACACCACCACCACCACTCCCACCACCCCGACCGAGCCCACCACCTCCGGTGTCTACGGCCCGAACGATCTGGATACCGACGCCTGCCTGCGCCAGCGCGTGGTGTACTTCGACCTGGACCAGGATTCGCTGAAGCCCGAGTTCCAGGCGATCATGGGCTGCCATGCCAAGTACCTGCGCGACCGCCCGTCCTCGCGCATCACCCTGGAAGGCCATGCCGACGAGCGCGGCAGCCGCGCCTACAACCAGGGCCTGGGCGAGCGCCGCGGCAACGCCGTGTCGTCCGCGCTGCAGGCCAACGGCGGTTCCGGCAGCCAACTGAGCGTGGTGAGCTACGGTGAAGAGCGTCCGATCTGCACCGAATCCAACGAGTCGTGCTGGGCGCAGAACCGTCGCGTCGAGATCGTCTACACCGCCAAGTAAGCGATGAGCGCGATGTCGATCGGCAAGCGTTTCCTGCTGGTCACGGCGGCGGCCCTGGTGGCCGCCGCTCCAGCCTGGGCACAGCGCCAGAGCCTGGCGGACCGCGTCGCGGCGCTGGAAGCGCAGGCCAACAATTCGCAGGCCAACATGGACCTGCTGAACCGGCTGGGCCAGCAGGAAGGCGAAATCCGCGAACTGCGCGCGCAGATCGAGAAGCTCCAACACGATCTGCAGGAGTTCCAGCAGCGCAATCGTGATCAGTACCTGGACTTGGACGGTCGCCTCAATCGCATGGAAGGTGGCGCCGTGCCGCCCGTGGCCGCGCCCGCGACCAGCGGCGGCACCGCCGCCCCGGTGGCACCGCCTTCGGCCGCGACGCAGGTCGCCGATCCGACACCGTCCGTGCATGGCGATCCGGGTTCCCTGGTCCAGGCCGGGGACGAGCGCACCGCCTACAACCAGGCGTTCGACAAGCTGAAGTCCGGCGATTACGTCGGCTCGGCACAGTTGTTCACCGCGTTCCTGCAGGCGTACCCCAGCGGCGTGTATGCGCCGAACGCGCTGTACTGGCTGGGCGAGAGCTATTACGTCACTCAGAACTACGCCTTGGCCGCGGAGCAGTTCCGCGCGCTGATGGACCGCTATCCCACCCATGACAAGGCCCCGGGCTCGCTGCTCAAGCTGGGCCTGTGCGAATACGGCCTGGGCAAGGTCGATGCCGCCGAACGTACCCTGGCGGACGTCGTCAACCGGTACCCCGGAAGCGATGTCGCCCGCACGGCCGACGACCGCCTGAAAGCCATCCAGCTCGGCCGCCTGCGCTGAGCGCGGAACGACCGGGCCGGCCCCCGCGGCCCCAGGACGAGGGCGCCTGCCGCCCTCGCGGCATGCCCACCTGGGCGCGGTTGCTGAACGCCATCCCTGAGATCCGCCGACGGCCGCTACGCCGACAGGCGATAATGTGCCGCCATGAACGCTGTCCCCACCTCCGAATCCGCCACCCAGGAACGCCTCAAGCTGACGGAAATCTTCCTGTCGCTGCAGGGCGAGGCCAATGCGGTGGGCTGGCCCACGGTGTTCGTGCGCCTGACCGGCTGCCCGCTGCGCTGCCAGTACTGCGACACTGAGTACGCGTTCCATGGCGGTGAATGGTGGGATATCGACGCCATCCTCGCCGAAGTGGCCCGTCATGGCGTCCGCCATGTCTGCGTGACCGGCGGCGAGCCGCTGTCGCAGAAGCGCTGCCTGATCCTGCTGCGCCGGTTGTGCGACGCCGGTTACGACGTTTCGCTGGAAACTTCCGGCGCACTGGATATCGCCGATGTGGATCCGCGTGTTTCGCGCGTGATGGACCTGAAGACGCCGGGATCCCGCGAGATGGGGCGCAATCGGCTGGAGAACCTGCCCCTGCTGACGCCGCGCGATCAGCTGAAATTCGTCCTCTGCGGCCGCGCGGATTACGAGTGGGCGCGCGGGATGGTGGCCGAACATGGCCTGGCGGATCGCTGCGACGTGCTGTTCTCGCCGTCCAAATCCGAACTGGAACCGCGCCAATTGGCCGACTGGATCGTCGAGGATCGGCTGCCGGTGCGCTTCCAGATGCAACTGCACAAGTTGCTCTGGAATGACGAGCCCGGCCGCTAGCATCGCCTTCGCGGGGGGCATCCACGCAGGCACCACAACCGGACCGTCCGTGGTTCCCCTTCCACGCGAGATGCCTGAAGCTCTTCCCCGATTCCCGATTCCCGATTCCCGATTCCCGATTCCCCATGAAGAAAGCCGTCGTCCTTCTCTCCGGTGGCATGGACTCCGCCGTCGTCGTCGCCATTGCCCGCGAACAGGGCTATGCCGTCCACGCGCTCAGCGTCCGCTACGGGCAGCGCCACACTTCGGAACTGGAAGCGGCCGATCGCGTCGCCCGTTCCCTCGGGGCGGCCGCACACAAGACCGTGCACGTGGATCTGAGGGGCATCGGCGGCTCCGCGCTGACCGATGACATCGACGTCCCCGAGGCCGGCGGCGGCGGGATCCCGGTCACCTACGTGCCGGCCCGCAACACCATCATGCTGTCGGTGGCGCTGGGCTGGGCCGAGGTACTCGGCGCCGCGGACATCTTCTGCGGGGTGAACGCCGTCGATTACTCCGGCTATCCCGATTGCAGGCCGGAGTTCATCGATGCGTTCGAGAAACTCGCCAACCTGGCCACCAAGGCCGGCGTGGAAGGCGCGGGGCTGCGGATCCACGCCCCGCTGATGTCGATGGGCAAGGCCGAGATCGTCCGCGAGGGGCTGCGCCTGGGCGTGGATTTCTCCCAGACCGTGTCGTGCTACCAAGCCGACGAGCAGGGCCGCGCCTGCGGCCACTGCGATGCCTGCCGACTGCGCGCGGCGGGCTTCGCCGATGCCGGCGTGGCGGACCCGACCCGCTACGCGTGAACCCGGATTTTTCAGCGGGCCCCAAGCTGGGGTAGAATTCGCACCCCGGCGCAATGCCGGGCATATATGGGCCGTTAGCTCAGTCGGTAGAGCAGAAGACTTTTAATCTTTTGGTCGAAGGTTCGAATCCTTCACGGCCCACCATCCGTATCCATCCACCGCATCGTGGCGCGATGCGGGAATGATCTTCCCCGAATTACCGGAATGGAGCCGCGCTGGATCGCTCCAGCGTTCCCAACCGTCTGCGGCCTGGGTGATCGGGTCCGCTTCTCATTGCATTCATTTGCGGCTCCCTACGCTGCATTCCACTGCCATTTCCCGGGAGACAACCGATGAAACGCGTGTTGATTGCGGGCGCCCTGTTGGCCGCCTTGTCGGGCGTTGCCAATGCGCACGATCGCGGCCAGGAGTGGCAAGAAGCCGCCAAGGACCGGCGTGAAGCGCTGAAGGAATACGAGAAAGCGCGCCGGGAGGCTTATCGCGAAGCGGAAAAGGACCGCCGCGAAGCCGAGCGGGAGTACTGGAAGGATCGCCGCGAAGCCCAACGCGAGTACGAAAAGGACCGGCGTGAGGCCTGGAAGGAGCGCGACAAGGCGGAAAGACGGTGGGCGCGCGGCGAACACATTCCGCGCCATTACCTGGCCGATCCTTATTACATCCGCGATTTCGAGTTTCATGATCTGGCGCCGCCCCCGCGGGGGTATACTTGGGTGCGTCCGGACCCACGTGACGACGATTACTACATGGTCCAGCTGGCGACGGGTTTGATCGCACAGATCCTCGACCGTTGAAGATGCAGTCGGGTGCAAGGGGAAAGGCCGCGACGCGGCCTTTTCCGTGGGTAATGCACCCGGCGTGGCTACCGGCGATCGATGGTGATGGTGGGGTGTACCGTCTCGCCGCAGTGGATTGATACGAGCACCGGTGATTCCGTGGGCATCGACAACGCCTGACGTCCCGGTCGTATCGGCCGCAACGCATCAGCCAACTCGTCGCCGGTCAGGAGCACATGCGCTACAGCACCACCCGGTACAGCGCGCTGCCGAAGTGCACGTACCAACTGCCCTGCAGCCAGGCGCTGCCGGTGCCTTCGGCGAAGGGCGACACCAGTACCGGCTCGGTGCCGGGCCTGCCCAGATACAGGTAGCCGCGGCTGACGAACATCACCTGGCCGGCGGCCATGGCAAGGATGTACGCATCGGTGCCGGAAGGAGATACCGCCGTCAACTGGCCCTGCGGCGATCGCAACCAGACCTGGCGGGTGGTTGCGCCTTCCACGGTGTTCAAGCGAGTGAATCCGACCCATCCGCTTGCCGGGAAATAATCGGCCCGTGGCGTGAAGAATCCGCCGCTGGCGGCGCGCAGCACGACTTCGCCCAGATTCTCGTTGTACAGGACGATCTGCGAGGCCGTGTCCGAAACCTGCTTGCGGTAAACGATGTTGGTGCCATCGGTCAGCGGATTGAAGTGCGAATACGTCGTGCCGTGCGTCAACTGGACCGTCTGTCCGGCGCGGAAACGGAACACGTTGTAGGGAGCCGGCCCTTCGGTATAGACGACATCGCCGGTGTCGCTGACGTCGGCCAGATCGGCGACGCGGCCGGCACCGACCAGGGTGTCCTTGTAGAGCATCACGTCGCGCAGGTTCAGGTAGCGCCCCGGGCGCCAGGTGGGCCAGATGACATAGCGCTTGTTGTTCGGACTGACGCGCATACCGCGGGGCGTCCCGTCATTTCCCAAGGGTGCGGTACCCCCGTTCCACTCGTATACGGACGTTTCATCGTCCTCGGTGATCCCGTACACGACGCCGCGCGCGGTCAGCTTCTCGTAACCGGGCGTATACCCCGTCGGATTCGGCACCGTGCGCAGGCTGCCGGTCGAGCGGTTGTAGATCCGCAATTGCGGGCGCCCCTCCTCGATCACGAAGAAAAGGATGCGCTGCGGTGTGATGTCGGTGATGGTGCCGTCCACTTCCGTCACGTACTCCAGGTGCGCGGCCTGGCTGGAGAAGGAAATCGTGGCGGCGAGCAGGGCGAAGGCCATGCGCAGGAAATACGAATGGAACTGCCGTCCAAGGGATCGCGTCTTCATGGCGAACTCAGCAGTGAGGTCTGTCGGGAATCGAGCGTGCGAGCGATGCCGTGAAACAGATGTCAAACCGGTTCAGGAAGCGCGCACGGGATTGAACGCGCGGCGAAAATGCCATGCGGCGATGTCGCCGGCCGCAATCGCGCAGGATGGAAAGAAGAAGCCCCGCGAGGCGCGGGGCTTTTTCGAGTCGGCGAACGGGGCCGCAACCGGCCGCCATGATCAGGTGTCGTAGCCGACCTGGCCCTGCGTGAAGCCGCGCGTCTTGCGGATCGCCAGCTGGTTGGTGATACCCAGCAATTCGTAGTGCCCCGCCAGGGTGGCGAGCAGGCCGTCGACGCCGAGCTTGGGGCTTTCCGTGGGTGCGATCGCGATCTGCCGCTCCAGCGCTTCGCGTCGCCAGTCGCGCCCGCGCAGTTTGGCCCAGTTGCGGGCCAGCGCGTTCGGTCGACGCGGTGTTCCCTGCTTCGGCGGCACCCACAGATAATCGTCGAAGATCATCACGCCGCCGACCTTGAGCAGCGGCCACGTCATCACGCCGTCGGCAAGCGCGCCGAACGCCGAATGCCAGCCATCGATGTAGACGAGATCGAACTCGCCCTGGATGCGGCGCAGGGAATCGAAGCTGTAACCGGCGTGCTCGGTGATTCGATCGGCATAGGCCGCCGTGTTCTGGCGGAACCGGGCGTGGTAATCGCCATAGACCGGATCCGGCGCGAACAGGTCGACGCAATCGATGCGCGCGCCGGCGCCGGTGAGGATGTTCTGGCATAACCACAACGTGGAGCGACCTTCGAAGCTGCCGATTTCCAGCGCGCGGACGCCGGCCCGATCCCGGAAGCTGCCCAGCCATTGCTGCCAGTGCGGGATGTTGTGATCGAACCAGTTCTCGCTGTAGGGCGTCTGTGAATGCTCGAGCATTGTTTCCTTGGGTACGCCGATTGATTCCCCTGGCCCACGAATGTGGACAGCGGGATTCTAAGCGGATTTTTCCCGATGGGCGAAAGTGCGCGCCCGGCGTGTGCGAAGTCGGTCCGCGCGGGCTAAGGTAGTGCACCCTGGAACCCGGGCCCCGGCTCGTTCGCCGCATGCTGAAGCTGCTTGGAAAGCCCACATCGATCAATGTCCGCAAAGTCCTCTGGCTCTGCGAGGAACTCGGATTGCCTTTTGAACTGGAGGAATGGGGAAGCGGTTACCGCTCGACCGGCGATCCCGCATTTCTGGCGCTGAACCCGAACGGCCTGGTGCCGGTCATCCGCGACGGTGATACGGTGCTGTGGGAGTCGAACACGATCTGCCGCTATCTGGCGGGTCGCGAGGGACGCACCGATCTGTTGCCGCGCGAACCGCTGGAACGCGCGCGGATCGAGCAGTGGATGGACTGGCAGGCGACGGAACTCAACAATGCCTGGCGCTACGTGTTCATGGCCCGGGTGCGGCAGAGTCCCGCCCATGCCGATCCCCTGCTGATCGATGCCAGCGTGCGGGAATGGAACCGGCACATGGTCCTGCTCGATGACCAATTGGCCCGAACCGGCGCCTACGTCGCCGGTCCCGCTTTCAGTCTGGCCGATGTCGTCATCGGCCTGTCGGTGAACCGGTGGCGGATGACACCCCTGGAACGGCCGGAGTTGCCCGCGGTGGCGGCATACCTCCGCCGGCTGGAGGAACGGCCCGGTTTCCAGCGGCACGGCGCCAACGGCGTGCCCTGAGCGGACACGAAAGAGGCGCCGCGAGGCGCCTCTTTTATTCGTGGGGAAACCCGTGCGGTCAGGGACGCATCGGCGATCCGCCGAAGCCGCGGGGCGGCGGCGGACCGACGTCGCCTGGCAGGCGGCGGTAGCCATGGAAGTCCGGCCCGTCATAGCGGCTGACGCCGATGTTGAGGTTGAAGGCACGCGGTTCGCCTTCGTCGTTGGTGTAGGACTTGCACAGGTTGACGTTGGCGGCGTTCCAGTGGCTGCTGCCATACCCCTTGGTGTAACCGATGCCCGTGGCCACGCTGCCGGAGACATCGACCTTGCCGTCGTCCTCGTCGACCGGCTTGCCGCAGGCGTTGCGGGCCACGGGCGCCGGACGCAGTGCACGGGCCGGGCGTCCGCTGGTGTCGCCGTAGTAGGTGCCCGGGGGATCCGCCGAATACAGGGCCGGTCGGGGCAGGGTGAGGTCGAGGGATCCGGCCGACTGGGCGAAGGCGCCGCCGGAGGCCAGCAGGCTGAGCAGCAGCGGGACGATTGCCTTCATGGTGGCCTCGGTCGGAGTTGGGATGCCGACGCGATCCATGCGCCAGTCGGCAGACGCTAGCAGGGCCTGCTTGAACCCCGGCTGGCTTCGGATCTGAACTTTCCGGCTAGGACGAAGGTCACGGTGACTTGATGGTGTCGCCCTATCCCGTCGCCGGCCGGATGATGGTGCCGCCGGACCCTCCCGGGGTGGTTTCTCGTCGTTTCCGCCACGGGGTTGGTTCCCCCGCATAACAACCACAATACAGCTGTGCTCTCTCATCGCGGTCGCAGGGTTCCTGCGGCCGCATTTTGTGGGCCGCGTTTTCAGCCTGCCGCGCGGATGGCTTCCAGCACCTGCTCTCCATAGCGGGCCAGCTTGGTGCCGCCGATGCCGCCGACCTGGGCCAGCTCGTCCAGGGTGCCCGGACGATGTTCCGCGATGTTGCGCAGCGTGCTGTCGTGGAAGATGACGTAGGCGGGCACGTTCTGTTGCTTCGCCAACTGTGCGCGCAGGTCGCGCAATGCGCCGAACAGCGGCTGGTCGGCGGGCGCCACCACCACGCCGCTGCGCGGGGAGCGTTCGCGCTCGCGCGCCGGAGCCTCCTTGCGCAGCAACAGGCGGCGTTCACCGCGCAGCACCGCGCGGCTGGCCTCGGTCAGGCGCAGGCTGCCATAGCCTTCAGCATCGACTTCCAGCAGGCCGGAGGACACCAGTTGGCGAAAGACGCTGCGCCAGGTGCCGGCATCGAGATCCCGGCCGATGCCGTAAGTGGTGAGCCGGTCATGCCCGCACTGCCGGATCTTCTCGCTCTCGCTGCCGCGCAGCACGTCGATGACGTGGTTCACGCCGAAGCGCTGGCCGCTCCGGTACACGCAACTGAGCGCCTTCCGGGCGGCTTCGGTGGCGTCCCAGGTGGCGGCCGGATGCAGGCAGTTGTCGCAGTTCCCGCACTCCTGCGGATAGGTTTCGCCGAAGCTGGCCAGCAGGACCTGCCGCCGGCATTGCATGGATTCGCAATAACCCAGCAACTGGTCCAGTTTGCGGCGTTCCAGGCGCTTGCGCTCCTCGCCGGATTCGGACTGCTCGATCATCTGCTTCAACAGCACCACGTCGCCCAGGCCGTAGCAGAGCCAGGCATCGGCGGCTTCGCCGTCGCGGCCGGCGCGACCGGTTTCCTGGTAATAGCCTTCCAGCGATTTGGGCAGATCCACATGCGCCACGAAGCGCACGTCGGGCTTGTCGATGCCCATGCCGAACGCGATCGTCGCCACCATCACGACGCCTTCCTCGCGCAGGAAGCGGCGCTGGTGGTGCGCGCGCACGTCGGCGTCCAGGCCGGCGTGGTAGGGCAGGGCGTTGAATCCCTGTTCCAGCAGGTAGTCGGCGAACTGCTCCACCCGCTTGCGCGAAAGGCAGTAGACGATGCCGGCCTCGCCCTTGTGGGCCTGCAGGAAATCATGCAGTTGCCGCTTGGCGTTGTCCTTCTGGGTGACCGTGTAGCGGATGTTGGGACGGTCGAAGGAGCTGACGAAGCGTGCGGCCTCGGTCAATCCCAGCCGCTCGGCGATCTCGCGCTGGGTCGGCGGGTCCGCGGTGGCGGTCAGCGCGATGCGTGGTACCTCCGGCCAGCGCTCGTGCAGGATCGTCAGTTCGAGGTATTCGCGGCGGAAATCGTGGCCCCAGGCCGAAACGCAGTGCGCCTCGTCGATGGCGAACAGGGCGATCCGGCTGCGATCCAGCAATGACAGGAAGCGTGGCGTGAGCAGGCGCTCGGGGGCGACGTACAGGAGATCCAGCTCGCCCTTCAGCAGTGCCCGCTCCACATCGGCGGCGCTGGCCGCGTCCAGGGTCGAGTTGAGGTAGGCGGCCCGCACGCCGAGCTGGCGCAGCGCCTCCACCTGATCCTGCATCAGGGCGATCAGCGGGGACACCACGATGCCCACGCCTTCGCGCAACAGGGACGGAATCTGGTAGCACAGCGACTTGCCGCCGCCGGTCGGCATCAGGACCAGGGCATCCTGGCCGGAGACGAGCTGTTCGACGATGGCCTGCTGGTGGCCGCGGAAGCGGGAATAGCCGAAGACCCGCTGCAGCAGGTCCGTGGGACGTTCTGACATGGGCGATAGGGTAGCAGGCCGGAAGGGCCGGCCGTTCGGACGGGACGCCGGAAAGCGGTCCGTGGACACGGCACCGGCGCGTCGGTCTTTTTCCGCCGGGGGCGCCGGGCTCTTCCGGCAAAAGAAAAGCGCCCGGGCGAAGCCGGGCGCTTGGATCCTCACGCTGCCGGTCGTGCGTTCATTCCAGCAGCGAACGCAGCATCCAGGCATACTTTTCGTGGGTCTGCAGGCGCTGGGTGAGCAGATCCACCGACGGATCGTCTCCGGCGTCGTCGGCGGTCTCCAGGACCTTGCGGGCCGTCCGGCACACCGCTTCGTTGCCGGCCACCAGCTGCTTCACCATGCCCTGCCAGCCCGGCACGCCGTCGGCGCCGGATTCCTCCTGGATCGAGGACAGGCGGACGAACTCCCCGTAGGAGCCGGGCGCGTTGTAGCCCAGCGCGCGGATGCGCTCGGCGATCTCGTCCAGCGCCGTCCACTGTTCGGTGTACTGGGTCTCGAACATGGTATGCAGCGAGTTGAACATCGGCCCGGTGACGTTCCAGTGGAAGTTGTGGGTCTTCAGGTACAGCGTGTAGCTGTCGGCGAGGAACCGCGACAGCCCTTCGGCGATCTTCTTGCGGTCGCCGGTGCCGATCCCGATGTCGATGTTCGGGGAAGTGGCCGCGGGCGCGGAAGCGGCGGCCTGCTTGGTCTTTGCCTTGGTCTTGGACATCTGCACTCTCCTTATGGGGATCAATGGCCCACAATAACCACCGTAAACCAGTTTTGATAATAAAACGTTTCACCCGATCGGATTGATGAACGCTATCGAACCTTCCCCGGACCG
>MTEX01007760.1_pt1 | contig 18558 bp, 18 predicted proteins | sample 1042691 | NCBI WGS metagenome assembly MTEX01 (sample SAMN06185810, study PRJNA358809) | soil metagenome | isolation source: soil biostimulated with molasses as carbon source | place: India | collected 2015-05-23
TCGGGAGTCGGGAGTCGGGAGTCGGGAGATGCTCCGCTTTTGCCTCCCCCTTTGAAAAGATTGAGGCGGACTTCCTCGGCACACGAAGCGCAAGCCGGCGCCAGGACGACCTCCTTCCGATTGCCTCGCGGCACTCGCTTCCCGGAAAAAAAGCTGCATTCCCGCCACGATTCGCTTGATCTTGAAGGTCGCCGCATCGCGTAGGATCAGCGGCATCCCCGATCGCTCGCCTCCGCATGGATGCCGCCCGCCGCACCAACGCTTTCTTTCCGCCCCAGCGTGCCGTGGCGGACCGGGTGCATTCTCCCGGCGGACACGCCGGGATCCCTAGGCTGATCCGCTCGGGATGCGCATCCGTGGGGGAGCCGTCGTGACGGCGGCGGGCGGAGTGCCATCGCACGCCGTTCCGATAGCGCGGTTGTCGAGCTTCTATCTCGCCTACTACGCCGCGCTCGGCGCGTTCACGCCGTACTGGAGCCTGTTCCTGCAATCGCGCGGCATGCAGGTCGGCGCGATCAGCGTGCTGATGAGCCTGTGGTACGCCACCCGCATCGTCGCCCCCAGTACCTGGACCACGCTGGCGGCGCGCTCCCCGCGCCCGATCCGCTGGCTGCACCTGGGCTGCTGGCTGACCCTGCTCGCCTTCGCCACCTCCGTGCTGCCGCTGGATTTCACCGGATTGTTCGCGGTGATGTGCGCGTTCTGCTTTGCCTACAACGCCGTCATGCCGCAGTTCGAATCGATCACCCTGACACACTTGGCGGCACAGCCGCACCGTTACGGGCAAGTCCGCGTCTGGGGCTCGATCGGCTTCATCGTGGTGGTGTCCTCGTATGGTCCACTGCTCGATCATTTCGGCGCCGCAAGCCTGCCGTGGCTGATGCTGCCGTTGCTGGCCGGGCTGCTGGCCTCGGCCTACGCCAACCATTACGAGCATCCGCCTCGTGAAACCGGCGCGCCGGACCAGGCGGGTTTCCGCATCCGCCTGCGGCAACCGGCGGTGCGCGCCTTCTTCGTCGCCGCCTTCCTGACCCAGATTTCGTTCGGGCCCTACTACACCTTCTTCGCCATCTATCTGGGCGAACACGGTTATTCCGCATCCCGGCTCGGCCTGTTCTGGACGGTGGGCGTGCTGGCGGAAATCGGCGTGTTCTTCCTGTCGGCCAGGATCTTCCGCCGTTGGGATGCGGGCAAGGTAATGACGGTGGCGATGTTCAGCGCGGCGCTGCGCTGGTGGGCGACCGCACTATGGCCGGAAAACGCCTGGCTGCTCGGCCTGGCGCAAATCACCCACGCGCTGAATTTCGGCGCGTTCTTCGCCGCCGCGATGCAATTGCTCGCACGCTTCTTTCCCGGCCGGCTCAATGGCCATGGCCAAGGCGTGTTCTACGGTCTTTCCTCCGGGATTGGCGGGGTCGCCGGTGCCCTGATCGCCGGGCAACTGTGGCGCGTCAGCGGTTCCACCGCGTTCGCCGCCGCCGGCGGCTTCGCCCTGCTGGCGGCGATCATCGCCTGGCGCTGGTTGGTCCCGGCGCGGTCCGGCAACCTTTTCCCGGTGGACTAACCGACTCCCCGCCGTGACAGGAAACCGATGATGGCGGTCGCCGTGGCCGCGCTCGAAACCTGGACAGGTGCCGGTCCAGGCGCCCGGTTCCATCCAGGCCAGGCAACAGGCACAACGTCAGTGCCCGCTCGCCCATCGACGAGATTTACCAGACCAGATCGTCCGGCACCTGGAACTTCGGATCCGCATAGGGATCCTCGTCCGCCGGCGCATCGGGATCGACCTTCAGGGCGACCGAGGGCGCGAACGTGGCTTCCGCCTGCGCCAGCACTTCCGCCGTCACCAGCAGGTAACGTCCGTTCAACTGGACCACGCCCAGTTCGCCGGCGTTGAGCGCCTTGAGCTGGGTCTCGTTGACGTAGATGCGCTTGATCTTGCCGCCATAGGGGAAGTGGCGCGCAATCTCGGCGCCCGCATCGTTCAGTGCCTGATCCTTGAGCAGGGTCTCCAGCCGCGCCTTGGCCTCGCGGCGCAACCGGGCTTCCTCCTGCTTGCGGCGCTCGGCCTCGATGCGCTCGTCCTTTTCCTTCTGCGCACGGATCGCGTATGCCTTGGCCAGATCGATATCGCCCTCGCGCTTGCCGCCCTTGCCGTGGCCCTGGCCCTGCCCCGGGGAGCCGTGCGGGCGGTTTCCGGGTTTGCCCTTGCCGGCCGGTGCCGGCTTGCCGGGATGCCGGGCGTGAGGCTTGTTCGAAGGCTGCCCGGGCTTGCCGGCCTGCGGCTTGCGCTCGGGTTTCGGCGCCGGCTTGAAGCCCAGCCCGAGGAGTTGATCGCGGAGGGAATCGCTCATTGCGGAAAGTTCGGCGGTGGACACAACGCGCCCGCGTGGCGGGCGCGGTGCCAAGCGTATCAATAATGCGGCGGGGGCGGCTCGTCGGCCGGATCGGCGTACAGCTCGCCCCGCAGCTTGCGCAGGTCGGAAAGCAGGTTCATCAACAGCTCGGTATTGCGCCCGCTTTCCGCGCGGGCGTCGGCCAGCGCCTCGCTGAGTTCGGCCATCGCCTGCTCCTGGAAGGTCAGGCGCGTTTCCAGTTCGACCAGCCGTTGCTCCAGCCGATCCTGCGAGAACAGATCACTCGGCATGGACGGAACGCCCGCGACCGATGCCGTAGTAGGCGATTCCGGCCTGCTCGACTTCGGCCGGCTCGTACAGATTGCGTCCGTCGAAAATCACCGCATCCTTGAGCACGCTCTTGAGGCGGGCGAAGTCCGGGCTGCGGAACTGCTTCCACTCGGTCACCACCACCAGCGCGTCGGCGCCGTCCAGCGCGGCCGCGGCCGAATCGCAGAGCACCAGATCATCGCGCTCGCCGAAGATGCGTCGCGCCTCGTGGCCGGCTTCCGGGTCAAACGCCCGCACCTTGGCGCCGCCTTCCCAAAGCTGCGCCAGCAGGCGCCGGCTGGAGGCCTCGCGCATGTCGTCGGTGTTGGGCTTGAACGCCAGCCCCCACACGGCGAAGGTCCGGCCACGCACGCCCTCGTCCTCGCCGCGGTCGTAATGGCGCTGGATCAATTCGTACAGATGTCCCTTCTGCGCATCGTTGACCTCCTCGACCGCGTCGAGCAACCGCGGCGTGTAGCCATGCTGCTGCGCGGTGCGGGCCAGCGCCTGCACGTCCTTGGGGAAACAGGAGCCGCCATAACCGGCGCCCGGATAGATGAAGTACCAGCCGATGCGCGGATCCGAGCCGATGCCCTGGCGGACATGCTCGATGTCGGCCCCCACGCGCTCGGCGATGTTGGCGATCTCGTTCATGAAACTGATCTTGGTCGCCAGCATCGCGTTGGCCGCGTACTTGGTCAGTTCCGCCGAACGCACGTCCATCACCACGATGCGCTCGTGGTTGCGGTTGAACGGCGCGTACAGCCGCTTGAGCTTCTCGATCGCGACCGGGTTGTTGGCGCCGATCACGATGCGGTCCGGGCGCATGCAGTCCTGGACCGCGTCGCCTTCCTTCAGGAATTCCGGATTGGAAACGACGTCGAACGGCACCTCGACGCCGCGCTTCTGCAGCTCCGCCTGGATCGCGTCCCGCACGCGGTCCGCGGTGCCGACCGGCACGGTGGATTTGTCGACCACGACGGTCGGCCGCCCGATGTGCTGACCGATGGTGCGGGCGACCGCCAGCACGTACTGCAGGTCGGCGCTGCCATCCTCGTCGGGCGGCGTGCCCACCGCGATGAAGACGACTTCGCCGTGCGCGATCGCTTCGGCCGCGTCCGTGGTGAAACGCAGGCGGCCGGCGGCGTGATTGGCCTTCACCATCGGTTCCAGGCCCGGCTCGTAGATCGGGATGACGCCGTTGTTCAGGCCTTCGACCTTGGCGGCATCGATATCGACGCAGATGACGTCATGGCCTACTTCGGCCAGACAGGTACCCGTCACCAGGCCGACGTAACCGGTGCCGAAGATCGCTACTCGCATGCTGGAATTCCGTTGTTGGGGGAACGTGGAGTTATTGCAGGATGCCCATCAACTCAACGTCAAAAGTAAGCGTCGCGTCCGGCCCGATCTTGCCGCCCGGTGCGCCGTCCTTGCCGTAGGCGAGGTCGCCGGGAATCCAGAAACGGTACTTGGCGCCGACCGGCATCAGCGAGACGCCCTCGGTCCAGCCCGGGATCACCTGGTTCAGGCCAAACTCAGCCGGCTGGCCGCGGTCGTAGGAACTGTCGAACACCGTGCCGTCCAGCAGCGCGCCGACATAGTTGACGCGCACGCGGCTGCTCGGCGTGGGGCGCGCGCCGTTGCCTTCGCGCAGCACCATGTACTGCAGGCCCGACGGCGTGGTGATCACGCCCTTCTTCGCCTTGTTCTCGCTGAGGAACTTGCTGCCCTCGGCGCGGTTGCGCTGCGCGCTCTCGCTCTGGCGGCGGACCATGAAGGCTTCCATCGTGGCCTTGGCTTCCTCGGCCGTCAGCAGCGGCTTGGCCGACTTGTCCAGCGCGGTGCGCATGCCCTGCATCACCACCGCGATGTCGAGATCCTGCTTCAGCGGCGCCAGCGACGGCCCCACCATGTAGCTGCCCAGCATCAGGCCAACCTTGTCCTTCGCCACGGCCGGCGGCTGGCTGCCCGGCGGCATGCCCGGAATCTGCTGGCCCTGGCTGGCGGCCAGGTTGATCCGCAGCGCCTGATCGGTCGCCTGCGCTTCTTCCTGGCTGATCAGCGGCTTGCCGCCGTCGATCGCATTCTTCATCGCGCGCTCGAACGAGGGCATATCGATGAACTTGGCAATCGGCTCGAACGATTGACCCAGATCCAGGCCGACCGAATAACTGACCTTGTCGCGCTCGTTCGCCAGCGCGGTTTTTTCCTGTGCAGACACGCTGACTCCCAGCATCGAAAAAGTGATTGCCAAACCCGCCGCGAAACCGCGAACCGACCGCTTCATCCCTCAACTCCTCGCAACTCGCCGCGATGGCGGCACCAATCCCGCATTGTCGCATGCAAGCCGCGGCCGCGTGCAGGGTTCAGCGGCGCGCGGCCTTCAGTTCGCGTTCGATGGCGGCAACCAGCGCCGGGTCGTCCGGCGTGGTCTTGCTGGGGAAATTCGCCACCACCCTGCCATCGCGCGAAATCAGGTACTTGTGGAAATTCCAGCCGGGCGACACACCGGTCGCCTTCGCGAGGGAGCGGTACAGCGGCGTGGTGTCCGGTCCGACCACGTGGACCTTCTCGAACATGGGGAATTTGACGCCGTAGGTCAGCGTGCAGAACTCTTGGATCTGCTGTTCGCTGCCAGGCTCCTGTCCCTTGAAATCGTTGGAAGGGAAACCGAGCACCGCGAATCCCTGCCCTGCGTATTTCTGGTGCAGGGCTTCCAGGCCTTCGTATTGCGGAGTGAAACCACATTTGCTGGCAGTGTTGACCACCAGCAGCACCTGTCCGGCGTATTTGTCGTTCAGCCGGATCGGTGCTTTTCCGGCCAGCGGCCGGTAGCTCACGTCCAGCAGGCCGGCCGCGAGGGCGCTGCCCGCCACGGTTAACGCGGCCGCGAACGCCAACATTTTCAACCACTTGCGATTCATTTCCGGCTCCTGGCCGCTGGGGACGTCAAGTATGCCTTCAGTTGGGTTACGAAACCGGGCATCCCCCGTTGACGGCTCGTGTCTTGGTGTTATAGTTACATACAACACCACTCACCCAATGAAGGGGGAGATGCAATGAAACCGAAACTGCTCAATACGCTGTCCGGCCTGGCGGCCAGTGGCGCCCTGCTGACCCTGGGTCTGCTGGTCGGCGGCACCGAGTCCCGCCGGAGCGCCACGGAAGGCGGTCCTTTGACGGGCGTCGATTCCGCCATCGAAGCCGCCGCGGCCACCGAGGAAGCGCAGGTCCACCCGCGCCGCCGGGCGCGCGCGACGCTGTCGATGCCCTATTTCTCTTTCGCGCAGTCGCTGCGCCCACGGGGTTGAGCCATGGCCGACATCCAGTGGAGCGACGGTGCTCCCATCTACCGCCAACTGAAGGATCGCGTGATCGCCATGATGCTAGACGGGGTTCTGAAACCGGGTGACGCCCTGCCGTCCGTCCGCCAGGTGGCGGCCGAATACCAGCTCAATCCCATCACGGTCTCGCGTGCCTACCAGGAACTGGCCGACGAGGCGCTGGTGGAAAAGCGCCGCGGGCTGGGCATGTTCGTGACCGAGGAAGCCTCCCGCAAACTGCTCAAGAGCGAGCGCGAGCGCTTCCTGCACGACGAATGGCCCGTCGTGGCCCAGCGCATCGAACGCCTGGGACTTTCGTTCGAGGAACTGCTGCAAGCCAAGGAGAACAAGTGATGAGCGCCGTGATTTCCAACCCCGTGGTGTCCGCCCACGGGCTCCGCAAGGCCTACCGCAGCAAGCTGGCGCTGGACAACACCAGCTTCCAGATCGAGGCGGGCAAGATCATCGGCCTGATCGGTCCCAACGGCGCCGGCAAGACCACCGCACTGAAGGCCATCCTCGGCCTGACCCCTTTCGAGGGTGATCTGAAAGTGCTGGGCCTGGATCCGCGCAGGCAGCGCGGCCAGTTGATGAACGATGTCTGCTTCATCGCCGACGTGGCCGTGCTGCCGCGCTGGATGCGGGTCCGCGAGGCGATCGACTTCGTGGCCGGCGTGCATCCGCGCTTCGACCGCGCCAAGTGCGAGCGCTTCCTCGCCAACACCCAGTTGCGCCCGGATCTGCGCGTGCGCGAAATGTCCAAGGGCATGATCGTGCAGTTGCACCTGGCCCTGGTGATGGCCATCGACGCCCGCCTGCTGGTGCTGGACGAGCCCACCCTCGGCCTGGACATCCTGTACCGCAAGCAGTTCTACCAGCGCCTGCTGGAGGACTACTTCGACGAGCAGAAGACCATCATCGTCACCACCCACCAGGTCGAGGAGATCGAGCACATCCTGACCGACGTGATGTTCATACGCGATGGCCGGATCGTGCTCACCGCGCAGATGGACGAGGTCGCCGACCGCTATACCGAACTGCTGGTCTCCGCCGACAAGGTCGAGCAGGCACGCGCCCTGAACCCCATCGACGAACGCGGCCTGCCGTTCGGCAAGAGCGTGCTGCTGTACGACGGCGTCGACCGCGGCCGGCTCGCCGAACTGGGCGAGATCCGCAACCCCGGGCTGGCCGATCTGTTCGTCGCCATCATGAAAGGAACCTACGCATGAACGCCGCCACCACTGCGCATGCCACAAAGGGCACGGCCATCAAATGGCTGTTGAAACGGGAATTCTGGGAGAACCGCGGCGGTTTCCTGTGGGCCCCGGTGATCACCGGCGCCATCATCACCGTGCTGTCCTTCATCGCCGCCCTGATCGGCGTCATCAAGTTCTTCCAGGTCAGGAAAGACCTGGACATCAACATGAACATCGACGGCGACATGCTGGAACATGTCCGCCAGATCGGTCAGGTCGGCGACGGCATCCTGATGGGCGGCATGGGACTGACCCAGATCGTGCTGGCGTTCGTGGTGTTCTTCTACGCCCTGGGCACCCTCTACGACGACCGCCGCGATCGCAGCATCCTGTTCTGGAAATCACTGCCGGTCACCGATACCCAGATGGTGCTGTCGAAGGCCGCCTGGGCGCTGTTGCTGGGACCGCTGCTGGCCATCGGCATCGGCGTGCTGGTCGGCGTGGCGCTGTGGATCATCGCCGCCAGCGCGATGGGCATCATGGGCGTGCCGGGCGGCTGGGCGATGTTCACCCACTCGCATCCGCTGAGCATCATCGCCAACGTGCTGTCGACTCTCCCGATCTACCTGTTCTGGGCCCTGCCCGCCGTGGGCTGGCTGATGTTCTGCTCGGCCTGGGCGCGCAGCAAGCCGTTCCTGTGGGCGGTGCTGATTCCGGTGCTGGCGTGCGTGATCATCAGCATGCTGGGCATCCTGGGCATCGACATCCCGTACGGCCCGCTCTGGTACACGGTGGTCTACCGCGGCCTGCTGAGCGTGGTGCCGGGAACCTGGTCGCCGCTGAACCTGACCAACGAACAGTTGACCGGCCAGAACGTCAACACCCCCGACGACCTGGTGCGGATGATGAACCTGGGCAACAACTGGCAGGTCTTCGGTACTGCCGACCTCTGGATCGGCGCGGTCATCGGCGCCGGCCTGATCGCCGCGGCCATCTACCTGCGCCGCTGGCGCGACAGCGAGTGAGCACCGAAGGCGGCGGCGCACGGCCGCCGCTTTCGCTCCGAATCGCAATACCGCAATACCGCAATACCGCAATACCGCGCCACCTTACGGAGAAGTCCCATGCATCGCATTTCCCTGCCGCTGATCGTCCTTGCCCTGGCGGCGCTGTCCCCGGCCGCCCAGGCGGGCGACAAGTACTGCAAGCACGCCGAGCCCCGCCAGCTGGATCTGGAGGTAGGCGATGCCAAGGCCGTGGTCTTCGAGGTTGCCTCCCACGATCTGAAGCTGGTGGCGAACAGTGGCGGCAAGATGGCGCTGCAGGGCCGCGCCTGCGCTTCCGAAGCCAAGCGGTTGCCCCAGCTCTCCGTCACCCAGCAGCGCGAAGGCGACAAGCTGGTGGTGAGGCTGCGCCGCGAGGGCGAGTTCCGCGGCGTCTTCTTCGGCTCCCATTACGCTTATCTGCAACTGAGCGGCAGCGTGCCCGACCACATCCCGGTGCAGCTCAAGGTCGGCTCCGGCGACGCGGAGATCCGCGGCGCCGCGATCGTGAGCGCGGATGTCGGTTCGGGCGACGCGGTCGTCCGCGATACCCGCGGGCTGGTCGCCTTCTCGGTCGGCTCCGGTGACGTGGAAGTCGACGGCGCGGGCTCGCTGCGGGGCATCGACATCGGTTCCGGCGATGCCCGCGCGCGCCGCATCCGCGGCCCGGTCAGCGTCGGCGACATCGGTTCGGGCGACTTCGAACTGGAAGACGCACGGGGCCCGGTCGAGATCGCCTCCATCGGATCCGGCGACGCGGAGCTTTCCGACATCGGCGGCGACATCGTGATCGGCAGCGTCGGTTCGGGCAATGTCGGCGTGCGCGATGCACGCGGCGGCCTCACGGTCCGCTCCGTCGGCAGCGGTTCGGTCGATCACGCCGGCGTCACCGGCACCGTTTCCCTCCCCCGCCGCCACTGAGGAGTTCCCCCATGCGCCGCATTTCCTCCCTTTCCTCCGGCCTGGGCATCGGCCTGGTCCTGGCGCTCTCGCTGGCCGCCTGCAAGCCGGAGACCAGCATCGACAATGGCAGAGGCAAGATTGCCCGCTTCGGTGACGGCGAACTCACCATCAACGCGACGGGTCATCCCAAGGCGAAGATCGGCGCCAACGGCGATCTGATCATCGACGGCAAGGCGGTGGCGCTGACACCGGATCAGCGCAAGCTGGTATCGGCCTACTACGGCGAGCTGGAAGGCATCACCCAGGCCGGCATCGCGGTCGGCAAGCAGGGCGCCAAGATGGCCGGCAAGGCGGTCGGCGCGGCCATCAGCGGGGTGCTCAGCGGCAACACCGACGACATCGACGCCAAGGTGGAAGCCGAGGCCAGGAAGATCGAGGCCGAAGCCCGGCAGATCTGCACCCGCCTGTCCGGCCTGCGCACCGCGCAGGATGCCCTGGCGGCGGAGGTGCCGGCATTCCGCCCGTACGCCAACCTGGAGCAGGCCGACATCGACGACTGCGGCAAGGATTGATCCCGGGGCGTGGTCACGGCGGCCCGGCGCTCATCGCGAAGAAGGCCGCCGGCCGATGGTGGAAACCGCGGTACGCGGGGCGACTCAGCCGCCGCCGCCGCCGGGCTTGCCGTGGATGCCGCCCTTGGCGAGCACCGCCGGATCCAGCAACGGCTTCAGCACTTTCTCCGGCAGGCCGGTGACTTCACGCGCCACGTCCAGCACCGCCCGGTTCTCCTTGTAGGCCTGTTTGGCGATCGCCGCACCCTTCTCGTAACCGATCACCGGGTTCAGCGCGGTCACCAGGATCGGATTGCGATCCAGCGCCTGGCGGACATTGTCCTGGCGGACCTTGAGGCCCTCGATGGCGGTGTCGGCCAACAGGCGCGACACGTTCGCCAGCAACTGGATCGATTCCAGCAGGTTGGCGGCGATCAAGGGCAGCGTCACGTTGAGCTGGAAATTGCCGGTCTGCCCGGCCACCGTGATCGCGGTGTGGTGGCCCATCACCTGCGCGCACACCATCACCGTGGCCTCGGGAATCACCGGGTTGACCTTGCCCGGCATGATCGAACTGCCCGGCTGCAGCGCCGGCAGTTCGATTTCGCCCAGGCCCGCCAGCGGCCCGGCATTCATCCATCGCAGGTCGTTGGCGATCTTGGTCAAGGCCACCGCGAGTGCGCTGAGCTGGCCGGACAGTTCGACCGCATCGTCCTGCGCCGCCAGACCCTCGAACTTGTTGCCGGCGCTCTCGAAGCGCGTGCCGGTCTGCTTCGACAGCGCCCTGGCCACCCGCGCGCCGAAGCGCGGGTCGGCGTTGATGCCGGTGCCGATCGCGGTGCCGCCCAGCGGCAGCCGGCGCAGGCGCTTGAGGCTGTCGGCGATGCGCGCTTCGGCGGATGCCAGTTGTGCCGACCACGCCGAGAATTCCTGGGCGAAAGTCAGCGGCATCGCATCCATCAGGTGCGTGCGCCCGGTCTTGACCACCTTCGCGAGCCCCTTGCCACGGCGATCGATGGTGCGACGCAGGTGCTTGATCGCGGGCAGCAGGTCTTCCAGCACCGCCAGTTGCGCGGACACGCGGATGGCGGTGGGAATGACGTCGTTGGAGCTCTGGCCCAGGTTGACGTGATCGTTGGGATGCACGCCCTTGCGCCCGGCCTTGCCGGAACGGTTGGCGAGCGCGGCAATCACCTCGTTGGCATTCATGTTCGACGAGGTGCCGGAGCCGGTCTGGTAGATGTCGATCGGGAATTGCGCATCGTATTCGCCGGCGGCCACGTCCAGCGCGGCGGCGCGGATGGCGCGCGCGGTGGCCTGGGGCAACAGGCCCAGGCCGGCATTGACCTCGGCGGCGGCCGCCTTGATCAGGCCCAGCGCGCGGATGAAGCCACGCGGCATCGGCCGGCCGGAGATGGGGAAGTTCTGCACCGCGCGCTGGGTCTGCGCGCCCCAGAGCGCATCGGCGGGGACCCGCAGCTCGCCCATGCTGTCCCGTTCCACCCGGGTCCGTTCGGTGCGGGCCGCGCCCGCCGTGGTTTTCCTGCTCATCAGCGCCTCCTGTGGGAATGGTCTACGGCTGGCGCCGGGTGGTGGAACCGGCTGCTTGCGAGGGCCGCCAGCATACGCCAGGCCGGTCGGCGGGCGTCTCGCGGTAAACTAGAACGCTCCTTTTCAGCCCCCTGCCCCCATGTCGGAATCCGCCCTGCTCGCCCTGTCCCCGCTCGACGGCCGCTACGCCGCCAAGGTCGACGCCCTGCGTCCCATCTTTTCCGAGTACGGGCTGATCCGGGCGCGGATCAAGGTGGAGGTGGAATGGCTGCTGGCGCTGGCCGCCGAGCCCGGCATCATCGAACTGCCGGCGTTCTCCCCCGCCGCGATCGCCCGCCTGCGCGCGCTTGCGGACGGCTTCTCGGTCGCGGACGCGGCGCGGGTCAAGGACATCGAGCGGACCACCAACCACGACGTCAAGGCGGTCGAATACTTCATCAAGGAGCGCCTGGCGGATGACGCGGAACTGGCGCCGGCGCTGGAATTCGTGCATTTCGCCTGCACCAGCGAAGACATCAACAACCTCAGTTACGGCCTGATGCTGGAGCAGGCCCGCCGCGAAGTGCTGCTGCCGTCGCTGGACGGCATCGCCGCCTCGCTGCGCGCGCTGGCGCATGCCCAGGCCGACCAGCCGATGCTGTCGCGCACCCATGGCCAGACCGCCTCGCCGACCACGCTCGGCAAGGAAATCGCCAACGTCGTGGCGCGGTTGGAGCGCCAGCGCGGCCAGATCGCGGCGGTCGAGCTGACCGGCAAGATCAACGGTGCGGTCGGCAACTACAACGCGCACGTCGCCAGCTATCCCGACGTGGATTGGCCCGCCTTCGCGCGGCGCTTCGTCGAAAGCCTGGGCCTGGTGTTCAATCCCTACACCACCCAGATCGAGCCGCACGACAACGTCGCCGAAATCGGCGACGCCGCGCGCCGCGCCAACATCATCCTGATTGATCTGGCGCGCGACATCTGGGGCTACATTTCGCTGGGCTACTTCAAGCAGAAGCTCAAGGAAGGCGAAGTCGGCTCCTCGACCATGCCGCACAAGGTCAATCCGATCGATTTCGAGAACGCCGAGGGCAACTTCGGCCTGGCCAACGCGCTGTTCGAGCATTTCAGCGCCAAGCTGCCGATAAGCCGCTGGCAGCGCGATCTCACCGACTCCACCGTGCTGCGTGCGCTGGGCACCGCCTTCGGCCACAGCCAGGTCGCGCTGGATTCGCTGGCCAAGGGCCTGGGCAAGCTGGAAGTGAACCCGCAGCGGTTGGACGCCGATCTCGACGCGGCGTGGGAAGTGCTTGCCGAGGCCGTGCAGACGGTGATGCGCCGCCACGGCCTGCCCAACCCCTACGAGCAGCTCAAGGCGCTGACCCGCGGCCAGGGCATCACCGCCGGTTCCATGCGCGCCTTCATCGAAACGCTGGATCTGCCGGCCGATGCCCGCCGGCGCCTGCTGGACCTGACCCCGGCCGGTTACACCGGCCTGGCCGCCTCACTGGCACGGAAGATCTGACCCGCCCGGATCCGCACGCCGACCCGCAGGAACGCGCCCATGCAGTTGCTGATCAACCTCGACGTGCCGGATCTCGAAGCTGCCGAAGCCCTGTACCGGCAGGCGTTCGGTTTGACCACCGGACGCCGACTCGGCGACGACGTGGTCGAACTGCTGGGGGCGCAGGCCCCGATCTACCTGCTCCGCAACCCGGCCGGCAGCGAAGGCGCGGCGGGCTCGCCCCGCCATTACGGACGCCACTGGACACCCGTGCACCTGGACGTGGTGGTGGAAGATCTGGATGCCGCGCTGGCCCTCGCCGTCCAGGCCGGCCTGCGCACCGAAACGCCGATCCGCGAAGCCGACTGGGGCCGCATCGTGCGCCTAGCCGACCCGTTCGGGCACGGCTGGTGCCTGTTGCAGTTCCTTGGCCGCGGCTACGACGAGATCGCCACCTGATCCTCCCCCGGACATGCCCTGGCCCGAGCCGCCGCCCCTTGCCACCGACAATCCTTCCCCGATGATCGAAGTCCACGCCACCGCCAAACATTTCCTCGGCATGCCCGCCGCGCGTTTCCTGCGCGAGTACTGGCAGAAGAAGCCGCTGTTGATCCGCAATGCGTTCCCGCGTTTCCAGTCACCGATCCAGCCGGAGGATCTGGCCGGGCTCGCCTGCGAGGAAGGCGCGCTGTCGCGCATCGTCGTGCACGACCGCGAACGCAACGCCTGGACCCTGCGCACCGGCCCGTTCCGGGAAGAAGAATTCCCCGGCATGCCGCACCACGATTGGACCCTGCTGGTGCAGGACGTGGACAAGTGGGACCCGGACGTGCGCGCGCTGCTGGCGCGTTTCGACTTCCTGCCGCGCTGGCGGCTGGACGACATCATGATCAGCTTCGCCGCCACCGGCGGTTCGGTGGGCGCGCACGTGGATCAGTACGACGTGTTCCTGCTGCAGGCGCAGGGCCAGCGGCGCTGGCTGATCGATGCCGGCGACAATCCGCCGCTTGGTTTCCGCGAAGACGTGGAACTGAAGCTGCTGCGCGAGTTCACGCCCAGCCACGAGTGGGTGCTGGATCCGGGCGACATGCTGTACCTGCCACCGGGCGTGCCGCATCACGGCGTGGCGCTCAATCCGTGCCTGACGATGTCCGTCGGCATGCGCGCGCCGTCCTCGGCGGAACTCATCAGCGACTATCTGGATACCCTGGTCGCCGATGCCGACGATGGCCTGCGCTACCACGACGAGGATCTGGCGCCGCCGCGCGACCCCAACGAGATCGATGCCGCCGCGATGGCGCGCGTGGTGGAGGCGCTGAATGCGCTGCGGATGAACGATCCGGACCGCCTCGGCGACTGGTTCGGCCGCTTCATCACCACTTACCGCGCCGGCGGCGATGTGGCGCCGCCGCCGGAGCCGCGTTCGCGCATCGAGATCGAATGGGATCTGGAACACGGCGCGCAACTGTACCGGCATCCCTTCTCGCGCCTGGCTTGGCGACGCGCGCGCAAGGGCGCCACCCTGTTCTGCACCGGCACCGACTACGCATTGCCAGTGGCCGACGCGCGCTGGCTGGCCGCGGCCGAGAGCATCGACGGGGCCGGCTATGCCGGATTGTCGGAAGCCGGCCGCGATACCGTGATGGCGCTGGTCGCGCAGGGCCATTACCAGTTGGGCATGGCGGAGGACGAGGATTGACTTCGCCGGGCTTCCGCGTCGAAGCGGTCGAATACGCCCGCCAGCGGGACGACCTGCTGCGGGTGCGCGAGACCGTGTTCGTGCGCGAGCAGCACGTCCCGCTGGAGGAGGAACGGGATGCGCTGGATCCGTTGTGCCTGCACGTACTCGCGCGCGACGAGGCCGGCCGGCCCATCGGCACCGGGCGGCTGACCCCCGAACGCCGTATCGGCCGGATGGCGGTCCTGCGGGAATGGCGGAGCCGCGGCGTGGGCGACGCCCTGCTGGCCGCGCTGCTGGACCTGGCGCGCCGCCAGCATTGGCCCGAGTTGAGCCTCAATGCCCAGATCAGCGCGGAAACGTTCTACGCCCGCCACGGCTTCGTTCCCTATGGACCGCGATTCCACGAAGCCGGCATCGAACACCAGGCCATGCGCCGCCGGCTGGACGGCGCCACCGCCATCGAGGACCAGGCCGGTGCCCGCGCCGCGCTGATGTCGCTGGCCAACGGCACCCGCCGGCGCCTGGACATCTACAGCCGGGACCTGGAGCCCGGATTGTTCGACGCACCGGAGGTGCTGGAAGCCCTGCGCCGGCTTGCGATCCGCCCCGGGGCTGTGGAGATCCGGTTCCTGCTGCAGGACGCAGGCGCGCCGCAGCGCCGGCTCGCCCCGCTGCTGCCGCTGGCCCAGCGCCTGCCCAGCACGTTCCGGTTCCGCGAAGTGCACGACCCGGTGGACCGCAATTACCCGTCCGCGTATGCCGTGAACGATGCCGATGGCTACTACTTCCGCACGCTGGGGCATCGTTTCGAAGGCGAAGCGGATCCGGACGCGGCCGGCCGTGCACGCCAGCTGCGCGAGGAGTTCGCGCAGGTCTGGGAGCGCTCCCGGCCCTGCACCGAGTATCGCGCGCTGGGCCTCTAGTCCGTCCAAGCGGCCGGATTCCGCAGGAATCGCATCGATAAATGCCGGGATTGTGGCTGCGCGGCCCAAAGTGCGTCTTTAGTCCAATGCCTTTATGCCCCGTTCCCGCCTTGCGGGTATAATTTTGGGGTTGCCTTCCGCCCGCGCGGGCCCACATCGAATCCGCCGGCCCCGTCCTTCCAGCATCATTCCGACAGTTCGCACCTCATCGCCATCGTGGACAATCTCCTGAAGCAGTTTGCGCAATCCTCGCAACTCAACGGAGGCAATGCCTCCTACGTCGAAGACCTGTACGAGCAATACCTGGTCGACCCCGACAGCGTGGGTCCCAAATGGAAGGCCTACTTCGACGGGTTCAAGGGCCGCGAGGCCGGTGACGTCCCCCATTCGGTGGTCATCGAGCAGATTGCCGCGGCCTCGCGCCAGGCGGCGAACAACGGCCATGTGGCGGCCCCGTCCGGTGGCGACGAGCGCGAGCGCAATGTCGGTCGCCTGATCACCGCCTACCGTTCGCGCGGCCATCTCGGCGCCAACCTGGATCCGCTGGGCCTGAGCCCGCCGATGAATCCGCCGGACCTGGGCCTGGCCTTCCACGACCTGTCCGACAAGGATCTGGACGCCGAATTCAGCACCGGCAACGTCGCCGGCCAGCCGCGCATGAAGCTGCGCGACCTGCTGGCCCGCCTCAAGGCCACCTACACCGGCTCCATCGGCGCCGAATTCATGCACATTCCCGAGGTCGAGCAGCGCCAGTGGCTGTACCAGCGGCTGGAAGCCGCCGGCGGCAACTACGGCCTGGATGCGGCGGCCAGGCAGCGCATCCTGGAACGGCTGACCGCGGCCGAAGGCCTGGAACGCTATCTGCACACCAAGTACGTCGGCCAGAAGCGCTTCTCGCTGGAAGGCGGCGACTCGCTGATTCCGCTGCTGGACACGGTGATCCACCGCGCCGGCGCCGGGCAGGTCAAGGACATCGTGGTCGGCATGGCCCATCGCGGCCGCCTCAACGTGCTGGTCAACACCCTCGGCAAGAGCCCGCGCAAGCTGTTCGACGAGTTCGAGGGCAAGTTCGAGCACGACAACAGCCTGGCCCACGCCGGCGACGTGAAGTACCACATGGGCTTCTCCGCCGACATCGCCACCCCGGGCGGCCCGGTCCACCTGGCGCTGGCCTTCAATCCCTCGCATCTGGAAATCGTCGACCCGGTCGTGGCCGGCAGCGTCCGTTCGCGCCAGGAGCGCCGCAACGACAGCTCGCGCCAAGCCGTGCTGCCGATCATCATGCACGGCGACGCCGCGTTCGCCGGCCAGGGCGTGGTGATGGAACTGTTCCAGATGTCGCAGGCGCGCGGTTTCGCGGTCGGCGGCACGCTGCACGTCGTCATCAACAACCAGATCGGCTTCACCACCAGCGCCCGCGACGACGCCCGCTCCACCCTGTACTGCACCGACGTCGCCAAGATGATCGGCGCGCCGGTGCTGCACGTGAACGGCGATGACCCGGAAGCCGTGGTGTTCTGCGCCAACCTGGCCTACGACTTCCGCCAGCAGTTCAAGAAGGACGTGGTCATCGACCTGGTCTGCTACCGCCGGCACGGCCACAACGAGGCCGACGAGCCCGCGGCGACCCAGCCGTTGATGTACCAGACCATCCGCAAGCATCCGACCACCCGCGAGTTGTATGCGGCCAAGCTGGAAAGCGCGGGCGTGGTTCCCGCCGAGGGCGGCAAGGCGCTGGTCGATCAGTACCGCGGCAAGCTGGATTCCGGCGAGTACACCACCGAACTGGCCAAGCAGAAGGGCGACGAGCTGGCGATCGACTGGTCCAGGTACGTGTCCGGCAAGCTCAGCGATCCGGTCGACACCCGGGTCAAGCGCAAGGCGCTGGACTCGCTGGCCAAGATCATCAACACCATTCCGGCCGGCGTGAACCTGCACCCGCGCGTCGCCAAGATTTACGAAGACCGCGCCAGGATGGCCGCCGGTGACCTGCCGGGCGACTGGGGCTTCGCCGAGAACCTCGCCTACGCCACCCTGCTGGCCGAGGGCAACGGCCTGCGCCTGGTGGGCCAGGATGCCGGCCGCGGCACCTTCTTCCATCGCCACGCGATCCTGCATGACCAGAAGACCGACAGCTATTTCCTGCCGCTGCGGCAACTGGTCGAAACCCCGGAGCAGGCCACCATCATCGACTCGCTGCTGAGCGAGGAAGCGGTGATGGCGTTCGAGTACGGCTTCTCCACCACCGATCCGAACACGCTGTGCATCTGGGAAGCGCAGTTCGGCGACTTCGCCAACGGCGCGCAGGTCGTCATCGACCAGTTCATCGCGGCCGGCGAAGCCAAGTGGGGACGCATCAGCGGCCTGTCGCTGTTCCTGCCGCACGGCTATGAAGGCCAGGGCCCGGAGCACAGCTCCGCCCGCCTGGAACGCTTCCTGCAACTGTGCGCGCTGGAAAACATGCTGGTCTGCGTGCCGACCACGCCGGCCCAGGCCTTCCACATGATCCGCCGGCAGATGCGCATGACCACCCGCAAGCCGCTGGTGGTGATGACGCCCAAGTCGCTGCTGCGCCACAAGCTGGCCGTGTCCACCCTGGACGAACTGGCCAATGGCGAATTCCAGCATCTGATTCCGGACAACGCCGCGGACCCCAAGAAGGTCAAGCGCGTGGTGCTGTGCTCGGGCAAGGTCTACTACGACCTGCTGGAAGACCAGCAGAAGCGTGGCCAGGACGACGTCGCGCTGGTCCGCGTCGAGCAGCTCTATCCGTTCCCGCGCCCGCAGCTTGCCGCCGAACTCAAGCGCTTCGGCAAGGCCGGCGACGTGGTCTGGTGCCAGGAAGAGCCGCAGAACCAGGGCGCGTGGTACCAGATCCGCCACCACCTCAACGCCTGCCTGGGCGAGAAGCAGACCCTGCACTACGCCGGCCGCCCGCGCTCGCCGTCGCCGGCCGCCGGCCACTTCGCCGAGCATGTCGAGGAACAGCTGAAGCTGGTCGCCGACGCGCTGGTCAACAAGTTCGAAAACGACGTGGTCGCCGAGTAAGCGGCGCCCCGCATTCCACCCTTCAAAGCACGCCACCAAAAAAACAGGACGCCTCCATCCATGGCCACTGAAGTCAAAGTTCCGGTTCTTCCCGAATCCGTCTCCGACGCCACCATCGCCACCTGGCACAAGAAGGTCGGCGACGCGGTCAAGCGCGACGAGAACCTGCTGGACCTGGAAACCG
>MTEX01001415.1_pt3 | contig 18374 bp, 19 predicted proteins | sample 1042691 | NCBI WGS metagenome assembly MTEX01 (sample SAMN06185810, study PRJNA358809) | soil metagenome | isolation source: soil biostimulated with molasses as carbon source | place: India | collected 2015-05-23
CATGGCAAGGGCACGTTCCAGGCTGATGCCTTGCCGGCCGTCAAGGCCTCGGCGCCTGCCGCCGCTGGCCCTGGCGCCGGTGGCGACGAAATCAGCGAGCACGAGTTCGAGGCGCTGCTGGACCAGTTGCACGGCAAGGGCAAGTTCAGCGGCGAAGTGGCCGCTGCCGAAGCCCCCGCTGCGGCCAAGGTGCAAGCACCGGCTGCGGCCAAGGCCGACAGCCAGCCAGCGGCCAAGCCTGCTGCAGCGCCAGCGCCAGCCCCAGCTGCGGCTCCGGCAGCAGCCAGCAAGCCTGCTGCGGCACCACGCGCGCCGGCCCCGGCTGCCGACAAGCACGGTGCCAGCGAAGCGGAAACCACGGTGCGGGTCGATACCGCGCGCCTGGACGAGATCATGAACATGGTCGGCGAACTGGTGCTGGTGCGTAACCGCCTGGTGCGCCTGGGCCTGAACAGCGGCGACGAGGCCATGTCCAAGGCCGTGTCCAACCTCGACGTGGTCACCGCCGACCTGCAGACCGCGGTGATGAAAACCCGCATGCAGCCGATCAAGAAAGTCTTCGGCCGCTTCCCGCGCCTGGTACGTGACCTGGCCCGCCAGTTGAAGAAAGAGATCAACCTGGAGCTGGTCGGTGAAGAAACCGACCTCGACAAGAACCTGGTCGAGGCCCTGGCCGACCCGTTGGTGCACCTGGTGCGCAACGCGGTCGACCACGGCGTGGAAATGCCTGACGAGCGTGAGGCTGCAGGCAAGCCGCGGATGGGCCGGGTGGTACTGTCGGCGGAACAGGAAGGCGACCACATCCTGTTGTCGATCTCTGACGACGGCAAGGGCATGGACCCCAACATCCTGCGCGCCAAGGCCGTGGAAAAGGGCCTGATGGACAAGGACGCCGCCGATCGCCTGAGCGAATCGGACTGCTACAACCTGATCTTCGCCCCGGGCTTCTCGACCAAGACCGAGATTTCCGACGTGTCCGGCCGTGGTGTCGGCATGGACGTGGTGAAGACCAAGATTTCCCAGCTCAACGGCTCGATCAACATCTTCTCGGCCAAGGGCCAGGGCTCGAAGATCGTCATCAAGGTGCCGCTGACCCTGGCGATCATGCCGACCCTGATGGTGATGCTGGGCAACCAGGCGTTCGCCTTCCCGCTGGTCAACGTCAACGAAATCTTCCACCTCGACCTGTCGCGCACCAACGTGGTCGACGGCCAGGAAGTGGTGATCGTACGCGACAAGGCATTGCCGTTGTTCTACCTCAAGCGCTGGCTGGTCCAGGGCCAGGTGCACGAAGAGCAGCACGAGGGTCATGTGGTGATCCTGTCGGTCGGCACCCAGCGCATCGGCTTTGTCGTCGATCAACTGGTTGGCCAGGAAGAAGTGGTAATCAAGCCGCTGGGCAAGATGCTGCAGGGCACCCCGGGGATGTCCGGGGCCACCATTACCGGCGACGGTCGCATCGCGTTGATTCTCGACGTCCCGAGCATGCTCAAGCGTTACGCCGCACGGCGTATTTGATTTCGGTGGCGCACCCTGGCGGGTTGCGCCACCTAACGGAGTGTTTATGGCAGTCAAGGTCCTGGTGGTGGATGATTCCGGTTTCTTCCGCCGCCGCGTCTCGGAAATCCTCGCGGCGGATCCGACGATCCAGGTGGTGGGTACCGCGACCAACGGCAGGGAAGCAATCGACCAGGCGCTGGCGCTCAAGCCCGATGTCATCACCATGGACTACGAAATGCCCATGATGGACGGCATCACCGCAGTGCGGCACATCATGCAGCGCTGCCCGACGCCGGTGTTGATGTTCTCCTCGCTGACCCATGAAGGCGCCCGCGTCACCCTCGACGCACTGGATGCCGGGGCGGTGGATTACCTGCCGAAGAATTTCGAGGACATCTCGCGCAACCCGGAAAAGGTCAAGCAGCTGCTGTGTGAAAAGGTGCATACCATTTCCCGCAGCAACCGCCGCTTTGGCAGCTACGCCAGCCCCGCGCCAGTGGCTACGCCGGCGCCTGCCAGCAGCTTCGCCAGCCCGGCCCCGGCACGTACGCCGGTAACTACCCGTGCGGCGGCCCCGGCCGCCGCGCCAACGCATGCGCCGGCGCCCAAGCGCAAGCCTTACAAGCTGGTGGCCATCGGCACCTCCACCGGTGGCCCGGTTGCCCTGCAGCGTGTGCTGACCCAGCTGCCAGCCAACTTCCCGGCACCGATCGTGCTGATCCAGCACATGCCGGCGGCGTTCACCAAGGCTTTTGCCGAACGCCTGGACAAGCTGTGCCGCATCAGCGTCAAGGAAGCCGAGGACGGCGACATGCTGCGCCCCGGCCTGGCCCTGCTGGCCCCCGGTGGCAAGCAGATGATGATCGACGGCCGAGGCACGGTGAAGATCCTGCCCGGTGACGAGCGCCTGAACTACAAGCCGTGCGTGGACATCACCTTCGGCTCGGCGGCCAAGTCGTATGGCGACAAGGTGCTGTCGGTGGTGCTCACCGGCATGGGCGCCGATGGCCGTGAAGGCGCACGCCTGCTCAAGCAGGGCGGCAGCACGGTGTGGGCCCAGGATGAAGCCAGCTGCGTGATCTATGGCATGCCCATGGCCATCGTCAAGGCCAACCTTGCCGACGCGGTGTACAGCCTGGACGATATCGGCAAGCACCTGGTGGAGGCGTGCGTCTGATGGACGTGCTCAGCCTGATCGGCCTGATCCTCGCGTTTGTCGCCATCGTCGGTGGCAATTTCCTCGAAGGCGGCCATGTTGGCGCGCTGATCAATGGCCCTGCAGCGCTGATCGTGCTCGGCGGCACCCTGGCGGCGGCCTTGCTGCAGTCGCCGCTGGCGTCGTTCAAGCGCGCCTTGCAGATTCTGCGCTGGATCCTGTTTCCGCCACGGGTCGACCTGGCCGGCGGCATCGATCGCGTGGTGAACTGGAGCCTGACGGCGCGCAAGGAAGGCCTGCTGGGCCTGGAAGGGGTGGCCGATGCCGAGCCCGACCCGTATGCCCGCAAAGGCTTGCAACTGCTGGTGGACGGCGCCGAGCCGGAGGCCATCCGCAGCATCCTCGAGGTCGATTTCCTGACCCAGGAAAGCCGTGATATCCAGGCCGCCAAAGTGTTCGAGAGCATGGGCGGCTACGCGCCGACCATCGGCATCATCGGCGCGGTGATGGGCCTGATTCACGTGATGGGCAACCTGGCGGACCCGTCGCAACTGGGCAACGGCATTGCCGTGGCCTTCGTCGCCACCATCTACGGTGTGGCCAGCGCCAACCTGGTGTTGCTGCCGATCGCCAACAAGCTCAAGGCCATCGTCATGCGCCAGTCGCGCTACCGCGAGATGTTGCTCGAAGGCCTGCTGTCTATTGCCGAAGGCGAGAACCCCCGCTCGATCGAGCTGAAGCTGCAAGGCTTCATGGAGTAACCCATGCGTCGCCGTCGTCATGCCGAGGAACACGAAAACCACGAACGCTGGCTGGTGTCGTACGCCGACTTCATCACCTTGCTGTTCGCCTTCTTCGTGGTGATGTACTCGATTTCCTCGATCAACGAGGGCAAGTACAAGGTCATTTCCCAGGCCTTGCTCGGGGTGTTCAACGACCCCGAACGCAGCATGAAGCCGATCCCCATCGGCGACGAGCGGCCGCTGAGCGTGCGCCCGGCCGAGCCCCTGGTCAAGGACAGCGAACAGACCGATGCGGCCCTGGCGGCGAGCACTGCCGACCCGCTGAAAACCATCAGCGATGATGTGCGCGATGCCTTTGGCGACCTGATCAGCAGCGACCAGATGACCGTGCGCGGCAATGAATTGTGGATCGAGATCGAACTCAATTCCTCGTTGCTGTTCGGCAGCGGCGATGCCATGCCCAGCGACAAGGCATTCGCCATCATCGAAAAGGTCGCCGGCATTCTCAAGCCGTTCGCCAACCCGGTGCACGTCGAAGGCTTTACCGACAACTTGCCGATCCGCACCGCGCAGTACCCGACCAACTGGGAGCTGTCGTCGGCGCGCGCGGCGAGCATCGTGCGCCTGCTGGCCATGGAAGGGGTCGACCCGGCACGCATGGCCTCGGTGGGCTACGGCGAGTACCAGCCGGTGGCCAGCAACGACACGGCCGAAGGCCGCGCGCGTAACCGCCGCGTGGTGCTGGTGATTTCGCGCAACCTCGAAGTGCGCCGCAGCCTGACTGGCTCGGGCAGCGCCAATGCCAAGCCGGACGCGGCATTGCGCCGGGCTGGCACACAAAGTGCACCGGCAACGCCAGCAACGGTGGCGGGGCAGTGATCCGTCAATTCCCCGACGCTGCGACGCACATGATATTGGATGTGGCGCTGTCAGCTGTGGGAGCGGGCGTGCCCGCGAAGCAGGCGATGCGGTGAATGGCACCGTCTGCGCCGGTGTTCGCCGGCTCGCCAGCTCCCACACCGGCCGCGCGAGCTTTCGAATTTTGCGCAAGACAGTTGCCCCCGCAGTGTTCCTGCCAAATCTATAGATAGAGTTTGCTTGATGAGAGTCTGGGCAGTAGCCAATCAAAAAGGTGGCGTCGGCAAGACCACCACTACCATCGCCCTGGCCGGCCTGCTGGCCGAGGCCGGCAAGCGCGTGGTCGTCGTCGACCTCGACCCGCACGGCTCGATGACCAGTTACTTCGGGCACAACCCGGATGCCCTGGAGCACAGCTGCTACGACCTGTTCCTGCACAAGGGCGCGGTGCCCGAAGGCCTGCCCGGGCAATTGCTGCTGCCCACCAGTGACGAGCGCATTTCGCTGTTGCCGTCGAGCACTGCGCTGGCCGTGCTCGAGCGCCAGTCGCCGGGGCAGAACGGCCTGGGCCTGGTCATCGCCAAGAGTCTGGCGCAGCTGTGGCAGGATTTCGACTTCGCCCTGATTGACAGCCCGCCGTTGCTCGGCGTGCTGATGGTCAATGCCCTGGCCGCCAGCCAGCAGCTGGTGATCCCGGTGCAAACCGAGTTTCTCGCGGTCAAGGGCCTGGAGCGCATGGTCGGCACCCTGGCCATGGTCAATCGCTCCCGCAAGCAGGCGCTGCCGTACCAGATCGTGCCGACCCTGTTCGACCGGCGGACCCAGGCCTCGCTGGGTACCCTCAAGCAGCTGCGGGACACTTACGGCCAGCATGTGTGGCAAGGCTATATCCCGGTGGATACGCGCCTGCGCGATGCCAGCCGCAAGGGCGTCACGCCCTCGCAATTCGACAGCAAGAGCCGCGGCCTGGTGGCCTACCGGGCGCTGCTCAAGCACCTGCTGACCTACAAGACTGCGGCGCAGGTGGCCTGATGACCCAGACCCGAACAACCAGCAGCCGGCCACAGATGGCCCTGCAATCCTACCTTGACGGCCTGCTGCAGGACGCCACCGAGGCCGAAGAGCTGCTCGCGGCGCCCGCAGCGGCAGATGAATTCGCCGACGCGGTGCGCGAAGAACAGGCGCGTGATGCCCAACAGGCCAGGCCTGCAGCGCTCCAGGCCAGCGTCAGCCCGGCGCTGCGGCCGTTCGCCGAGCCCACGCTGGCGGTATTGCCCAGCGTGATGCCGGTGGACGCCCCGGTGGTGTCGGTGGTCGAGCGCGAGGTCGTGGCCGAGGCCAGCATTCCGGTGCTGATCGAAGAACCCAGCGTGGTGGCGGTGCCATTGGTGGATGTGCACCTGCCGGCGCCCAACCTGCCCGTGCCGCCGAGCACCGTCGATGGCCGCCCGGCCTGGGCGGCCGAGCCATTCGAATGCCTGTTGTTCGACGTGGCCGGCCTGACCCTGGCGGTGCCACTGGTGTGCCTGGGCTCGATCTATTCCCTGGCCGGCCAGGAGCTGACGCCCTTGTTCGGCCAGCCTGACTGGTTCCTGGGCATCCTGACCTGCCAGGCCGGCAACCTGAAGGTGCTGGACACGGCGCGTTGGGTCATGCCTGACCGCTACCGCGATGATTTTCGCCAGGGCCTGCAGTACGTGATTTCCGTACAGGGCTATGAATGGGGGTTGGCCGTGCACCAGGTCAGCCGCTCGTTGCGCCTGGACCCGGCCGAGATCAAGTGGCGCAGCCAGCGTGGCCAGCGCCCGTGGCTGGCCGGCACGGTTATCGAACACATGTGTGCATTGCTCGACGTCGCTGCGCTGGCCGAGCTGATCGCCAGCGGTGCAGCCAAGCAATTGCATGCGAAACAGAAATGACACCGAACACACCGCCACTGGCGGATTTTGAGGGTAGGGGAATGAAAAAGTCGTCTGCACAAGGTTCCGAAGATCCGATCCTGCAATGGGTTACCTTCCGTCTGGACAACGAGTCCTACGGCATCAACGTGATGCAGGTGCAGGAAGTGTTGCGCTACACCGAGATCGCCCCGGTACCGGGTGCGCCAAGCTACGTGCTGGGCATCATCAACCTGCGTGGCAACGTGGTGACGGTGATCGACACCCGTCAGCGCTTTGGCCTGATGCCGACCGAAGTCACCGACAACACCCGCATCGTCATCATCGAGGCCGACAAGCAAGTGGTCGGCATCCTGGTCGACAGCGTGGCCGAGGTTGTGTACCTGCGCCAGTCCGAGATCGAGACCGCGCCGAACGTGGGCAACGAAGAGTCGGCCAAGTTCATCCAGGGCGTGTGCAACAAGAATGGCGAGCTGCTGATCCTGGTTGAACTGGACAAGATGATGACCGAGGAAGAGTGGTCCGAGCTGGAGAATATCTGAGTTGATCCTAGAGGTTGCTGTCATCTTCCTGGCGCTGGCCTGGGCTGTGAGCCTGTGGTTTTTCCTCAACTACAGCAAGCGCCAGCGCGAGCTGGCCGCACAGCAGGCGGTGGGGGATGCGCTGCGTGACCAGCGTATCAAGGACCTGGCCAAGCGCCTGGACGACTACCAGAACGGTACCGTGCGCATGGGCGAGGCGCTGCACGCGTTGAGCGTGTCGGTTGCGCCACTGCCGGACAGGATCCAGCAGCTGGAGCAGCGCGACCCTGAGAACGTCACCTTCACCCAGGCGGCCAAGCTGGTGGGCATGGGCGCCAGCGTGGCCGAACTGACCGAAAGCTGCGGCCTGACCCAGGCCGAGGCGGAGCTGATGCGCAAGTTGCATCGCGGTGAGTGATTCTTGCTGAGCGAAGGGCGGTTGGCCCGATGCCCGGGTGGGCTCGTTCGTCGGGCATGATGCGTTATAAGTATCTCCGCGAGGAATAAAAGAAGCCAGGGTAATGTCCTGGCTTCGATGCGTTCAATGGCTGAGCCGACTGGCCATGCAAGGTCAGCGCTTGGCAACCGGCTGAACCTTAACTGGCTCGATATGCCCTGGCTCATTTTTTTGCCGTATATCGAAATAGGTTTCTACGCGATCTTGTGTGGCTCTGATGAGTACGTCGACTTTCGGATTCATAAATTGTCCTTCTTTAAAGCGGAAATCCGAACTTGATACATAAGCAGAGATTAGCGCGGGGTCTGTGATTTCATAAGGCTGGTCAAAGTGGATAGTTAGCATTGCGGGGTACGATTCTTTGCCGTGGGCTGGATCAGTTTTCGGGTGAGACGCCACTGCGTTGAGGTAGTATTCCATTTTGACCGCTTTAGCATCGCCTGCCACTATCACATTATCCACCCGACCTCCCACGATTCTGTTGTTAGCCATTACAGTGACCGTGTGACCTGGTTTTATCAGAGCCAGGTACCTGACGGCCTCATCATGACCAGGGATATCGACAGGGACATCACCAGGAAATAAAAAATGGATGCTCATGATTCACTCTCTTGAGTAGCTAGTGTTAAGGTACAAAACTTGGTTGGCATTTCGATATTTAATATTGTTCATTGGTAGGAGGTCTGCAACTGACAGAAATGATAGTTGCAGTTCAAATGGTTTATGGTAGGGCAAGCAATGGCAGTCGGCTTCGTTCCAGCTACGAAGATGGGGAACCTTGAAAACCTGGAGGGGTGCTGGTTACTTCGTCGACCTGTTCAGGCCTGAGTTCTGTCCCCAAGGCTCTGCACGACAATGATTGATGACGAAGGCGACCACGGGGCCGCCTTTTTTGTGGATGCTCAGGGGCGTGCCCAGGCGTTGAAGCTGCCGATCCGGGCGAAGCGGTTCAGCGGTAGCAGCTCACGCAGCGCGGCGTGGTAGTGGTCGAGGTTGACGAACTGCCAGGAATTGAGGCGTTGGATGGAGTACAGGTTCGTCACCTGGCGCAAGGTCCGCAAGGCCGGCAGGTGCTGGTCGACCACCGCCGTGAGCAGTGCCGGCCCGGTGAGTTGGCTGAGGCGCTGGGCGTAGTCATAGAAGCCATTGGGGTCATCGCGCAGGGCTGGCCGATGGTTGTAGAACTCCGGTTCGGCCTGGTAGCGGGTGCGCATCTCCTCGGCAATTGCCAGCAATGTCGGGTTGCCGCGATGGCTGCCGATCAGGCTGGTGTTGTAGAGGCAATTCATGCTGAGCGCTTCATTGGACATTGGCGGTGACAGCAGCAGGCCATCTGGCGTGGCGAGCAACGGCACCTGGTCAATGGCTTCGCCGGCCTCGGCGGGGGGCAGCAGCGTATCGTCAACATCCATGTACAGGCCCCCTTCGTGGTGCAGCATCGGGTAGCGCAACACGTCTGACGCCGAAGAGTAGTGGCGGGCCACTCCGCCGTTACCGTCCAGGGCCGCCTGGTACTGCGCGTGGTAGGGCCCCTGGCGAAAATCACCGAAGAACGCTTGCTCCTCCAGCGGCAGCACCTGCACGCCGGGCGCCTGTGCGGCCAGCAGGCGCAGGTTTTCGGCGTAGGCGGCAGGCGAGGCGTTGGAGAGCAGCAGGCGCAGGGTGTATTCGCTGTCGGCCAGGCGAGCGGCATTGTTGGCCAGGTTGGCGATCAGGCTCTGGGCGATGACCCGATCGCCCACCCACAGGCAGCTGATCTGCTTCGGGATCGGCGTGCTCTGCTGGCTCAGGGCAGGCAATTCGACCGGTAATGGCAAGTCGATGCCGAGCGCGCGCAGGCTGCGGGTGCGCATGGCGTTGTCGACCTGACGTGGGGCCTCGAGCGGGTGCAGGTTGCTGCTTTGCGGGCGGGCAACGTAACCCACCGGCTCGACCTCGTTGATGGCATCTGCCTGGATGAAAAGGTCGGCAGCCATGTCGTAGATCACCCGGGTCTGGTAACCGCCGATGCTGGTAACGAGGGCGTCCGGGCCGCCATCGTAACGGGGGGTGCGGACGATCGAGCCGGCAATCGCCTGGTCACCGCCGGGCAAGGGGGCGATGGGGTCATGGATGCGGAAGAAGGGGGCGACGTCGAGGTCCGGCAGGTGCGGCGCCATCATCGGGCTCAACGGGTAGCCGATCTGCTCGTTGATGCGGCTGGGCGCCACGAAACGGGCGCTCCGGCTCTCGAACAGGACTTTGCTGCTGGCTGCGCCGTGCAAGACCAGGGCCAGGGCGTTGAACAGCCCCCAGGTGATGTTGGCCGTACCCTGCTGCTTTTCCGTCAGGTCTTTGCCGTTGATGACCTGGTCCAGGCCGAAGCCGAGCTGGGCGATACCGCCCAGTGCAAGCAGCGGTGCCAGGCCCGGCACCACCAGGCTCAGCGGCGCTATCAGGTTGAGCGTGGTGGCCAGATAACCACGCCAGCGCGCCTTGGTGACTGCGCTGTCGGGGGTGATGATGAAGTCGGCATCATCGTAGCTGCGCTGGCGTTGGCGCTCGGCCAGGGCCTGGAACACATCACCGGTAATTCTCGGGTTGTATCTGCCCGGTCGGTAATTCACGTAAACCTGGGGTGACCACACCCCATCGTCATTGAAAAAGCCGTGCTGCGGTGGCAAGCGATGGCTGTGCGGGTAGTCGGCCAGGCCTTCCAGGGCGGTATCAAGGCCACTGAAGTCCAGGCCTTGTGGGCCGTCGGCCAAGCGGAAGTGCTGCCTGAGGGCCTGGCGCCGTGCGGGGTCCTTGCATTGTTCGCCGACCCAGTCCTTGAGCAGACGTTCGCTGGCGAACTCCAGCAGGGGTGCGCTGTTACCTGGTGCGTAGAGCAGCGTCAGGTCGCTGCTGGTGTCGTTGATATACAGCAGGTCGGTCGCCGCATAGCCATAGATGCTCAAGGTGCTCAGGCGCAGGCCCTCGCCGCGCGGTAGCAGCTCGGCGGCACGCCAGGCCAGTTGGCGCGCGGAATCGCTGAGGCTGCCGTGTGCCACCTGGATATTGCAGGCCGCAATGAAATTGAGCTTGCAGGACAGCCGGTAGGCGTCCAGGTGGTCGCGCCAGTAGCTGTCCAGCATGGCCTTGAATGGCGTATGGAAATCCAGCGTTTCGATGAATTGCTGGAAGGCCTCGGCCGCGATCGGCAGATGTGTCGAAGCGTCATAGCGGGCTGGCTCGGTGCGGCGGAACAGGCCATTGAATACCTGGTAGGCGGCACCGTAGTGGTTGAAGGGCAGTGCTGGCAAGGTCTCGACGATAGGCATCGCGCCGTGAGGCAGAGCGCCGGCCCAGGGCGCATCGAACAAGGCGCCGATCAGGTTGTTGGCGGATTCGCCTTGCCAGTTGCCCAGCAGCGCCTGGGTCAGGCTCTGCCGCTGAGTTACCGCTGCGAGCGGGGTGCCGAGGCTGTCGGCGCGCCAGTGCAGGGTGACGACGTCGATCTGCTGCGGGTCGAGGTCGAAACCATGCTGCGCGAGCCACCGGCGGATCAGCCGGTTGGCCTCGCGGTCCGGGCGGGGAATGTTGCTCAGGTGGTCACGGACGAATTGCACGCCGCTTGCGTTGATTCTGCTGGTGGACATGCGGTTCACCTTGCTTGGTTGGGGGACTGGCAAGGCTGCGCTGTCGGCGCTCGGGTATGGCGGTAGATATCTACAGGCTGCGGCGCGGCGGCAAGCACAATAGAGCGGGGAGGGGCTGCAGATTCTGTCGTCTCCCTGGGGGAGGCCTGTTTCGAGCGCTGACGTCAGTGTGAATCAGGGGGGCCGGGCGCCACGTGCGACAACCGCTTGACGGCAGGGGTGATCTCGCGTTCGCCAGCGGGCTCGTCGCTGAAGCCAACCGGTACCTTGCCGCGCAGTTGCCAGGCAAACGCGATGATTTCGGCAATGGTCAGGTACAGCGCTTCAGGGATCTGCTCGCCCAGTTCCAGGCGTGCCAGCAGCCGCACCAGTTCGGCGTTTTCATAGATCGGCACCTCATGTTCGCGGGCCAGGGCCAGGATTGCCTCGGCCAGGTCGTCGTCACCCTTGGCGGTCAGGGTCGGGGCTTGCTCGCCGTCGTAGCTCAAGGCGATCGCCTGGCGCGGTTGTCTGTCGATCATGCGGTCTCGTCTACCCAGCGTTGTTCGATGCGCGTGTGCGGGCCCTGTGGCGGGATGCCCGGTCGGCATTCCAGGTCGCCGACCTCCAGGCCACGTGCCAGCAGGCGGGCACGCAAGTCGCCGAGCTGGCTCTCGATCAGCCGAGCGGTCTGTTCGCGCTCGGCCCACAATTGGCCGCAGAGGCGTCCCTGTGCGAGCTGCGCCTGGACCTGCAGCGGGCCCAGCGGGGCCAGGTCGAAGGCCAGGTCGACCCGCCACAGTGCCTGCAGCGGGTCGGGCTGTTCACGCTGCTGGCGTTCGGCCTGTTGCTCCGGGGTTTCTTCGCGCTGCAGCTTCACTTGCAGGGGGATGAACTCCTGCCCGTGGCGGACCGGGACTTCGGTCTGCCAGGTAGTCTGCAGGTTGCCGTTTTCCAGCGTGCCGGATTGTTGCAGGCTGCTCAGCGCGTGGCTCTGCAGGCGCGAGATGGCAGCAGCAGCCAGGCGCAGCAACTGTTGCAGGTCGCCTTCGTTCTCCATGGCCTGGAGCAAACGCGATGGCAGCGGGAAGGCACCCGGCGGTGTCCGTGGGCTGACCCGGTCGAGCAAGCCCAGCGCGCTGCGGGCCATGGCCGGCAGTGCCTGGGCCAGGGTCGCCGTGGCGATTACCGGGTTGGCCGGGGCATTGACCGATGCCTGGGCTACCAGCCGCACCAGTTGCGCCTTGAGGTCGGTAGCCACGCTGGCGCTCAGGCCGCCGAGCAGTTTGCCCTCGAGGAAGGCACCGCTGTTGCTGATGGCCTGGGCAAGGGTTTTGCCGTCACTGAGCTGGCGGGCATCCGCCAGGCTGGCGAGCAGGGTATTGGCGGTGCTGCGCAGCTCGCTATCGCTGCCCTGGGCGTTGGCAATCTGCTGCAAGGCGTTCAGCAGGCCGGGCAGGGACGCCTGCCTGCCTTGCTGGGTGAGCAGCTGCTGGGCGATGTTCAATTGTTCCTGGCGACCGCTCAGCGGTACGAAGCGCAGCGACTGGTCACCTTGGACCACGGCGCTGAGCAGGCTGCCGACCGGCAGCGGGCGCGGGCTGTCGATGGTCAGGGTGGCACCGGCCTGGGCGCTGTTGAGCAGGCTGACCAACGAGCGGAAGCTGGCTGTTTCGCCCGCCTGCACCGGCAGTGGCTGGTTGGTCAGCACCTTGCCTTGCAGCAGGGTACCGACGGCCACCTGGCTGGTGTCGAGCCGGGTCAGGGTGGCGATATTGCTGGCGTTGGCCTGTTGCACGAGGATGGCCAGGCGGTTGCTTTCAGGCTGGCTGACCGTGACCTGGCTACCCGGCGGAATCGGCTGGCTGGCAGTGGCTTGGACCTGGGTCTGGCTGCCGTTGGCCTGGATCACCTGCAGCACCAGCTGGAAGGTGGCTCCGCTCTGGCGCATCGACAAGACCTCGGCCTGAGCGGCTTCGCCGGGTTTGAGCAGGCCCGGCTGGGTCTCGGTCAGGTCGAGCAGTGCACCGGTCAGCTGGGCCTTGAGCGCCTGCGCATTGACCGCGGTTTGTGCGCCAAGACTATTGATTTCAGTCATGATTGTATACAACCTGTGGAGCCCGCCCTCTTGGCAGCGTGGCCGCACATGCAATAATGCAGGCCGCCCGCCCTAGCCAGTATAACGGCAGCAAGGGGGGCGACTTGAGAAGCATCTAGATAAGGCGAATCCGTGACCCTTCACCTCCAAGCCGTGGGCCTGGCCTGCGAGCGCGACTTGCGCCTGCTGTTCGAGCACCTGGATTTCGAGCTGCGCCCTGGCGACATGCTGCAGATCAGCGGCCCCAACGGCAGCGGCAAGACCAGCCTGCTGCGCCTGCTGGCCGGGCTGATGCAACCCACCGCCGGGCAGATTCTGCTGGGCGGGCAGCCGCTCGGCGAGCAGCGCCATGCCCTGGCCAGCATCCTGCTGTGGATCGGCCATGCGGCGGGCATCAAGGACCTGCTCACCGCCGAGGAGAACCTCAGCTGGCTCGGCGCCCTGCATCAGCCGGCCACCCCCGAGGCCATCTGGGCGGCACTCGCAGCGGTCGGCCTGCGCGGTTTCGAAGATGTGCCCTGCCACACCCTGTCGGCAGGCCAGCAGCGCCGCGTGGCGTTGGCCCGGCTGTACCTGGCCAGCCCGCCGCTATGGATTCTCGATGAACCTTTCACCGCCCTCGACAAGCAAGGCGTGGCGCAGCTTGAAGCGCACCTGGCGGCCCACTGCGAGCAGGGCGGCACGGTGGTGCTGACCACCCACCACACGCTGGCGCGCAAGCCCTCCGGCTACCGTGAACTGAACCTGGGGCAATGGGCGGCATGAGCGTATTCATCCTGTTGTTGCGCCGCGAAGCGCGGCTGCTGTTCCGCCGCCCGGCCGAGCTGGCCAACCCGCTGGTGTTCTTTGCCATCGTGGTGGCGTTGTTCCCGTTGGCGGTCGGCCCGGAAAGCCAATTGTTGCAAACCTTGTCGCCAGGCCTGGTCTGGGTGGCGGCACTGCTCGCGGTATTGCTGTCGCTGGACGGCCTGTTCCGCAGTGATTTCGAGGACGGCTCGCTGGAGCAATGGGTGCTGTCGCCGCATCCACTGGCGTTGCTGGTGCTGGCCAAGGTGCTGGCGCACTGGATCTTTTCCGGGCTGGCACTGGTATTGTTGGCGCCGCTGCTGGCACTGATGCTGGGGCTACCGAGCCATTGCCTGCCGGTGCTGCTCGGCTCGCTGCTGCTGGGCACGCCGGTCCTGAGCCTGCTGGGCGCCGTCGGCGCGGCGCTGACGGTCGGGCTGAAGCGCGGTGGTTTGCTGCTGGCATTGCTGATTCTGCCGTTGTATATCCCTGTATTGATCCTGGGCAGTGGTGCGTTGCAAGCGGCGTTGCAGAATATGCCGGCAACCGGCCACCTGCTCTGGCTGGCCAGCCTCACGGCCCTGGCCGTGACCCTGGCACCCTTTGCGATAGCGGCTGGCCTGAAGATCAGCGTCGGCGAATAACGAGTCCTGGGCTTTCAAGCCCGGCCAACACCCTGGATGTACCCTGATGAAAATAAGCTGGACGTGGTTCCACAAGCTGGGCTCCCCGAAATGGTTCTATGCCATCAGCGGCCGCATGCTGCCGTGGCTTGCTGGCGCTGCCGTGCTGCTGCTGCTGGTCGGCATCACCTGGGGCCTGGCCTTCGCCCCCCAGGACTACCAGCAGGGCAACAGCTTCCGCATCATCTACATCCATGTGCCGGCGGCGATGCTGGCGCAATCCTGCTATGTGCTGCTGGCCGTGGCCGGGGTGGTGGGGCTGGTGTGGAAGATGAAACTGGCCGACGTCGCCCTGCAGTGCGCCGCACCGATTGGCGCCTGGATGACCGCCGTGGCGCTGGTCACCGGTGCCATCTGGGGCAAGCCGACCTGGGGCAGCTGGTGGGTCTGGGATGCCCGGCTGACGTCCATGCTCATCCTGTTGTTCCTGTACTTCGGCATTATTGCGCTGGGCCAGGCAATCAGTAATCGTGACAGTGCCGCCAAGGCCTGTGCGGTACTGGCGATTGTTGGCGTGGTGAACATCCCGATCATCAAGTATTCGGTGGAGTGGTGGAACACCCTGCACCAGGGCGCCACCTTCACCCTCACGGAAAAACCGGCGATGCCCGCCGAAATGTGGCTGCCGTTGCTGTGCACGGCGCTGGGCTTCTACTGCTTCTTCGGTGCGGTGCTGTTGCTGCGCATGCGCCTCGAAGTGCTCAAGCGCGAGGCGCGCGCCAGTTGGGTCAAGGAGGAAGTATTGAACAGCCTGGGGCGGAGGGCCGCACCATGAGTTTTGCCACCTTCGGTGACTTTCTCGCCATGGGCCAGCATGGCCTGTACGTGTGGACGGCCTATGGCATCTGCCTGGCAGTGCTGGCGCTGAATGTCGCCGCACCCGTGCTGGCCCGCCGTCGCTACCTGCAAGATGAGGCGCGCCGTTTGCGCCGGGAGAACAACCAGTGAATCCGCAGCGCAAGAAACGCCTGTTGCTCATCGTCGGCCTGCTGGTCGGCGTCGGGGTTGCCGTCGGCTTTGCCTTGAGCGCATTGCAGCAGAACATCAACCTGTTCTACACCCCGACCCAGATCGCCAACGGCGAGGCACCGCTGGATACGCGCATTCGCGCTGGCGGCATGGTCGAGAAGGGCTCGGTGCAGCGTTCTGCCGATTCGCTCGACGTGCGCTTCGTGGTCACCGACTTCAACAAGTCCGTGCCGATCACCTACCGCGGCATCCTGCCGGACCTGTTCCGTGAAGGGCAGGGCATCGTCGCCCTCGGCAAGCTCAACGGCGACGGCGTGGTGGTCGCCGACGAAGTGCTGGCCAAGCACGACGAGAAGTACATGCCGCCCGAAGTGACCAAGGCCCTGAAGGAAAGCGGCCAGGCGGCCGGTGGCATGGAGGCCAGGCCATGAACGCGGCGCTGGTGATTCCCGAGCTCGGCCAGCTGGCCATGATCCTGGCGATCTGCTTTGCCGCCGTGCAGGCCACGCTGCCGCTGCTGGGCGCGTGGCGTAACGACAGCCTGTGGATGAGCCTGGCGCGCCCGGCGGCCTGGGGCCAGTTCGCGTTCCTGGCCTTTGCCTTCGCCTGCCTGACCCACGCGTTCATGACCGACAACTTCTCGGTCGCCTACGTGGCCAGCAACTCCAACAGCGCCTTGCCGTGGTACTACAAGTTCAGCGCCGTCTGGGGCGCCCACGAAGGCTCCTTGTTGCTCTGGGCGTTGATCCTCGGCGGCTGGACCTTTGCCGTGTCGATCTTCTCGCGCCAGTTGCCACAGGTGATGCTGGCCCGTGTGCTGGCGGTGATGGGCATGATCAGCGTCGGCTTCCTGAGCTTCCTGATCATCACCTCCAATCCGTTCCAGCGCCTGTTGCCGCAGGTGCCGAGCGATGGCCGCGACCTCAACCCGCTGCTGCAGGACTTCGGCCTGATCGTCCACCCGCCGATGCTGTACATGGGCTACGTCGGTTTCTCGGTGGCCTTTGCCTTCGCCATCGCCGCGCTGCTCGGCGGGCGCCTGGACGCCGCCTGGGCGCGCTGGTCGCGGCCGTGGACCATCGTTGCCTGGGCTTTCCTCGGCGTGGGGATCACCCTGGGTTCGTGGTGGGCCTACTACGAACTGGGCTGGGGCGGCTGGTGGTTCTGGGACCCGGTCGAGAACGCCTCGTTCATGCCCTGGCTGGTGGGCACCGCGTTGATCCACTCGCTGGCGGTGACGGAAAAACGCGGGGTGTTCAAGAGCTGGACCGTGCTGCTGGCGATTGCCGCGTTCTCGCTGAGCCTGCTGGGTACCTTCCTGGTCCGCTCCGGGGTGTTGACCTCGGTGCACGCGTTTGCCGCCGACCCGGCGCGTGGTGTGTTCATCCTGATCTTCCTGCTGTTCGTGGTCGGCGGTTCGCTGACCTTGTTCGCCGTGCGCGCGCCGGTGGTCAAGAGCCAGGTCGGCTTTGCCCTGTGGTCGCGGGAAACGTTGCTGCTGGCCAACAACCTGATCCTGGTGGTCGCTGCTTCGATGATCCTGCTCGGCACCTTGTACCCGTTGGTACTCGACGCCCTCAGCGGGGCCAAGCTGTCGGTCGGCCCGCCATACTTCGATGCCTTGTTCCTGCCGTTGATGGCGCTGCTGATGGTGGTGCTGGGCGTGGGCGTGGTGGTGCGCTGGAAAGACACCCCGGGCAAGTGGCTGGCGAGCATGATGACCCCGGTATTGATCGGCAGCGCAGTGCTGGCGCCGCTCGCCGGCTTCATCGTCGATGATTTCGACTGGCCAGCGCTGAGCGCCTTCGCCCTGGCTGCCTGGGTGGTGCTCGGCGGGTTGCGCGACATCTTCGACAAGACCCGTCACAAAGGCCTGGTCAAAGGCGTGCTGGGCCTTTCGCGCAGCTACTGGGGCATGCAGCTGGCGCACCTGGGCCTGGCGGTGTGTGCCTTGGGCGTGGTGCTGTCGAGCAACAACAGCGCCGAGCGCGACCTGCGCATGGCGCCGGGCGAAAGCGTCGAGCTGGGCGGTTATCACTTCCTGTTCGAAGGCGCCAGGCACTACGAAGGGCCGAACTTCATCTCCGACAAGGGCACCATCGTGGTCAGCCGCGATGGCCGCGAAGTGACCACCCTGCACCCGGAAAAGCGCCTGTACAGCGTGCAGCAGTCGATGATGACCGAAGCCGGCATCGACGCCGGCTTCACCCGCGACCTGTATGTTGCCCTTGGCGAGCCGCTGGAAAACGGCGCCTGGGCAGTGCGCGTGCACATCAAGCCTTATGTCCGCTGGATCTGGCTGGGCGGTCTGCTGACCGGCCTGGGCGGGTTGCTGGCGGCCCTCGACCGGCGCTACCGCGTCAAGGTCAAGACCCGGGTGCGTGATGCCCTGGGCGTGTCTGGAGCAGCTGCATGAAGCGTTGGATCATGGTAGTCCCCCTGGCGGTATTCCTGCTGGTGGCGGTGTTCCTCTACAAAGGGCTGTTCCTCAAGCCCGACGAGCTGCCCTCGGCAATGATCGGCAAGCCGTTCCCGGCGTTTTCCCTGGCCTCGACCCAGGGCGACCTTACCCTGACCGAGGCCGACTTGCGGGGCCGCCCGGCACTGGTCAATGTGTGGGCCACCTGGTGCCCGTCGTGCAAGGTCGAGCACCCGTACCTGAACCAGCTGGCCCAGCAGGGCGTGGTGATCCACGGGGTCAACTACAAGGACGACAATGCGGCGGCCCTGAAGTGGCTGGCCGAGTTCCACAACCCTTATCAGCTGGACATTCGTGACGAGCAGGGCAGCCTGGGCCTGGACCTGGGCGTGTATGGCGCGCCGGAAACCTTCCTGATCGATGCCAGGGGCATCATCCGCTACAAGCATGTTGGCGTGGTCGATGCCACGGTCTGGCGTGAGCAGCTGGCGCCGCTGTACCAGGGCCTGGTCGACGAGGCCAAGCCATGAAGCGGGGGCTGGCAGCTGCCGTGCTGGGGCTCTTCATGGGGTTGAGCCTGGCAGGCGTGGCCAAGGCGGCCATCGACACTTACCAGTTCCGCGACGATGCCGAGCGTGAGCGCTACCAGCAGCTGACCAAGGAGCTGCGCTGCCCCAAGTGCCAGAA